>Ga0115102_10177134_pt1 | contig 12609 bp, 13 predicted proteins | sample MBTome_5_FD_89644 | JGI IMG/M metagenome (GOLD analysis project Ga0115102, IMG submission 89644) | Marine eukaryotic communities from Pacific Ocean to study complex ecological interactions - MBTS_5May14_M2_3um Metatranscriptome... | ecosystem: Environmental > Aquatic > Marine > Oceanic | place... | reverse complement strand
TTCTGTGGATGTAAATAACAAAACTTTAGCTCCTATTGTAACATACATGTCTAACTTTGGTGCTTTAGAATCACTAAACTTTGGAAGGTCGGCTAGAAACGTATACTTTGGTAACACTCCAGCTGAAAAAGCTAACTCTATAAAACAAATGGCAGCACAATTTTCTGGTGGTGTAGCTTACGGCATTGGAACTAGTTTGGAGTTCTTAATGTATCAACAAATAATAGCTGATGGAGAGCCTAATACAATAAAAAGAGCTCAGATGCTTCAAGAGATTGATAAGCAAAGAAAAGAACTCTTCTCTACTGAAGGTATAATAAAAACTTCAGCGGCAAACGCAACATTCCTTTTGAGTAGTAAATACTCTCAGGTAGGTAGAAACTTAATGTTACTTACGGCCGGGGCTTTACAGGGTACTACCGCAGATAAAGATATGGATGATTTAATCTCTGAGTTTACTAAGATTGCATATTATGCAGAACCATTAAACTTAGAGGGGTATGGGCCTAAGACAGAAGTTATTAGGGCGGCAGCTCCTATGTACTACAATGCTATTCAAATCGTTATGGATAACGCAGAGGCTATTAGAAACTACAAAGAAGCTGTAGCTCAAGAAAAGTCATTTACTGACCCTGAAGCTAGGGAGGCTGCGGCTTTGTTTGATATGCTAGTCAACCTACAGAGAGCTATATTTATGACTCAAGGTACATCAATACCATTTAATAAGGATGTAGAGTATTTAAGTAGGTATGGAATATCTCCATTAGGAGTAAAAGGGCCTACAAAAGGAACAGAAAGAACAAAAAGTTATTTTAAGGAGTAGAAACATAAAAATTAACTTTGTTAATAACTTTAAAAACATTATATTTGTAAACTATAAAAACCATTAATTATGTCAAAATTAGATTTATTATCCCTAGGTATGGGCGGAACTTCTCTGCTAATGCATGATGCGGACACCGCTTCAAATATATCAGGGTACGCTATACAAGCTTTAGAGGATTGCGTGTTCTCTGAATTTGCTTTGAGTTCAACAAGCATGCTTGATATAGATTCAACAACACTTCAAACAATAACTGCTGTGACTCACGGAGACAACGAGTTCACTGTTGCGGATGTAACTAAGTATGCTGTCGGAGATAGAGTATTTATAACTGTAGCTGGAACAGCTCCAACAGGAATGCCTTCACCAGACTCAGCTATATACTACATACAGGCTGCAACTTCTGATGACAACAAGTTTATTTTGTCTAGAACAAAAGGTGGTTCTGCTATAGCAATTAGTAGTGATGGAAGTGGATTTGAGAATTCAGCTACAATAGCTAAGTTAAAAGACCAAACCTATGCAAATAGAATGGGTACTTTTGGTATTGGAGGAGCTGCAAATGAAATAGACATTGTTCCTTCTGATGTTTCTGGTAACTTAGATATGTTTGATACAGACGGAGCGGAATCCGTTAAGATTTCTGCTGGAATGACTGTCTATCTACCAATAACAGACCTTGTTTTAACCACTGGAGCTTGTATTGTATACACTCACAGAAATATAGCATAACATGAAGATGCGAATGGGCTTGAAGCCAAACACCAATCAACTAAACCGAGGCATTGACGTGGATAGCGTAGATGGATTAAAGCTATGGCTAAAGCAAGGTAGCACCGTAAGGGAAAACGATGGTTCTGCGGCAGAGAATGGTGATTTGGTTAAGTTTTGGGATGACTCATCTGCACAAAGCAATGACTTTACTCAATCATCAGGTAGTAGACAGCCTAGGTTTATAAACACAGCTGGCCTTGTTTTTGATGGTAGTGAAACTCTTTCAAATACAGATAGAATGTCTTGCTCATCAACTATATCTGCTCTTGATTTTACTTTGTTTGTTGTCTTAGACTTATCTAATGCTAGTCCAACAGACGAGATGTTTATTAGTGAGTTTGGAAATACTAAAAGTAGAATAAGTCTATTACAGGGTGGTGGTGCAGACAGGATTCAATTAAGGTTTGATAATGGAGCTACAGCGGAGATATGTGACCTAGAGGACTTATCTCAAAATATACCTACAGATAGGTTTTTGTTAACAGTAAAAAGAAATAGTGCAACACAAAATAATATAGATGTGAGGTTTGATGGTGTTGATGTTACAGATTTATCTGATGTTGACACTGGTACAGATGCAAATAACGACTCGGCCGGGATAAGTTTTGTATTTGATACCCTAGGAGTTGGAGGAGCAAATAGTTTAGAATACCAAGGGTATATTTCTGAGGTTGTTTTTTACGATACTGCCCTAGCAGACTTAACAATGTCAAGGGTTGAAAAAGACATAATGACTAGAAACAACTTGTAATTATGAAATTAAAAATTTTTATATTTTTATTTTTAGCATTTTTTGCAAATACAGTAGATGCACAACTTAAGAAACCATTTAAGTTTTCTACTTTTTACATAGCAGCTAATGGTGGTACATCACTAGCAGATGAAAATGTATATGCAGTCAACAACAGCTTCCTCTCTACAGACACAGTTTTAACCCCTTTTGATTACTCCTTAACATTAGGTATTCGCAAAATAAAAAGATTTGGCTACGAAGATATTAGAAAGTTTAAAGACGGCACAGAATCTTCCTATGGAGATGCTGCTACTATTGGTCTCTCTCCTTTTGAATACTTATTTGAAGTAGACTATAGAAGACAAGAAGGAATAGAATATCTAGACCAACAACACTTTATGAGATATGTAAAGCCAGTATGGATGGCAAAGGTTGCGTATATTAAAGAAGGGTTTGCTGACATAGAATATTTTGAATCTACACAAAGACTAAGACTAAACGGTAAAAAGAAGTTATCATTTAATGTAGGAGCTGTACAAAGATTAGCAGAACCATACGGGTATGACCCGTTAGAGGAATGGCTTATAGCTTCAGGACAACTACACTATACTTGTTTGGCAATTGAAGAGGGTTACAGCGTAGATGTATACGAATCTGAGTATAGAGACCCAAACGGTAATTTAGTGGCGGAAAACTCAACTGTTTGGAATCAGGTTGTTATACCAAATATACTAAACGATTACGTAGAAAAGAAAAAGAATGAGTTAGATAATCAATGGCAATACTCTTTGGTAGTAGGATTTGATTTCTATCATTACAAAAAGAATTTCTGGTTACACTCTTGGGGAAACCTTATGCCTTATCACTATGATGGTGGAGGTGAATATTCATATCACAACTTTAACGATGGAGAGCAATGGTATGACTACTCAGGAGGATTAATCTTTGGATACAACTTAAACAGAAACGTTGGTTGTTTTATAGAAGGTAAATACAACAAGTACTGGAATAGAGAATGGTACGATTTTAAATTTGGAATAAACTACAGAATATTTTAAACAATGGCAAAAGAACTAAACGAAGAAACAGGGTTCAATATAAGTGTAAAAACATTAATGGGTATAGGTTTTGCAATGGCAACCTTAATAGGTATGTGGTTTACACTACAAGCTGATATAGCTGAGGCAAAAGAACTTCCAAAGCCTGAGATTTCTAAGATGGAGTTTAATATGAAAGATGTTAATATACGTCAATCTATTAAAAACACAGAGAAAAACGTGGAAAAGTTAGAAGAGCGAATGATTCGCATGGAAGACAAAATTGATGCATTAAGATAATGAAAGCAATTTGGAAAATATTTTTTAGTTATGTTTTATTTTTGCTCATAATTTTGTTTTCTAAGGGTGCCTTTGCTCAAATAGAAGTAATTCACTTTAATGCTGATTTTAATTCAGCTAATGATGTAGTTTGGTTCTCAAAATTGAAGGAATGTGATAGACAAACACTTTTGATAGAGCAAAACGATAATCAAACTAAATACGAAATAGCTATTGTACCAACAATAGTAGTGTTTGACGATGGAGAAGAAGTAAAAAGATTTCAAGCAGACATAAGTTTTAAGATGGTTGCTACTAGAAAAGACATACAAAATTATATTGATGAACTTATAATAAACAAATTCTAATGAACAGATTTACTAAATTTTTATATGCGTTTATTATGGTTGTAGTGTTTACGCTATCAACTGCTTTTGCTCAATGTCCTAATGGAACATACTTAAACATTGTAATAAATCCAGACCAGTACCCACAAGAAACATCTTGGGCTATTACTAATGATTACGGAGACACCATAGTTACAGGAGGGCCCTATACCGATATAATAGATTATTCACCTCAAGTAACACAGTTATGTGTACCTAATGGTGACTACTACTTTGATATATATGATACTTACGGAGACGGTATGCAAGGTAGTTTATGGGGTGGACAAGATGGCTCATACTACTTAATAAGATGTAATGATACTATAGTTGAAATGGATTCAGCTAACTTTGGTACTTACGCATACCACGGATTTACAGTAGAAGATTGTGCACCTCCACCACCAATATATGGTTGCATGGATGAAAGCTTTGTAGAGTTTTTACCAATAGCAACATTAGACACAGGTATGTGTTACACTCCAAAGCTATACGGGTGTACAGATGAAGAAGCATTTAATTATGACAGTATAGCTAATACTAATATACTAGTAGACAGTTGTTCTTACACTCTAGAATTAACAGACTTAGCTGGTAACGGTTGGGCTGGAGCTTTTCTACAGGTATTTCAAGGCAATAACTTTTTAGGTATATTTACTTTAGAAGATGGTTTTGATACTACTTTTACCTTTGATTTAAGTATATCAGAGCCTGTAGAGATAAAATTTAATACTACACAACAATCACAGTTTACATCCGTACAATGTGGTTATAGCTTATATTCAGAAGAACACTTAACGATAAGCGAACCAGGAGGTTTTGCAAATCCTTTAATTCCTTTTGCAATAAATTTAGGTATGCCGTATTGCGGTAATAGTTGCATAGAAAAAATATATGGTTGTATTGATGATGCAGCTTTAAATTATAATGATGGTGCTAACACGGATGACGAAAGTTGCTACTACGTTGAAGGATGTACAAATCCAATATACTTAGAATATAACGAAGACGCTGATTTTGATGACGGAACTTGTGATACACTTATCGTTCTTGGATGTATGGATTCTACAGCTTTAAACTATAACCCTGAAGCAAACACAGAGTTGGATGGCTCTTGTGTTGATGTAGTTTTAGGGTGCATGAGTGAATTAGCGTTTAATTTTAACTCTAACGCTAACGTGGATGATGGCTCATGTATAGCATACTCGTACGGTTGTACTGACCCATTCGCTTTTAACTATGATTCAATCGCTAACACTGATGATGGTGGTTGCATAGAAGTAATTAATGGCTGTACTGATACTACAGCACTAAACTATAACATAATTGCAAACACTGATAATGGTTCTTGTATTTATCCATTGCCTGGTTGTACTGACCCGACCGCTGAGAATTATAATATATCGGCTAACATGTCGGACTCTAGTTGCTACTATTCTGCTGGCTGCTACTCTGGCGATATATATTATATTCCTGATGCATGTTTTGAGTGGGTCATTGAGGTAGACCCTTATTGTTGTAACACAACCTGGGATGAAGGATGTGATGGATTATATGCATATTGTGCAGATGGTTGGACGGGCCCTACAGATATAGCAATGTTTGAAAGAATGGGAGTCTTACCTTATCCTAATCCATCTACAGGTGTAGTTAATTTTGCATCAAAAATAAATATTAAAGTATATGATGCTTTGGGTAAATTAGTGTTAGAAGCTAATGACGTTTATAATATAAAACTTAAACAAGGCTTTTACTTAGCTAAAATTTCTAAAGAAAAATCAAACATAACAACAAGAATAATAATAAATGAGTAAATCAAAATACTATTACGACTACACAAGAAATATGAAATACGGAGAACCTAAAAAAGTAGAATGCAACTGCGAAAGAAGCTTAGTTTCTTGTGCTTGTATTATGGCTGATGCTGTACAAAATAAAATAGAAGAAACTAAATTAAATGATGATAAGTTTTTTGAGGCTTGGTGCAAGTCTTTAGAAAAGGATAAACAACCAAAATGTAACATAGAGAATCCAGGGGACTGCGAAAACTGTGGAAGTTAAAAATATGAAAAACTTTAAAAACATATTCAAAGATAATAACGATTGGAATGAAAAAACTATTGTAGGTTTTATCGCTTTAGTTGTTATGGTAATAGTAATGCTTGTAGACTTAGTTACAGGCATGTTCGGAAAAGATTTAGTTGTGAAGGAGTTTATATACGACTCATTCACTATCATCGTTCTTGGTAGCTTCGGAATAGCTGGCCTTGAAAAATTTGCAAAAAAATAATGGGAAGAAAATTAGAATACTTAGTACTACATTGTACTGCGACTCCAGAAGGTAGAAATATATCTTCAGATACGATTAGAAAATGGCACACTGCTCCTAAGCCAGAGGGAAGAGGTTGGAGACAAGTAGGATACTCTGATATGATTCATTTGGATGGAGGTTTAGAAAACCTAACTCCTTTTAATCAAGATGGTATTGTTGAAGGCTGGGAAGTAACTAATGGGGTAAAGGGAATAAACTCCGTATCTAGACACGTAACATACGTTGGTGGAGTTAACAAAGATAACACATACGCTAAGGATACAAGAACTCCAGAGCAAAAAGATACAATGGAGGTTTATGTTAAGTATATGGTTAAAAGACATCCAGACATAAAAATTGCTGGACATAATCAATTCGCATCAAAAGCTTGCCCTTCGTTTGATACTGTAGAGTGGTGTAAATCTATAGGGATTGAAGATAAGAATATTAACTTGGCCAAATAACAACCAGACTTTCTAACTTTACCATTTTCCTTTAGGGCATTGAGCTGTGTTCATTTTAGCTTTTACCTTCATAAAGCATCCGCATTTAGAACATCTTGAGCTTTTGTGTAAGAAGTCATCACAAGTGATACAGGTACTCCATCTCTTTGCGAATGTAGCTCTATCTGTTATGTCCGCTCCTGTTTTAACGAACTTAAAGACCTCAGAAATAAATGTCCAGGCCATCTTAAATATATTAGGTGTTTTCTTTGACATTACTTAAATAGTATTAAGCCTCCAACCAAACCTACTCCGGCAGCGAATCCTCTGGTCTCATACCATTTCTTCTCTTCCTTTATAGTATATGTCTGCATATCCATGTTGGATACTAGAGGGTTTGAATTTATTATATTTATTTGATACTCAGTGCCTTTAGTTATTCCCGTCCAACCCTTTATTTTTTTATCTCCTATGATAATCTGGGCCTGATTTGGAACTTCTAAAGACTTGAGCGTGAACGCCTTATTGCTGACGACAGCAGAGAGCGAAAAAAGAGAGGAGTCAATACTAATATCGAGCAAACCAAAATCAGGAATATCATTATCAAAGTAAACGGTAACAGTATCAATTTTAGTAATAGTTTTAACTTTGGTGTATGATTCGACATTCTTAAAATCTTTTGTTGCTTGTTTTAACTCCTCGTTTTCCTTAGTAAGCTCTTTTAATAAATCTTTGTTTATTACAAAAGCCTTCTTCTGTATATTAATGGAGTCTTGCTGAAGGGCTAGCATATTAGCCCTCCTAGCAGACACTCCTTTTTCCTGGCTATATAAATAGCCTATAGTCAATACAGTAAGGAAAAGTAACGCTAAAAGAAGATTCTTCACTTTAATTATTTTTTAGGTAGAGGCGGAACACTTCCATACTCTACGTAATCGTAAATCTTCTTCGCATAATTTAAAGCTTCCTCCACTGACACTTCACTGTCTTTAGGAACAAAAGCTAAAGCCATTCTCATAGACTCAGCACGTATAGTTTTTTTAATCTCTAACGCTTGCTTGTCTCTTAAATCTGTAATTGCTGGGTTTATAGTATCCATATTTTTTTTATTTACTCCATTTATATTTGCTTCCTAAATTCATAGGAATAAAGATTGCCGTACGACCTTCGTCCAGCACAATTCCACATCCTAACGTTGGCTTTTTAGGGAATACCTTACCATAGGAAAAGGCCATGTGGTCTACATCAATTCCGCACCCAACATTAAGGCCGAAAATAATATCATTCCTAGAAGCCATATAATTAACTCCTCCAAAAGAGTGTAGATGACCTATGACTGTTGACTGTCTGTTAGCTATGGCTCTATTTCTAGCACCACTAACTCCAGCAGAGCCTGTTCCGTGAGTGTACAGAACGTTATCTATTTCCCATTCCATCTTCCACTTCCATCCTTTAGGAGCGTTCCATATCTCTTCATAAGACTTCATAAATCTTTTTGGTATGCCGGCTGTAGTAGCCTGGCGAAAAGGAAGTGCCGAATGGTTTCCTACGCAAACTTTAACGTCTGGGAAGGTTGCGTACCACTTCTCCATAGCTCTCTGAGCCTGTTCTGCTTCGCTTTCAGCATTTGGCATGTCGGTCATCTTCTCATGGTATGACAAGGCAGAATTATCGACCTCATCTCCAATATGAATAATCTCTCCAACTCCAAATCTACTGAAAGTTTCGTAACACCAATCCCTGTATTCTGGGTGGCAGAAGGGCTCATGAGTGTCCCCAATAATACCCACATTTTTTGACATCCTGTGGTTGGATATTAAGTCCATCTCGTCTTGACTTAACCTAGGTCTATATTCTATTTTTTTCATCTTACATTAAATTGACTTTAACAAATGTAAGTATAGAATATGAAATAAACAAATATTGTTAATAACTATTTAGTAGCCTCTGCGTGAGATTGACAAGCCATGTATCCGGTAATACCCTCGTACTTGTGAGTATGGTATCCGTTACATCCTAGCACTTCAGCCCTATCTAAAGCCTCTTGCTTGCTGTAGTATAATGGCTCTCCGTTGATTTTAGCAATCTCTCCTCTGGCATTTGTACAGTCATACTCTACATATCCCTTAAGAACAAATCCACATCCATGACTTGTTTTGTGGAAGTCTCGCATATCTCTTTTTCCCCATTTAACAGCATTAGCCTGGGTTCTTACATCACCAGTTTGCTGAGTGGCTCTAGCTCTAAGCTTGTATGTTCCAGGGTCACCCCAGTCAGTTATAGTTCCTGAGTAATAAACAAATTTAGGCGTACCATTAGAGTTGTAATAACCATCTATATAAACCTGAAACTTTCCTCCAGCTGTAATTTCTACGGCCATAAAGTGCTTATTTTGACTTAAAGCTCCAATACCAGCAGCTTGTAAGGCTTGATTAATCGGCTTACCAAGAATAGTGTCGTGAATCACATTAATATCATAACCTACAGACTGGTGGTCTTTTCTTCTTTGACCCCCCAAGAAAGGGTCGTTGGTTACTTTTCTTGTATAGTCTATATACCCATACTCATCAAATATTGATGGCTCAGAAGCGGTTACTGCTCCCGTGTATGGGTCTATGTATCCATTGCTTACGACATGGTATTTTGCTTTTGACGGGTGAGTCTCAATCATGTCTGTCATGTTCAAGGTAGCGAACCCTCCTCCAGACCAGTAAGCAATGCTGTGCTTACTTCTAAGTCTTAAGTTATTAGGATGACCTTGACTTATGTCCCAGAAAGTAGGATTACTAGTTCCCATGTATGGGTCTATTATAGAATCATCAACTTCTGGATAGTTAATACCTATAACTCTATCACTATCATCCTTAAATATATTCGCTGGATTAACAATATAATCAGTGTTTCCCTCCATTCTCCAAGTGCTTCCTATCATTACCGCATCCATAGACTTAACGTCAGAAAGAGTACAAGTGTAATGGAATCCAGCAGCCACACTATTAGTTTCAATGCTTGGTAGAGACACAGTTCCAGCCCTATCTAAAAACAATAGTACGTTATCAAAAGATGAAAAAACCATCTTAGAGGTTACGTTAGTTGCTCCTTCTGGTATCTTAAATGTTCTTTCAAAGTCTAAAGCTTTTCTATGTAAATCAAAACCAACGAGCTGACCTTCGGCATTTACATTTTTCCTAGAGTTAGTGTTGTGTTGAGCCAATCCTCCAGACATCGTTCTGTGAGAGGCACTAGCTTGCCCAGTGACAATAGGGCTGTCTAAAGCTCCGACAATCATAGAAGAAGGGAATGAGCACCTAACTTCATCATTAGGGACAATACCATCTTCTCCAGGAATATTTGTTAATGCGTTTGGATTATGAGCAAAGTGAGCTTCGTAGTAGTCTGGCCTTCCTTTACAAATATTACTTTTAAATCCAGGAGGACAGTTTAAATAAAAACTATCATATGAGGTATCGAAAGATTCAGAAGGAAATGGATTTCGTTTTCCACCACTCATGATGTGCCCATAATTACCAGGGCTTGGTCTATATTTTCCATCCCAGTAAGACATGTTAGCAGCCTCAGAGCCGTTTGAGAATAAAGATGGACAAGAGCCGTCTGGTAAGGCATTAAAGACAGCTGCTGCGTTTCTATAAGGATAGTCTCTCTCTAATCTTTCAGTATAATCGGAAGTGTAAATATTCTGTAGGGTGTCGCTCTTGGAGCTCATTTCTATTTCATGACCGTAGTATTGTCCGCAAATATAAGTCCAATAATCCCCTCCTGGATTCGAAGGTCTATATCCTCCTGAAATCGCAACAGAAGGCCTTACCACTGGTAAATAAGAATAAGCGTCTTCATTTGAATCATTTGCAACAGACCAAGGGTAGTTTTCGTCTGCTGGATAGCTCAAGTAATAATCATGATTAGAAGTGCAGTGAGTCATATAGCTAGGCCCGATTACACCACCGTTTGCTGGCCGATGCTTTCCTCCTAAATATGTTTTCCTTAGAGGTATTATCCAAGTGTCTCCTAGGTTGTGACCGTTTTTACTAGTAAAACTAGGGTAAATAGCGTGCTCAGTATTTCCATCACCCCAAGTAGCTTTATTTTCCGCCTCTAAATCTCCAGCATATATTGAGTTTGCAGAGTTTGTTCTAAATATACCTATGTTTGTAAAGTAAGCGTTCAGAGAATTCTTCTGTTGGGTTCCGGCTGTACCTGGAGTAGTAGAGCAATATTTATTTAGCATATCAGCATGAAAGCGGTCTACTCCATTCTCATCTCTAAATCCAACTCTATATCTATCAGGCTGTGATTGGTCTTCACTAATCTCTGTGATTTGAATTATAATTTTTCTCTCCGAAATATTTCCGTTTTCCATTTCAATTGGAAAAGTTAAGCTATAGTCAGCATCAGTTCCGTGTGTAGTATTATACCAAAGCTCGTCATGCATCTGAGCTAGTGACAATCCTACAGAACAGTAAGGATGTAAATTCTTTAACCTATCTATATTTGGATTTGGATTAGCACCTCCTGGCTCAAAAACAATACCGTCAACATCAACCCTAACTTGAGGGAAGTTTGTTGTTGAAAACATATTGTCGTTAGAGCCCGTTCCGTATGTATGGATATTAGCCCCCATTGCATCAACGGTGAAATCTTCAAAATCATTCATCGTCATGTATGGAGAATGGTATTCATGACTATTTAGTCCAGCGTTTTTGTTAGCTGTTGAACCATAATTTACCTTCATCCAATTATTATCCTTCTGACCCACTCTGTTAGGTCTACTTTTGTTAAAGTCCCACCCAGTGTTCATTATCACCACAGACCTACACCCATCATCTACTGGGTCTACCGGGTCTACCGGGTCTACTGGGTCTACTGGGTCAGTTCCACCACCAGTGTCAGTGGAGAAGTCACAGCTGCCATCGTCTAAAGTAGCGTTCGGATTGTAGTTGTTTGCATTAGGGTCAGTACACCCATACACAGGTCTTTCGACTATCATAGTTGCACCCCTAATAATAAAGCCTTTTATCTCTGGCTGAAAAGGAGTCACGTTAATTCCCCATCCTGTTGACTCTGAAACAAGGGATATGTACTGAAGAGTAGGGTTTACTCCTTGATAAGTATCTTGGTTATTTCTATTCCAAAAAACAATTAATTCTTGACTGTCATTAAGAGAGTTATATTTGTTTGTAATGGCATGTATGCTGGCATTAGAAGGTATACCATTAGTAGCTGTATGAATTGTGTCCTTAAAAACGTTAAACTGAGCATCCATTTCATCTTGAGTTGCTGGAGAAGTGTCCACAGCAATATCTGTAAGGCTATCTGTTATGCTGGTAGACTTCTTTGATGTAGCAAAATAAGTAGGTATAGGAACAAGATTAGAAGGATACTTAGGTGTTATGCCTCCGGTACTATTAAAAACCTGACTAGGACTATCGTCTTGGTCAACCACATTGGATGCTATAGAGCCATTAGCATCATAAGTTATTATTCTGTTGTCGGTAGATATAACAAACCTATTAAGAGCGTAATCGTAAGTTAAACCTTGGGCATCTCTAGCTCTATGCTCAAAAACTACAACAACGTTGCTCGTATTAAGCGGCCCTACGGCTGCATTCCAACTGTAAACATATTGAGGGCCTAAAAAGAACCAAACATTTCCTTCGTAATGATGTATGTCTCTAGCATCTGCAATCCCTGTGAATCCCAAAAGCTCATTAGTTCCATAAGTAGTGTCGACAATGTAAACCAAGCCTTTCTCTGAAATTACAGCAGCCTTGTTACTAAATACAATAGGGTATCCCATGATTAAAG
>Ga0115102_10900123_pt1 | contig 12615 bp, 15 predicted proteins | sample MBTome_5_FD_89644 | JGI IMG/M metagenome (GOLD analysis project Ga0115102, IMG submission 89644) | Marine eukaryotic communities from Pacific Ocean to study complex ecological interactions - MBTS_5May14_M2_3um Metatranscriptome... | ecosystem: Environmental > Aquatic > Marine > Oceanic | place... | reverse complement strand
TATGGCTAAAGACCCTAGGCTAACCCGTGCTGGTGTCTCTGGGTTTAACAAACCTAAAAGAACACCGGGTCATCCTACTAAATCACACATTGTTGTTGCCAAGGTAGGTGACAAGATTAAGACAATACGCTTTGGCGCTCAAGGTGCTAAAGGAAGTCCTCCGAAGGCTAATGAATCTATGGCTTATAAGAAGCGTAGACTAGCTTGGAAGGCAAGACATGCCATTAACATTGCTAAAGGTAAAATGAGCGCAGCTTATTGGGCCGACAAGGCTAAGTGGTAGAGTATTTATTAAGGAAGTAGTATGTCAGAAGTAGTTTTGCACGAAGGTCAGTCAGAGATAATAACAGACCTATTCGTAGAAGAAAATACACGCTATGCTGTAGTTAACGCTAGTCGTGGTTTTGGGAAGTCCTATCTCGCTGCCTGTGCCGCTGTTTTAGCAGTACAAGAGCTAATGGAGTTAGATGAAGAAGTACCAAATAAGAATGTGGCTATTATTGCCCCTACCTATGCTCAGGCTGTTGACATCTATTACCCACTACTAGCCTATCAGCTAGGCATGGAAGATCACGCTATTAAAGCCTCTAGGGTGGCTGGCACCTTCTGGTTTCCTAAGAACGTACAACTAAAGATTTGGTCGTATGAAGCTAGTGAACGCATGAGGGGTACTGGTCAGTATTTTGTAGTGGCCGATGAGGTATGCTCTTGGAAGGGTGCAGGTACAAGCTTGAAAGAGTCTTGGGAATCTGTTATTCAACCCTGTATTGCTACTCGTTGGTCTAAACAAAATGCAGATAAGTTCGGGGCTAAACCCGGGAGGGCGCTAATCATTAGTACGCCTCTGGGGTATAACTATTTCTATGAAATGTATAATAGACAGGACTCCGACAATAGTTGGAAGTCTTATACCTATACTTATACAGAGTCTCCTTATCTTGATGCTGAAGAAATCGATAGGGTGAAACTTACACTAGACCCCTTAAAGTTCGCTAGAGAATACACAGCTAGCTTTGAAGACTCTGGTAATACTGTGTTTTATACGTTTAACCGTAAAGAGCATATTGACAAAGACCTACCCTCTTTTGAAACAGGTGAAGATGTTCATGTTGCTATCGACTTTAACGTTGGTATCATGGCTAGTGTAGTGTTTGCCCTTAGAGGCAATCAGATACACATCATAGATGAGATGCAGGGACATCCTGATACTGAGACCTTGGCTAGAAGCCTAGTGGAAAAGTATAAAGGACACCGCATTATATCTTACCCTGACCCGAGTGGGAAGGCTAGGAAGTCCTCTGCTGCTGTTGGACGTACAGACTTTAGCATTCTACAAGCTGAAGGTATACAGACCAGAGCGCATAATAAGGCACCTCCTATTATCGATAGTGTAGCAGCTATCAACAAGAAGTTTAAGAACGCTAATGGGGATATCGATATGTATATCCATCCACGTTGTTCAAATACAATCAAATCAATAGAACGTACCGCATGGGTAGAGAGTAACCCTGACACAGCTACCATCTGTAAAAAAGAAGGTGTTGAACACTGGACAGATGGTCTAAGATATGCTGTGGAGTATTTATTCCCTGTGCGTGGAGGTTCTAAAGTGACAACCAGAGGCTTCGGCTTCTGATTATAATAAGGAATAATATTATGGCATTAATTGGCAAGTTAGTCAAAGTCGCCTATAAGATGACCCCTAAACGTAAGGCTGCCCTTGCTAAAGCCGTTGCAGCTTCTGCCAAAAAGCGCGGTTCTAAGGCCGTAACTAAAAAGGTAGTTAAGACTACGGCTATAAAGAAGGCGGCTGGTTCTGTCAAAAGGACAGCTAAGCTTACTGCTTTAAAGACCAAGAGATCAACCAAAGCGGTTCTAAAGACTAAAGCTGGTAAAATAGCCGCAGCCACTGCAGGGGGCGCTGGTGTCGAAAGAGTTACTAGTAAAAAGGCCAATTCTAAAAAGAACAAGTCTACCACTATTGCTAGGGCCAACCAAATAGGTGGCGGCATCAAAAACCTCGGCGTTAAGGCTGCGACTGATGCTGCCTCAGTTGCGAAGAACGTTGCTAAGGCTGCTGTCGGTAAGCAGTCCGGTAAGAAAGCTTTCTTTAATATTGCCAAAGATGTTGCAGCAAGTAACCTCAAGGTAAGTGCTGGTCTTGTTAAGGGACAACTTAACGTTAAACGTGCTAAGAAAAATAAAAGGAAATAATACAATGGCATTAATTGGAAGAATTGCTAGGGTCGCCTACAAAATGACTCCGAAGCGCAAAGCCGCCTTAAAAAAGGCCGTTGAGGCCTCTGCTAAGAAACGTGCAATGAAGGCGGGAGCTAAGACTGGGGCTAAAGTCGTTACTAAAAAGACAGTAGCCAAAAAGGTTGTTAAGAAATCAGTAGCTAAGGCCCCTAAGGTGAGTCGGTCGGTTAAACGCGCTAACGCTATCAAGAAGACAGATAGCATGAACTTGACTCGTGTTAAAAAGGGTACTACTGCTGCTGGTCAAAAGCGCATTTCTAACTCTAACTTTAAAGGTAAGACAGGTAAAGCACTTAAGAAGTCTACTTATAAAGACCGTTTGGCTAGCTCCCGGGCTAAGTATAAAAAGACTTCCTTTAAGAACAAGGCTGGCCAAAAGGCCATGGGTCTTGTGAATCCTACTGGCGTATTTCGCCGTAAATATGTAGACCTTACTGTTGGTGAGAATGTTCGCCGGAATGTATCTCGTAATCTTAAGGTTGCTGGTGCCTCTGCCGCAGGTTATGCTGGACTGTCTCAGACAGATACTGATGCTGGCAAGTTAATTCGTCAGGCCTATCGTATCCCTAAGTTATAGTCGAAAATATTATTTTAAAGAGAAGGAAAAAAATATGGCTAGGAGTCGTATTACAGATACAGATCGAAAAGATCTTATCAGCGATGCTGGTAGCGTGTTATTCTCCTTGGTACAAGGGGAGCAACTAGAGTTCCCTGTTACTCTAAATTTTGTAGAGGATGCAACCGATAATTACGCCTATGAGGCAGTTCTTGTTGAGGCTGAGAATGTTGCAAGACAGATTTCAAAACCAAAAACAGCATTAACAGGCGGTGTTCAAGACACAATTGTTGTTAGAGTCCCTACAAATAGAGGTAACTGGCAAGATGTACAGGCTTATAACCGCGAAGAAATTGTTAAATACAACAATTTGCATTACAAGCTCTTGGAGGGTGCAGGTAGAATAAACGCTACAACTCCCGATTTAGATCCTGCTTGGGAAGTCACTTTACTTAATAAGATATACTTGCAATTTCCCAAAACCTTGTCTCTGAGCTACACGGTTCAACCTACTGTTGATTCTCCCTCTTATGGATTTTTTGAATTAAGAGTAACAGAGCCGCTTGATTCTATTTATAGTAGAACTTGGAAACCTATCAGAGGTATGGTAGAGTTTTTATTTAGCCCTACTCAAATCGTGCCTGACGTATAAGGAAAAGAGAGATGGCTGACAAAAATAAGAAGTTTACGGTTAAATCCGACAAAGTCTTAGGAGAAAAATCAAAAGAAAAAGATATTGTTGTTGATGTACCTAACACTTCTTTAAAAGGTCAGTCATCTACCCCTTCAATATCTGCTAATTTTAAAGAAACAGAGATAAGCACTAGCGTAAGCTATGGTGTCGTTAGTACTAAGACCGACAATATCAACATAGAAGTTGATCTTAAAGGTCTTGGTGAAGAAAGACAACCTGACAGCACTAAGTTCATCTTTAAACCAGATGAAGTTGATGTCAGTGACCATCAATCCTATGTGGTAGACAAGCAAGCAATACCAGAATTAGTCAGACTAGATGATACCTTTAATTACTTTAATTTAGATTTAGGTAAGTTTGATGAAATTTCTTCTATTGATAAATTCTCAGTAGACTATAGTAAACCCTTCTTTGATAACTTTAACACACAAGAGTTTATAGAAAAGGAATTAGCTAAATCATCGATTGATAATGCTGCATCAAAAGATCAAGACTCTAAACTAATAGCGCCTAATAAATTTGAAGTCGTTAGTACACCTGAAAGAGTTGAGCAGGTATTTTATAAGTCTATATTTGACGCTATTAGTATCACAGACGACGTCAATGGTGTCTTGCCTGATGATGATCAAACGGCACTTATTCAAGATAGAAACTTCGACACTAGTGGTGTAGAAGACTTTAGCTACAGACATATATACAAGGGCCTAGTAGATACTGTTAATTTAGCAGAAACCTTTCGTGCTGAAGATGGTACGATTAAGGACAATAGCTCAATAGCAGATATATTTATTGCTAGTTTATTTAAAACAGCAGACGATGACTTCGCTAGTACAGATGAAAAACTTGTGTTTGATTCAAACATAGGTAAACTAGATACAGCAACAACTAATGACATACTTTCCACAGTGATCACCTTCTTGAGAAGTTTTGAAGAGACTACCTCTGCTGCAGACAGTGGTAGATTAAACTCACAAAACTATTTTTCCGAGGAGTACGTATGGGAAGATTATGTCGGAACAAACTCATATTTTTAAAGGATCCTTGATATGATTAATGATAAACTAAACATGAAGGGGCAGTTGAAACTAGTACTTTCTTCTCCCAACACAGACGATCAAATTGTAGAGATTAACAACCTTGTAGTTGATACAGGCCTAGCCTATATTGCCGCTCGAATGATCAACACTGATGATGATATTATGAGCCATATGGCAATTGGTGCAGGTACAGCTGCTACTACTGGTACAGATGCTGCCTTGGGTAGTGAACTGGCTCGTGTAGCTTTGACCTCTGCAACTAACGTTACAACTACTGTCACTGATGACGCTGTACAGTACGTTGCTACGTTCCTCCCCGGCACAGGAACAGGCGCAGTAACTGAAGCAGGTACATTTAACGATGCAACTGCAGGTACTATGCTATGTCGCACTGTATTCGATGTGATTAACAAAGGTGCTTTTGATACTTTGACAGTTACATGGAAAATCACTATTGAAGCTTAATAGGAGGGTAACATGTCAGCTAATCTTACACTAAGACAAGAAGGTCCGAGTCCTAAAAACTCTCCTCTTACAAATGAAGAAGTCGATAATAACTTTATTAATTTAAACACAGAATTAACTGCTGTAGACAACAGCATTGTTCCTACGGCTCAGGCCGAAGCTCTTATTTTAGCAATAGCGTTAGGATAAGCCATGTCAAGTTTTATTAATAGAGTAAGCAAAAATGTAGCTCATACACCGCAACTTCTTTACACAACACCTGCCGATAGTAAATCTATTTTGATCGGCGCTAATATTGCTAATTTAACAGGCGCAACTATTGCGTTCCACATCTATATGACTAAAGGTGGAGTGGATTATTATCTTGCAAAAGATCTCCGAATAGAAGCCGGTGAGCATATTGAAATAATGAAAGGTAATAAGTTAGTGTTAGACAATAATGATACAATTACTGTTGCTGCCGTTATCTCTCAGGCTCAAACAACAGGTGTAGATGTAATATTATCAATTCTTAGCGAGGTATCATAATGGCTAAAGTCGGTGGATTTTATGAAGGCTCTGCTCTTTCAGATAAAACTTTTTATGGGTTTCATTTGAATGATCAAGGAGACTGCACAATAGATATTATAAATGACGGTACAACAGTTGTTAAAATTCCAGATCAAGACTCAGAAATATTAGACCCTGATGCATATAAGCATTGGTTTTGGTCTTCTGATAATATTGACTTTGAATTTGATAACAGCAATGGTCATTTAATAATGAAAATGCTTTAAAGAAAGTGGAAATATGGCACAATTAATTGATTTAGGAAAACTACGTTTCCATTTTGCAGGAACTTGGGCAAGTGGAACAACTTACGAAAGAAACGATATCGTCAAGTACGGTGGTAATGTTTATGTCTATACTCATACGTTAAAAACAACTGGAAACCTTCCAACCGATACTGCTCACTGGGCTTTAATGGTTGAGGGCTTTAAGTTTGAAGGCGTATTTAATACAGGCACGGCATACCAAATTGGTGACGGTGTAACTCATGGTGGTAAAGTCTATATCTCTATCTTAGATAGTACTGGGCAAACACCTCCAAACGCTACTTACTGGTCCCAATTTGTTGACGGTATTCAGTATGAAGGCGAGTATGATAATACAACAGCTTATCAGAAGAATGACTTAGTTGTCTATGGCCCTTCTGTATATATGGCTACACAAGATACTACTGGTAATATACCTACAGTAACAACCCACTGGTCTCAGTTTGTTGAAGGTGTTTCACCAGAAGGTATTTATAACAATTCAACTGCTTATCTTCCCGGAGACTTAGTAGCTTACGGTCCTAATATTTACCGTAATAAATTAGAGTCAACAGGAAATATCCCGACAAATACAACGTATTGGGAAGACTACGTCTCAGGGACAAAATTTAATGGGATCTTTAACCCTGCAACAACTTATTATGTAAATGACGTTGTTACATACGGGGGTAATGCCTACCGTGCCTTAATGGAGACTTCGGCTAATTTACCTACCTCATCAACCCACTTTGAGTTAGTTGTAGAAGGTTTTAGTTATCAGGGTGTTTGGTCTTCAGCTACAGCCTATTTAATTGGTCACTCTGTAAATTACGGTGGTGCGCTATATAAGGCTATTGCGGACACTACAGGAGATAACCCTAACACAGTAACAGGAAGCTGGACTCGTATTAATGGCGGTATAAACAACCGTGGTAACTGGGTGGCTTCTACTAGCTATGCTTCGGATGATGTTGTTGCTTATGGTGGTAACACCTTCTTATCATTAGAACCACACGCTTCGGGCGTTGACTTCCCAACAGACCTAGCTAATAATAAGTGGCAAAAGTTTTCTAGCGGTGTAGACTATAAGGGTGCTTGGACAACAGGTACTTACTACAAAGTCGATGACATTGTAAAAGACGGTATTTCAACTTATATTTGTTTAGCAGATCATACTTCAAGTAATTTTGCTACAGATGTTGCCGCTACTAAGTGGGAATTCTTTGCTCGTGGAGCAACAGACGTCCTACCAAATGTTACTGCGACTGATACGGGATCTGCTTTAACGGTTGCTTCTAACGGTATTGACTATGCTTGGATTTCCTCGGGAAGTAATAAAGTATTCTACGTAGCACCCCACGGCGTTGATAACGTTAACTCAGGTAAATCTTTAGCTACACCTTGGGCGAGTATTAAATACGCTACTACACAGTGTGGAACTGATGCTGTAATTTACGTTAAAAATGGTACTTATCTTGAACAACTCCCTATTATTGTTCCAGACACTGTTGCAATTATTGGCGATAGTCAACGAAATGTGTCAGTTCAACCAGCTTCTGGAAATGATGACAGTGGTACAGTATTAAACTCTGAATCTACAATGTTCAAGATGAGTAACGGTTCTCTTCTGATGGGCATGACTTTTAAAGGCATGACAGGGTGGGTTCCCGCCGCTTCCCCAAATCAAGATAGCATAAATCAATCAACCCCTAAAGGTATTGCTGTTGCTTTAAATCCAGCGTCTGCAATTACGACTAAATCTCCTTATATTCTAGAATGTAGTGCTATTGGCTCCGGAATGATTGGTGCCTATGTTGACGGTACTGTTCACAGCTCTGGCAACAAAAGTATGCTATTTCACGCCTATACTTGTATATGTGACAATGGTGTTGGTATTTGGGCTGCAAACAATTCTAAAGTAGAAGCTGTTAGTTGTTTTACTTACTATGCTTATTTTGGATATGCTGCAGATCACGGTTCTAAAATTCGTGCGCTTAATGGTAACAACTCTTACGGTACCTGGGGTACTGTTTCAGTTGGTTATGATTTAGGAGAAACAGCCAGTGTTGGTTCCGTTCTTGGTCAAAGATTAGATGTTACCAATCTAACTGGAACTTTTTCTGCTGGAGATACCTTAACAGGAACAACTAGCGGAGCTACCGCTGTTATTACCAACGTACAGGAATCTGCTGGGTGGATCTATGTAAGAGACATTGTTGGAACTTGGCAAGCTGCTGAAGCTTTCACCTCTACCGGGTCAGGGGCTGGAACTATTGATTCAGGTGCCTTATCAGATCAAGGTGGAAACGGATCAGGTTATGTATACGTAGTAACTGGTCTCACAGTACAACCAGAGCCTGGAGATAGTGTAACCTTTACTGGAGATAGTACTTCTTATGTTGTACAAAGCATAGGTGGAACATGGGCTTCTGCAAGCAGCGAAATAGTTATTATCCTTGCTCAAGAAAAGCCTACTACTGTTTCGGCAGGTACTGTCACAACTTTGCGTAAGAATTACTCTTCGGTTCGTTTAACAGGCCATGACTTCCTAAGCATTGGTACAGGTGGTATTACTTCTACCAACTACCCCGGAACGCCTACTCAACCTGCAGCGCAAGGTAACGAAATCAATGAGATGTTCCCCGGTCGTGTTTACTATGTATCAACTGACCAAGATGGTAACTTTCGTGTTGGTGAATACTTTAGAATCGAGCAAGCAACAGGTATTGCAACCCTAAACGCTAGTGCGTTTGATCTTGCAGGTCTTACATCACTTAAACTTGGCTCTATTGGTGCTCAACTTGGAGAAACAATTAACGAGTTCTCTTCTGATGTGACTCTTTCAGGTAGTTCTAACGCTGCAGTTCCTACTGAGAATGCTGTTAAAACCTATATAGATAATACTAGGGTAGCTAAAACAGGCGATGCTATGACTGGTGTCCTTGCAATGGGTGCTAACAAAATTACTCAAGTCGCTGACCCTACTGCCGCTCAAGATGTAACTACTAAAAACTATGTTGATACGGCTTTAGCGTCTTCTAGCGCAAACGAAATACCTTTCTATGACGCCTCAATATCTTCAACAGAGACCTTCTCTTCTGGTATGCGTTTTAATATAGAAACTCTAACTATCGCAAATGGCGTTACTTACAGTATTGGTACTAATGGTTTCCATTATGTCATACCAGCTGGTGGTTCTTTCGCTATGTTTAACGCATAAAAATATTTAAGGAAAAACTTATGTCAAAAATTATTGTAGATTCAATTCAAACAACTGGCGGTACTGCTTTTGGCCTTCCCGCTGCAGATGGTGCCGCAGGATCATATCTCTCTACAGATGGTTCTGGGGCACTTTCTTGGGCCGCAGCGGCGTCTCCTGATAAGTTACCCCCAGATAGCCATAAGATTGTTGGTACTGTTTTGTCAGGTTCGTCTAGACAAAACATCTATTCAACAGGGGAATGGTCTTCTAGCGGTCCTTGGACAACTTATTACAACTCTTGGAGTGATACAAACTCTCGTATCCAGGGTATTAACATGTTTATGGGGGATGGTTATTCTACCTCTACAGCTACAACTCAGCCTTACTATATAAATGATGGTATGCATAATGAATCTAGGAAACTAGAATTCGCTCATAATGGCCGTGTAGGACATAGCCGCAAAGATTATTTTGAGTATGACAACGTAACAAACCAGTACGCAGGTATACATATTAGGGCTTTGCCTGTTAGAAACACAACAGGCACCGATATAACTCGAAACGCTAATGTCTATGTTAGCGCATATGACAACGATTACGGCGGCGCTGCGTACTATAGTTTTGTTCCTGATGCAACATCTTACTCTGCAGTTACCTCGGGGTCTTGGACAGATTTAAACACTGCTTCTACATCTAACACCGACAACAACTTTGGTGCTACTAGTGTTACCTTTCCTGCTAATAAAACAACGATTCTCTTCTTAGCTAGCGCTACAAGATATGAAACAACTTATCGAATGAAGTCTACAAATCATTTCTACAATTTGAATACTCTTTTCCCTGATACAGATGATCTTGTTTGTGACCTTCGGATGCTGCATGCTCTTTCTACAGCACGGATTCCATCGGCTTCTCATACTACGGACACTTTCTTTAATGTGTACCCTACTTGTGCTGCTATGTACGGCGACCGTTAATTAATAATAAATATCACCTAGTCTTAACACAGGCTAGGTGGTCCATCTAATAAAAGGAAATAAAAAACAATGGCTATAGACCCAAAACACCTTGATCATGTGAAGTCCATGATCTGTGAAGGTATTAAATTAGAAACTAGAAACAATATTTTAGAGTCCCATAGTATTTCAGATCAGCTTAATGCAACTGGAGATGAGCTGACTGCAATCCGAGCTTCAATTGCAGAGAAAATTGCAGCAGGACAAGCTAAAAAAGATGCGGTTAACGCTTGCACTACTTTCGAAGAACTAGATGTTATTGTGCCTCGTGCAGACTAAATACCTCTAAATAATTTAAAAGTAATTAAATATTTTTAGTTCAGCAGAAGCTAGCTAAAAAGGACATGGAGAAAAATTATGTCTAGTAGAAAAATAAGTGTAGCAACTCTAGAAACCACTAGCAGTCTAAATATTGCTGGAGATCTAGTTATCGGCAAAGGTGCAACCGCCGCTAATGTTACAAATGCAAAGTTTAGAAAGACCTTTGAAGGTAACCAGTCGAGTGGTAATGAAAAATATGAAACCGCCGGTACTTTTTCTTTCGTAGTTCCCGATGGTGTAATAAAAATTTCAGCCCTAGCCGTTGGCGGCGGCGGCGGCGGTGCTCAAACCTGGGCCAATGATGCAGCAGGTGGCGGTGGAATGGCGTGGGCAGATGACATACCAGTTACTGCTGGTGAAACAATCCAAGTAACTGTTGCTAATCGCGCGGCCGCTAACACCGCAGGACAAACTTCTTCCGTGGGGGGATACCTCTCTGCCACGGGCGGGAGACAATCTGGAACACAATATGGTATCGGGGTCGCTGGCACAGCATCAGACGTAACAATTAATCGCGGTGGATCACCGTACAGTACTTCTTGGTCTGGCGGCGGCGGCGGTGCAGCTGGATACACAGGACGAGGTGGTAATGGTTACTACGGTGGCAGCGGCGCAACGCCTTATAATGGCTCTGGCGGCGGCGGTGCTGGCGGCTGTGGCTACGATTCCTCAACCTACGGATTTGGCGGCGGCGGTGGAGTCGGAATAGACGGTGAAGGCGCAAGTGGCACATGGGGTAATTTGTCTGGTCAAAGTACTCAACCTCAAAACAATGGTAACAGTTGGTATAGCGACTTCCGTTATGTAGGCATGGCTGGCTCTGGTGGTGAGCACGGCGCGCCTAATAATAACAGCTATAGTACCTCAAACAAAGGTAGAAGCTATGGTCACGGCTCCGGTGGTGACTACGGCGGCGGCGGTGCTGGCGCAGGATCAAGCATGACCAACAACGGTGGCTTTGGCAACGGTGGCCAAGGTGCCTGTAGAATTGCTTGGTCTACAAATAATTCGTTTAGTATTGCAGAAAGTTAAGGAGAATAATTATGGAAAATCAAATTTTATATACTGAAGTAGATAACTCTGGGAATATTATGGATCCCCCTGTTACACTTATAAAAGATAATTTTGAAAAGGTAAGTAGTACTTGGCTAGCTGATCGGACGTTTGTTGAAGTTGACAACAACATACCGACTCTTAACGATAATCAATTTAAAAGTTATTCTGGATTCTCTCAGAAGGATAACGGTACAATATCTAAAGACTGGGAAATAACTACTCTTTCTCACGATGATGCTGTAAAACTCTGGGTTCATCGTTATAGAGGTTTTTTACTTAAAGACTCTGACTGGACCCAAGGAGTAGATAGTCCCCTTACTGATTCTCAAAAATCAGAATGGGTAACCTATCGTCAAGCCTTGAGAGACTTACCTGCAAGCGTTCCAAATCCCTTAACAAGCGAATCCCAAATAAACTGGCCTACTGCTCCAAATGAGCCTGAATATCAGTCAGGCGAGTAAATGGCATTAAGAGATCATATCAAGAAAAATCATGATCTCGCCGAGGAACACCCCTTTGTAAAACTTTTGTTTTCGGGGGGTGTTTCAACCCCTATCTATGCAGACTATCTATTGAATCAGTATTTAATGTATGTAAAACTAGAAACTCTGCTAGAACATTACGGGTTACTCCAAGGCGTAGAGACTGTTAAAAGATCTAAGTTAATGCTAGACGACTTTCATGAACTCAGATCTAATGCAAAAGTCTATAATGTTACTTACGACTACGTGAGGTATTTAGACACAGTATCAAAAGAAAACTTAATGGCGCACATGTACGTGCGGCACTTTGGAGATTTATTTGGTGGACAACTTATGAAAAGGGTTGTTCCCGGTTCAGGCGCTATGTATGAGTTTGAGGATAGATCTAACCTTATTAAGGAACTAAGAGAACGCTTAAACGATAATCTAGCGGATGAAGCCAACAGAGTAATGCTCTGGGCTATAGAGTTATTTCAGGAGTTAGCAGATGAGCATGATATTCGATAGCTTAGAGCTATTACATAAGGATATACTAAATATACTATCTGACTATACTGAATATAAAGAAGAACATGAATTTTCATGGCCTAACTATGTCTACACAGACACCAAGTTTAGGCGAGCACATTTGGATATTGTAGATGCAAGAGATACAAAGAATCTTTATATGTTACATCTTTGTGTATTTCCACATACCAAAGACCCTGCACCGATATTTGGATTCGATATAATT
>Ga0115102_10364789_pt1 | contig 12620 bp, 19 predicted proteins | sample MBTome_5_FD_89644 | JGI IMG/M metagenome (GOLD analysis project Ga0115102, IMG submission 89644) | Marine eukaryotic communities from Pacific Ocean to study complex ecological interactions - MBTS_5May14_M2_3um Metatranscriptome... | ecosystem: Environmental > Aquatic > Marine > Oceanic | place... | reverse complement strand
GTGAATTTTATCATATTAATCAGAAGTATGCAAGGATTGAAGCGAAGACAACCAAAATTGAAGCCATCATGTATTATGCTCCAGCTGCCTGCTCTGCCTCGAACTTAGCCTATGGATCACCTCTGTAACTTGGATTTGGTGGACTTGGCAATGACTTGAAATCGAGTTCCTTACTGTTCATCTTGGTTTGAACGCTAATTTCTATCTTGATCTCATCTGTAGCAGAAACTCCAGAATCATCATGAACGTGTACATTGAGGGCAACAAATTTAGGCTTGCAAGTGGAACCTTTGTCTGCTTGAGCAGTGAATCCAACATCTGCGAGTTCTGATTATTGACCCAAAACTCCGAAATACTTGTATTGTCCGATATGAGCATTATCTAAGCTGATTTCACCAGCTTGTGGAGATCCTGCTCCTCCCTTTGAGAACTTAATTTGTGAGAGATCTGGGTTGGTTGATGGAGCTGGTGGAGTTGGCTTGGATGGCTTCGATGGAATTACCTCAGTGACAACATCATCCTCTCCAGTGAAGATTTTGTCAAACCAAGTGTAGGTATCCCAGAGTTTGTACTGCTCATACTTTGCATCAGCTGCATTGTTGTAGTCATCGACCTTGGAGTTGAATGAGCTGATTTGACTGACGTATGTGTTAACTAATTTGTTGTATGCCTTAACATTAGTCTCAACATCATCAATTGTATATGAGTTAGTCTCAAATGTAACCTTAGAGATTGTACCGATAGTCTCCTCCCATTACTTGAACACCTTTGGAATTTGTGTCTTTGAATGTGGAGCCCATTGGTCTTCCTCTTGCTCTACAAGAAGACTTGGTGCATTCTACCACTCTACATAGGTCAATCTAGTGTTAGAATCTGTAATAGAAGCAGCTTTTTCGAGAACTTTGATGACTGGTAGACCACATTCAACCTTCACAATCCAACTGCAGACATCATTTTTAGATAAGGCTTTACCTGTCAAAACTACAGGTGTGTTGTCCTTAGCCATTGTATGATTTCTCTATCCGCAATTATCGACACGCTGTGGACAGGCAACCATGGCAAGATCATCTGATGAAAACTTGGCTGAGGTTGGTGTCCATGAATCAGGGACAAGGCCTCGACTTGAACCTCCAATATTTCTTGTTCCACAAAGTACTCCAACGCTACCGGCTTTTTCACAGCACCATCCCTTAGGAGCAGCATCATCAGTCAATAAATCGACATAGGTGTGAAGTTCTGGAGGCACTACAACAGGTTCTTCGACTGTTTCATCAGAAGTATCAGCAGTGGTGTCAGAGGTAGTGTCATCAGTGGTTTCTTCCTCTGGTGGTTTGGTGAAATCTTGTTCAACAAAGTCACTTGGCTTAATCATGTCGTAGTTGTAAACGTAAACATAGTTACCTTTGATACATCTTGAGCATGACAGGGTATTTGAGAATGAAGTGTAAGTGATTTGAGGAACACCTCCTTAGAGAATTGGAGTTTCTTCTCCTGTACCACCAATAGAGGCATCAAGGAGAGATCCACCAAGGCTGAGTTAATCAGGTTTGGTGAATAATTCTGTCTACTTATCATTGATTGCAGCGAGCTCAGCAAGTTTTTAATCCTCAGTCTTAGTATCGTCTTCATCTGGTGAGATTTCGTAATCACAAATTACAGATCCTTCGTAAACTCCAACGACCTTAATAGTAGATGCATGAATTCCGAGGGATCCAGCCAATCTATCAGCAAATGTTGTGGTACCACCATCTTCGAAGAATGAGTTCAAATCCCATTGCATTCTTACCTTGGCTTGGATGACATTTCTTGGTTTAATTTCCAAAATACATGCCTCATCGATATAGAACTCAAGAATGGTTGATATTGGACTGTATGTGTTCTCTCCGCACTTTGTCTTGGAAATTGGATCAGAAATTTCAGTCTTTGGATCGAAATTGTTCTATGCAATATGCTTTCCATTGTGATAGACACCATATGTCTTGGAGTTTGGATAGTTGATGCTAACAATTGTGGCTCCTTTCCTTGCAGTGACAAGTTTAAATCTATAGTATTGAGCTGGAGATCCTGTAAACTTGATTAAGGTTGTTGCATCATCTGTTTCGATCAATGCTGGGAATCTAGAAAGTCTGATCTAACAAGTGTAGAATCCATCCCAACATTAGTCCATGAATGAATTGAGTTTATTTCTTTCGGATTGACCGTTTTGAGAGATATAAACTGGTTGCATAGACCTATCTCTTCTGTCATCGTCAAGACTCTCAAACATGAGAATACCAAGTTTCTTGAAATCTGCGCACAGATATCCACCATAATCTAACTTTTTGAGGCAAGAGATGCTCAATTTTTGAGCAACAGCTTCGTTGTTTGGAATAAGGTAGAAGCTTGGAAGACTGATAAGAGGTTTGATATCACCCTCAAACTTAGCATCTTTGATCATATACATGGTGTTTAATGGACCTGTGCAGGGGAAGTCACCACAATCAGCGATATTGGCCCATTTTGTTGGAGGTTCAAAGAATTGGATCAAAGCTCCATCTTCAACATTGGTAAATGTTACATCATCAAATTCTTGAGCAGGGAAGTAATCAGGCATAGTAACCGTGAATCCAAATACTCTTTGCCTCATTCCTTCTCGTGTTTTATCATTAAAGTTGAAGAATTTGATATTCTTGTTAGTAGTTTTGGCGTTCCAAGCAGCCTCACCTCCATGGATAATACTATGTGGATAATTTGGTTTGGAGACAATCAGGTGATCTTTTGGTCCATTGTGTGTAATTGTAGATGATTAAAGACCGAACTTGTTAATCTTGTGGCAGAATCCTCCACCAGGTGGGCAATCTGGACTTTCAGTCTCACCATAAATCATAGCATCCTCCAAGTGATTTTCTCCTGTGGCGTCATCTCCATCTACTGATTGAAGAACCATGCCCAATTTGTTATCGAGCATAGTTATCTTTGAAGCTTGGAATCTTGAAGTTATGAAACATCCCCAAAGACCCTCTCTCAAGACTTTGTATGCAGCCATATTTGAAGCTTCATAGCATGTTGCATGCTTAGGGATACCTGGGTTTGGATAAACGGCATGGCCTACACCATCAACAGAATGAGCAACATTATCTTTGAAGTATTCTGTAGTGTAGTCACCACAGTCGTGACCTGGGGCAACAAATCCAGCATATTTTGCACCAGCAACAATATTGTTGACAATAGAGTTATCAGTGCAACCAGTTTGTTTATCAACTTCATATGAGCAAGCAATAACTCCACCTTCTTTATCTAAAGTTTTTTGGGCGGTAAATGTTGTTCTTTTTTTGATCAATCCTACGAAGTTGTTTGCGAATCTAATGAAATTTGAGTAGTCCCATCTGACACCAATTGGTGTAAAGTCAAACCAAATATTATCCTCCAAAACGATATAATCGGATTTAACGATTGATGCTCCATGGAACTTTCCAAGGTAGAAAGTGGATCCCTTGACGATACTTGGCTTTGATTTTGAGCTCTCAAATCTTAAGCAAGCAACACTATCTGCTTGTGAGCATCTGAACATTTCAACGTTGTTCATAATAAGTTGACCTTTTCTAAGGACCTCTGTCTCTCCAACGAATTCTGAGGCGTCTCCGGTCACGAGTTAAGCTCCCCAGTTATCCTCAGAAGTACCCTCGATCTTGATGTTTCTTGAGAGAATAACTACCTCACCTCTGATATCTACGCCATTGTAGGAATCAGCAGAAGATTTCTCAGCACCGTAATGATAGAAACTCAAACCAGAAGTCAAAACAGTCTTACCAGTTTCACTATCGTAACTAGAAACAGTTTTAACATCACCTGCAGTTTGTGCGAACGCAGTTGGTGCAAATGCAAGTTTGTCACCTTTTACAATGTCTAATTCAGTTCCTAACGTGACAGTTGTTGCTCCTTTTTTAGCTTCAGCATGAAGTCTAGTCATCTTTTGAGCTCTCTTCTTACCGTAGAGTTTGACAGTTCCCAAATTGGCAATGATCTTATTTCCAGCTTCATATTCGTCGGACATGGCGATTGGATCTTCATTTCTCTTTCCATAGAGGGTAATCTTGGCATTCTATTGGAATGGCTGCTCTTCTGTACCAATTTGAAGGATACCACCTCTAATAAAGATAATTTTGGCTCTAAGCTCAACATCTTTCAAACTTTCGTTATCGTTAAAGGTAATTCCTCCAAATACTGTTATCTTACCCATAACTGGAGTTTTTGCAACATCGATAATCAAGTTCCATTCTGGTGGAACAGTAAGGTCATCATTAGTTGATGGTCTCTTGCCAGATTCAAGCTCAGACCATATCGAATCATCACTCCAATACTTGTCAACCATTTCAACAACTTCTTCAGGTGGTGGAGGAGGATTACAGTTGTAAAGGCATCTAGTTCCCTCGAACCTCATGAATTTGTCTGACCATAGATTCTTATCATTCCTGTCTTTTGGACTGATGATATATTTGACGAATCTACTACCTTGTTCAGATGCTGTCTCTGGAGCTTCTTCCACAGCTTCTTCTCCTTCAGCTGGCACCTCTTTGATAAGACCAGCTGTTGGATCCTCCATTGATCCATTGATGATAAGATTAAGACCAGTATCATACATGGTATCTCCACTCGGATCCCAATCAGCAGGGAGGGTATTGTTTTCAACTTGTTATCCAGCATGGAAAACCTTGATTCTGTGTCTTTGATCAGTGAAATTATGTACCATATATATTGGTTTATCTGTATTTCTCCATCTCTCAGACATGTCAAGCTTAAGATTCTCCCAGTCTAATCCAGTTTCTCCCCAACTGACTTTATATTTGTGGCCAGTTACGAAAGGAGTTGCCCAATTGGCAGATGGGTTCTTTTCTTTCCATTAGACAGAAGAATATCTTGATTTATCCTTCAAATATGTCTCAAGTTCAGCTTCATCAGTTGGAAGAAGATCATCATCATAGTTGAGAATCTTCATCTTCATACCAGTGAATCTATTTGATGGTGTTGCTGAATAATAAGCAAGTCTTCTAATTTGAACAGTCTTATCGCAAACTACACCATCAAAGACATCAATGTCTTTTGTGCACTCTGGTACTTCTAAATGTCTATGGTAGGCAGCAGCATAGGTATTTGTACCCAAACCAGTGAGTGATCCATCCCTATCTAAGATGATTCCGTTGAATGGGAATTAATATCTAAGCTTTCTTGGGACAGTTGAGTCGAATACTAGACCCTTAGTGGTAACAGTTCTAGCACCTGAGTCAGTTGCTGCTGGATGGAAGCAATGAGAGCATGAACCAATACCTGAAGCACTATTGAAGTCAAGGTTATAGAATTTGGCTCCGTTGATTGTGAAGTATTCAGATCTTGGGGTGATGATACCATGTGGAGAGGCTGCATCGAGAAGTGGTTCAGTATTTTCAGATCTACCAATGACAAGAGCATCAATGATTTGAGCTTTATTGTCTTTGACATCGACAACTTTTTCATACTCTAGTCCAGCCAAGATGTTATCGGCAACCTTGAAGTTGATAAGTCTTACATCACCAACATCACCAGTGATAGCTCCATTTCTATTACATTTCCAACCTGTAAAGTCGACATAATTAGCTGTGACTAATGGATTTTGGTGATATGGATCCTCAGGGTTGTTGTAATCGTAAGATACCGGTTTGCATGGGAACTTTCTTGGTACATGGCCATGGAATACTCTGAGTCCGTATCTTCCCATTGAATGAGCATGATTTCCTCTGAACTCTCCAAGCTTATCATTAATTGGGCAATAATTTGGATCAGCACTTGGTCCAGTTGGATTGATCTGAAGATCGAACCAGAAACCGTATCTATCAGAGCCTGCAGCTCTATTGTTGATGAATTGATTGTCTGGGTTTGTGATCCAGAAACATGCAGGGGTTTGATCAGTGTTGAGAAGACTCATACTTCTCTTAGTCATCATAATCAAATTGTTCTCAATGTAATTTTTAGTTTCAGCACCGTCTTCAATGAAAACAGTGTGACCTTTGACATCAAAAACAGTATTGTCGATAATTCTCAAATGAGAGTTTCCATGGATAGTGAAAGCTCTATTGTTACCTTGATGAAGACCAAGTCCCTTGACATATGATTTATGGATGGCACCAATCATATGGAAATGAATTGCATATCTTCCTAGCTAAGAAGCCTAACCGACATGAGTACACTCAATGTATGAGAGTCTTGCAACAACTGAATCGTCACCAGCTGAATGAATGAAGATGGTCGCTCCATATTCATTCTCTACTGAAGTCTCAGGATCTCCTCTGAAAACTACATTTCTAGACAAGAGACCAACCTCAGCTCTAGTATCAATAGTGTCTGTGCCAAATGTTTGAATTTTGGCAAAATGTTTGTATTCAAGGCTATCACTGAATTTAATAATAGGAGCATTAACATCAGAATTGTCAACTTCAGTAATTGTTCTCTTCTCGGCCTCTCTTGGATCGAAACTAGTTGAAGCGATTGCTATAACATCACCAGCAACCCAGTCGACTTTAGCATCAAGTTGAATTTGAGTGGCACCAACATCAGCTGTAGTCTTCATTAATGTCCATGTTGGCTCTCTTTTGATTCCATGCATATCAAGGGTGGCATGTCTAACACCAAGCACCTTGTTACCATAGATTGGGAGATAAGGATCATCGATCTTACCGTGAAGAGTAATTGTGATCTTTGATGTGTATGGATCTTCCTCAGTTCCAACCTCCATTCTTCCATGGTCAACGAAGATATATCTAGCGTCGAAAGTTCTATGATGGTTTGGATCAGAATCTGGGAGGAAAATAAGCGATCCAAAGACGAACAGAGCTTGCAATTATGGTGAAGTATCGATATCAACAATCATATTGACACCTTTTGCAACTGTGAGAGAGTCTCCGTCAATTGGTGGGAATCCACCTCCCCATGTGTTGATATCGGACCAGTATCTTCCGTAGGTATATCTTAGTCCTTGAGTAGCAACATTACCTTTGTTTGCGATTGTTATCGTAAGAGTTGGATCTGGAGTTCCAGGTCTATTACCAGTCGTGCATACAATTGATGTTGAAGTTGAAGATGACACTGGACAATCAACACCATCAATAGTCACAGTGACATCAGATGGGGTTGATGAGAATCCAGTACCAGTGAAAGTCACAGAAGTTCCTCCTGCAACAGTTCCATATTTTGGTGATATACTTGTCAGAGTTGGTGTCAAAGTTGATTTGAACTCAACAGCGGCATCATAAGTTTGAGCAACTTCACCGTCAATAACTACATTAGCTGGGCAATTGTAGTCAGCGTTGTTGTCATTGATGGTTTCGACTCCCTTGAATTTTATTTCTCCAAATTGACAGGCTTCTCTATGAGTTCCCTTGAATCTGTAGAATCTATATTGGTAATATTCACTTGGAGTACTTAGAGTCTTGTAGTTCCATCCCTCTCTTACATTATCTTCAACAGCGAAAAGTTCGGTGTAAGTGACACCGTCCATGGAACCTTCAAATACGGCTTTGTTAGCAACGTTATTCTTGTTAGGAATAGTAACATAGAGGTACTTTACTTCGGAGAGAAGACCAACATGGAATTCCTTGAATTCTACACCAATATGGCACTCATTACTAGGTGGCTCGAATTTCTGGGTTAGATCATCATCAAATGCAATTGCATTGGCAGCATCATCCGAACCAGATCCAAAGACTTTGTAACCTTTCAAATCGTTGCTCTCTTGTGAAACTTTCAGTTCTCGATCGGAGTATAGGGTAGAAATTTGTGGGAGCGTGCACTTGGCATTGGATTATGATGAATCAGAGGTGGAGATCTCACATCTCTTACCACAGACTTCGATGTAGTTTTTGGTTGGTAAGTTAGAGAGAGTATTAGTCAGTCCACTTGCAGGGATGTCATATAAACATCCACCTTTGAATGAACAAGTTGTGGAACTTGGAGTTGATAAAGCAGCATAAAGATTTGTCATTTCAACATCTTCATTGTATGCGAAATGAGTGGTAGATTGAACAACTCTTGTATTGTAAGTAGTAGTGGCATCAGACTCAAACATGACATCTGGTTTGGCTCCTACTCTTACAATTGGAACACCCAAGTCAAATGTAGCAACTAACTCAGTAGCACTATTGATGGAGACTGATGATGACACAACTCCACCATAAGTTACCTTAGCTGTGTAAGATGAAGTGAAGAAATCTGTTCCATCAACCTTTACAGTTGTGGGAGCTGTGATGGAAACACCTGTGACGATTGGCATTGATGTGTCAGTTGCTTCATATTGGCAGTTAGAAGTCACGGATGTGATTGCACCACATGTGTAATCAGTACCACCAAATCTGATAGAGACATCCATTGATGATTTTTTGAAAGATTTTGTGTAACATCTAACATAGCCATATGAAATGACATCGATTCTATCACAGAGAGTGGTTTCGTCTGACAACACCAATTTGCTTACATCATCATTCAAACCGATACCTACGACCTTAGCATACACAATAGATCCTCCCTTTGATCCTACTGCAAGTGATACACTCTCGAATGATGGATCTTGGGTTACTCCTCCAGTGATGAACGAATTTCCCTTTGGGACACCAGCTTCGAAGTAAAGCTTCAAGCTATCCTTCAAGTCACTGAGGTTCTACAAATCAGTAGAATCTTATACCTAGAACACAGCTGATGTTGCTGAGACGGACACAGTGGTCAGATCTTTATCGCCAGCTTTCATCACTGTTGTTGATGTAGATGTTCCGAAACTTGTTCCGGTTACAGTCACTTCAATAACAGAGCTTACTACTGCGCTCTCAATGGCTGTGACTTCAGGAAGTGAATCTGTGAATGTGAATCCACATCCACCTCCAACCAGGCAAGTGGCTTCTTCTGATGTCTTCAAAAAGACGATCAAGAGTGCAGAAATTGATTCAGCTTTTGCATCCTCAATTTTCTTGAGAGCAAATTCACTATCGTCGACTCTACAGGTGATAGTGAATCTAGAAGTTGTCAGAACGAAGCAGTCTACAGCAGTGATACCCATCTTAATCTAAACAGGGTTATCAGTTTTGACATTTCCAAAGTTGTTTCCAGAGATAGTGATAAGTGTACCTCCATAGATTGAACCAGTGTCTGGTGTGAAGCTTGTAATCTCAGATTTGACTTCAAAGTCTCCAAGAGCAGTAACCTTGATTTCTCCAAGCTCAGAATGTTTAATTGACCAGGCATAAGTTCCACTATGTGCTCCGTTGAACATGGCCTTGAGTGTCTTAGCTGATGTATCAACTTCGAATACTCTAAGTTTTTTGATGTTGGTAGCATCAGATTTATCAGTCAATGTTAGATCAAATTAGTCAGCAACAATTTTGGCCGTTTCGAACGAACCATCCAAAGTAATGATCAACTCTGTATCTAAAACTGGTGATGCATCGCTGTTGTCAATACTAATGGCTTAACTGACAGATGCAGTAAGAGTAATCTCTTCGTTATTTGTATTAGTCAAAATGTCTCCGGCCACAGTGATTGTTGGCTCATATATGAATCCACTGTTAGCAATATTGAAGGCGCTTGTCTTACATGTCATTGATGTAGCTGAGGTACTCTAGATTTCACAGTCAACATTTTCGTCAGCTTATATGCCTGTTTGACCTGCTTTCACGGTGAATTTGACACTAGCAACAACATCCATCGAATTTGGGAGGTTAGTTCCAGTGATGGTCAACAAGTCATTTCCCAAAGGATTGATCTCAGTTTTTGGTGAAATTGAACTGAATGATCCGGAAACTAATGAGGCAGCGGCGGTAACTTTGATTGCACCTTATTTGACTCTGACGATTGGCTTGTGGGATCCAGCTTCTACAGTGACTTTTGAGGTGTCTACATAGTCAGTTTTGCATGTGATCGAAGTTGAAGATGAAGTGACCTCGCCACAAAGAGTATTACCGAAAGAAATTGATAGAATATCATCTTTTGCTGGTAAATCAGTGCCACTTATTGAAAGTTCTGATGTTCCAGAATTCCAAGTGAAGCTTGTGATGTCTCCGACTGCGTCAATGTAAGCATAGTCGCAGTTGAAGTTTTTGCAGGCAGCCGGTAGGTCTCCTACAGTCATGGTTATTTGAGGAGATGTCTCATAGGTTTACAACATCTCAAATGGAATTGGCTCATACATCAAATTTGTTCCAAAATCATGGAGAGTGGTGGCAGTAATTGTTGGCGGCGTGGTTGTGCCAGACTCAACTACAGTCATAGATGAATCTTAGACAATCTCGAATTGAGGCATATCCTTGTTGATATCTCTGAATCTGATCCACCATGATTTGCAATCAGCTGGTGATTTACATGACCAATCATCTTACATTTGCCATCTATCATAGAGTGGGCATTCGGGTAAGTTTTGAATGGCACTTATTACGGTGTTGACATGAGAGTTGACATCAAGTGCGTCAGTGAGGCCTTCTTTGCCATCTGGGCCGAAACATTTGACTTTGAATGTTCCAGTAAGAGGTAGAGATGACTTGTATGAGGCGTTGTCCTATGGTGTAGTCACAGTAATGGTAGCACCTGAGCCAGCTTTCTACACAATAAAGCTGCTGTATGAATCAGATGCGAGCAATTTTCTCAATTAGATCTTGTATGTGTATACAGTCACACCATCATCAACTGTGTCTGTTCTCCAGACATCAATGCTAATACCTCTCTTATTGAAGTATGATCTCACTTTTTTGTTGAAATCCCAGCCACTTAAGTTGTCCCTGAATGTGTCACTCTGAACAACATCTCCTGTGGATGGATCTGTGATCTTGGTTCTGATGTTTGAACCGGTAGGTCCTCTGATCTCAACGTAAGTTTACTCATAAACTTGTGCAGATCCATGCATGGTGAGCTTTTGCATCTCTTTCATTGCGTTAGGATGATTTGCGGTGCCAGATTTTTCAATCTCAACAGATAGAGTGGAATGATCACCTCCACCACCCTCCCAATAACCATGGTCAAGGTAGTATTTCTTACCAGATTCAAGAGCTACCCATTCTGAGTGAAATTGTGTTGTACTGGAGTACGATGTTGGGTTGAACCATTTTCTCCAGTAGTCTCTGTATCCTACTGCGCCTCTCCTTTCCAAAAGCTTTACCATCTAGTCCTCGTCGTAAACATCAGGAGTAGCTGTACCGAGCTTCATGTAGCAGTAGTCATCACATGCCATGTAGAATCGATAATTGCCAGTCATTGGTGGCACAAACCAACCTTGCACTCCTTATGCGATATTGGAACCAATATCTTTTTGGAACTCGGTGTTGGTCGTAAGGGTAATGTTGGCTGGAGTCTTGGATTAATCTTTTTGGTAAGTTGCCCAAGCTGAATTAGTGATCAAAGTTTTTTTCAAACCATTTTGGCCAGCTTTGTCTGAAGTGGTATCTGAGGCGGTGGATTTAGATCCGGTTTTACATACAAACTCAGTATCAGATTTTCTGACTTCGGTACATGCGACACCATCAATTTCGGTTGCGACAGTTCCATGATTGAATCCCATGCCCTTAATTGTGATTTCTTGTCCTCCGGTGAGGTATCCTTGAGATTCAGAGACTTGACTAATCATTGGAAGAACTCTGGCCTTGTAGCAGTCTGAGCCATCAAAGGAGCAAGTAACTGATTGTACAGATGATACCTAGGATGCACCAGTCTCCCATTGGAGATTGATGGAGTTGTCCTTGGACACCAACTGATCTTCAGCAATTTCACCTCTGACCTCGTCAGTTGACCAATCATTGATGTACTCATTGTTGGTGATCCATCCTTCAAAATCAAGTCTTCCGAGACCAATTTTTGCATTGATGATTGGTAACTCATCATCGAGGAGGCCTTTGACAAGATTTGGGACATATCTTGGATTGAAATGGAATTAGGTCACCATTCCATTGAACACTACTGATGGTGAAATGTAGTACAGTCTTGGCGAGGAGTCTCTTCTGTAGACAATTCTACAATTGGATGTGACTTTGCATGTGAAAGTTTCAATGAAGTTTTCACCTTTCATTGCCCTGATGGACAAGGTAAAAGTCAAACTATTGAAATTTTCGAATGACTCTTAAGGAAGTCCGAAGATTTTCTCGATAGATGGCAGTCTATAACTCAAGAGGCCTGCGGCTGTGTTGGACTGGAAGGAGTCATCAAGAGTCAGCTGAGGGGCAATGAACTTCTATCCTTCGAAGTCCGAAGATTCAAGAACGATGAAGTTTGCATCAGGATCTTTGGCAAAATCATGGCCCTCGATGAAGATGTTGGTGTAACCAGCATATGATGCATAGCCTACACCACTTGGAGTCTCGGCATTGAACGTGGTACTCTTTGCTTGTTGGAGCTCTTGTTCTCTGTATCCGATACCATAGAGGAATCCAGTTGATGCTGGTCCGCCACCAAGAACGATTGGCTCAGCACAAACTGAATCAGATATCATGACGATGGCAATGGCCGCCATCATAAGTAAATTGTGATATGAATTACGAGAATATCGACACACACGTTGTTGTAGTCGATACCCTCTATTGGTTGTGGCCTAGTATATGGCCGAGTGCTTACGCCCTGTCGAGGGTTAAGTCATATACTCTTTC
>Ga0115102_10430497_pt1 | contig 12628 bp, 15 predicted proteins | sample MBTome_5_FD_89644 | JGI IMG/M metagenome (GOLD analysis project Ga0115102, IMG submission 89644) | Marine eukaryotic communities from Pacific Ocean to study complex ecological interactions - MBTS_5May14_M2_3um Metatranscriptome... | ecosystem: Environmental > Aquatic > Marine > Oceanic | place... | reverse complement strand
AGCGGCAAGTTCTGCCAGCATAGTGACCTCTTTTACTTTCTACTCTAACATTTTGAGTGCTTGCTCAAGGGTCTCCTTATTACGGCGTGTCCAACCTTTTCCAAAAGTTTCAAAAGTTTTTAAACTTTCATAGAACTTTTGTCTTTGAGTGTTAATGCTTTTTATTGTCTTTTCAGTATCGGCTGCATTAACCGCTGCAAGTGTCATCGGGCCAACACCACCGTCAACGGTAGTCTTGATACTTTTTTGCATTGCTTTTACTGGCCTAGCCATTCCAGAGTTTACGCCCCAGTCAAACACAGCCCAGTCAAGGCCGCTTGGTAGTTCGTCACACTTGGCTTTGTCCCAGTAATTTTTTTTGTAAAGTGGCGCAACATCATCATAAGTTATCGCCATCATTTGCGCTTTAGTGTTATTGCGCCCTGTGAATTGATCATAAGTAACTTTTGTTACCCCTAAGTTTGTCATACCACCAGGATCTTTAGGGTGATTTACAAACCCTCCTTCGTGAGATAACAACATTTCTAAACATTTTTTAAAATTTTCTTTCATAAATTTATCCTACTTTTTTCCAAAAAACTTACTTACTGAGCGCATACCGATTGACGCACTAACTATGCCTCCTAAAGCAATTTGATACCACTGAGGCATTACTTCTAAGGCTGCAAACCCTCTTGCTACAATATCATTGCCCCAATCACCACAAAAAGCTAATATAAGAGGAATACTAAATAGTAGCGTAATCCACTCGTCTTTCCAGCTGTTTTCTGTAGCTCTCATAGCTTCAAGATCCCAGTCAATTTCACCAGTAAGTTGTTTCTTTTTTATTTCAGCTTCGGTGAGTTTAATCTGAGTTTTGCCATCAATAATACTTGTAGCCAGCCCTGTAAGGCTACCTATAATTTTACCAATCATTGTTCATGCCCTAACCATACAGCAAAAGCGCCTGTCATAGCGCCTGTAACGGTTGCAGTTAAGGCTGTTGCTTGTGAAGTCATAGCTTCGGGGGGAAGGTCCATAAACCAATAAAGCACTGTTACGTACATAAAGGTCATAGCTAACATCATTAGCCTTGGTAAAATTTTCCAGTGAAGAATTCTTTCCATAGTTACTGTCATAAACTTTCCTTTTATTTAAGTTAAAGAAGATTCGTAAATTTCTAAAACTTGTTTTTCTAAATTTTCTCTAGGAGTTTGAAAATTACCGTCTAATTCTAAAACTATACTGTCTACTTTTTTTGAAAAGTGTTCCATACGCTTCCAAATATCTGCTTGAACTGTAATTTTATTACCTATAGAGTTGTGACTTATCGATAAGATTTCGCATATATTCATAATTTAACCTTTATAATGTAAATTTACCAAAGAAAACTTCGTAGTAAGCGTCCCAAACACTCACAGTCGAAATAGAGGAGGGAACGTATGCTGCAGAAGGTACTGCACTATTACATCCTCCCTGAAGAGCTACTTGTTTATCCGACTCCCACCTAGAATTTGAGTGCTTCCAATCTGCATAAACAGACCCTCCAGCTGTAGCCGTAGCAGGAACGTATCTAATATCTAATGTTCTAGTCAACCACTGTTCGCCTTGCCCTGTAAACACTGTTTCAAGAAGAGTAGTTCCATTTAATGACATAGACCCTGCATAAGTTCCAGTAGTAACTCCTGAAGAAGTTGTTGTAACGATATCAGGAATTCCTGATTGAAAAATACCGTAGTCGTCTTGTTGGGGAGCGTCAACTCCACCAAGACCATTCCAAACACTAAGTCTTGCAAGTTTTCCTTGAACTAACACAAAATCTGCGTTTAATCCTGCTGTTGGAATAGTAGCAATTAATTTGCTTGTAGTTGCCTCTAGTGGCTCTAAACAAGTGCTAAAAAACCACCTATGCACCCATTGGCTATAACAAGCATAGTTTACAGAATCAGCAACATTTGAAGCGTAAAACATTGAATATTCGTTTACTATAGGAAAAGTATGACCTTGGGATGAAGGGGTAATAGGGGGCGAAGTACTCCAATTAGTTCCTCCATAGCTGCCGTTAGTAGATAAAGGGGCGTTCCAAGCAGGAGTATTAACCCCTACAGAAGCCTGATGTATAATATGAGGCATAGGAGTGTCAGTATCAAAAACGGTATCTCCGCTGGAATCTGTTATTTTTATATTATTATTAATTAATTCAAAACTCATATCACCATACCTATTGAATTTCCCAAAGTGTCCCAGTTGGGTATTGTAGTAAACTCATCGCTATCAGCAGCAGTTGCAATTGCTGGAAAACCCTGAGCAGGACTACCAAAAGGAATTACCCAAGCTGTTACTCCACCAAAATCACCACCATAAAGTGGCCAGTTTTTATTTACAGTATCGTTTCCAGTATTGTATTGACCTGCCCAAAATCCTGCTTGGTTGTAAAAATAGCCTTGAGTCTCAGGAGGGTTCCACATAATATTCCTGTCTTCTATTGTATTACCACTTCCAATATAAAATTCATAAGCCCAAAGTTGTCTAGTACTTCCAACAACAAAAGCAGGACCATATCGATTATAATACCCTGCACCTAAACCAGAATAAGCAGGATTAGTCGGGGTTCCATAAACGTAACTAGTGTTAGATGTTCCGCCGACTCTTGCACCATAAGATCTTCCTGTTAAAAACGTATTAGTACTGCCATAAAGAGGAGTAACTCCTGATTGAATGTTTTGAGAATTATGTCTATGGCTCCAAGAAAGACCTGTACCAGAAGGATTATAGGCTACATAACCATTGGGCGCGATTACTTTCATATAGCCTCTTTCTGTATCTGCTGTTTTTCCTTTTATAAAATAAAAGTCAGGAGTTCCAGAAGCTCTTCTAAGATACTTATAGTCTGTGTTAAGCCTCCCTGCTCCTGCTGTAAAACTAGTGGCGGTAGCTTGTAATTTATTTAAAGAAGTTGTAGTGTTATTTCCTAAAATTTTAAAAACATAAACAGTGTAAGTTTGAAAAGCAGCGGATAAAGAGTCTTTAACAGTCATCCATTTTTCACGAAGTTTAATTGAAGTTCCATCATTATACGCGCTTACTGACCTTACACTTGCACCATTCATTTGCACAGGGTATCCAGAAGGTATTTGATTATTATTTATTTTTATAATAAAAGGAGAATCAATAGTTCCAGAATGATTTAGTAGTGTCCACTCTTGTTCTCCTGAAGACAAGTTATAGGTTACACCTGAGTATTTTCCACTTGAAACAGCAGGAGTTGCAGCCCTTGCTGGATGATAAATTAAAGTAGTTGAAGAGTCTGTGTTCCCTAAATAATTAAGATCACTATGAAAATAAAGATAGTTTAATTTTTGAGCAGCTGTTAAAGGATTAGAAATATTGCTTGGATCATTTTCTGCTGTTTTATAATTTTCAATATTTGTGTTATCTCCATTATAAATAGCGCATTTAACTTCGGTTGTATTAACAATAAGGATTTTTGAAGTATTAAGGTTAGAAGAAAAACTACTATGAAAATCAACACGGGATCCGTTAGCATGATGAGAAACTGAAAAATCGTAGGTAGTAGAATTAGTAGTTTGATTAACCAAGTCTACTCCATCATAAGATAAAGAAAAAGCGTCTGAAGGAAAAACAGGTAACCAACCATATTCACTAGCAGACACTTGAGTTGAAGATAAAGTACCGTTAAAAGTTTCAGTGGTAACGGGGCCAGACCAAAAGGTTTTAGACATTTTTGTTCCTAAGATACGTTACAGACCATTCATCCCAAGCTTCAAAGTTGTCTATACAACTATATCGGCCTACAAAGTGATGAAGTAATTTACTATCTCCTAAATAAACTCCACAATGATTAGGAGCTTGCTTTTCAAAAGCAGGTTTTCCTACTGCAAAGAAAACAGCGTCTCCCACTTGAGGGTCTAATACAAGCTCCCAGTTATCTTGTAGTTCTTCGTTATGATCAAAATGAGAAATAACAAATTCATCTTGGATATTAGAAAGATTAGCGTCAAAAACTGGTAAAACAATATCATAAGTTTTTTTGTAATAGTGTTGACATAAACTATAACAATTCCAAATAAGTCGCCCCTCTACACAATAAGGACGTCCTTCAAAAGGAGAATCGTATTCCCAAGAATCAGGAACATAAAAAGCATACTTTCCACTAGGCCATTCTACATAATAAGTGGGTTTTTCAACATTATCAGGTAGTAAGGAAAGATCTGGACAAGTTTTAATTTCAGCGTAGGCTCCTTCTTTATTTTCAGAAAACACTCCGTGGCCATTAACTACTTGAACATAGTATGTATTTTCTATAGAGGTTGATCTCCATCTTTCAGAAGCTGTCATCAAAGGTCTAAGTTGTAATACTCTTAATTTCATTTTTCTACACCGTTATTAAAATTTCTTTATTTGTTAGGTCTATTTTAAATTTTCCATCAGGACTTTCAAGTTTACCAGCGGTTAACGTTCCCATATTGGCTGTTACTGTAGACAAGTTAGTTACGTCAAGTTTATCAGAGGTAACTGTACCAGTAACCATTAAGTCTCCATCTATAAAATCAGCTTGAGCAATCCAAGTTGCACCATTATAAATATAAGCAATAGCAATGTCTGTGCACTTAATTATAAATCTGTCTGATTCTGTAACCGTAAGAGAAGTTGCACTTGTAAATGCCGCATTAATTCTAGTTTGTTGTTGTAAACTAGCGCCAGTAGTATAATAAGCAGAAGCGTTTGTTGAATCAACATAACGCCACCAACCTGGGCCTCTTGTTCCTGCTGTTCCTAGTGGAACAAAAGTTAAACCACTAACAGGTAAGCTCGGAGAACTTGCTGAAGAATAAAAATTTACATGAGTTTTTCCTACTGCACTAAAAGATTGATTAGTTCCAGAAGCACTATCCGCATAAATAGGGAAAGTACTATTTCCTGAAGTCCCATCTGCACCTACAAATCTAGTAAATGTTATCCCTGTTCTTATCGGAAGTGTAGGTTGACTGCCTGTATGAGAGTAATAAGCAACAAACTCTTGAGTAGAAAACGTGTAAGACTGTGTGTTAGTCGAAGCGTTTGCGGTATTAGCGTAAATAATTTCAACAGAACCATTAGTAATTAATTGTAAAGATTGTTGAAGTGTTATTCTATCAGAAAGCCTATTGTTTATGTTTCTTGCCCTTACTGAAAAGATGTAGGTAGCAGTTTTCATACCAAGAATGTCAAAAGTAGTATTAACTGTACTACCTATTTGTTGGTATTGATCATCGTTTTCAGTAGAAAGCTTTGCTTCGATAACATAATCTTTAGCTGAGATATCATCAGAAGCAGTCCAAGTTAATTTTCCAGCAGAAGTTCCATAAAGTTGATTCCCTGAAGCTGTAAAAGTTAATCCAACAGGGGCCGCTACTGAAAAGTCAATTTCAGGAAGTATTGAGTAAGCAGTATCGTCTAAAACATTCCAAGCTAAAAAACCAGAATGAAAATGATAACATTTTACTTTCACTGAAAAATCATCATTAATTGCTACAGATTCTACTTTAAAATTATAACCTGTTTCATTAACCGTCCCTTTATTTTGAATTAAACCAAGATTATCAGATTTAATATGTATAATATCTCCAGGCTCTACTGTTAAGGCTTTTCTAGATAAAGTAAGATCTACTGTAAAAATTCCTCTAGACTTTCTGACTTGTTGTTCAGCATAGGCTTGTGCGTTATACTTATTAGTAATTCCTTCAGGAGAAAAACTTTTAGTTAGAGGATTATTGTTGTCTTCAGCTAAAAAGATAGCGTAAGGTGTGGTAGATAAAGAAGAAGTTGGAGGCCAAGTTACAGAGTCCATATCAAAGTTTTCAGCTTCATTTGGGAATTGTACAGTAACTTGAGTAAATCTTTCTTGAGCAGTTGGCCAAACAACAGTAGCTTCATTTCTTATAATATCATCTTCAGTAAAAGAATGATTACTATTGACTAAGGAAACAACTCCTGCCTCGTCTGCGGGGTATTCTAACGATAGCTTATACTTGCCTTCGGGCGTCCATGTAAGACTTGCTATCCCCATAGTAGCAAGAATTCTCTCTATATTGTCTCTTAAAGTTTCTGTAGTATCTAGAGTAATATTACACTCATATAGTCTTATAATTTCAGAGTTTGGAGTACTTATGGTTGTATAAGTTGGAGTTCCATTGGATGCAACAGCTAACGAATAAAGCTGAGAAATATCTTCTGCAAAATATAAATAATCAGCATCAGAAGCATCTGCAGTGCTAAAATTACCTGTTGAAAAGTCATTAACTCCAGGAAAAGCGTCATTAGTAGAAAAACTAAAAATAGGTTTTGCGCCATTAACAGAACCACCAAGAGTTGCATTCGATAGTTTTATTGTATCACAAATAACTGATGAGTTATAAAAAGACTCTAAATCAATATCACTAGAGCTAAGTCCTCTGCCAAAATCGCTATTTAATAAATAGTCTAATAAACAATATGCAGGGTTGTTAGAATATTCATAGCTAGTATTTAAAGTAAAATTAGAACTATTTATTTTTCTTATTTTACGTCCTTTAAGAATATACTCAACTTCTGGAGAGCCGCTATATTGCGGTGTTTCTCTATTAAGTTTAAAAAAAGAAGCAACCCACGCAGTATCAGTAAAAGTATTGGTTATAGGAAACCCCATGCTAACAGAGGCACTATCACCACCACCAGAATTATGAGTATGAAACCTGTGTCTATAAGTGCTTTTGTTATTTTTCATGTCACTAGTTGCACCGCGATAGTCAATTCCATTAACTTTTATATGTTGAACACCTTCAATTCCTCCGTGACAGAGTGCTGTTTGAACTGCTAAAAATTCTTTTTTAGATCCAGGTTGAGTAGTATTAGAAAACGCTTTTTCAAAAGCAGTATCATAATCAGTAGAGCCTGAAGCGGTATAGTTGTTTTTAACCTTATGACCTGTCTTTGTACCCCCTGCTATTTGTTTTCCATAAATAACAGGTAAAGGTGCGGCTTCAGAGGTTATATTAAACTTTTGACCGCGAGCTTTATCAAGCGCAGCTTGACGCCTTCTTTCAGCTTCTCTTGCAAGCTTTTGTTGATAAGCTGCAGACGCAATACTTAGTCCAATACTAATAATATTGAAAATACCTAATCCCATTAGATTTTCCCCCATGAAATAGCAGTTTCGTTATCTTCATAAATACTGTCAAAAGAAGTATCTGTAGAATTTTTTTGGTCCATTCCATCTTTAGAAATCATGGTCAAATTTATTTGATCTAAATCAGCCATAGGAGAAGTTCCTTCAATTTTAGCAATTTTACTGTCCCAATTAATAGAAACTGTTGGAGCATCAATAAAGCCAGAATAAAGAAAAATAATATCACTAACCCCGTTACTGTCGGTGCCTGTCATTGGTTGCTCATTGCTGTTAAGTAAGCCGAGTCTAACTTTTATTTTATTGCCAATAACACCTTGTTTAAAAGTATCTGATAATCCATTGGCTGCATCTGTAAGCGTAATGATATAAGCCTCTCTATCAACTATAGAAGAAAACCTAGGAGAATCTATTTCAAAAACACCACCATCCCCTACCCATGTTTGACCATTCCAAGAAATATCTCGATTAAAGCTTGTATAATAGTAAGTAACTCTATTAGGATTATTGGCAGAAACTCTTTCTAGCTCAATTTCAATTAAAAAGAAATACTTAACAAAGTCACTGTTAAGGGCAGTTGTAAAATTAGTTGAGAAAGTTCTAGCCATTACACTGCCTCGATTAAAGTTATTCGTCCAATATCAGAAAGAATACCATCCATAAAAGTAATACCTTGTTGGTTTCCTATATCTCTGTAATAGGAAAATTGAACAAGATCTTTCATTACCATATTATTCCCAGTAGTTAAAGCTTGTTTTAATCTGGGATAAATATTAATAGTTGTCCCTGAGTTTGAAAAAGTTACATCGGAGGTTGTAATATAAACTTTATCACTATTACTAAATTTGATAAAAGTTCCTTTTGGCATTAGGCCATGAACCACCGCAGTACCACTTCCAACGCTAACTTGTGTTGCACCTGCTGCAGCTGAAACTGAAATAGGCAGGGTAATTTCATTTAAATTTGCGCCTATAGCCTCTGTTGCATACATATTAGATGCTGTGCTTGTAGAGTTATTTAATTGCGGCATAATCATAGTATTTGAGGATTCTAAGTCTTCAAAGGAACTAAGGAAAAGATCTGCTTGATTACTAGTTTCAGCAACAACGTCAAAAGACAGTTCCCAACGTTGAGCACCCTGAGACGCTCTTTGTGTTTTTAAAGATACAGTAGTCATATCGAACATAGGTTCGTTTGATGTAATTGTAAAAGGAGTAAGTATTTGCGCCCCTTTATAGTAATAAGTTTTCATAGTTATTTCCTTAAATTAGATTTTTTCTGCTATAAACATCCTTACTAAGTCAGCAACTATATCGCTTCTAACAATATCTTCTATACCAAACTCAATCACAGGAAGTCCAATACCATTAACTTGTATAAGTTTACAGAATTTCATAAGATCAGCTCCAGCCTTTACGTCTGACTGAGCAGGATCTCCCATGAGAATTAGTTTAGAGTTTTCTCCGATGCGTGTACTTATGGCTTTTAGTTCATCCATGTTTAAATTTTGAGCCTCATCAACTAGTACAAGAGTATTCTCATAAGAACGTCCTCGTATAGTTTCAATGGGCTGAATCTCAATGTCATTTTTACTCAGTAAATACTCATACTTACCTGTACCGAAGGCTTTCTTAAGTACTTCCAACATAGGAAGTAACCAAGGGGTCATCTTCTCAGCGATAGTCCCTGGAAAGTGTCCTAGACTTTTGCCTGTAGGTACGTTAGCGCGGGTAAGCACTATCTTTCGATAGCCACCCTTCAGAAAAAGTTGTGCTGCCGTTCCAGCACTACAGTAAGTCTTCCCAGTACCAGCACAACCAATGGTCACTACAACTGGACTTGTCTTAATAGCTTGTATTAAGTAGTTTTGCTTTTCATTCTTAGGAAGAACATGAAATCTAGGTAATACGTGAACATTACCTTCTTTCTTATCAGCATAACGGGACTTTTTCTTTTCTGATCTTCTTGACATAAAGGATCCTTTAGTTGGTATTTCTAGAGAGATCTATCATTAGCGATCTCTATTTTTAGTAGTAAATTTGTTCTTTAGCAGGATCTACTGTTTTAGGAATACAGTAAGCCCTTCTAGGGTCATTGTTAGGGTGAGAACCAAAAGACTTAATAAGTTGTTCTGCGTAGTAGTTACAGCTTTCAATCTTGCGAAAGTACATGTCATCACTTATAAGTTTCTTGTCCTCACCCGCTCCTATGTATAACATCAAAGCAAATACGTGGATCATTGTACGGGCTTTGTGGGCCAGTCTCCCCCGTTGCCTTCTATATCGGCTATTGCCAAGTTAGGCCAGTTAGAGTGAGTAGTAATGTTACGTAGTGCCGTACGGTAAGTAACCCACGCCGTAGGGGTAGCAGTGTTAGCTTCTAGTGCCTTGGTGACTACCCAGTCACACTCTGCCAAGAGAGTGTCCCGTGTGGCTCTGTTACGAGCAGCTGCTTCAGAGTTAGCCGCAGTAACTACCGCTGCTTTCTCTTCGTCTGTCATGTCAGTGACTCTGCGAGTAAAAACTTTATTATTTTCTAAGTAAGGTGTTACACTCTCGTTCTTCTGCGTGGCTGAGTCATAAGCTAGAAATACTACTACTTCTGCACAGCTATTAGCTGCAAGCCAATCAGCATCAGGTCCAGCTTTAGGGAAGGACGTGTTGGGAAAGAGAGACTTGTGGTCTGCTATCTCGGATATTGTGCCGCCATCTAGTTTTGCTATCTTCATATCTATTGTCCTTTATCTGCGAATGCTTTGGTCGGGGCTGTGAAATCACTGGTGTAACGAGCCATGTGTGAAACTCGCAAGTCATCAATATAACCATTAAAATATTGAGAAGGTGAACCACTCTCATGCACAGAGCCAATCAATGTTGGTATCGTTGTAGATTTAATAGTAAATGCACTACTGTTTAATACTGCGCCGGTGCCATTAAGATACAACGTAAGATTGTCATTCTTTACAAGAGCAAAGTGATACCAAGTGTTATTACTTATGGTTCGGCTGTCAGTATGAACTCTATTAGTAGAGCCATCTGTCGTGTGATACCATTGCAGTTTTTGTCCACTACTATTTGTTATTCTAAAAATAAAACCTTTGTCATTGTTTTGATTGTCCCACCGAGATATTATTGAATGGCTGGAAGAACCAGAAGATGCATTATTTTCTTGGTAGAACCAGCCTTCTATAGTCCATTTAGATGCGCCAAAATTAAACATAGACTTAGCATCTGTGTCTGCAAAACTAACATAATCACTATTACCATCCAGCAACAAAGAAGCAGTGCCAAACTTTTTCTGTGCTGTGCTAGTTTTAGCTGTGCCATACAACGTCAGATTATTCTGGGCAGCACTGTCAATCGCCTGACCATTTTTCATGTTTAAGAGCAGCTTGGTGTTGGTGACTGCTGTTAATGGGGCTGTTGGTGGGGTGAAGTTGCCTGTGTATACTGCTGTGCCTTTGACCATTCTAAAGTCACAAATATACCCTTGATACGCATCCCCTATAGTCAAAGCCTCAGATGTATTTGATTGAGCCGTAATACCATTAAATGTTTCAGTAGCTTTTGCCACCCCGTTTACATATATGACCACTGTTGTGTTACTTGAAACATACGTTCTAACAACGGCAATGTGGCTCCACTGACTTATTATAAAAGCACCATTGCTAGTGACGGTATCTTTATAACCACCAGTATTCCCACTAAAACGAAAATGAATTTTACCAGCAGTAGTAAGGTACATAGTCATTCCACCAGTTAGACCAGTTTTATAATTATCAAAAATATATTGCGAGCCATTTGCGGGACCGCCAAAAGTCCAAAACTCAATAGTATAAGCATCATTCTCCATAAAAAACTCAGAAGAATTTGCTGCGGACAAATAATCAGTGGTTGCTGAAAGATGAGCACTCCCTCCGTTCACCGCAGGGTCATACACACTGCTGGTCAGGAATGGGCTAAATGCTGTAACACCTGCACTTCCATAAGGAGTGACTGTGCGCCCGTTAGATGAGTTATCAACAAACCTGTTTGATTGGCATGTTAGCAAATCTGTATTTGAATCTGAAACAAACGGCGCAGTGCTTGGAGTAAAATTAGAGGTGTATCTAGCAACGTCAGAAAACCGCACGTTAGATATATACCCGTCAAAAAGTCTACTTCCGCTTGTATAATTTCGGGCTGTACCAATATACTCTGCTGCGCCAGTAGTTTGAGAACTTGATAAAGTCGTGGAACTAGCAGTGCCATTTAAATAGCACTTTATTACTCCGCTACTTCTAACCAAAGCAATATGGTTCCACTGAAACGTTGCTGCTGATAGGTCTCCAAAAGAGACACTTGTTTGGCCCGATGTATCGTTATTTCCAAAAAGATAAGAGGTAGTGTTGCCAAATCTAAAAACAGCAACTGCGCCACCACTATTTGCTAAAAGAACAGGGTTACCGCCCCCCGCTATCATATATATCCAAGCCTCATAGGTAAAATCACCTGTGCCAAAATCCCCAGAACTAGGCGCTCGTAAATAACCAGTTTCACCTAAGATTGTATTGGTGTTTAAACTTACAGCCCACTCACCATCAGGTCTAGCAAATGGCCCAAACGATCCTTGGGTTACATTCCCGTTGGCTGTGATTGTGTGGTTGCTGTAAGAGCCATCATCAAACACATTGTTCACACCATCGTTGCTGCCGTCAAAATGAGACAGAAAACTAACGAGATTAAACTGGTCATCTGGAGGACCACCCCCTGCTGCTGCTGCTGCTCCCATTAAAGTTTTATCAAAAGAATTAGCCAAGAGCTGCTCCTCCTAAGAATCCATAGTAGGTTGTCCCTCCGTCTCTAGTAAGGAAACCATAAGCATTTACCTCAGAGGCTCCTGGAGCATCAGGGGCAGTTGCTCCTGCCCAGTCTACTGAGCTAGGCCAAGTAATAGTTTTGGCTGATGAAGGTTGAGTAATAAACAAAGTAAAGCTGTATGCTGTACCACTAGCAGGAGGGTTACTAAAGGCAAACGTTGTGTTTTGATCTAAAGTTACCGAGAAAGAAGTTGCTACAGACAAGTCTAGTGTTACTGTTGCCCCTGCTGTAGCAGCAGAGTAAGTTTCTAAGTAAGCTTTTGGTTTAATGTTAGTAGACTGAATAGTGTCATCTAACCCTGCTGTAGAAAGTAAAGCACCTACTGCTGCGTTATTTCTTGTTGCTGTCATTTACCTTCTCCTTAAGGTTGAGTAGGCCACTCTACAGACAAGGGGAAGCCTTCTTGAGCAGGAACATCCCTTAAAGCTTGCCTGTAAGTAGTCCAGTCTGCTGTAATACGATCAGCCAAGGCCATAGCGTCAGACTCTGCTAAAAGAGTGTCTCTTTGCGCACGAACTTGAGGAGCCATAATTGGAGCCATGTCTGGTTGTGTTTCTTGAAAGTCAGGCCAGTCTGCAATGTTTGCATTATCATCAAATACTGCGCCGTCACCTGTTGTTTTATT
>Ga0115102_10488407_pt1 | contig 12642 bp, 4 predicted proteins | sample MBTome_5_FD_89644 | JGI IMG/M metagenome (GOLD analysis project Ga0115102, IMG submission 89644) | Marine eukaryotic communities from Pacific Ocean to study complex ecological interactions - MBTS_5May14_M2_3um Metatranscriptome... | ecosystem: Environmental > Aquatic > Marine > Oceanic | place... | reverse complement strand
TTTTATCATTGCCGGAGTATATGCCCCAGAATAATCACTAGGGAAGAAGTAACCTTGACGGTAACCCCCTCTAGCGGGTTTAAATGAACCTGAGAATTCCCATCTAATTTCATCTCCAGATTTTACTGCATAATTTCCGGAATTTGCTTTAAATATCCACTCTAGGGCTTGAACCCCGGATCCATTTTTAGGTGATCTTTCCCGCATTAAGCCTAAATCAAATAAAGTTTCAAACATTTCCCAATCAACCTTACATACAATTCCTCCTCCAGGAATCGGAACTCTTGACCATAGCCATCTATTAAGAAACAAGATAGAACCTATTCTTTCTTTTAGTATTTGTGAAGTAGGTAAATTTTCATAAGTAAACCAACCATAAGTATCTACATCTTGGATTAAATGAACTTGTCCCGTTTCTGTATATACTTTACAATCAATACCTTCAAGGTTAAATGGTACTTGTGTATCAGCATTTGACCCTGTAAACATTTTAAATGTCAAATCTAATTCATCTCTAACTCCACCTGTTTCACTTACAAAAGTGGTTACAACAGAATGTTGGATTGATACAACTTGTTGGTTGTCCAATTCTTCTCCAGCGGGTTGATTCCAACCAAGGGTACCATCTGGGTTATAATAAGCTGTACCCTCATATCCTGCTAAATTATAAACATCTACTATGGTTCCTGGGGGTTTGTTAATAGCTTCAGAAGGATCAATTCTATAACTTACTTCTTGCTGAAGAGTTGGATTACTATCTGAAATTGAACTTGTACCTGCAGCTGAGAATTGACCAAATTTTACAGTATTTTCATCATCATTATCATATCTTGAAATATATCCAGATCCAGATAATGGAATTGAAGTACTATAATTATTACCACTATTTTGTGAATAACATATAGGTGTTACATACTCCATTGTACGACTAATAGATGCAGGGGCTGAAAAAGAAGTATATCGATTTTTTCCATCCTTAATTGCTAATTTACCTACTGTTGTATTTGGGAAAACGGCATCAAAAGTATCAATACTAAGTTGATCATTTAATGAAGGTGGTAAAGCATTACCTTGTTCATCAATTAAATAATTTACATTAACTTGAGTTAAAGCATTAATATTTGGATATGGATCTGATATATCATTAAAATACCCGAAAAAGGCATCTCTTAATTCTAATGTTGGGTTTTTACCATATGTACCTGTATCTCCTATACTCCAAACATTTAATTTTTTACTTGTTGATTTTACACCATTATATCTTGGGTTAATTGAACGTAATGAAGTATAATTAGAATCTGGTACTGCTGCCTTAACTGCTATACCTTCTAATATTTGTTCTTGATTTACTGGTAAAATTGGACCTGATTCATTTGTATAATCTACATCCATTATATATTCACTTGGTCTTTGTAAGATATAATTATTTAATAAAGGTTGACAATCTAACGCTAAGTTAAATGGTAATGCACCAGCATAATAAGTTGGAACTAAAAATTCAGTATTGATTGGGATCCTATAATTAGAATATGCAGGAGGATCTGGAATTGGAGCCCACATTGAATTTGCAGGAAATATACTTGCTGTAAATTCTTGAATTACTAACCCAGAACCTAAATTATTCCCTTTATCTACCTCTATAGAAAATCTATGAATATCATTAGCTGAAAAATCACCATCATAAAGTCCTGAAACTGTTGCTGTTGTTACAGAGGTTTGACTTGGTACAACCCAAGACTGTCTAAAAACCTCCGCACCTGTATTTGTAGGGGAAGGGAAAAGACTTGAAGTTCTTAAAATAAGACTTGGTGTAAGATTAAAAGTGGGGTCTGAACCTCCAATTCCTGTTGAAGTAATATCTATTATAGTCTCTTGAACACCTTGGTTTGAATCCTCAAACCCTACAAACTGTCCTAATTGTTGTGTCCCACCAAGCACCCCAGGTTTGTAATCCATAAATTCATATTCTATGTAATACATATCTCCTGGGTTAGTATATGTAGACATTGTAGTAGCAGAAGGAGGATTATCATTAAAAACAGTTATTGGGAAATTATCTGAAAATTGTATTGATGATCCTGAGTATATTGAACCTGAATATCCACCATTTCCTGTTGCTGGATCATAAACAGATGATGTTATAATGTAATCATAATCTCCGTTAACATCTGATCCTGTTCTTTTTAAATATGCATTAACTACACATTCACTATAATAATCTGAAGTTGAACCCCCACCAAGAAAATCATTATTACTACCATCTTGAAAACCTCTGAGACTTGGGGTATTATAACTTCCTCTCCACATTTCTCCATACGTGGTATTGTATGGGTATGATATTTGGGTAGTTGAAGATGGAGTTTGGAAGTATTTAACATTACATTTAAAAGAATCTAGTTTAAATGAATAATCTTCAATGTTTGTAGTATTATTTTTTACTTTCCAGAAAAATCGGGAAAATGTTGGGGATGATGTTAATCTAGGTAAATTATTCAGAGTATTAGATAAATCTGCAAGCTCATTACTAAATACCACTTTACCATTAGAGTCAGAATCTTGTTCCATTAATATATTTTCAAGTCCAAAGGTTGGACTGACAAGACTACCCTGAAAGGATTGTTCAATAAGTTGTACTGTAAAATCAGAAAATGAATTTTGAGTGTCAATTGTAGCTGTTACGTCGACAGTAGTATTACTACTATATCTATCAAAACCGTTGCCCCCCTCAGGAGGTTCAGGACCCTCGGCTATATAAGTAGCAATTCCGTTTGTTCCATTCCATTTTACAAAAATAGATCCATCATATTGATACCCTATATCTTGAGTAGGTATTTCCAAAAATTCAATTGTTTGAGAAGTGGCACCTGCAAAACCCATAAAAGTTGCATCAAAATCAGTATTATTAAGTAAAGCTTGACTACCGGAAAATGGGACAAAGCCTGCTGCAGATCCTCCACTTAATCCTGGGTCTGTTCCTGCTATTTTTAATTTTGGAAAGGTCCATTCCATAGAATTTGTAGTCCCTACTTTAAATTTTGGATGACCACCATATGTTGTTACAGGAACTCCGGAACCTGAATTACCTGGGATTTGAGTATTCCAGTTATTACCATTAAATAATACTTGACCTAGCCCAGATACACTTCTAGGAGCAGGTCTGAAATATTCTTTAATTTCACCTACCAAAATATAAGATCTAGTTGCTGTTTTAGTAGGGGCTGGAGGGGCTGGTTCCCTATTTGCAACCTGTAATATCCCTTTTTGTTGACCATTTACATTTACTATTCTTATAACAAAATAATCTTGAGTACCTGCATTATATTCATTTAAATTAGATACTTTATAATATTTACCAGCAGTATAAGTTGTAGGGGCTGATAAGCTAGAATCTGAATGAAGGAATGCAGTTGATGTTAAAAAGTCAGTAGGAAAAAATACACTATTTCCTGAGTAAAATATTTGGGGGCTTGCAGTAGTAAGATCTGTTGCTGCTGTTGCTAATGCTGGAGTATTAAAAGGTAGTGGGTTAATATAAAACCCATATGTAGTATTTTGTTCTAATAAAAAGTTTTGATTTGTTAAATCCACTAGCCCACTATATTTGGTTCCTTCATGATATGTTCCTGTATCAGTTATCTCTCCTTGTGCATCGGGGTTAAGAGATGCACTATATTTAATTGTAGCCTCTATGTACCAAGGAATATTTGGTGTGTAAGGTATAGTATAGGCAGCATTTTTATATAGACCTAATTGAAATATTTTACTAGTACTTGCTCCCTGTGTACCCGGATTAAAGAAACCTAATGCATCTTTGGCTAAAGATGTACTATTATTATAATAAAAGAAATTTTGTTCCTGTATAGGTTCTTGGGGGTTTAAGAATACACCTTGTTGTACAAGATCACTACTTCCAGAATTGGATAAAAGTGAATGGTAATCTGTAGCTTGTGTTAAACTCCATTGCATTGAACCTCCACTAATTGAACTTGTAATTGGGAAATAATCAACACCCCCAACATTTTGGAAATAATTATTTCCTTCTGTTTGGGATACTTGTAATATGATATGATCTGCAAAAATTGTTCTACCCGTTATAATATATTCGGTTGCAGTTTCACCATAAGGTATTGTAGCATCACCAAATATAACTCTTAAATTGTCAAAATCATCTAAATAATTAATTACTTCTATTCCTGCATAATCAGTTTGACTTAATTTAATGGTTTGTACTTGTTGGATTCCTCCCCCTCCAGCATTAGTTACTCGAGATGCAATCCATGCATATCCTGAGGGTGGAGAATTTAACTGGTTATTAAAGCCTTCTTGGGTTACCACTGCATCTTGCCCAAAGTTAGTTGGGGTTGGTAATCCAAAAAATATAGGTTTATATACTACAGGTGTGTCATTAGCATTTAAATATGGATCACAATCTGGGTTTAGGGATTGTGTTGTTACTATTATCATAGAACCACTAAAGATACCATCATAAAATTCTGATTGGTTATCTTTTGGGAATTTTCTAGGACCTAAATATGATCCACTAATATATTGTGAACTACTTTGATTAAAGTTAGTTGTATTCAATATTGATCCTTCATTTCCATCTTGCCAGCTTTGTGTTAAACCAAATCTATTATAAGGTACAGTAGGATTCCAATCTGGGGCTCCTGTTATTTGTTGGTCTGTTAATTGAATAACAATTTCTCCTTGAGATTGACCAAAAGAGGTACCAGGTATTGTAATAGTATTCCCGGAACTAAGAAACATACTATTAGAGGTTGTAGAAAACACACTAACAGCTTGAAATACACCACCATTAATTTTAATTTCTAAATTAACAGTACCTAAAATATAAGAAGATGAATTACTTATAGGGTAGAATCCAGAACCTTTGATAACCCCACTTACAATTCCAAAATAATTACCATTATTCATAGGTTGAAAAACGGTATTACTTATAATAGAGGATTCTAATTGTGTACCTGAGAATTGGATTCCTCCGTCTCTACCTAATAATTGACCATATTTTGTAACGCCATATGATTGTATACCATTAAATCTTTCAAATGAACCACCAGTTCCACCACTAAATTTGTATATAGAAGAACCTTGAGTTGAATATTGTGGAAAATCAGATGAACCTGAACTATAATCTTTTGGTAAATTTACTACTAAACCTTCATAATCATGTAACGATGATGTTACTTGTGCAGGTCTTTGTCTATTTCTTTCTAAGATATGTTGTTTTACTACTACACCAGAAGATAAACTAGTTCTAGCAGGTGTAAAGTCTTTAATCATTTTAAATAATGAATTATCAAAGAACTTAATTAATCTAACAAAATCCACTACATTATAGCTATCCATATATTTTTCAAAATATGAATTTCTTAATCTATCTAGATTTGGGTATGTGTATAGTGATGAAGAAACAAATCTTGGATCTCCAATAAATTCACCTAAATTAAAATACCCTAATTGAGCATTTATATCATCATTAATTTGATTTGATGGTGAAAATGCTACCTCTAAATAATCTATGTTTGGTGTATAACTCTGACTAGTAAATGAAGTTTGTTGCATCGACTCCATTGGTGAAATCGTTTGAGTATCATTACCAACACTTGAAATTTCAGGTACTGAAGCTGTTGGGTTTGGAAAACCGTAAGGGGCTTCAGATAATATTGTTTTTTCTGTTTGAATTTTATCTGTAATTCTATTTTTTATACCTGCTGGTACTTGATCTTGGAATATATCTTCTACATTTGTAACCCAAGGGTCAAAAGTTAATTCTGTATAAAATGAGCTGTTACCATTAGCAAATGATTGGGTAATTTGTACATCTGATCCTGTTACTCTAGGATGTATTGAAGTTGTGCTTCCTGTATCTAATTGAGTACCTAAATCAGCTCTAAAAAATTGTTGGTCTGGGGTTGAATTAATACCATTTCCTTCATTAGAATAAGGATTAACAGTATAATCAAAGAAATTACTTTCACTGATCATAGGGGTATACATTCTATATTCTTGGAATGAACCAGAAAAGGGTGTATATGTAGTATTATTTATGGTATGATTAGCATTATCATTTATTTTAAAATGATTACTTCTATTCCAAGATCTACCATCTAAATTAAATTTATCATCAGACCCACTAAATCCTATTTTCCCATTTATTTTATTTGCCGCAAATAATGATGCTGTAACATCTGAGACTCCAGCAGGACCATCTCCGTTATATGTTAATTGAACTGACCACCAATCTTTATTAAAGAAAGGGGCATATACACTACAACTTACATCAGGGCTATAAACTATATCTGGGTAAAATTTTAATGTACCCCAAGTATCATATGGACTTGCTATTGACCCTGAGTAAGATCCGGATACAAATCCTGATCCTGTATATTCTAAAACAACTGCTGCTCCTAGTGCGTTATCGTTCCAAGTTGGTTCTCCAAAAGTACGGTCTGTTAACCATAAAGATTGTGAATATCTAATATTACTACTAGCGATATTATTTTCAGCAGATGGAATACCATGAGATTTAAACCTAAATTGTACGGTACCTACCTGTGAAAAATTTGGATCTTGGTTTATGAATTTATTATTAGGTACAAAAGATGATGAAATAAAATTATCAGAATCTTCTCCTGTATCAAACGCATAATTAAACACATCTTGTTTTAAGTCATAATCCTGTGATTCATTTCTATCTTTGCCTCCAAATTCACTTATTCTTAAAATAGTATCTGGGATTCCATAAGAGGTAATTAATGCTCTTAAACCTGCTATTGTACCTTTAGTTTTAAGTAAATACGGAATATTATGGTATATTCGTTTATATATGCTCTTATTAACATCGTCTAATGGGACTATATCATTTGAGGCAGATATTTTAGTATCCACGTACTCATACCCAGTAGGTATATCTAAATTTCCACCACCATCTACAACTGAACCCGTTATGTTAGGAAAAGGAAAGGCACTACCTGAAGGGGTTATTCCTAAAAAGGCAGTAAATAAATCATCATTATTAAAATTATTTGAATATAGTTTAATTGCAAAATCTTTAATAGCATCTGATACTAAATCTTTTGAAATACCATAATCTAATCTATTATCTGCATTAAATTTATTTGTTATATCTTTAGTATAAGTCCAAACATTATCGTAATATTGACCAACCATATCAACAAACAATTCATAATTTCTATTTGCTGGGTCATCTCTTAAATATTCTGGTATAGAGTTATATAACCAATCTCTATTATTATCATCATAATTAGCAGCAAGTGCTAAAGATGATGTTATCCATGTTTGTACTTCAGGATTTGTAGTTGGATATAAAGTAAAAGGTGGTTCTGTATTAGATTTAGGGTAAGAAGTTGATGAACCACTATTAAAATATAGGAAATACTCATACCCATCAAAATTCTTAATTATTGTATCTATAGCACCTGTTAATGAAGCTACACTTGAACTATAAGCATTTGTTAAAGCAGTATCTGTTGCTACTTGGTCTAAAAAGTTTGTCAGTTGTTCACTAGAAGACTGTATTAATTCTACTTTATAATAAAAATTTTCTAAACGTGTTTTAGCAGAACTAAAGTTTATAAAGTTACCAAAATTTTCATAATTAATATTTATGTTAATTTCTTTTTCGTTTAATAAACTTTGAATTTGGTTAATCGAACTTGTTAAGTCTGAATTAATTAATGTGTTATATGAAAATTGTTCTCCTGGGGATGCTGTTTCTCCTATAATATTTAAATTATAGTTAGGTCCAGCAATATAAGTAAAATCCTCTTCTATAGTAGGTTCAAATGGAAAATCTACTTTATAAGCTTGTGGAGAAGAAAGTAATTCAACTACCCATAATTCAGATTTATTACTAAATTCTAAAGGTAATGGTTCATATAGTTTAATTAGTACCGTTGGGTCTACTCCTTCTTCGGTTTCTAATTTTATATTATTAGCAATTGTTACTTTATTATTCCCAAAATTAAGATAAAAATCAACAAAATAAGTTGATGATTCTCTATATTGAATAAAATCATTTACAGATGAAATTATATCACTATTTTCAATAATATTACTATCTAGTCTAATTTCAGTTCTATCTGATGAGATATCAGATATAAAATATTTTTCAGTAATAGAGGATGCTGCTCTTTTTCTATAAAATGAATAAGATATATTATATACTCCTATATCAAAACCTAAAGATTCTAAATTAGAACTAGGATTTAATAATACATCACCTTCTCTTATATCATAATCAAGTAAAGGTAATGTTTCGTTTGGATATATTAAATCTTTATTTTGATCGTATATATAATATTCAATATAATCAATGGAAGAAGAAAATACCGTATCTAATTCAGATTGAATAATTAAATTTTCATCCGAGTTAGAATAAGTTTGATACTCAAAAGTATCAGGGGTAATTGGGGTTATTGTTGTTTCTAGTTTCATAGATCTTTACTCTTATTTTTTTCTAAACACTTAATAGTTACTTGATGTTCCACTACTAACTCCTCCAGTCGATGTTTGTGTATTTTGTGATAATGTTGTACTTGTATTTACTAATTGAGCATTTGCTTCTTGTATTTCTTTAGTTGCTTTTACCATTATATCATTACTTTCTTCATCTCCTGATTGTGCAACTTGGGCTGATATTAAATCCATTTGAGCTTTAAGTAAATTTTCTCTTAGTTGAGCTATTTCTGCTTGTAATGCTTGTACTTCAGCACTTATATCATCAAAATTAATATATTCACCACTAGTTTTAGCTAAATACTGATGTGAATTAGTTTCACCCAGGGCTTGTATATCATAAAAAAGAGAATTGTATAATCCAAAGAATTCTTCAACAGTTGGTTGAACAATTAAATCTTCAGTAATAGTAGTATTACCCAATTCATCAAAACTAGTATTTATAGTTTTAATATATTGGGCTTTATTAAATATTTCTTTCCTAAGATCTAATCTTTCTTCTGCCATTATCCATTAACTATTTTAAAATAGTAGTTATCATCTTTAACAATTGTACTACCACTGATGGTAGTTTGAATTAATATTTTATAATATCTTTCTGGTTGTAATCCTGTCATATAAACATCAAAATAATTACCTACGGGATCACAGCTTATTTTAGTATAATCACTATCGAATTGAACTACAAATTCATTAGTATCTAAATCTTTGATAGCCCATAACGAATCTTTTGGTAAATAGTGGTTTATGGTATCTATAGATTGAGTTTGGAATACCCTTACTGGGTAATCAGGTCTACAATTTAGTCTAAATCTATTGATACTTTCACTATAAAATACTCCCGGGTTGTTGTCTAAGGCAACAAACATGTCAGAAGTTGATAATGCAGGTAAAGATCCAGTTTCAAAACTAGAATCATCCCATTTTATTTCTAATACTGGAGGATATATAGTATTGGTATCCACTGAGTAAAATTGCATTATAGGTTGAATAGCATCCGCAACACTAAATTCAATAGCATCTTCCCATTTTACTATAAAACCATTATTTTGTATATCAGTAAATCCTCCAATGTTGTTAGAGCTTGAATACCACACATTTACTATATCTGATACATCAGCATTTAGGTCTTTATCTGATCTTAGCTTAAATGATTGGGTAACCTCAATATTAGGGTTATTAGTATCTGTTGAACCCGTAAACCAGGTTCCACCACCTGGTGTTCCTGTTTGCCAAGAAGCAGTTACATATGTTGAAAGTGATGGGATATCTACATCCCAATATTTTGCACCTGAAGTAGCTGATCCTGAAAAGTTTTGGGCTTTCCAACTAACACCGTTTGTAGTAGAAGGTGAATCTAAGTATGTACCACTACCATTATTCCAAGAACCTGATATAGGGTATATTTCTAATTCAGTATCAAATATAACACCCTGAGCATTAGCTACATATGCTTTTAAAGTACTTGAAAAAGAAATATCACTACCAACGGTATTTTGTATAACACTATTGATTTGATCCTGATCAAATTCTATTAAATATCTAAAAACCTGTGGTACAGGATTTATATTAACATTTAAGTTACCTACTTCGATTATAGAATCTATCCCTGTATTCATAAAGGGGTAAAATGCATATAATGATGCGTCTTGTAAGGGAAATAATTTATATACTGCCATGTTTTATTTTTTAATATCCACCGTAATTAAAAGTAGATGTACCTAAAGATACTATTCTTCCTTTTATATCATCATTAGGAAATTTAATTTCAAATATGCTAGGATCTAATGAAGGGTAAATAACTCCTCCTTGTGTTGCTCCTTGGATACTATAAGCATATTCTGAATACCCATTAGTTGTTCCTGCTTTGTTTGTTATATCTATATTAGCAATTGTTTGAACCCCAGGGATTCCATCTAATAATAAAGTAATTTCTCTTAATATAATAGGTTGATTAATTTGCCATCTACGCAATTCAAAATAATTTTTTACTGCAGATATACAATTGGTTAATACTTCACTATTATTATAATTAGGTAGAGTTATTATATCAAACTCACAGCCTATATTAACTATAAAGGCATCTTTAATATTTACAGAATCACCTATCATTCTATATTGATTTATATAGGATTTTAAGTTATTTTTTATAGCATTTGATGATTTAGTTAATTTACCATTAGAATCTTGAGTCAGGATGTATAAATCTAAAATAACATCTGGGTCTTTGGTTGATGCCTTAGCTGTAAATGCCTTAGATACTATCCCATATTTAGAAGGCATACTTAAAGCTCTAATTAAATAATCATCTGCTGTAACATTTCTTTGTTGAGTGTTAAAATTAGATAATGAATTTTGTCTAATTTCTTCTATAGTATCTCCTCCACCTCCTCCACTAGCTGCTATGGGGTTATTAACTGCTAAAGAATTAAATACAAAATCGGCTGTAACATTATTGTTTAATCCTGGGTTTAAGAATTTAACTGTTGATGAATCTATAGTATTTAGGGTATTTGCATCTATATTAGATATAACACCACCACCTGCTAAATATCTTACAGTTAAAGTCGTATTTGAAGGAGCAACACCATAAGTATTTGTAAATATGAAGTTGGTAGGCGAATAAGCTGTTGTTAGTTTATTTTGTTCAAATGGTAAACCTAGACCTACATTATCTGGGTTTGGGGTAACTTCTTCATCAGTTTGAAGAGGTTTTCCTGATCCAAATTGTATTTGTAATGTACTTTCATTTATAAACCTAGTTGTAAATCTTCTGTTTACTGATTTTGTTTTTAGGATATAAGGTGTATCCCCATCTTGGTAATTATTGGGGTCATTAGTGTTAGTATTTTTAATACTGTCATATACTAAATCTTGTGCTAAATAATCTACTTCATAATATCTATTACCATCAGAATCTAATATATCTATTATATTAGAAATATTGGATACATTAAGTTCTACAGTTGGATATGCAGTATAATTACCTAAAGTAAAATTAGTAGAAGTTATAGTACCTGAAACTGCTTTTCTGGTCTTTTTTAATAAATAATAAGTTGGTTCTCCTAAAGATATTTGGGAAATTGTAGTTACTGTAGGGTCTATTGAAGAAGAAACTGAGAAATCAATTGGTTCTTGTATATTAAATCTAGTACCATTTCTTGAAGAAACCGATGTGTTTTCTGGGATTTCTAGGGCATAACCAAAATCAGGTACTGTTTGAGAACCTACAACTTTAGAAGGTACTTGTTGATATACATCCACATCTACAACGGCTAAACCAGTTACTTTAGGTTTATAACTAAACATATAAGCAAGATCATATAGATTATCAAATTGCCTAGCATATTGTAAATAAGTTTCTTGTATTTGGTTATCTAAGTAAAAAGATAATACATCTGAAACGTAAGATGCCTGTTCTATAAACATCATACCGGGTGAAGCAGGGCTAAAATCGGTATATGTGTTAGGAAAATATGTTTGAGAAAAATTAATAAGTTGGGCTCTAATATCATTAAAGTCCTTATTAATATATGTTATGTCTTTATTTTGTACTGCCATTAGTTAAAATTTAATTCTAGAGTATCATTTATTCCCGTGTTTGGTATACTATAGTTTATATTTACTTGTATAGTATTTGAATTTATACTTTGTAAAACCTCTACAGATTTAAGAGAAATATCAGGAAAATTACTTTTTATTTTTTCTTGTAAATCTTCTTGAATAAATGTAAGGTTACCATTTGATATTTGGGAGAATATATAAATTCTTAAACCAGCACCAAATTGGGGATTTTCAATCCTTTCACCTGGGTTTGTTAATAAATAATTAATTAAATTATTTTTTATAGAATCTCTAGTTTGATAATTTGGAGTAAAGGCAGTAGGACCACTAAATGGTAAATTAACACCAATTCCGACACTAGGTCGTAAATCATTAGGGTATATTTGTCTTGCTCCAAATGCCATATATTATCCTTTACTACTCATTAAACCCATTATTTGATCCATACTTACATTCCCATTTGGTAAACTACCATTTGGTGATGTTGTATCTCCACTTCCTACTTGTAAGGGTATATCGGCTGATGTAGCAGATAATGTACCATTTGCTCCAGGCATCATACCTCCTAAAACATTTTGT
>Ga0115102_10164822_pt1 | contig 12670 bp, 1 predicted proteins | sample MBTome_5_FD_89644 | JGI IMG/M metagenome (GOLD analysis project Ga0115102, IMG submission 89644) | Marine eukaryotic communities from Pacific Ocean to study complex ecological interactions - MBTS_5May14_M2_3um Metatranscriptome... | ecosystem: Environmental > Aquatic > Marine > Oceanic | place... | reverse complement strand
GGTGCAAAGGTGCATAAACACGGCAGTTTATCGAATTGTTTTTTCTAAGTCAATTCATAATCCACTTCTACATTTGCCAGTTTTAGAAATAATTATACAATTTTTATACGAAACAGATAGTCTCCAATTGTAGTTTCTGAACAACGCACACAAAAGACTTTGATAGAAAATGCAGCGACCAGCGGAAATGGTTTGGGCAGCCCCGAAATCTCTCGGGGATGTTCCTTCCAAACGCTCCGGACATAGTTTTTGCATTACAGGAGATTTTATATATCTCTTTGGAGGAAATGATTTCCGAAGACCCCCCGGACCAAATGCTGATTTGTACAAGCTAGATATTAGTTCTCCTGAATTTTACTGGAGTAAAGTAGAAAGCGCTGGCAAGGCACCTGAGCCACGATCTCACCACACAACTGTGGTGTACGGGAAATTGATCATCATGTTCGGAGGATTTCGGAGTTCAAGTATACGATACAATGATATTTGGATACTCGATACCGGCAATGATGAGTGGTCACAGCCGCATATTGGAGTCACAGAAACGAAGGCCGGCGGTGAAGTGACTTTCAAGAGGAATTGGCCGGATGTGCCATCCCCAAGAGGAGCCCATAGTTCTGTCCTTGTTGGTTCGCAAATGTTTGTATTCGGAGGATATGGTGGTGTGGGATTCGCTCGTCGTGATTTCAACGACGTCACAGCACTCGACCTTGACACTTGGGAATGGAGACCTATTGAATGCACAGGAGAGGTCCCTGATGCAAGATCAGGCCACCAAGGCATTGCAGTCAAGGAGAACCTCTATGTCATCGGAGGTTGGAATAGTATGGTGCAGTTCGACAACATGTACATCCTCGACACAGCCACCTGTGTGTGGACGAAACCCGAACAGCAGAACTCCTTCGGGCCCCCAAGATGGAACTTCGCAGCTGTGTCTGTCTTCGCGGTGCCATTTTGGAAGATCTTTGTCTTTGGCGGCAACAGTGGTGATCTCCAGGAGAACGGTAACCCTCAAGGCGACTACCTAAACGACATGACTGTCTTTGAGACTGGATCGAACACTTGGACCAACCCGGCTACCCTCGGTAACGTGCCGTGTGAGAGAGGAGAGACACAGATCGTCTACGACCCTAAAGGATCGCGCGTCATTGTCTTCGGCGGCTGGGCCAATCGTTGGTTTGGTGACACCTACGTCTGCAAAGTAGCGGATGTGGTTGGTCCACCCTACTCTATCGACAGTATCACGCCAAACCTTGGTCCTATTACGGGATCCACAAAATGTATGATTGAAGGTGTTGGCTTTCGTAGTGGTGGTTCCCAGGCGACAATTAGAGCGGCATCTATGAAAGGCTTCCTGGAGTGCCCAGGAGAAGTCCTCAGTGACACCCAGATTAGCTTCGACACCGCGAACTTCGAGAAGTTTGGTACCGGTCAAGTGGAGGTTCGTGTAGGCGTGGGAGGCAAATCTCTGACCAACAGCAGCGTCGCCTACACCTACTTCTCCGTCACATCATGCGAGACCACTCTGTCCTTCGGTCCCGGCGTTCTGTCAGGTTGCATTGCTGTCCACCCTGTCAGTTTTATCATTCAAGCAAAGGACATGGTAGGAATCAACCGCACAACCGGACTGGACGAGTACGAGATCGTCGTCTCTCGTATGGTGATGAAGAAGGACAAGCTCACCCCAGAGCCGATCGAGGACCTTCCGTTGGATATCAAGGATGGTCTAGATGGCACGTACGTTGTTAGTTTTGCCTATCCTGAAGGGGGTAAGTTCGAAGTGTCGGTGAAGTTCTTAGGCACCTTTATGGGCAAAGCGGGAGAGATTAAAGGCTCACCTTACAAAGTCGACGTCCTTGGGGAAGGTGATAACCTTCAGAACGAGCCGACTGGGCCTCTCATCATGGAATACATTCGTAAGCAGATCAAAAACGTCAAGGACTACTCGGCGTCCGCGTTGAAGAGCTTGAAAAAGACTATTCCTAAGGATGAGGTTGCGGCTCTGATTAAGGTCAAAGAGGTGATCAAAAATGCGGAGGGCCAGACAGAGAGCACCGAGTTACACATTGACAACTGCAGATCCGCCTTGAGCTATTTCAAAGAAAAGGGTGGTCAAATGGACAAAATGATGGATCAACTTGAATTCTCCGACAACTCCTGGAAGGACGTCGTGAAGCAAGTCGCAGTGACAACCAATAACATCGTTCCACTGGTCAAGACTTGGTCCGGCATTATCGAGGAGCAGATCGAAGCCTACTCGAAGGAGATGCAGGGCAAACTTAAAGAGTATAAGACTCGCACGTTCTGGAATGCGGATCTCACGCCCGATGAAGCGCGTAAGTCCATGTCTGAAGCTGAGAAATTTTTATCCACGGAGCAAAAGAAGCTCGATGAGAAGACGAAGCTCTGCGGCACCTTCGACTTCCCCCATCTGGTTAAGACCGCCACAGAGTGTATGGACGAGATGAACTTGGACTTGGTTGAGAGTAGGCGCATGTGGGATGTGTCGGAGGCTTTGCAGAGATTCCTCGAAGAGAGCAAATCGATTCTATGGGCGGAGATGGACATCAATGAGCTAGATGATGCGTCCAAGGGTCAGGTCAAGGCAGTCAAGTCTCTGCACAAATGTGTGCGATGGTCTGGCGCATACGGCGCAGCTGACAAAATGAGCAAGGATTTCCTCAACACTATCCCATTGATTTCAATTCTTGCGGCGAAGGCCATGCGTGAAAGGCATTGGACGGCGCTGAAGACTGTTACGGGCAAAGAATTTACTCCTCCATACGCGGACAAGGGCTTGCTGATGAGCGGTATCCTTGATCTGAATCTACACGAGTTTACCAACGACGTTGAGGAGATTTGTGATCAAGCTGCGAAGGAGCTCAAGATCGAAGTGACGGTGCAACAACTGGGGGAGAGATGGGAGGGAATTGAGTGGCTCATGGAGCTCTATCAGACGAGTGACGTGCCATTGCTGAAGATGGCCGAGGAGGACTTCGAAGCACTCGAGGCCGATCAACTTACCGTTCAGGGGATGCTTGCTTCTCGATTTGTTGTTCAGTTCCAGGAGGAAGTGGATAATTGGCAGAAGGCACTGACGAACGTGGCCGATGCCTTCATTTTCATTGGTGAAATTCAGCGCACTTGGTCGTACTTAGAGCCCTTGTTCATCGGTTCCGAGGAAGTGAAAAAGGAGCTGCCGGAGGATGCGAAGCGGTTCGCTGGGATCGATATCAATGTCAAGACCGAGTTGAAGAGTGCATGGGAGACTAGAAGTGTGAAAAAGTCGTGTAATGTGGACGGTCTTTTGAAGAGATTCGAGACGATCCAGGAGCAGCTAGAGATCTGTAAGAAGTCTCTTGCCGACTTCCTTGATGGTCGACGCAGACAATTTCCCCGGTACTACTTCACTTCCGAAGCCGATCTTTTGGATATCTTATCGAATGGTTCCACACCTGAGAACATCTTGAAGCACACTGCCAAGGTGTATCTGTCATGTAAGACACTCCTCATTGATGACAAAGAGCGCACTCCTGACGACCGCCCGTATGCCACCTATTGGGTGTCAGGTGTTGGGTCGGAGAACGTTGAGTTCGAGCCTAAGGTTCCACTGGACGGCAAGGTCGAGATTTATCACCAAACACTCCTAGACGCCATGAAGCAAACACTGTTTAACAACCTTGTGAGGTCCGTCGACCGATACATTGCTTTGGATCGATCGTCCTGGTTAATGCACAAGAAGCCTGCACCGAACCCCAATGAGGATGCATCTGATCCGGCACAGATTATCTTGTTGTCATTGGCTATCTTCTACGTAAAGGAGGTCGAACAAGTGTTCACCGACTTTGCCGAAAAGAAGGATGCACAGAATGCTATGAAGGACTACTCCATGATGCAAGTGGATCAGCTGAAGGAGCTCATTCGACTGACTCAGACGAAGTTAAACAAATCCGATCGTACTAGAGTCATGGTGTGTATCACAATGGATGCGCACTCTCGTGATATTGTCATCGGTATGATCCGAGACAACGTACAAGAGGGCTCTGCTTTCCAATGGCAGTCGCAGCTGAAGCACAAGTGGCGAATTCCACCTCCTACTGCGTCCTTCAAGGGGCGAGACCCGCATCTCCGAGGAAGCGAAGGTCAACGTGCGGAGATTGCCATTTGCGATGCGATCATGCCTTACGATTACGAGTACCTCGGTAATGGACCGAGACTGGTGATTACTCCATTGACGGATAGAATCTACGTCACCGCCACACAGGCTCTGAATCTTAAGATGGGATGCGCCCCTGCAGGTCCAGCTGGAACTGGTAAAACGGAGAGTACAAAAGATTTAGCCTCTGCACTTGCAAAGTGCTGCTATGTGTTCAATTGCTCCCCAGAAATGGACTATCTGGGCTTAGGTAATATCTTTAAGGGGCTTGCGTCGTCCGGTTCGTGGGGATGCTTTGATGAGTTTAATCGTTTGATTCCTGAGGTGCTATCCGTGTGCACCGTGCAGTTTAAGTCGGTGTGCGACGGTGTCAAAGCCGAGGCCGCACGCATTGTGATCGAGTCCGATGAAGTCAGTCTCGACCCTACTTGTGGAGCTTTTATTACCATGAACCCTGGGTATCTGGGTCGATCCGAGCTCCCTGAAGGTCTCAAGGCGTTGTTCCGACCAATCACGGTGATGGTTCCCGATCTTGTGTTGATCTGCGAGAACATGCTTATGGCAGAAGGCTTCACACAGGCGAAAATCCTCGCCTCCAAGTTCTATGGTCTTTACTCGTTGTTACGTGACTTGCTGTCGAAGCAAATGCATTATGATTGGGGGTTGAGAGCGGTCAAGTCCGTGCTGGTAGTGGCAGGTGGATTCAAGAGAGAAGAGCCCGATCTACTAGAAGAAGCGCTGCTGATGAGAGCTTTGCGTGACTTTAACATCCCGAAGATCGTTCGCGAAGATGAAGTGGTGTTCTTCGGTCTTCTCGGTGACCTGTTCCCAGGCATCGACCCCCCTCGTAAAGTCAACCCCGAGTTGGAGGAATACGTCCGTCTGGCTTGTGAGTCGTTAGGTAACCACCCAGATGATACCTTCCGACTGAAATGCGTTCAGTTGGAGGAGTTGTTGGAGATTCGTCATTGTGTGTTTGTAATGGGGCCGCCCGGCGCTGGAAAGTCGCAGTGCTGGAAGACTCTGGCAGAAGCCAGAACGTTGCGTGGTGATAAGACGAAGTGCACAGATATCAACCCGAAGTCTGTCAAGACTGAGGAGTTGTATGGCTATATTTCCATGGCTACTCGAGAGTGGAAGGACGGCCTTCTGTCGAAGATCATGCGTGATCTTGGAGAAATCCCCGACGAGAAGCCCAAATGGATTATCCTCGACGGAGATCTTGATGCCAATTGGATCGAGTCGATGAACTCTGTCATGGACGACAACAAGATGCTCACCCTAGCCTCCAACGAGCGTATTCCTCTCAAGCCACACATGAGACTAATCTTTGAGATTAGAGATCTACGATTCGCTACACCTGCGACTGTATCTCGTGCGGGTATCTTGTATATCTCCGATGATGACGGTAAGCAGTGGCAGTCCTTGATCGAGAGTTGGCTCTTGAAGAATAAGTGTGGAGAGGTGCAGAAGGAGAAGCTCACGAATGCTTTTGCCACCTATGTCAAGGCCACTCTTCGATGGCTGAAGATTAATGTTTCACCGGTTGTAGGGTTGCCGGACATGAACTTCGTGCAAACGCTATTGTATATGCTTGATGGTACTTTGACCGAGGAAATCATGGAGTCTGAAGCCAACGATGCTGTCGAGAAGGCCTTCGTATTCGCAATGATCTGGGCGATGGGATCTGCACTAACCGTCACTGACGACGGTACAGATAACCGCAAGCTGTTTAGTGATTGGTGGAGAGGCGAGTGGAGAGGGGTCAAGTTGCCTACGCAGTACACTGTGTACGATTACTGGTATGATCCTGGGTCGAATACCTTCGAATTGTGGTCCAAGAGTCCGTTCCTGTCCGCGGATATGATGGAGTACGAATCGACCACGCCAATGGCCTCTGTCACAGTGCCAACACCAGAGACATGTTCCGTTACATTCTGGATGAAAATCCTTGTCGATATGCGTAGACCAGTCATGCTTGCAGGACCCTCCGGAACTGGAAAGACTCAGATTGTCAACGGCATGTTGGCACAATTCGATCCTGCCCAGTATCTCTCGAGTATTATTAACTTCAACTTTTACACCACATCGAATGTGTTACAGAACACAATGTCGATTCCACTCGTGAAGAAGACGGGTACAAACTTTGGGCCTCCGGGACAGGCTAAGCTGGTGTACTTCGTGGATGATGTCAATCTCCCAGAAGTTGATCCTTACGACACTCAAAGTGCGATCGCGTTGCTTCGACAGCATCTCGAGTACGAGCACCAGTATGATCTACTGAAACTGAACCAGAAGCAAATCAGTAACACTCAGCTGGTCTCCTGTATGAATCCGACCGCAGGCTCATTCGAGATTAACCCTCGTCTACAAAGGTGGTATGCAACATTTGCGATAGGATTACCAGAGACTATGTCACTTCACACGATCTATCTGACCTTCCTCACCGGACATCTAAAGCAATTCGACGAAGAGATTCAAAACGTTGCAAAAGACCTCGTCAAGGGAGCTGTATCCTTGCATCGTGATGTCATGAACAACTTCCGAAAGACCGCTCAGAATTTTCATTACGAGTTCAACATTCGACACATTAGTAATGTGTTCCAAGGGCTGCTCGTGTCGGCCCCTAGTCAGTTTACCAGCGGGGAGAAGTTCGTCCACTTGTGGTTGCACGAGTCGGAACGTGTGTACGGTGATCGTCTCGTATCACCAGAGGATCTCGTCAAGTACAATACCATCGTTCAGGCACAACACAAGAAGGTCTTCCCTTCCTTCAACGTCGCTCGGTTCTACTCGAGTGAAAATTCGGATCCGTTGGTTTTCTGTCACTTCTCGGAGAGTATTATGGAGAAGGTGTATGAGATGGTCCCCTCTATGGACAAAATGAATGACGTGCTTACGCGTGCCTTGACTGAATACAACGAGACGAACGCTACGATGGACCTTGTGTTGTTCGATGATGCCATGAAGCACGTGGCGCGTATCGTTCGAGTAGTGATGAACTCGGGTGGCCATGCGTTGCTAGTCGGAGTGGGAGGTTCTGGAAAACAGTCGCTGTCAAGATTAGCTGCGTTCATTTGTGGGTTCAAAGTGGTACAGATTGTAATTTCGTCTACGTATGGTATTAATGATCTGAAGGAGGACTTGAAGATTATGTATAACATTGCTGGTGTCAAGGACGAGGGTGTGATGTTCCTACTCACGGACTCTCAAATCACCAATGAGCGATTCCTTGTGTTTATCAACGATTTGTTAGCAAGTGGCAACGTGCCAGACCTTTTCGCTGTAGATGAGGTTGACACTATCGTCAACGCGATGACCAATAAAGTAAAGGCCACAGGCGTTGTTCCTGACCGTACCAATTGTTGGGAATATTTCATCGGAGAAATCCGACGCAATTTACACGTTGTTCTTGCCTTCTCCCCGGTTGGAGACGCCTTCCGCACTCGTGCCAGAAAATTCCCCGCGATTGTCAATTGTACGGTGATCGATTGGTTCCAACCTTGGCCATATGATGCCTTATTCAGTGTCGGCAAAAAGTTCCTTACGGAGGTTGAGTTAGGCTCAGACCCAATCCGTTCAGCAGTGGAGAATTTCCTCCCATACTCATTCACGAAGGTGAATCAAATGGCGAATCAATTTCAAAAAGTCGAGCGAAGACACGTGTACACGACTCCGAAGTCGTTTTTGGAGCTTCTCAAGCTGTATCAGGTGCTATTGCAGAAGAAGAACTCTGAGGCTGAAAATGCCATCGAGCGTTTATCGAAAGGTTTGGAGAAGCTTCAAACGACTGCTGCTTCTGTTGCGCAAATTGAAGCCGATCTTCTGATCTCCCTCGCTGAAGCCGATCAAAAGAAGACAGTAGCCGAGGGTATTGCGGAAGTGGTCTCTAAGGAGAAGGCTGTGGTAGAGGTTGAGACTGCGAAAGCGCAAGTGCAGGCAAAGGAGGTGGCCGTAATCCAGGCGGAAGTAATGGAGAAGCAGACTTCTACAGAGCGGGATTTGTCGATGGCTGAGCCGATGGTCGAAGCCGCGATGGCTGCGCTCAATACGCTTGATAAAAAGGATTTGGGCGAGGCGAAGACCATGGCAAAGCCTCCTGCGGGTGTAGATGATGTGTTTGGAGCCACGATGATCCTCCTCGCCAATATACATCCCAATGTCGTGGTGCAAAAGAATGGTAAAGTGAAGGATAGGAGTTGGGATGCATGTAAGAAGCAGCTGCTGGGGTCGATTCCTGAATACATTGAGTTCCTGAAAGGTATCAAGTCAGCTGTAGATGAACGAACTATTCCTGCACTGAATATGAAGGAAGTCAAGCCTTTGCTTGAGCTTGAGCATTTCACACCAGAGATTATTGCCGGTAAAAACAAGGCTGCTGCTGGTCTATGTTCATTTGTTGTGAACATCGTATTGTACTATGAAGTGGTGGTGACAGTGGAGCCAAAACGTAAAGCTCTGGCCGAAGCAAACGAACAACTTGAATCGGCCAACTCACAGTTGAAGGAAGTTATGGACCAAGTTGGTGAACTAGAAGCAAAGCTAGAAAAGCTGACAACAGAGCTGAATGCAGCCAACGCCGAGAAGCAAGAGGCTCTTGACACAGTCGAAAAGGGTCAGAAGAAATTGGACTTGGCGCAGAGACTTACAAATGCGTTGTCCAGTGAGAATACTCGATGGGCGGAGAACATCGTCACTATGGAAGCCGACAAGGAGCTGTTGACGGGAGATGTATTGCTGGCATCCGCCTTCATCTCGTATGTCGGACCCTTCACAAAGGTGTTTCGTGACAAACTGATGGTGGAGAACTTCACCCCAAACCTCGCCAAGTCGTTGCAAGAGGCAGTTGGAGAGGACAATCGCATCCCGCTTTCACCTGCACCAGATCCACTGAAGATTCTAACTGACGCCGCGCAGGTCGCGGTATGGCAGGCCGATTCGTTGCCAGCCGACAAGGTTTCTACCGAAAACGGATGTATCGTATCGAACTCTTCTCGATGGCCACTTATAATCGACCCGCAATTGCAAGGTATCAAATGGCTGAAGAACAAAGAATCGCATCCAGATCGCAACCTGCAAGTAGTACGATTGGGACAGAACGACCTGCTTCGTAAGCTTGAACGTGCTCTAGAGAATGGATTCACTATCCTCATTGAGAACATTGGGGAATCAATTGACGCCGTCCTCAACCCTGTCATTCAACGTGCAGCGATTAAGAGGGGTAAAAAGAGCTATGTGAAGATTGGAGATACAGAAGTTGAGTTCCATCCTGAGTTCAGACTCTTCTTACACACAAAGCTGGGTAACCCTCACTATCCACCTGAAGTCCAAGCGGAGACCACATTGGTGAATTTCACTGTGACGGAGATCGGGCTCGAGGACCAGATGTTGGCACTTGTGGTGAGGAAGGAGAGATTGGATTTGGCGATCACATCAGAAAATCTAATCAAAGAGCAGAACGGTTTTACTGTGAAGATCAAGGAGCTAGAGGATAACATCCTATACAAACTCGCCAATGCTGAAGGTGACATTACGGAGGATGTGGAGCTTATTGAAGGCTTGGAGTCTACCAAGGTTATAGCGAATAATATCGCGGAGAAGCAGATTCTTGCAGCAGAGACGCAGAAGACGATAAAGATCACCAGCGAGAAGTACAGAGGAGTAGCGAACCGCACCAGTTTACTGTTCTTCTTCATGAACGATCTCGTCAAAATGCATACGTACTATATCTACTCCTTGGAGGCTTTCACAGTGGTGTTCTATCGAGGTATCGACAATGTTCCTGCCGAACCCTTACCACTTCTCGATGGCCAAGAAGAAGGCACAGATAGAGAAGCTACCGACGCGGAGCTTGAAGCCCGTTGCGAAGTGGTTATTGATTCCATCACCCGTACTGTGTTCAACTACATCCGCAGAGGTGTATTTGAGGTGGATAAACTCACCGTCGCAACGATGCTTACACTGCGAATCGCAGTCAATGACGAGGTTCTGGCACCTGATGAAGTCTCATACTTGGTTGAGGGCAAGATTTCAACGGACCCTGGTAATATGGGGCCTCTACACGAATGGATGCCATCTGTCATCTGGCCAAAGATCAAAGCACTGGAGTCCCAGAAGAGATTTAATAGTCTTGGTGACAACATGCAGTCGGACTCAGATGACTGGTTGAAGTGGTTCGACAGTGAGAAGCCTGAAGACGCTAAAATGCCGGGTGACTATCAGAAGACCCTTAGTAGTTTCGATCGCCTCATTGTCCTTCGTGCAATGCGTCCGGATCGTGTGAGTACAGCATTGTATAAGTGGATCGAGGAGATGATGGGTGTGGAGTACGTATTCCAAAAGCCGTTCGATATGGCCGCGACGTATGCAGAGACATCGAACAAAATCCCCACATTCTTTGTGCTATTCGCTGGTGTGGATCCCACGCCGTGGGTTGAGAGTCTTGGTAAGGAAAAGGGTGTCACCTTTGAGAACGGGAACTTTAAGAATATTTCAATGGGACAGGGCCAAGAGAAACCCGCGGAGGCTGTTGTGGAAGCGTTTGCTAAAAATGGTGGATGGGTCATGTTGCAGAACTGTCATCTCATGCAGTCGTGGGTGCCAACGTTAGAGCGCCTGCTGGAAGTCGTGCAGGAGAATGCGCATGAAGATTTTAGATGCTTCATGTCAGCCGAGCCCCCGCCAGTAGCATCCTGGAAGAACATGCCCGAGTCTCTCATGCAGGGCTCAGTGAAGGTCGCTAACGAAGCGCCTGCGGATATCAAATCCAACATCACGAGAGGCTGGGATAACTTCTCTCATGAACGCGTCGAGTCATGCACAAAGAAGAGCGAATTCAAAGCCTGTCTGTTCTCCCTCTGTTGGTTCCACTCGATCGTGCTGGGACGCAGAAAGTTTGGACAGCAGGGATGGTCGCGGAAGTATTCGTTCAACACTGGAGATCTCACGATCTGTGCAAACGTGTTGCAGACTTACCTCGAGTCCAATCCCGTTGTGCCGTGGGATGATTTACGGTACATCTTTGGAGAGATCATGTATGGCGGTCATATAACGGATGCGTGGGATAGACGAACATGTAACTCGTATCTCGCGGAATTGGTCAACGATCAGCTCTTCAACTTCCTTGAGCTCGGACCTGGGTTCAAGTCACCTGATCCATCGACGTTAGATTATAATGGATACCTCGAGTATGTTGAGGAGAAGCTTCCAGCCGATTCCCCTACCATGTTTGGTCTGCATCCCAACGCAGAAATTGGTTACTTGACAAACTGGACTTCTACCATTTTCGATACTATTCTTCAGATGAGGGGAGGTGGTGCTGGTGGTGAAGGTGGTGCATCCGATGGTGTGAAGGATTCGATGGATTATTTGATGAAGACTCTGCCGGACCCTTTCATTATGATTGCCATCAATGAGATCGCTGAACCATTGCTACCTTTGGAGTCGGGACCGTTCGTCGTCGTCGCTATCCAAGAGTGTCAGCGAATGAACACCCTAATACATGAGATCAAACGATCACTCATTGAGCTAGAGAAGGGAATGAAGGGACAGCTGAACATGTCCGCAGCGATGGAAGACTTGATTGCAGCCATTAGTATTAATCAGTGGCCAGGGCGGAACCCATTTTCTCAGTGTATGTGGGAGAAGAAGGCCTGGCCGTCGATGAAAAACCTAATGTCCCAATTCCAAGACACGATGGCTCGTATCGCTCAGCTAGAGACCTGGACAATCGACCTTGTAACCCCGTTCTCAATGTGGTTGCCAGGATTGTTCAATCCTACCTCATACCTCACAGCCGTCATGCAGGTTACCGCCAGACGCACCGGAATGCCGCTCGATCAAATGACTACGGAGACCCATATCTCCACCTTCCTCGATCACACCACGATTGACTACCACCCCGCCGATGGAGCCTTCTGCCATGGCTTCTATATCGAAGGTGCGCGATGGCCGACTGGGGACGAAGCTGGTGACCCAGAGATCCTGACTGGAACCCCGGTCGCGGGGAATCTGGTTGATGGGCGTTTGAAAGAGCTACTGCCGGTGCTGCCGGTAGTTTATGTTAAGGCAGTTCCTGTTAAGGCGTCATGGGAGCCATCAGCGGTGGGTTACTTGAGAAGACAGCCGGATATTTATGAGTGTCCGGTGTATTATACGTCATTTAGAGGTCACACCTATATCTTCTTGGCGACATTGAAGACTGTGGAATCGGCTAATAAATGGGTGCTGTCAGGAACGGCGATATTGATGCAAACGGATACATAAATGCCAAATTGTATGTGATAGTATTCATTGCGTTATTTGTATGCAGTATGGCGTGATGTTGGTGTTATGTTCGAGGTGCCTTTTGTTAGGTGGCGATGGGTGATGGTCCCTGATGCTTGTCAAGCTTCACATTTTTATTGTTATTGTTACGAATACCTCTAATTTCTATAATTTCTAAAACATAGACTAGAATAAGGCTTAATGGTGATTAATGGTGATCAATACTTAAACCAGTACCTATAAAAAAAGCAT
>Ga0115102_10256849_pt1 | contig 12691 bp, 8 predicted proteins | sample MBTome_5_FD_89644 | JGI IMG/M metagenome (GOLD analysis project Ga0115102, IMG submission 89644) | Marine eukaryotic communities from Pacific Ocean to study complex ecological interactions - MBTS_5May14_M2_3um Metatranscriptome... | ecosystem: Environmental > Aquatic > Marine > Oceanic | place... | reverse complement strand
TTGGGACCCACCACCAACCATAAATAAGCCAAGAGTAGCGTATCCATCATTAGTTATTTTATCTTGAACTTCTTGAGGAACAAGCCAAACTCCTGAACTTGTAAATATTTCAGTTTTAGGCATTCCTCCCCCACTACTACTACCTCCAGATGCTGCTGGAAAAAAATCTGAAAAATTATTCATATTTTGTTATTTGATTTTATTTTATTATAAATATATAAAATTTATATTAGATACACTACCTACTTTAGGAAGATATTATAACCCACCCTTTTGGTGTTGATGTGTATATCATTTCAAATGCTGGGGCGTATGCATCTAGTCCCATATCTTGAGGTAGACCCATTATATTTTCACCATTTCTACCTATAATGATTTTTTCAGATGGTGGAACTGATTGCCTATCCGAACCTGTGTTATTAGTTGAGAAGTTAGATAACTTAATAGAATCACCAACATTAGGTGATGGGGGTAAAGATGCTGTAAAACTACCACTTAAAGTATAAATATAAAACTTCTCTAAGTTATGTGTAATAGTATTATCACCTATTAGGTTTTGATGTTTATAAATACTACCAAATATCTCTGTATGGATTGTGTCAGTATTACCTATAGTAACTGTATTATCACCTGAACCTGTAACGTTTATACCTAATACAACTTCGTTTACAGTAGCCGATATAGATGATGATGCATTAAAACCAATATAAGTCCCTTGTGGGTTTGATTTTATGTTATCACCACTTATTGAGGCCGTTATGGTTGGTTGTTGTATAATCATTTATGTGTTTTATTATAAATATATTATTTTTTTACTACTATAACACCATCAAAGTTATTAATAAAGGAAACATCTATTGAGTTTGTCCCTGTTGATACTATACTTGATGGTATTTCTTGAGCAAGTGATGTTTGTTCATATGCTTGTACTATGGGATAGGCTTCATCTAAGTTATGTGTTATAGTATAACTTGTTGTACCAGTTACTGCTTCTCTATATGAACCATTATTACTACTTTCACAATATGAAGCTGTTAAAGCATACGATGATGATAGAGCATATGATGAACTTAGTTCATGAGTAACTTCATGCGAAGCTGTCACTGCATAAGATGCTGTTATAGCATATAGTGAGTGTGACGAACTAAGAGAGGTTTCAGCATATATTGCGTGTGATGCACTTATTGAGGTTCCTGTGTTAGCTATACCTTTACCATCTGTTACTATTATATAACCATCTACATTTGTAACAAAAGTTATTACAGCTGTATTATTATTAGTTAGTGTAACACTTTGGGGTAGTATTAGTTGGGGTGATGTTCCTCCTGTTGTTTCATAAACCGCTACTAAAACATCTTCTGTATTTCTATTGTGATTTACAGTTACACTAGAAACATTAGTAAAGTCTTCTCTATAAGCATCAGACATTTCAATATATGATGCAGTTAAAGCGTATGATGCAGATAAACTACAAGATACATATGACGCAGTTAAAGCATAAGATGCTGTAGCAGCATATGAGGCTGATTCAATAAAACCATCTAGGTATGATGCTGTTATAGAGTATGATGAAGTTAATATACTATCAAACCCTAATGGCCCATCTACGTTTGATGATGTAATATATGAGGCTGTAACTGAGTTACCACTACCATTTAGGGCGTATGATGCTGTAAGAGCATATGATGATGAAACTATATTAGTTAGTTTACTACCATCTCCCTGAAACGACCCACTAAATGATCCTGAATTACTCGAAGATGATCCTGAAGCTGGGTATACTTTATCCCAATTGGAGTTGTTTGTAGGGTCTGATGAGTTTATTAAAACATATATTTCATTTGTATCTTGTTGATAAACAAGTAAACCTTCATATACGTTCGCAGCTGAAAACCCTAAACGTGCTGTTTGGTCAGCTACGCTTATTCTTGAATCAACTGCTTCGTTGTTTGTTATCTGAAACCCTCCAGGTAATATAATTGCCATCTGCTATATTTTATGTTAAGTTATAGGTTATACTAGCACCACTACCACCAGCTTGTAATGCATTTGTTCTATACACTGTATAACCTCCCACTGTTGATTTTGTAAATTGACCTATTACCCCAAATCCACTTGTTGCAATACCAGTTAAATCACTTCTATTGCTATCATAAATAATGTATTGATATTTATCTCCACTCCAAGTTATAGTTAATGTATCTCCTGAAGGGTATGTATTTCCTTTATCAATTGTTCCTATAGTTCCTCCTAATGTTGTATCCCAAGATCCTAAATCTTCTAATTCTGATTCAGTGAATGATGTTGCTGTAGATGCTCCATATCTTACACTACGTATTTTACTAAATACTATTGAAGAAGATGTGTTAGTTGTTAATTGAGGATTATTATCACCTGTTGGTGATTCGTAAGCCGTTACTGTTTGTATGGTTATACCTGTTGAACCTCCTCCAGTGACTAATATTGGACTACTAGATGGTGTATTTGTTATTGATACTTGATCCCACCCGTTTGAACTTGAATATGCACTACTAAACGCTATACTACCTGTAGATCCTTGCTCTATTTGATTAAACATACCTCCCAACTGAACTGTTGCTGTAGCGGACATAGAAGGTACATCAGGAAGTGTTTTAAATAAACTACTTGTTACAGTACTTGATAATCTATATTCTGAACCATCTAATGGGCTAGAACCAGTATAGATTAAAGTATATGATTGGGAACCTGATGTTGATTGAGGAAGAGTTAAATTAGTACTACCAGCTGTTGTTGTGGTATCTAAAACTGTATTTCCTTGTAATATAGAAGCTTCTACAAATGTGTATCCACCATTATCCCAATCACCTATAGTGTTGTAAGAATCTAATACTTGATTAAATCGGTCTATTGCAAATCCACTATTAATAAAACTTGAAATAGAAGGTATTACTGGTGAGCCAAAGGTTAATGTTAATTTAGCATCTTGGAATGTAACACCTACATTATCATCAAAATCATTAATTTTTATTGAATTTAAACCTGTTATTACACCTGAACCTGAATCATATCTTATTGAAGAAGTAGCTGCATACGCTGCATATGATGCTGATTCAATAAAACCATCTAGGTATGAGGCTGTTAAAGCACGTGATGCTGTTGCGGCGTATGAGGATGATTCAATGAAACCATCTAGGTATGACGCTGTTGCGGCATATGATGCTGACTCAATAAAACCATCTAGGTATGACGCTGTTAACGCATGTGATGCCAATAATACACTATCAAATCCACGAGGTCCATCTACGTTTGAAGATGTAATATATGAAGCTGTTTCAGCTGTTTCAGCGGTTGATGCTGTAATATTAGTTAGTTGACTACCATCTCCTACAAATGAACCACTAAATGATCCACTTCCTACTACGTCAACTAAGGTTGAACTTGAAATAACAGTATCTATTATTGTGGAACCTGTTATTGTAGTATCTATAACAGTTGAGCCTGTTATAGTTGTGTCTAAAACAGTTGAACCTGTTATTGTAGTATCTATTATAGTTGAACCTGTAATAGTTGTGTCTATAACAGTTGAGCCTGTAATAACACTATCTATTAGGGTTGAGCTTGAGATAACAGTGTCTATAACAGTTGAGCCTGACCCAATTATACCTCCACCATTTAAAGCGTAGGAAGCTGTGAGAGCGTATGATGCTGACTCAATGAAACCATTTAAATATGAGGCTGTAAGAGCGAATGATGAGGTAGGAATACTAGTTAGTTTACTACCATCTCCTTGAAATGAACCACTAAATGATCCACTATTTCCAGAAGGCCCTGATGAAGGGAAAAACTGCGCGAATGTACTCATATTATTCTATTTTATTATAAATATTACCTTCCTATTCTATGGTTGAAATATTATTATTATTTTTATATTTAAGGTGCTGTTCTAGGAGCTGCATTAGCATAAGGGTGTGAGGGGTTTAATCTCCCTTCTGTTCCATAAGTCCATGCCAACCATCCTTCTACTTTCTCTAGATTTTCTATAGATGTATTTGATGAAGTACCTGGTTTATCTCTTACTATCAACATTTCTGCCATATTCATTTGTAATCTTCGACTACCTAATCTATTAACTGGTAGTCTAACATATCCGGCAGTCATAGCGCTAGAATAAGTAACAGTATTAGAAAGAGGATACCCATTTATTCTACCATAAATTTGATTCCCTGTTTTATTAAATACGAAAGCAAATATATTCCATTGAAAAGTATAATTTCTAGTAGTCCCATTATCTGAATACCAGCTCAATACACTAGTAGAAGATAAGCCACTCATATCAAATTGACCACTCCAGGTATTACCATTATTAGATGATATTTGAAAATCTCTGGATCCTGCTAATGAGATAATAGAATCATTTTTTTGATTTGAATTGTAAACATAACAGAGCATTGTAATATAAGTATTACCTGAGCTATCAGTTATTGTTGCAGAGTTATTACTTCTCCAATAATCTCCAGTTCCATCAAATGCTGAGTATACGGCGTTATTACCATTGTATGTTATTGCACTTGTTGTATTTCTTTGAGCATATGTGGTACCAGCAGAACCCCCTACAGCCCAACGAGTTGAACCACTTCCTAAATCTGTTACACTAGTAATACTAGAATTAGTACCAATTGATCCTCCATTCATACTCAACCAAGACCATAAAGAAGTTCCTAAAAATGAGGGGTTGAAGGGTTGGGGGGTCGATGACCCCCCTCCCCAATATGCTGTTGGTGTAAATAAAGCCATATTAAGAGAAGTCTTTTAAACCAGTTACATACCAATCAGTACCATTGAAAGTCATTGCGGAGAGTATATCTACAGCACCTAAAGTAGGAGTTGGAGTAAATGTAGTACCATCTGCAAATTCAAAATCACTATCCCAAGATATAGTACCTAAAGAAGTTGAAGTTTGTGTAATCTTTATATTAATAGTTTGTCCTGGAGAACCTCCTGTAATGTTTATTACTTGTGGACCTGGAACTAAGTTAGTAGTAAAGAAATTACCTTGAGATGCATTTATAATAGCAATCCACCCACCAACTTGGAAAGATGGATTTGATACAATTACTGGTGATGATAAACTTCCTGATACTATAATCTTTCCATCTACATCTAATGACCCATCTACATCAATGTTAGTAAATTCTGTACTACTACCACTTGATATAGGTACTCCTAAACTAGTTAACTGAGTTGAAGAGGAGATTATACCTGAAGGTGTGTTATTTACTTCACTATATTGTATACTTGCATTTTCCCAAACACCTGCATTATATTTTAAATATTCTCCAGTTATTGGACCTGAAATATTAACATCGGTTATATCACCTAAGTTACTAATAGTTGAGGTACCACCACCTGATGAACCTGCTGTGTTTCTAAATAAACCAGCGTTTATAATGTTAGCACTAGTTTCGTCTGATAAGTCTGTAGTATCTGCTTTAACTACTAAGTAACCTATAAATGTTAGAGATTTAGAAGTAGTAAGGGATTCAGTAAACGCTTCTGTAGTTAGGTTTTGAAGAGCGGTTGCTACACTATCGTAAGTATCTTGACCATAGTAGACATAGAATCTTTCACTAGTTGGTCCTATAAATACTCTTTGTATTGTAGTTGTTGATCCACTAATGTTAACTAAAGTACCTGACCCGTCATCATATTTGGTAGGATCTATATTATTATAGAAGTTACCAGCATTAATATCACCAATAAACTCACTACCTGATTGGTATACTCTTACTACCTTACCAGTAGAAGTTAATGCTGGGGTATCATATACGCTTGGGTTATTAGGATCTTTTGAATAAAATCCACCTAGCTTATATGTAATACCTGGTGCCGAATTAAACTCTAAAGAAGATGGAGTTGCGGATAAGTCATACCCTTGTTGTTTTAACGGACCAAATGCTCTAATAAATTGGTTTGCTTGAGCTGGTCCAGCATATGTTGTTTGTTTTTCCTCACCAAATGCATCAATATAGGCATTGGTTAAGTGACCTAAAGTACCTAATGGGATTTTTTCTAAATATTGTTGAGTAGTAAAGTCTTCTACTTGTTGTTGTAAGTCTCCATTTTCATCTATATAAAGGTGAGAGTATTGAGAAGAAGTTAAGTAAGTAGCACTTGAAGTAATTGGACCCCATTTAACCTGTGTAGGTGATACGGCATTAGCAGAACCAGTTTCAGCATTATAGTTTACTACTATACCACCACCTGGGCTAACATATAAGTCTGTACCGCTAAAAGTTACAACACCACCATAAATAAGACCTGATCCTACTCCATACTCTAACCATTCTTGATCCCATAGTATACCTTTATTTCTATAATAGAAATCACATTCGTCATTTCCAAAGTTAGAAGCTGAAGTGAATAGGTATGTAGCATTAATATTACTACTTCCAGGATCAGTAGATGGAGCTATTACTACTGATCCACTAATATATTGACTTGCTTTAAAATCATTTGAACCTGTTGTTGCAAATGTAGCTGAGTCTTTACCATTAAATAGTAAACTATCTAATGATACAGAAGATGTACCTTGTAATGATCCTGTAATACCTCCTGTAGTAGTTAAACTACCTGTAATTATAGAGTTTCCTTCTTGAGTTGAACTACCTGATATCTCGAGGTCTGTATTAAACGTAGCCGGAGTATTACCTTCAAGGGTAAATTCTGCATCTATAATAACACTACCTGTTATTACACTATTTCCTTCTGCTCTTACACCTTTCTCTATAATAACTGAACCTGAGAATTCTGTAGATCCAGTAAATGAAGTATCTCCTACAAATGAAGTTGAACCTGAGAATTCTGTAGATCCGCTTACTGATGCTGAAACGAATCCTAAAGAAGTTAATTGTTGGGAACTACTAATTACCCCATCTGGTAATGAGGTTGATGTAGAACTAATAATAATTTCACCTCCCATACTAGGATGAGCAGTACATTGGTAATAAAGTACATCTGGTGAATCAAATTGTACTTCCCAAATTAAAGTTCCATTAGTAACATCATTATTTGTGATACCATCGTTATAGGGAGTACCAGTAGACCCATTAGGGGTGGATTGAATTCTAAATGGATGAGCATCCATATTATTTTCAAATCTATAAGTTTCCCCTTTTGTTAAATAAATTGAAGGATCATTAACTGAACCTGATAATCCTGGTCCTGTGAATGTATAATCACTAGTACCATTTGCTCCTAATACCCATTTTGAATCTAATTGAGCTGAGGAAGAGACACTTCCTGTGGGGAGAATAGCGTCACCTGCTATTGGTACTATAGCACCACCTGAAACTTCAGTATTTACAACATCACCAATGACTGTCATATTGTCTCCACTTCCACTTACTACTGATATAGATCCTGTACCTATAAAAATATTACCAATACGAACACCACCATCTTCTCCATTTAAGTCAGCTATAATAACAGCATCTCTAACAAATTTTAATGATGAGGTTGATACATATAAATCTCTCCATGGGTGGGTTTGTGATCCTACATCGTATAACCCATTACCACCTACAGCTTCTGGGATAAGTGAACCAGTAAAGAATTGACTACCTGTGAATTGGTTTGAAGAGGTAACTGCGAATGATCCAGTTTGGTCTGAAGTAACAAAATATTGGAAACTTCCTGTTATATTACTACCACCACCACTACCAGCTCCAGTTATTACCCATCCTTGATTCCCTGCTGCATATGTAAACATAAATGAAGCTGGAGGGACGTTTAGTTCCATATTCTCTGGTAGCCCCATTATTAACTCACCATTTCTACCTATTAGATTGGTTAAAATACCTGATCTATTAGATATTAAAATGGAGTCTCCATTTGATGGAGATAATGGTAAAGTAAGGGTATATGAAGTGGGTTCTTCAAAAATATATATTTTATCTTTTTCAGCTGTTATATCTGAGGTTACATATGTTGAAGTGTATGTTCCACCTCCACCTCCACCCCCATTAAGGGCGTAAGATGCTGTTAAAGAATATGATGATGATAAGGCATATGATGATGATACAGTAGATACACTTTCGGATATACCTTTACCATCTGTTATTACTACATAACCTATTACTACATTAGAAAATGTTAGTGAAACATTATTAGTGTCTGTTAATACTACACTTGAAGGTATAATAGATGTAGGAGCTTCTGATCCTGATGTTTGATATACACCAACTATAATATCTTCTGAGTCAAAGTTGTGGTTAACATTAACTACTGAACCTGAGAAGTTTTGTTTATAAGGTGTAGTTACATTACCTTCTATATAGGATGCTGTTAAAGCATATGAAGCTGTAGTTGCGAAGGAACCACTACCTCCACCCCCACCATTTAGGGCATATGAGGCTGTTAAGGCATATGATGCTGTAGTAGCTGTGTTAGCATCTTGAGCATTTATTGAGAATAAAGATGATGAAGCTAAGTTAGCAAATATAGCATATGATGATGTAAGGGAATATGAAGCTGTTTTAATTGAATCAAACCCATGAGGACCATCTACATGGGATGAGGAAACATATGAAGCTGTTGAAACTGTTTCTAAAGTTCGTATTGTAATATTCCCAGCACCATCAGTAAGTAAAGATTGGTCAGCTGTACCATCAACATAGGGATATGTTAGGCTATTAACTATTAGTGATCCTGATATGTTTATGTCGTAAGCTTCAGCACCAGTTAGGGCATTAACCGACTGAGACACATGTTTTGCCTCTACTGGTAATCCTGTAACTATGCCTGCATTTGATAGTATCTTAGCCATTTATTTTATTTGATATATTATAAATATTAAACATCTTTAGTGCCTATCGATGTTTATTAAAATAGTTGTATCTGTTGTTTTAGATGTAGGGAGGGGTTTTGCCAACTTACCTACAGCTAATAATTCATGAGCATCATTATATAAACCTATAGTTGAAATATAGGGTGTAAAATATGAGCCTGTTATAAAGTTATGAGGTATACCATCACTTCCTGATATGGAAGATGGGTTTTGTGAGTAGTTAAATTCACTTTCACCTACTGTTACTTTATATTGTGTCTCATAAAAAGTATATGATGATGATATTGAGGCTGTCATATTGGACCCAGATACAAATCCCATAAAAAAGTCTCTACTTTCTTCATTCCTACCATAGTTACTAAAACTATAATCCTGTAAACCATAACCAAATGGATCTGGGTGTGGGTTTGTTATTACTACCATCCCATGGGAATATATAATATTACCTACTACTGCTCCTGAAGATGATAAAACTCTACCCTCACCATCATCTATGTAACTACCACTTGGTGAACTTTTATACTCTCCAAAGTCAAATTCAAATGATCCTGGTTGGATTTTGTCTCCAAATATATTTGAAGGAAAGGATAATACTGCTATATCAGGAGTACCATCCCTAAATTCTCCCCCAATCTTTGGTGGGCTTGGGAAATATTTTTGTTCTAATAGATCAGTTTGTCTATAGTTGTCATATATTGTATTATAATTAGAACCTGTTACAACCCCATCAGGTCTAAAATATGGTAGACTAGCATCAGACATTATAAAATCTCCATTACTATCTAAACTCCCTGAAATATAGTTAGTGTAGTATAATTGTTTTATAGAGTTATAAATAGAAGATTCTTTGTATGTGGTGTAAATACCAGTCGAATAATTATTGGCATTACCATAATCAATCTTTTGACCTAAATATCTTTCTACTTTATTAGTATAACCAAAAGCATCGTTTCTTTCCAAACTTTCAGAGTATTTCCCAACTCCATAAGATATAAAGGAATACCCACCAGATGAGGATACTATAGGTACAACAGTTGACCTATACCCCTTGTTTACCTCTAGTGGTGAAACAATTATGTCTGATGAATTGAATTGTTTGTATGCGCTCATTCATTTAGAAATCTAACTTTACTCTAACAAGTGATTCCTTTGTAAAATCCTTTAAAAGCGGTTTTGACAACTTGGCTACTGCTAGTAAATCGTTTTGGTCGTTATATAATCCAATCGTTGTTACATACGTTTGTGGTGCGTTTATGTATGAATCCCAATACACCTCACCAGTTGCACCTTTAATAAATGATGGGTTTTCTGAGTAGTTAAACTCTGAGTTTCTTGATCTAACGAATATAAAATCCGATGATAGGGTTTCTTCACAGTTTACTTTAAATGATGATCCTCTTACAATAGCTTCAAATAGTTTTGAGTTATTATCTCCTGCTACATCTAAGTTTCTATTTGTTCCTAAACCAATACCAATATTAGGATTACCAACTGTAGGTATTCCAGCTGTTTGATCTAAAGCTGACCCATTTAGTAATATTAACCCTGTGTCAGGTAAAAATAGACCATATGATCCTGAGTTAGTATAACCACCATTAATACCATCTGATGTACCTGCGTTTACTCCTTGTCTTACTATTTGATATGCTCTTTGTGTACCAAAATATGTTGGTAGAGTTACATCATTTGAGTTATCAGTAAGTGTAATAGCATTACCTGTTGATCCTTGTAGTGTTAAAGATAGGGTTCCAGGTAGTAGTTTCTCTTTATATCTTGATCTTTCGATTGATAGAGCGTAGATGTATCCTGGTGCGTATGATGAGTTAAAGGTAAAATCTTTATCTTCATCTTCTAATACTAAAGTACGATATTGACCATAGATAGTAGATGTTGCAGATTTACCAGGTACAGCATCATTAAAATATACTCCACCACCTGATGTTTTATCTCCATATGCTATATCAAACTGAGGGGTTGATCCCGCTACGTTTGTTGCAGATTGGTTTACAGCTAAATAATATTCACCTGAGAGAGAGGCTACCCTTTGTGCTGAAGAGGTAAAGAAAGTAGATAACTCTACAGTCTCGTTACTCCATACTGTTTGAGATACAGAATCTGCACTTACTAAAAAATCTTCTGGATCTAATCTTTTGAATCCCATATCTTATGTTGTTGATGTTTTATTAATAGTAATAGGAACAGTAATACGAGCACCTGAATCTAAACCTATGATTGTTAGAGTAGTTGTTATTGATGAGTTAGACCCAAATAACGTATTAATAGTAGTTGCTCTTAGGTTGATTTGTGTTCCAATAACAGTTTTGGATACGTTTGTACCTATAGTAGTTGTTGAGTTTGTATTTGCTGATGTTGCTGCATCTGTATTGATACCAACACCGTTAAAGTTAGATAATAATCTAATATCAGCGATTGTTGCTGCGTATCCACTTGTTTCAAATGACTGAGCTGCGTCAAGATAGTTAAGTGTTTGAGGTGTAATAGCAAGTTGAGCACCTTGTTTTAAAGTGATTGCTGTATAACCAACATCTAATACTGGAAGTTTAGCTGTTCCTCTTGGTAGAGTTACTAACTTATACTTCATAATCTGTGATTCATCAGGAAATGCTTCTAATAGAGGCATATTATCAATAGCTTCTCCATAATATGAAGATCCAGATGGGTGGTTAGGATTATATTGTGTATAATCGATTTCGTCATCTGCTAAAGCGAACTGAGTGATTTGGAAAGAACCATCGTTTTTAGCTAACGATTCTCTTCCTTTTTTTGTTAGAATAGCGTCGACTGTTACAACGCTGTTATTTAAATAGCCCATTTGGTATGTTATATTTTATTATAAATATGATTATATTAAGTTCTTTTCAATAAGTGATGTTATAATATCATCTGGATTTTTCTTTAGTGCTTCAACTCTATACTGAGGTGTAACAATACCTGGTGAAGAAGATGCTGAAACTGGAAATCCATATGGTTTTTGTTCGTTTAAGATAACGAAGCCTGGGTTATAGGCCAACCTCCTTATTAAGAAGAAGTTAGGATTTATACTTACGTCTACTTCTTTATCTAAAGTGATGGTTAATGATGTTGATGCTGTATAGTTAACATCTATTACTTTGAAGGTATGATTTTCATCATTTTCAAATCTAAACTCATCTCCTGGTGTAGATAAACTTTGTGATACTAAAGACCATGGTGATGTCACAGGATCAAACTTCGTAAACGATGGTTCTAAACCTGATGGGAAAGCTGTATTTTCACCTGGGTTGTATGGTATACTTCCCATATAATAGTTTGAATCATATGTGTTAATCAGTTGACTTGATAAACATCTTAACTCTTTTCTATTTAATGGGTTTACATCCCACCAAGGACTTCCTGCTGTTTGATTTGGATTTCCTAATAGTGGAATAGAGCTAGCGTTGGTAGTTGATGAGTTTTGAGAAAATAAGATGGGACTAGGATAAGTACCTACAGAATAAACTGATGGTGTAACTGATTCTAGATTTTTCAGTTCTTTAGATTCATCAATACTTTGTATACTTATTATAACGTTAGTTGGTTCGTTATTTGAATCTTTTAGTTTAAAAGTGTTCTCTAAGTTATTAAAGTTTACATCTGATAAAGATGGGTCATATAAAGTTGATGTTGAGTCAATAAGGTATTTTACAAATAAAGCAGTTTTATTATTTAAGTTAGGATATGGATCTACAACTTTACTAAAGTACCCTAAATACGCGTTTAATGATTCAACGTTAGGTATAGATCCTAAGTTATTAGTAGGTTCTCCTTCTTGATATTGGTTTATTTCTTTACGTGTTGTTTTAGTTCCATCATATCTAACACGAG
>Ga0115102_10573307_pt1 | contig 12754 bp, 1 predicted proteins | sample MBTome_5_FD_89644 | JGI IMG/M metagenome (GOLD analysis project Ga0115102, IMG submission 89644) | Marine eukaryotic communities from Pacific Ocean to study complex ecological interactions - MBTS_5May14_M2_3um Metatranscriptome... | ecosystem: Environmental > Aquatic > Marine > Oceanic | place... | reverse complement strand
TTACCGTAGTTGCCGCCATGTTCGCTGGCGCAGCTTCTGCGGCAGTGCCTGTTTCAGGCCGACGTGGACAATCAATCATGTCTGCTGGAGACGACGCGCCGAGCTTTGTTCAAATGTCAGATGAACCTGAAGCTGCTGGTGGCGGCTTCAGGGGTGAAAGTTTGGGAATGAAAGGCATGGGTTTCCAGCCAGGCTTCGTCGGTACTATGGCGGAGTTTGGGAAGATGAGGTTCCCCAGCCCATACTCTATTGACCCAATGCGTTGCCCGACAGGAATGTGGCATGTTGGTTGTGTTCTTGACACACAAACGCAACAGCAATTTTGGTACAAAGATGAGATTCCAAAAGAAGATCGTGTGCCCATGACACCAGAGCTTTGTTTCCAGTTTTGCAAAAATGTCAGCGGAGTCCAGTTTATGGGAGTCAGGAACGGTGATGAGTGCTATTGCACACCATTCTACCATAACACTGACAAGGGCGGTCACGGAGGTTGTGACCTGCCTTGCACTGGCGATGCCAGCCGCATGTGTGGAGGCCAGCAGATGGCTGATGTCTATCAATTACACGACTGCAACAATCTTCCTGCCGTTCCTTGCCAAACTCCGCCAAAGCTTGTGGCGCATGCCAAGGCCTTCGAGAGCCGCTATTATCGATCGGGAGGAGAGTTGGTGAGTACCCCGTGCCAGAATGCAGTGACCACGCCTCTGAGTACTTACAATGCCTTGTGCTCCGTCGAATGTGATTTTGGATATGAGCTCTTTGAGAACGATTTCAAATGCGAGGAGAGAGGAAACCCTTTGACATATTCGTGGTCGCAGATGACTGGATCAGCCACATGCACACCTGTTGTGTGTGGGGTGCCAATGGACAGACTGCACACAAGGCACCCCTATACATCCGTATGTTTTCCAAACACGGCCGTGTATAATTGCGATGTTGGTTACACTCTGGATCATGATCCTCATGGTGTGAAGGAATTCACCATCGAATGCGAGGGAAATGCGAGCTTCTCCGGTTACCAGGACTGCCTGCCCGTCCTGTGTGGACAATGCCCCCGAGCAGATCACGCAGAGAAGTATGCGCATTCAGTACCAATCGAGGAGGCGGACAGGTATTTCATGAACACTTGCAACTACTTGTGTGACACGGGTTACACACATGATCAACAAGCACAAGGTGGCAAGTCCCACGCAATTCAGTGTCTGGCAACTGGAGAGTTTACGGAACCCACCGCTTGTTTGCCAGTGTCATGTGGCAATCCTTTGAGGTGGGACAACACAAATCTCGAAGGGCCTTTTGGCGCAGATGAGACTGTTGTTTTTCCACAGACTGTCAATTACAAATGCGAAGTTGGTTACACCTTTGACCAGTTGGCCAATGGACCGTCCGAGTTTACGGTTGAGTGTCAGTCAACCGCTTTATTTTCTGAGCGTTCAGTGTGTTTGCCCGTGTTGTGTGGTGTTCCTCATCATGCAGACCATTCCGCTTACAACACAATGGAGTTGGTGTACAAGCAGACCGTCACCTACGATTGCGACTACGGATACACTCTCTCTGGTGAGGCCGGAACAACAGCTCAGGAGACCATCATGTGCGGATCAGATGCGCAGTATGAGAAGGAGGCTCCTGTGTGCACTCCTGTCCGGTGTGGCACCGCTCCCGTAGTTGACAAGGGATCACTCAGCAGTCATGAGACCAGTGCAGTCATCAATTTTGCCTCAGATGCAGTGGTGTACACTTGCGATCCAGGATGGTCTACCAGCACGAAGGACACAGTTTGGGAGCCATATGACAGCAACACGCTCCAGATAGCATGCCAGGCTGACGGTACATTCGAGACTCCCCAGACATGCAAGAACATCAATGACTGTCAGTTTGTGAGTTGTGGAGCCAATGGTCAGTGCATCGACAAGCGAGATCCAACGGGAGTGCACTTTGATGACTACCGATGTCACTGTGACAGCGGCTATGAGACAACACTTCATGGAAGCATGTACCGTGAGGACGAGCAAACCAAGAAGTGCACCAACATTAATGATTGTCCAGTGCCCGAGATTGACAATTGCGGTGGTTTGAATGCCCGAAACCAGCGCCGAGGTGTGTGCATCGATTTGATCAACGACTATGACTGTGCTCCTCAGCCAGGGTACGAGACAACATTGATGCCAGCAACCCCGCAAAACAAGACAGTCACTCCAAAGTTTTGTGGTCAAACCCCAACGCTTGACTTCATGACGACGGATGTTGCAGGTGAGCAGCGCAATTATGATGACGACCAGTGGCTCTACACATGTGATAGTGGTTACGCTTTGAACGGAGAGGCCTCCGGTCCAAAGACATGGTGGATGCGTTGCCAGTCTAACGCAATGTACACTACAGCCAGGATTTGCCATCCCGTGACTTGTGGTCCACCGCCTGTCGTAAGGAACTCCGATATGAGCCCAGCTCGCACAGAAATCGTCTTCCCTCAAAAGGAGACCTTCACATGTGAATTGGGTTACGCCACAGATTCGCAAGCCGATGGCGTGAAGGATTTCGAAATTGAATGCCAAGATGACGGCACTCAGACTAGTGCAAAGGAGTGCTTGCCAGTTGAGTGCGGCAATGTGCCAAGTCATGACCATGCCACATGGGACGAGTCCAAGATTTTTGTGTATCTTGAGAACGCGAGGGTGGTTTGTGACGAGGGTTATTCTCTTGATGAAACAATGAGCCCAGCAGCAAAGTGGTACCTCCTTGCTTGCGAGAACGACGGCACCTATGAGGAGACCAAAACATGCAAGAATGTGAAATGTGGGACTTCGCCTGAAGTTGAACACTCTTCAAGGACTGATGACGACCAGTATTATCTTGACAAGATTGAGTACACGTTGGACCAGGGTTACACTCTTGACCAACAGCCAGATGGACCAAGCACGTTTGAGATTGAGTGTAAGTCCGATGCAACATTCACAGCAACCAGGGAGCCCAAACCAGTTACATGCAACGCCGCACCTCCACGAGACCATGCAACAACTGCGAGCGCTGAGTACACTTTCCAACAGAAAGCTCTCTACACTTGTCTCAATGGTTACTCAACAGATGGAGTGGCTGACGGCCCAAAGACTTTCGAGCTCGAATGCCAGCACGATGGGACTTACGATGGCCTTGACGGTTGTCAGCCAGTGAAGTGTGGTGGTGTGGATACACCTTCCAACTCAGAACAGATCGACGATGACGGTGGCAGCAGGCATTCTGAGCTTCATTATGGCCAACATTCGACATACAAGTGTGTGGGTGGTTATTCTACCGATGCTGTTCTTTACAGCAAACAGGTGGTTGGCAAAGTCGTTTGTGAGGCCAATGGTGACCTCACATATCCTCCAGAGTGTCTGAATCAAGATGACTGCGCATCTCCTGAGAATTTATGTGCTCAGAATGGCAAATGTAAAGATCTTGATTCGCCTATGGGTATGCATATGTTGGATTTGACATGTGAATGTGACAGCGGCTTTGCACATGACACAACAGACCACAGCCACTTCTGCTACAACATCGATGATTGCCCAGAAGGCGCTTGCATGCCAGGAACATGCGAGGATTTGATCAATGACTACAAGTGTCACTGCCCAGTTGGATATTACGAGGACGCAAACACAGAAGAAGATTTGCCTCACGATTGCTTGCCAAATCTGTGTGGGGCACCCATCTCAGTGGAGCATGGTGCCACTTCTGAGACCAGCGACATTTACTTTGATGACGCCCCTGTTGATTACAGATGCGACGAGGGGTACACTCTGGATGGTTCCGCGGATGGTGAGCGAGAATTCCAGTTGTCTTGCCAGGCAGACAAGAGCTTCCAATCGCCCCCAGAGTGTATTGCAGTGTTGTGCGGAGTTGTTCCTGATGTCCAGTTTGCAACTTTCCCGGCGGGAACTGCGCTCAGATTCCCTGAGACGGTGAACTATGAATGCGAGGAGGGATACTCCACAGATCAAACCTACATGAGTGCTTTCTTGCAATCAGACAAACCACACCATGCTAAAAGTCAGCACTTGGCAGCAGCCAAGGCCGAGCACTTGGCTCACGGTAAGAACCAGGCCGCAGCTCTTCATGCAAGTTTGAAGTCTCATGAGCACGCGTTGTCACAACACAGGCTCGTCGTGAATGGATCACGGAGGGTTGAGAACACGGAGTTCAGTTCAGAGTGCCAAGCAGATGGGACTTTCACCACAGTTCAACAGTGCAAGCCCATCAAATGCGAGCAGGTGCCGGTGCAGGATCATGTCACTTCAGATGTATCGGGCACTGGGCTCGTATTCCCCAATTTCCTTGATCAGACATGCGCAGTGGGCCATGCTCTCCATGCAGATCAGCATGATGACACGACCTACACCATCACTTGTGCCTCGAATGGGCAGCTTGAATATTCATACAACAAGGGTGGTTGCCGTGCCATCAGTTGTGGGGACATGCCTTCGCAAGACAATGACAAAGTCACTGGAAGTGATTTGTTTTGCGAGGCCGCCGTAGCCGTATGCAATGAGGGCCATTCAGTGACGCAAAGCTGCTTGAAGACCGATGCCAAGTATGATTTCACATGCCTTGCGACCGGTGACTTCGCAGCCCACCCCAACTGCTTGCGTGTCCAATGCGGTGATCCTTTCCATTTGGAGCATGCCACTCATGCAACTGGCTCTTTCTATTATCAAGATCAGGTGGATTATACAGCAGATGAGGGTTACACGCTCACAGGGCAGGCCGACGGAGGGAGGATGTTCAGGCTTACTTGCGAGGCCACTTGCAAGTACAGCGGGAAGCAGATTTTCTTGCCTGTTGAGTGCGGAGCTCCGCCAGACCTCAAGAAAGCCTTGCACCCAGGCGTTCACAGAGTCTTCCCGCAGCAGGAACCATACACTTGCAAGGGTGGTTATACAACTGACGGTCAGGCAAAAGGACCAGGCAAGTTCATGCTGGAGTGCGCCGCCACTGGCGAGTATGAAGGGCCAGAGGGATGTGAGCCAGTGCAGTGTGGAGACGTCGTCACACCACCAAATTGCGAACATCTTGGACCCACCCCCACATTGGTGTTCCAGGAAATGGCTTTTTTCGATTGCAATCCAGGATACTCTATTGGTGGCAAGCCTGGAGGTGGCACCGACTTCATGACATTTTGCATGGCTGATGGTTCCCAGACAAAGCATGATGGTTGCAAAAACAAGGATGACTGCCAAGGCAACAAATGCGGCCCGAACGGAAAATGTGTGGATCACGACAAGCCAACTGGAAAGCACATGGATGACTATCATTGTGAGTGCGACAGCGGGTTTGAAGAGGAGGTTGAAGATGGCCACAAGGTTTGTGGCAATGTGCCAGATTGCCCCGAGGGCGCATGCTTGCCTGGTTCTTGTGAAGATCTTGTGAACGATTACAAGTGCCACTGCCCAGAAGGATACTATGAAGCCGAGAACCCAGACAGAGAGCTTGCACATGACTGCCTCCCTGAACCTTGCGGGCATCCAACGACAGTCGATCATGCTACAACTTCATTGGCAGGCGAAGACCAGTTCTTCAATTCTGATCCTGTGGAATACAAATGTGAGGATGGCTACACCCTCGATGGCGCCGCATCTGGTGAGAAAACTTTCTTCTTGACCTGCCAAGCAGACGGGAAGTTCATTGCGCCCCCCACATGCCACCCCGTGAGGTGTGGCACTGCACCACATGTCGCAAATGCCGAGTTTGATGCTTCCACAGCGTTTGTCTTTCCTGAGAAGGCTGCGTACCAGTGTGATCATGGTTACACCACGGATGGAACAGCTGCAGGCACAACTTCTTTCGACGGCGAGTGCGAGGAGACTGGAGAAATTACAGGAGTCCTCACATGTGAGCCAGTGGAATGCCCTGAGGTTCCAGAACAGGAAAATGCTGAGTATGCAGAGGGCACGAGCATGGTCTTCCCAATGACCCTTGCGGTCAGGTGTGCGGCGGGTTTCGCCCTGGACGAGACAAAACATGATGAGGTAGACTACACCATCTCGTGCACTGCCGGTGGCGAACTTAGTTTCACAAACGATGCAGGTTGCCATCCAATCAATTGTGGTTCATTGCCGCAGGTGTCAAATGCCGATGTGGAGGGAGGCACCAAGTTCGAGGAAGAAGCAATTGTGACTTGTCATTCTGGTTACTCTACAGACAGAACCCCCGCAGAGCAGAGTCTTTCCTACCCGTTGACCTGCACTACAACTGGTGATTTCACACCCACACAGAAATGCGAAGCCATCAGTTGCGGTGCAGTGCCACACGTCCAGCATTCCATGAATTCTCATGATGGTGAGACATTGTACTTTGGTGAGGAGGGTGCATATTACGGATGTGATTCTGGCTACACAACAAGTGGGGAGGCAAGGACCTCTGCAGAGTGGGAGATCACATGCCAAGAAGATGGTTCCTTCACCAAGACTGAGGCATGTTTGCCTATCACATGTGGCCAACCTCCAGAGTTGGAACACAGCGTCGCTGTTGGCGAAGAATACTTTTACCCAGAAGAAGCGCCGTACACTTGTGTGACTGGATACTCATTGGATGGTACAGCAAAAGGTGCGACATCTTTCTCGCTTGAATGTGTGACCAATGGTGAGTATGCGGGTCCAAAGGGATGTGCTCCGATCAATTGTGAAGGCCTCAATGTCATCGATAATTCTGTGCAGGTCAGCGATCAGGATGGGAACAAATTGAGCAAATTGCACTTTGGGCAGCATGCAAAGTTTGAATGCAAGGAAGGGTACTCCAAGGATGGTTCCTTGGGCAGCACTCTGGTCGGCATTGTTGCCTCTTGCCAAGCTGACGGGACAATACTTTACCCATCGACGTGCATCAATAATGATGACTGTTTGTCTCCTGACAACTCGTGCTCCCCCAATGGACAATGCGAAGATCACAAAGTTGCAACAGGAAAACACGCAGATGATTTCTCTTGTGAGTGTGACTCTGGATTCACTGCCGATGTCAGAGATGGTGGAATCAAATACTGCAAGAACATTCCAGATTGTCCAGATGGGGCTTGCGAGCCAGGGAGTTGTGAGGATTTGGTGAATGATTATGAGTGCCACTGCCCAGACGGCTATTTGGAAGGAGAGAACCCTGAAGAAAAATTGGTTCATGATTGTCTGCCAGTGGAATGTGGGAGTCCTCCATCCGTCGATCAAGCTGCAGTCCAGAATCCTGGCGGCAGTGTTTTCTTTGATTCTGCCCCAGTTGAGTACAGGTGTGCCGAAGGCTACACCCTTGGTGGCGACGCAGAGGGCGAAACAGATTTCGTGTTGTCGTGCTTGAACACGGGCGCTTTCCAAGAAGCACCCACTTGTGACCCTGTGAAGTGCTCTGCGCCGCCTAAAGTCAAGAAGGGCACGGCAAGCACGAAGAATGAGTTGACGTTTTCAGAGACTGTCACATACAGATGCGAAGAAGGTTACTCTTCGGATTCATCCCTGGACAAAGACAAGTCGTCTTTCACTGCGACATGTGGCCACGAGGGGTTCTTCACTGACATGCTCTCTTGCGAAAAGATCCGGTGCACTGAGAGTGTCCCATCGCAGGATAATGCCGATGTGTATGAGACTGGTGAGACTTTGATGTTCGGCGACACTGCTGATGTTGTTTGCTTGAGGGGTTACTCAAAGTCCAAGGGTGATCTGTCGAAAACAGACGGCAAGATTAAATGCTTGGCAGATGGCTCACTCAAACTTCCAGACAACCCATGTCAGCCCATCGACTGCAAAGCAAAGGCACATGCTGGCAGTTGGCCAGAGGTTGCAAATGCCAAAGTTGAAGGAAGCCCTTTGTTTGGAGAGGACGTAACCGCCACTGCAAATGAGGGATACTCTTTGGATGGTACAGCTGATGGCGAGAAGTCTTTCTTCATGACATGCCAAGCTACAGGTGAATTTGGCCCTGAACCTTTCCCAGAGTTCCAACGTGTTCAGTGTGATTTGCCACAGTATAAAAATGTGGAAAGCATGGAAATGGTGGATGTTCCTTCATCAATGCTCATGGCGCAGCTCAGGAGCCACGGAAACGTGACTGCTGTTTCGCATTCTGTGCGTACTCATGTGGTGAAACAGCAGAAGCGCAGGACTCCAGAGCCACGATTTGGTGATGTCGTACAGTACACTTGCGCAGAGGGCTACCGTGCGACGACTCACGACATGTCGGACGCGGATGCTGATCCACGCGATTTCTTGTTGAGGTGCGGACACAATGGGGACATGGAGAACTTGGAGGATCCAACTGCACATGTGATGTGCTCCCCTGTGAGCTATGAGGTTGAGGATGGGGCTGGAAATGATTTCGTTCTGTACACTATGCAGCAATGCAAAGGCAATCTCGAAGATCACCAAGTTGGTGAACTCGAGGCCAACGCGCAGGAGTGTGCACAAAAATGTCGTGAAATGAAGGACTGTGACGGATTCCACCGAACCAACAGTGGTGAAAAAAAAAACGAATGGCTTGTGTATCTTCAAGCACACGACAAGGCCCGGAAGCATCACTGGTGGAGGTCAAAAAGATTGTTACATCAAGCACACTGGCATCAAGCGCTTGGCGCAGTTTGCCGAGGGCGAGACAATCCCGCTGTTCAAGACATACAATCAGATTCAGGAGTACACTTGCTTTGCTGGCTACTCAGCAGATGGCACGCCAGATGGTGCCTTGGAGTTTGAAGAGCACGTGACGGCAGATGGTGAGATGACTGAAGACCACGATTGTCAAGACATCGATTGGTGCACAAATCACAAGTGCGGGGACAACGGCAAGTGTCATGATGACCTTTTGTCATACCACTGTGAATGCAACGATGGGTACATGCTCGATGTGATTGATGGAGAATTTGAGACTTGCGTGCAAATTGATGAATGCGAGACACAGGCTGGAGACGACTATTGCGACGGTGGCAAAGAGATGGGAGTTTGTGTCGATGAAACGCTCTCATACAAGTGCGAGTGCAACGAAGGGTACGAGAATCCACCACCAGGAGAGGGCACCGACAGTTGTGTGGCCGTCACTTGCGATCCTGCTCCTCTTGTCGAATTTGCCACGCCGACCACTCAACCTAAACTGACATACACTGATCATTTAGACTACCACTGTGAGAGTGGATACACTATGGATGGCACTGTCACCGGACACATCACATTCCAGATTGAGTGTCAGGCAGATGCAACGTATGCCGGTGCTGAAGAGTGCCATCCTGTCGAATGTGGTTCCACGGTCTCAGTAGAGCATGCATCGAAGGATGTGGACAGTTTGGTCTTCCCGGAGTTTGCAACATACGAGTGTGATGATGGGTACACAGTGACAGGCACAGTCGCAGGCAGCACAGAATTCGAGGTCGAGTGTTCCGCAGAGGGCTCTCTGACAGCGCCTTTCGAGTGCCTCCCAGTGTTGTGTGGTGTTCCGCCGTTGGTGCCACATGCGCAGGCAACACAAGACAAGATTCGCTATGAAGGAGAGGCAACTTACCGTTGCTCGCATGGTTACACGACCTCCGGAGAGTCTGGCGGTGATACTGAGTTTACAGTGGTTTGTGGTGAGGATGGTGAGTTCTCTGGCGGAAAGTCGTGCCATCCTGTGCAATGTGGCTTGCCCCCAAAGGTCAAACACGGAGAGATGCCTTTGTTTGAGTTCGAGTTCCCACAACAATTTGAAGTTATTTGCCACACTGGTTTCACAGTCGATGAAGATCCAGATGGTGAGAGCTCTTTCGTTGTCAAATGCGATTCCAGTGGCGATTTCGCTGGTATGAAGGAGTGCAAGAGAGTGAAGTGCGGAGAGCCACAGGCAACCACAAATGCAAAGCCTGTGTCAACTGACCATCTTTTCTTTGAGGATGTTGCTGACTGGGAATGCAACGAGGGCTACTCGGTGGATGGAACAAAGCAGGGGTCAACAAAGTTTGTCAAGCAGTGTCAGGCAACAGGGACCGTGGGCAAGTCTTCTCCGGGTGATTGCAAGGACATCAATTTTTGCGTCGGAGAACCTTGCACGGCAAACGGCGAATGTGTGGATGATGGCGATGGAGTTGTGGCACCAGGATACAAGTGCCATTGTTTCGATGGTTTTGAGATCACAACTCGTGCGGATGGCAGCGAGAAATGCAAGGAGGACGACTGCGAAGGTGATCCTTGCGGGTCTGGTGGAACATGCACTGACTTGTCTTCTACAGGCGCTCCTGCTGGTATGTACAAGTGTGAGTGCGACACGGGTTACAATCTCATCGAACCAACGCCAGGTAAGCCAACATGCAATCGGGTTGAATGCGGAAGTGTGTTGAACCTCAAGCACACAGAGCAGACTTTGGATGGCACACCTGTGTTGAATGTCAAAACTTTCTATGGCAACGAGGCAGAGATCGATGTATTGTACTCTACACCAATACTCATGTCGTTTGACTTTGTCGAGTACACTTGCGCAGAGGGGCATTCCACTGATGGAACCACACACCGCGAGAGCGCGGATTTCAGAGTGGTGTGTGAGCCTTCAGGGCTTTTTGCTCCGCCAATCTCTCCTGATGCTTCTTTCTGTGTGCCAATCGAGTGTGACAACACTTTTATTCCAGAAGTTTCTCACACAGTCATTCCAGCTCATTATGACGGCATAGATAAGTATCACTACGGAGAGGTTGTTGAGTTTGAATGCCAGGATGGATACACAATTGGAGGTCAAGTTGGTGGTGAGAATAAGTTCAGTTTGACTTGCGAGTCCAACGGTTTATTCACAGATGAAAATCCTGCTTGTACCCCAGTGGAATGTGCAGTCCCTGTGCATGAAAACGCTATTTCAAGTGCATCTGGTTCAATCAGGTTTGGGCAGGCAGTGGCATACACTTGTGAAGAAGGCTATTTTTTGAATGGTGCTGTCAGTGTCCATAACAAAGTCTTCGGTGGGGAGTGCAAGGCTGACGGTACCATTGACCTTGATGTTGCAACCCCCAACTGCTTGCCGTGTAATTGCGGTGCAGTTAACAACGACGGCAACGGAGTGCCTTTGACCGTCAGTGAGGATTTCTTCATTGATTTCTTGCAGACTTCGAGCACATCTCCTGGGGCCAGAATTCTTGGGCATTCCCACAAACACACCGGGCCGATGGCGCACAAGTATTCTGCCAACATGGTGGCTCAGAAACGGAAGGCGCACAAGAAGGCATTGAAATCACTCAAGGCTCACAAGGGGAAGAAGACATTGGCTTCCAATCCAGGCGATTGGGAAAATGACGGGTTCATGATCATGGACAGCAGTGACACTTTGGTCTATGGTGAAAGTGCCCTTATCGTGTGCGCTCCAGGGAACACTGTGGCAGGCATACCTGAAGGTATTGACTTCTATGAGAAGTCTTGCGCTGCAGACGGGGACTACACCGCAGGTGTTCCTACCCATGGTCTTTGCAAAGCCCCAGAATTCACAGTCTCTGGTGAGGTGGTCAACGCGCAGAACGGAAGAGACAAGGTTTCAGACGCAACTGTGACTTTTGCAAAGGATGGTGTGTCCACCACTGTGCAGGCAAATGCCCAAGGCCGTTACTCTATCAACATGGGGGCGGGAGACTATGTTGTCACATCCTCCAAAACAGATTGGATTGACAGGGAAAAGACAGTTTCAGTCACACACAACATCCAGAGAGGCCAGGGGGCCGATCTTGCCATGTCAAAGGTGTTGCCTCCCGGAGGTTTCCGTGTGGTCCTCAACTGGGCTGCCCACAGCAGGGATCTTGACTCTTGGACATATTTCGACGCCAACTTCAAGAAGTACGTCTATTATGGACGCCCTCGTATCGTAGGCCCTACGTCTGGAGTCGAAGTGAATCTTGATTGGGACGATGTGGATGGGCATGGACCTGAGACATCCACTTACCTTGGTCTCGGAAAATGCACTGACAGTTGCTTGATCAAATTCCACGTGGACAATTACTCTTACAGAGACGCACATCTTGGCGATTCAGAAGGTATTGTGACAGTGTATGAAGGCAACGGTGTCAAGGCAACGTACAACATCCCAAGTGACATTGGCGATGACCGTGGCTGGACCGTTTTCACACTGGACGCATCAGATTTGCAGATCTATGAGGGTGACATGGTCTATTCGCCATTCATCAAGAAGGGCGATTCAACGCAAGCAACCACCAATTGGGCTGGAAGCATGGATTACGAGGGATGGAGCCGGGTCCCAACAGGCAGTGTCTTGTTCGGCATTAGCTCATGGTCAATTGATCAGGGGCTGCAAAAAGTTGGAACTGCGTACTACTACAATGTCCAGAATATCATTGGCAAACCCACAGTCACTACAGTTGATTGGACCGGTATCCTTGAATCTGGGTCAACGGCTATGTGCCCAGAGGGATCATGGATCTCAGCCTTGTACCGCACGGGTAGCAAAATGACGCCTCCAATAGGAGGATTCCAGATTACCAAGGCCGAGTGTTCATCTTTTGAGGGAGTTGACAGTTGGGGAGATTGCGTCGGCGCTGACAGTTTCCAAGAGAAAGGACAGTCTCGCTGCCCTACCAAAGATGGCAATCCATATGCCATGGTCGGCATGCACCACAAGAAGCCTCCAGGTGGGAGCAAGAACAAACTGAAGCACTTGGATACGTTCAAATGTTGCCGCTTCCCAAGGAGCTTGGTCAAAGCCACGGAGAGTAAGCTGTGTATTGCCACCCAGTCTTGTACAGGTTTGATGGGCAAGCAGTGAGAGTTGACGTGCATGTTCTGTTTGGAACAGC
>Ga0115102_10557972_pt1 | contig 12797 bp, 16 predicted proteins | sample MBTome_5_FD_89644 | JGI IMG/M metagenome (GOLD analysis project Ga0115102, IMG submission 89644) | Marine eukaryotic communities from Pacific Ocean to study complex ecological interactions - MBTS_5May14_M2_3um Metatranscriptome... | ecosystem: Environmental > Aquatic > Marine > Oceanic | place... | reverse complement strand
TTAAAAGAGAAAGAACACCAATGATATTGATGAACACAGGTCTGGCCAGGTCGGCTCGCCTGTAGTCCACCCATCAATCCAAGTCGTCTTGTCCCAGGACACTCGACAAGAGATCCACCGGTTGTCTCAAAAGCGACCGAACCACGAGACTCAGCTCATCACAGCCCATCTTCTAATTGAAATTGGCCGTGTTGATGATCATCTCATTTATGACCCTTGTTGATGTTTCCAAGCACTCAGTCAGCGCAGCACCACATGACAACATCAAGTCATCTGGCTTCCTGGTTGGTGTTGGTTACAGAGAGCAAGAACTCCAGCAGGCAAAAGGTGAGAAGTTTGCATCCGAGGCAGTCGGAGTTGTTAATTAAGCCTCCTATGCCGGAGGAACCAATGTCTTCATAAAGGGATCAGGCCTCGCCGTTGACCCTGAAGCCAACTTCGTTGTCATGCAGTCCGCTGACTTTGACGACCAAAAGTTCCTTGCCCCAATGCTGACTCTCGACGATAGTTTCCAGTCCTAGACAGCCAACGGAATGCTGAGCTATAGATTACCCGCTCTCGAGACTCTCATGGGTATCCCATCCTCTGAGTTCGATCATCTAGATACCATGACTTTCACCGTGACAATCAGGACTGTCTCGGAAATAGGTTTCTCCGATCTTGCCTGCGATCGTTCGACAGACTGCAGGGTCATCTACCACAGATACTACTCGGCTGTTATCTCGCACATCGAGCCGGCTGTGGTCTACCAGAAGGCTGTGACCCAGATTTACTTCAATCCCCAGGGAATCCCTGACCTTCTTGATGATCTTTTGGCTGATGAGCTTCCAATTATCAACGCCAAGCTCGGTCTTGGAAGACTTGACTTTGAGGGCTATATAGATAGCAAGAAGAGGGTCAATAGATATCAACTCAACGAGGTTGCTGGTTAAGTTTAAGAGCAAGTCATTGCAAAAGAGAATGGTGTCCATATTCAATGGGAAACCGGTGCTTCTCTTGTTCAACCCATGGCCAAAACTTGTTCTTATGACATGACCGACTGTTACCATTCCAGAGTCTTGCCAGTAATCCTTGAGGTTTCTAAATCTGAGGGATTTGTGGCGGGTGGTCAGGAGCTAACCATCAAAGGTCAAGGATTCAACTATGGTACAACCGCCATCACGATTGATGGTGTGGCATGTGTTGAGAAGAGCAAAACTGACTACGAACTCGTCTGTGTCACCGGTGCTGCCTCCTTAGTCTCTACAGTTGCTGATGGAACTCATTATGCTGGTCAGAACGGGCTTAAAGCTGATCTTTATTACGTCGGTAAGAGAGGTGGTAATGTCCCTTACACCCAGTCCCACATCGAAAGCAACAGTATCGAAAAGACCAACACAACTCTGAGAACCTCATTCGAAATGCCCTTCAGGTATGCTGACTACTATTCCACTAATACCAGGGCTTGGTTTGTCCCGCCTACCTCAACCAGGTATAGATTCTACATGACCTGCAGGCATAGATGCGATCTAAAGCTAGACGCTACAAATGCAAACCAGATCGTTCCTGAAGGCGCCGTAAAAATCATCGATAATGTTCAAGAGACTCATTATAGAGATTTCTATAGAAACTGGTATCTTGATGATTTGGAGTAGACACGAGACTTACATTACTACCACAAGCATTACAGGACGACTGATTCAAGAGTTGACCAGTTGTACCGATCTGATTGGGTCTCACTCACCGCCGGTAGTCAGTACTACATCGAGACTTTTGCGAGACACTGGAATGGCGATGATCACGCGACAGTTGGTGTTGAGATCGAAGATAGTGCTGGTACTGTTGCGAACCACCACCACGCAATGAAGTCTATGCAGAGATTGTCAATCATCCCTGCCGAAGAAGTTTATGAGAAGACAACTATCAAGATCGTGGGTGGCAACGGAGGTACTTTCAAAGTCAGGTTCACTAATCCAGTTGATGGAAAGACAATCTTCTCCAGAACACTCAACGAGAACACAAGCATGTGGTGGTTCAGACACTATCTGTGGGTAGATTACTACTCCAAGGTTACCAGGACCAACTAGCACTGGCCTAGAGTTTACAGAAACTATGATAAAGATACTGACACAATCACTTTCGACATAGTGCACACCCACTTCTTGGATGGACCAAGTTACTCAGCCATCAGCATCAGCAAGCTATCGTCCAAAGGTACCTTCACCATTATTGAGCCAAAGGACCAGACACCAGCACAGACTGGCTCTGCGCCACTCACCGGAAAATATAAGATCAAATGTTTCAGTTCCACCGGAATCCAAGGTATGACTGAGCCAATCAATGTTGTCTCTCAATACTGGTAGGTTTACAATGCTCTTGTTGCTGTCCAGGACTGCCAACTCAAAGGCAAAATTGAGGTGGTTGACACTCAGAGATACCCAAGTATCAGAAGTGGAATCCAAATGTTCATCAGATTCCATCAATTCCATGCCAACTTTAAGTAGTTCGAGATCATTCAAGACAATGATGACCCGGCCACTCAAGGTAGTCAAGCAGTGACATTTTCCAATGAAATGCTTCACCAGCATGGCACCAACATTATGTACGAGTCAATCCCATTCGAAATGATCAAGACCATTGAGACCAAGCCACAAGTGTAGATGATGGTGGGTGACCTACCAGCAGCGTGCGAGGCCATGAACTGTGATTATGCCTACATTGCAAATGTCGGTGACATCTCAAGCTTTTCAGAATCATCAAAGACTCTGACCATCTCAGGAACTAATCTACCAACTGATGCATCAGCCTACGTGTCAATCATGTACGCCAACGCCCCTTGCACCACTTTCACCGGGGTGTCAGCTAGCCAAGTTTAGTGCACCATCTAAGGAGAAATGGAGGCTGGCGACTGGAAACCTCACGTCAAGATTGGACTCGGGGACATTCCAGTGTCGGCCAGTACCGCTTCTATCTCTGGTCAATTCTCTGCTATCAGTCCAGCAACTGATGTCAATGTCCTCGGTGACACTGAATTGACAATCACCGGTACTGCTTTCCCGAGAAGTATGGCCACAGCTCAAAGTGGAATTTCAATTCAATTCACTGCCCCAAGCGGTGGAACTGCAGAGACTGTTGGTTGCGCGATTACTGGCTCTTCTTCAACTGAGATCAAATGCATGACAAACGCCTTCAACAAAGCCAATCTGGGATTGGTCTACACCCCAGCTATAGTGATGAATGGTAAATCATTCACAGACACCAACTCTGCTACGATCACCCTCGCTGCAAGTCTGAACAGCGCAGCCGGAGTTGCTCCAACTAGTGCATCACCTGTCCTCAAGACACAGTTGAGGATCACCCTTGATGGAGCATTCCCGACTGGGAACTTTGCGACGGACGACTTCACTGTAAAATTGGTAAGTAAGTCTGATTCTACATACTTCAAGAACTTGAAAGTTGTTGCAGTAGATTCCTCGTCAAAGCACTTTGATATCATGTTTGGTGGAGCTAAGTCAGGCTCCTACCAATTTGTAATTGAGCACTCAACTCTTGGAAAGATAGACTCAACTGACATTGGCGACTTCAAAGTTGAATCGACAGTCACAGGTTTCACCCCAAGTTCTGGAAGTGTTTACGGAGGAACCCTAATCACCATCACTGGAACCAACTTTGGAACTGTGGCGACTGACAATCCAGTTCAAATCAATTTGGGAGAGCAGGGAGTTGACTGCTACGTCGAGACCACAAGTGCAACATAAATCACCTGCAGAGTTGATCAGTCAACTTTTGCTCAGAATAAGCTCATCAAAGCCAAGGAGGACGGTCAGGCAGCCGAGCTCATTGTATTCTTGAAAGCATCTGAAGAGGCTCAATGCACTTCTTGTGCATACACTCTATTGGCACATGGAGCCAGCTCTGCGACACCAAAGGTGGCGACCGTTGCTGGTGAAATTACTTCAGGAGATATCATAATCACTGTGACAGGTGAACGATTCACATCCCCAACTGCTAATCAAGTCGAGCTCTTTGTTGGGCCATCTAAAGCCACCACGCTGACCACGACTGCTACTGAAGCAACATTTAGAGTTGAAAACTTGAAAAAACACTCTGATCTGAAGGACGTGCTCTACTTGTACTTTGATTCAGGTATTCCAGAGAATAACGCTGTCATCCAGGGAGGAGTCACTGTTCCTCACCAGTTCTTATCCTTTGACCCAACTGAGGGATCACCAGGAGGATCTCTTATCACTGGTACCATTGTTGGCGCTGGGACTGAAGACGATGTCGACGTCAGATTGATGGATGCCGCTGGAGGAGAAGTTTGCGAATATGTCGAGATCACGCAACAATACAAAGTGAGATGCCTTCTCAAGCCTGGTGTCGCTGCAGGAAATTTCTTAACCTCCGCTTCACAGGCGACATGCGCCGCTTCAGGGGGCGCTGAGTGCGCATACTCAATAGCTACAACCTACCCAAAGATTACAAGTGCTGAGGGAGCAACAACAACCTCCATCAATATAGTGGGAACTGACTTCATTACTTCCTCATATACCGCAACTGTCACGTATGGAGGTGTGGCGGCAGACTCAGTCGTCATAAACAGTGCAACATCGCTGACTGCTACTTTCTCGATGGGAGTCCCGCTCGCGAGGGTCTCAGAAAAACCAATCGTCAAATTTGAGTCAACTACTTAAGTGGATTCAAAGCCACAATATATTCAAGTTGCCAAGAATGAAGATTCAGGCTTCACAAATACTTTGAGTGTTTCACAGAGTAGCTCAGGCCTCGAGTGCTCATTCAAAGGAGGATGTGAATACATTATCACTGCAAGTGGCTTGGCCAAGACCTTGATTGATAAGCCAACCGCCAATTACATCGAAGTTTGCGGAAGGGAATGCCCAGTCAAGGCATCAGCTTCATCCTCCTCTGCCGCAGTATGTGAGCTCCCAGAAGTTTCCACAATTTACTCAGACAACTCATTGAAGATCAAGGAGGAGTCAAATGATTTAAGAGCCGCCAAATACTTCCACTCCGGCGATGACACAAAGGAGGAAATGGTTCCATTCGACAATGATTTGACCAGGGCTTACAAGCCTACCATGAAGGGTGGAGAGTGCCATGTAGGTGTTGAATTCAAAGAGTTCCACGTTGGGCTTCTTTCTGAGGTCAAATATCTTTACGTCAGCTTTGCAGATAAAAGCAAAATAGCAGGAGACGTATGGTTCGAGGGCTCTCAAGATGGTTCATCCTACGAGAAACTTTTCCAAGTCTCTCAAAATGTGAGGGAGGGCTGGAACAGTTACACCTGGGACTCCAGTGTAGACTATCCTCAATACAGATTCTACAGGTTCAGAGGGAAAACCGTCGAAGCTTGCAGTTTTGGAGAAATCAAGTTCAAAGGATGGGAAACCATCAAGAGTTCTGAAGAGTCATATGAATGCCCAGTAAGTCTGACCCTTGACGGCGAGGTTCGTAGTGATTACAGCAACACTGTAACCTACAAATCAACTCAGACCCCAATGTTGACGTCAATAAGCCCAAGATATGGTACCGTGACGGGCGGAACTTCAGTAACTTTCTCAGGTACCGGATTCACGACAACCGCATCTGATGTTGAAGTAATCATCGATGGAGTCGCATGCCCAGTTGATACAGCCACAGCAACCTCTATCACCTGTACAACTGGTTCAAAATCTGGACTCGTTCTCGACCCAACTCTCGACATCAATATCAAGAGCAAAGGAAAAGTCTCCACGGGAGGACTTACGTTCACCTATGCCCGCTTCTGGTCTCAGGCAAGCACTTGGGGCGGTCTTTTTGCCCCAGTTGACGGAGAATCTATCGCCATTTAGAAAGGTGTGAACATGGTTGTTGATATCCCCCAATCACCCAAACTCTAAGCTGTTCTTGTCGAAGGTTCCCTGATCTTCTTGCCAGACGAGGATGCAAACCATCATAGAACTTTTGATGCAAGATACATTTTCGTCAAAGGGGGAAAGATGGAGGTCGGAACAGAGGAGGCTAGGTACACATCTAAGATCACCATCACTCTTCACGGAAAAATTACTGATCCTTATCTCCCAATTTACGGAAACAAGGTTCTCGGAGTAAGATTCGGAATACTTGACATGCACGGCTCCGAGAGAGTTCCAACGTGGACAGTGATGGACACAACTTCTGAAGTTGGTGCCACATCCATTACCCTATCTGAGGCCGTGGATTGGCAAGTGGGTGAAAGTTTCGCTGTTGCCTCAACCAGTTTCAGTCCAAGAGAAGCCGAGGAAAGAGTCATCTCATCGATCGATAGAAGCACGGCCGACAAGCCCATCATTAGTTTTGAGACACCTCTATATTTTAAACATTTTGCTCAGATCCAAACCTTCGGAGCTGACACGATTGATATGAGAGCTGAGGTTGGTCTTTTATCCAGAAATGTTGTCATAAGAGGAGACCCAACAGATTCCATTGAAGATGAGTATGGAGCCACTATTTTCATCCACTCGGCTGGTGATGACTCCCTGACCGCTAGAATGTCTTATGTGGAAGCAACAAACATGGGTCAAGCTTCTCAACTTGGAAGATACGCGATCCATTTCCACATGATTGGCGCTGTTCATACATCGTACCTGAAGGGTCTCTCAGTAAATAGGTCATTCAACAGAGCATTCACAATCCATGGCAATCAATTCTTGAGGATCACCGACAACTTTGCTTACAATGTGAAGGGCCACACTGTTTTCATTGAGGACGGCATTGAGACAAAGAATTACATTGCCAACAATCTGATCATGATGACGAAGAGGAGTATGAGTCTTTTGAACACTGACTCCTCCCCCGCATGTTTCTGGATCACCAACCCGGACAACTAGTTCATTAACAATCATGCAGCTGGGGCTGATAGATACGGGTTCTGGTTCGATCTCCAAATCCATCCGACTGGTCCAAACGCCAACGAGAACTACTGCCCAGAGAATGACAAGCTCGGAGAGTTCAGGGGCAACCACGCTCATTCCATGGGAAGATATGGACTCCGTATTTTCCACAATCATGTTCCAAGGCAGTATCCATGCAAGCCAATTATTTGGTCAAGAAAGAAACCAGAGGATCCTTACTACAAAAACCCCTTGGTCACCGCAAATTATGTTGATTTCACCGGGTGGAAATGTAACAGAGCTGGGTCCATAGCTGGAATGATCGGAGACGTCAGATTTATTGACCACAAAGTTGCGGATAACTTGGAGCATAACATCCTCATCGAGAAGGTTGACCCACAAATCAAAGACAATAGAGGAGCGCTTATAAATGCACTTATTATTGGTAAATCAGCAAACACAGAGAAAGTTTTGGAGGCAGGAAGGTCAAAAGGATTCTCCGCTCCAAGATCTGAGAATTATATTATCAAGGGTGCAAAGTTCTACCACTTTGATTGGGGTTAATCTGCCGCTCTCACTGACTGCTCTAGATGCGAGCATGATGCAGCTACCGACTCAGGTGCTAGAACCACTAAAACTAGAGATCTTTACTTTGATGCTACAGTCACAAAAAAGATTTCGTATCACTTCCCATACAATGGAATCTGGCATGATCTTGACGGAACCCTGACAGGTTTGGGTCCAAGGTCGTGGGCTGTGCCTAACTACCCACATTTGTTGCAGAAAAACTGCCAATAAGACTTGCAAACGAGAGATGGAATTGTCTGCGATAACACTGCCTAAGTTCGAAGACTGGCTTTCCATGCTGGTAAGCCAAGCAATGACTTCTCAGGAATGCATATGAAAGTCGTCTAATACGATGATGACCAACTACCTGATGGTGAGGCTGAGCTTGAGGCCTACCTTCTTGACAAGACCAAGTACTCCCAATTTGAGTACAAGAATAAACAATTGCCAAGCAAAAGTTGGTCTCTCCCATACGTTACTGGGCACAAGTATAAGGTTCATTGGGGTCACAGCGGTATTGACTTCGAAGAAATGAGACTACAAGTATCCGAGAAGTACGAGGCTGATGACAAGCCAATTTATATGGTCCACAACTTCACTGACTAAAGACACGAAATCCAAGTGAATGTCAACGACGAACTTTATGAGAATAAGACTTTACCCACAGCTTGGAATCCAGACGGAGATACCACTTACTATACTGGCATGAATCTGGTCCAAAATGGTACCATGGACGACCCAACTGCCGCTTTGGAAACCAGAGAGCTGAGTGAAGAGGAAGTTCTAGATGAGGCCTCTGTACAAGGGGATAAGTTCATCAAGTATATAATTACGGGTAAATACACGGAAAAACCTTGGAGACAAGGAGTTCAACCTCAACATCTAAGAATGACTGGTACTCGATGCTTGTGGAATTGCGACTCAAAAGCTGCTGTCGAAACTCCTGTTGTAGAGAAGACCGACAAACTCTGGAGTGATGCGTCTATTTGGAAAGAAGTCGGCCTCAACAAAGCACCAGGTAATGGTGCAGATTTTGAGATCCCACCAGCATGGAATCTGATCATTGATGTTAAAAAGACTCCAATACTCGGAACACTCGTGGTGTAGGGTGGCCTATCATTCAGCAAAGACATCGATGTCGAACTAAGAGCCAAGATCATTTTCGTGAAAGGAACATTGGACATTGGTACAGAGGCTGAACCACATCCTAAAAAAGTGACAATTCATCTTCATGGCAAACGTAATGAAGACGTGATTGCTCTGGACGCTGCAGTTGAAGGCGGCAACAAGATTTTGGCCAACTTAGGTACAATTAAAATGTATGGTCAAAAGAGAGGATTCAAGGTCACTCATCTTTTAGACCCAGTCACCAAAGGAGGAACTAAAATCACTGTGGATAAAGACTTAGACATCGTCGCGGGCGACTAGCTGGGCCTTGGAACCACCTCTTACAAACCAGACGCAGTGGATGTTGCCACAGTTTCCGCGTACAATAAAGCTACCGGAGAAGTAACCTTCACACAGGGACTCGATTTCTACCATTGGGGCGCCAAAGAATCTACTGCTGATGCTTATAGCGGTGTCGAAATGAGAGGCGAGGTCATTCAACTTTCAAGAAGTATCTAGATCAAAGGAAACAACCAGGACAACTGGGGATGCCAAGTGGTCACTGCCGATACTATTGAGTTTACTGCTGACGACAAGGAGCTGAAGAGGACAGGTCAAACCATCATGGACAGTGTGGAACTGTTCTAGTGCTCCCAGATAGACACAAGAAAGGCAGCCATTCGATTCCAAGGAACCACAACGAAACCAAGTATTGTCAAGAACTCTGCCATTCACTCAGGATTGGGTATTGGTGCCCATATTTTGAGATCCGACAACATTATCCTTGAAAACAACGTGTTCTTCAAGTTCAGACCTATCGGAATCGCAGTCGACTTCGTCAACAATATCAAGATCAAAAATAACTATGTCGGCGGTATTGTCGAGAGAAAGACATTCAAAGCTGCCCATCTTCTTGATAAGAGGGGAGGTGTAATCATCTGTGGATTCGAAGGCAACAAGCAAACATGCTCTGCTGTCTCGGTTACCGACAATATCGTTGGAGGTGCCTACTACGCCGGATTTGTCGCCCCAGGACATGATTGTGGATTGTACGACGAAACATTTAAGAACAACGTTGCCCATTCAGTCAATGGTGTTGGAGCATTTATCTACCCAAATGAAAACGTTGCCACGCACAAGACTTGCTACGAAGGATCCCACTTTTCAGCGTACAAGATTTCCAGACAGAGTATGTTTGGATTCTTTGTCACAGACCAATTCGTCATGTCACACGTCAACTCTATTGATTGTATGCTCGGTATCTCTGCTAAAATTGAAGGAGGTGAAAAAAAGAGAGGCCTCGTCAAAATGAATGATATCAACATTTATGGCGAAACAGAAAGTCCAGATTGTCCTCCAAGAGCAGGATTTTGTTTCAAGGAAGTAAACAAGTTTGGTTTCACCTCTGTGCTTGCCGCTGTTGGTGGTTCGAAACCAAAGTTGATCACCTCTAGTTCTGCCTATCCTCATGATGTGTGCCACGGAGATCCGTCGTGGAATGGTAAGAGTGAGTTCAATAGGGTGAAGTTCCATAATTTCAGAGCCAGAACTAAAGCTAAGGGACTTCAATATGCCATTGGCCTAGATCCAGATCAACCAGATTACATCATGCCTCAAGAATTCTTCAACGCCGAATTTATTGAGGTAGAGGATAATGCCCTCGTTTACTTCTATTCGCCATAACCAGGCTGGGCCAACCTGAAGGATTGCGGCGACTTTCCATGCACTGGACCCCTGAATACTCAAGTTAGATTCGTTGACACAAAGTACGAGGGAGAGTTCAAACCAATTATCACACTACCAGACTTCTACTTGATCCCACATAACCCAGGTTTCTCTCCGCATCAGAAACTTTCGTGCCAGAGGAAGCTCAAATACAACGGATGGATCTGTGCTGCATTCAGCAAAATCGGTGTGCTGATGTTTGAAAGCTTGGATGAAGATAAGTTTGATCGTGCATTGCAACCAGTCTTGGTCATGCAGAAGGACACCAAAGTCAGGAATAAGGTCAATGCTTTCATGGATAAGTGCTGGGATGGATTCTACTCTTGCTAGATTAGAAGATCTAGATTTCCAGCAATCGTTGATGCAAACAATGAGTACCACACCGTGAGATTCAAGGGTTCTCCAGCTCAGCATTACAGGTTTTATTTGAACTCACCAGATGGAGGTGGAATGACTATAAAGATCAGATACTCAAATGCCAAGACTTATGGTATGTATGATGGAGAAGACAACTATATTCCTATGAACGACTATGACAAAGCCATCAAAGCCCCAGGAGAAATAAAGCAAACTCATTGCGGTGAGAACCGATATTTGGCACAAAAGAGTACTCTTGAATTCTACATGCCAGCTGATTGTATTTTGCAGATCAAGCCAAGGAATGTCATTCAAGCAATGGTTAGAATGAAGTGGGATCTTGATAGTTTCTTTAATGATGGAGGAACTACAACATTCGCAGATAGAATGGGCGGTGCTCTCGGAATCCCTGCAGATCAAATCAAGGTAGTCGATGTATTCGAGGGTTCGGTTGGAGTTAAGTTCACCGTAGACACACCAGAGGATGAGGAAACCACCATCGATGACGAGGATGACGAAGCAACTAAGGCTGAGAAAGAGAAATTATAGAAATAGAAGCAAGCTGATCTGCAAAAGCAACAGACTCTCCTGCTCTCCGAACAAGCAGCATCACTAGATCTTGGAGGAGAGCTGCTTGACGCATCAATTGGACCGTCAGACGCTGCAACCACTGTCCTCAAAGATGGTGCTGTACAAATCACTGTGACCGATTTCAAGAACACTCTGTCATGCGCCCAATGTATTAGAGCAGGCAATGTCTTTGTTTATAACCATGAACTCAAGGCACCTGAAAACCCGGTCGAGGCAGTTGATCTAACAGTCGATCCAGACGAATAGGCTGCTCTTGATGCCGAAGAAGCAGCCAATTCAGGAGATACAACTGACTCCACTGACACTACAACAGACACGACCACGACCACCGACAATGAGCAGGAAGATCCACCAAAACCTTATCTTTATCATGACATGGCTGATGGTGATGCAAACATGGGTTGGTGCTGTGAGCGGGCTGGAGGACTTGATCTCATTTGTGGCGAGAGAACTATCTCTGGAAAGAAAAAAGCTTTGGTCCCAGATTCCTACACGCCAAAATCCTCTGATTTCGCATCAAATGATCTTGCTCTTATGGCATGCATGCAGAAGACTTCTAATTGCGGAACTAGGAATAACACCATCGCCACTGCCAAAGATACAGTAACCCTGAGCGGCAAAGGTTTCACCAAAGATGACACTTGTAGTTGGATTGTGAAGGTGGAGTGTGGACTCCCAAAGGTTTCTGTCGGTAACTTGCCGTCGTCAATGACCGATGCCAACACCAAAATCACTTTTGTTGAGTGGTAACTTGATATGCTTGAAAATATCAAAGAGAATCAAGAAGCTCCTCATGCCAAGACGATCATTCCCAAGAAGTTCAATCAAGCTAGCGAAACAGTTGGGACTATTCCAGATGTTAGATTTGAAGATGTGACCTACACCATTGAGGACGTCTCTGCCGAAATCGGCAAGCAGAATAAGTTGGTTAAGGACTATTCCAAGGCAATCGATAACTACAAAAGCGCTGTCAGCACCTATAATGACAAAGCAGATGCTGTCTTTGGACAACTGTTTATCTGGAATTCCTACTCATGGTTTGATAAATTGTTCTCCAGCGAAGAGGATGTTGTCACCACCAAACTTCCAAGTAAGCCAGCAGTACCTAGCGCTCCAGCGCCCTCTGAGTTCCCTGAGCTTGTCGATTTGGAGTTCCCATTCGGAGGAGCCGGTGCACCAGTTTCAGGCGATCTCGACATCAGCATAGGCATGCAAGGTACCACGAAGTACTTCGGAGTCTTCGGTCAGACAGCCATTGCAGGAGACTATGGATTCACATCTATCGCCGATGAGTCAGGCAAATGCAAACCGAAATATGTCGCCTTAAACGTAAATGTCATTGATGATGCTGGCGTGTCGACTTCCGACGAGGTCTCAATCACAGTCTCTGTACAAGAATAGCTCGCTGCCAAGGAGCTTCAATACATTGAGATTCCTGAAGCACCATCTGCGGAGCTGAGAACTGACCCTTACAGCAGATACGAGTCACTTTCTTCGCCAGCTGGTTCAGTTTACCACCAAGTCTCTGCCATCCTGGCGGTTGTGATGAGCGCATATCTCTCCGCTTGAAGTTGATTTGGTTTATCAATAGATCAGTTA
>Ga0115102_10175734_pt1 | contig 12820 bp, 7 predicted proteins | sample MBTome_5_FD_89644 | JGI IMG/M metagenome (GOLD analysis project Ga0115102, IMG submission 89644) | Marine eukaryotic communities from Pacific Ocean to study complex ecological interactions - MBTS_5May14_M2_3um Metatranscriptome... | ecosystem: Environmental > Aquatic > Marine > Oceanic | place... | reverse complement strand
TATGAGCTTTATTTCAGAACTAAACAGAAGACGTACCTTTGGAATTATCTCGCATCCTGATGCAGGTAAAACTACACTTACCGAAAAGCTTTTGCTTTTTGGTGGTGCTATACAAGAAGCTGGTGCAGTAAAAAGTAATAAAATTAAAAAAGGTGCTACAAGTGATTTCATGGAAATTGAGCGTCAACGTGGTATATCGGTTGCAACTTCTGTTTTAGCATTTGAGTATAATGGTATAAAGATAAATATCTTAGATACACCCGGACACAAAGATTTTGCCGAAGACACATTTAGAACACTAACTGCAGTAGATAGTGTCATCGTAGTTATAGATGTTGCAAAAGGTGTCGAGGAACAAACTGAGAAATTGGTAGAAGTTTGTCGTATGCGAAATATACCAATGATTGTTTTTATCAATAAATTAGATCGTGAAGGTAAAGATGCCTTTGATTTATTAGATGAAGTTGAACAAAAACTAGGTCTTAAAGTATGCCCTATGAGTTTTCCAATTGGGATGGGTTATGACTTTAAAGGAATATATAATTTGTGGGAAAAGAATGTGAATATTTTTACAGGAGACCCAAAAAAAGATATTGAAGATACGGTTGAAATTACTGATTTGTCATCACCAGAATTGGAGCGTTTAGTTGGAGAATCTCACGCTAATGATTTACGAGATAACATCGAACTTGTTGATGGTATTTATCCAAAATTTGATAAAAAAAATTACCTTGATGGTGAACAACAACCTGTATTTTTTGGTTCAGCATTAAATAATTTTGGAGTAAGGGAACTACTTGATTGTTTTGTGGAAATTGCACCAAAACCTAGACCAAAACAAAGTGAAGAACGTTTAGTTGTTCCTGACGAGGATAAGTTTACAGGATTTGTGTTTAAGATACATGCCAACATGGACCCTAATCATCGCAATAGATTAGCATTTGTTAAGGTAGTTTCAGGAGAATTTAAGCGTAACATACCTTACTTACATGTCCGTCACAATAAAAAATTAAAATTCTCTAGTCCCAATGCATTTTTTGCTGAGAAAAAAGAGATTGTAGATATCTCATACCCAGGTGATATCGTGGGATTACAAGATACAGGTAATTTTAAAATCGGCGATACTTTAACCGAAGGCGAGATTATAAATTACAAAGGTGTACCAAGCTTTTCGCCTGAGCATTTTAGATACATTAATAATGCTGACCCAATGAAATCTAAGCAGCTTTATAAAGGGATTGATCAGCTTATGGACGAAGGTGTAGCACAGTTGTTTACCCTAGAATTAAATGGACGAAAAGTGATAGGAACAGTAGGTGCGCTTCAATACGAAGTTATACAGTATAGATTAGAACATGAGTATGGTGCAAAATGTACCTATGAAAACTTAAATGTCCATAAAGCTTGTTGGGTTGAACCTGAGAATGAAAAAGGTGAAGAGTTTAAGGATTTTAAACGCGTTAAACAACGTTTTTTAGCAAAGGATAAAAGAGGCCAATTGGTCTTTTTAGCAGACTCAATGTTTACGCTTCAAATGACGGAACAAAAATACCCTAGTATTAAATTTCATTATACTTCAGAGTTTAAATAACTAGAGAAGATATCTAAAAGTTATTTTTTAGTCGATTTAAGGACATATTTAATACCTCAAAAACAAATTATATTTTAAATTTCTAAGTACATATAAAAAATAAAACCATCTAGACAAACAGATAGTTGAAATTTATGCTTGTCCTGTTGGTCCGAAATTGATGGGTATAGTTGGTTGCTCGTAATCTTTTATTGGTCCATGTGCTTTTTCAAAACGTTTTACATTTTCGCTTAAAGCTTTTACCAAACGTTTGGCATGTTGTGGTGTTAATATTATACGAGACTTGACTTTATTCTTTGGTACACCTGGCATAATATTTACAAAATCTACTACAAATTCAGAGACTGAATGGTTAATTATTGCCAAGTTAGAGTATGTACCTTCGGCAACATCTCCATCTAACTCTATATTTATTTGACCTTGCTTAGGTTGTTTTTTATCGTCTGACATTTTATATTTTATTTTAGTTAATTATTATTTATTTAAAAACCCTCATACTATTATTAGAATGAGGGCCTTTAATTTATACTCTCGCCTTCGCGAGATTAATTACAAACTAGTTGTAATTCATTTCCTCTTTTTGCTTCATCATTTCATCAAATTCTGACTTAGAACCTACGATGATATTTTCGTATTCTCTAACACCGGTACCGGCAGGAATTCTATGACCTACAATTACATTTTCTTTGAGACCTTCTAAAGTATCGACTTTACCATTTACAGCGGCTTCGTTAAGTACTTTTGTTGTCTCTTGGAACGATGCTGCAGATATAAATGACTTGGTCTGAAGCGATGCTCTTGTAATACCTTGTAAGATAGGAGTTGCTGTAGCTGGACTCGCATCACGAGCTGTTACTAAGGCTTTATCCTCTCTTCTAAGTACAGAGTTCTCATCTCTTAACTGACGTGTAGTAACAATCTGACCTGATTTTAAGTTCTCAGAATCTCCTGCTTCTTCAACCACTTTCATTCCGAAAATCTTATCATTTTCTTCAATGAAATCTGACTTATGAACCAATTGATTTTCTAAGAAAATGGTATCACCAGAATCAATAATCCTTACTTTACGCATCATTTGTCTTACAACAACTTCGAAATGCTTATCGTTAATCTTCACACCTTGCAGACGGTAAACCTCTTGTACCTCGTTAACTAAGTACTGTTGTACTGCAGAAGGTCCTTTGATATTTAAGATATCGTTTGGTGTTATTGATCCATCAGATAATGGCATACCAGCTTTTACATAATCATTTTCTTGCACAAGAATTTGACTAGATAATTTTACTAGGTACTTCTTAATCTCACCTAATTTAGACTCAATGATAATCTCACGATTACCACGCTTAATTTTACCAAATGACACAACACCATCGATCTCTGTTACAACAGCTGGATTAGACGGGTTACGTGCTTCGAATAACTCTGTTACACGAGGAAGACCACCAGTAATATCACCTGCCTTTGCAGACTTACGAGGTATCTTAACTAAAATTTTACCGATTTCAATTTTCTCACCATCGTCAATCATAATATGTGCACCTACTGGTAAGTTGTAAGAACGGATAGTTTCACCTTTCTTATCCTCTATCAGTAATGTTGGAATTAATTTTTTGTTTCTAGATTCTGAAATTACTTTCTCTTGGAAACCAGTTTGTTCATCAATTTCAACTTGGTATGTTACACCTTGTTCAATGTTTTCATATTTTACTTTACCAGCAAATTCTGAAATAATTACACCGTTATATGGATCCCACTGACAAACTACAGTATCTTTCTTGATCTTAGCTCCTGGCTTAACATAAACATGCGAACCATAGGGAATATTATTTGTACTAAGCACAATACCTGTTTTAGCATCTGTTAACTTCAGTTCAGAAGTACGAGATATAACTACATCTACTTCTTTACCTTCACTATCTTTACTTTTTACAGTTTTTAAATCTTCTATTTCTGCTACACCATCGAACTTAGCAATTAACTTATTCTCTTCAGAAATGTTACCTGCAATACCTCCTACGTGGAATGTACGTAGTGTTAACTGTGTACCTGGCTCACCAATTGATTGTGCGGCTACTACACCAACAGCTTCTCCTCGTTGAACCATTTTACCAGTAGCCAAGTTACGACCGTAACACTTAACACAGATACCTTTTTTAGCTTCACATGTTAATGGCGAACGTACTTCAATAGATTCTACTGGTGAATCACCTATTCTCTTAGCAATAACATCATCGATATGTGCACCAGCTTCAACCAATAATTCTTCGGTTAGTGGATTGTATACATCATTTACAGACGTTCGACCTACGATTCTAGCTTCAAGTTTCTCAACAACTTCTTCATTCTTCTTCAATGCAGAAACTTCTATTCCTCTTAACGTACCACAATCTTCTTGATAAACAATTACGTCTTGAGATACGTCTACTAAACGACGCGTTAAATAACCTGCATCGGCAGTTTTAAGAGCCGTATCTGCAAGTCCTTTACGTGCACCGTGAGTAGAGATAAAGTATTCTAAAATTGAAAGCCCTTCTTTAAAGTTAGAAAGAATTGGATTTTCAATAATTGAACCACCTCCTGAAGTAGATTTTTTTGGTTTTGCCATTAATCCACGCATACCGGTTAACTGACGAATCTGTTCTTTAGATCCACGAGCTCCAGAATCTAGCATCATAAATACAGAGTTAAATCCTTGCTGATCCTCACGGATACGCTTCATAGATAACTCTGTTAATTCTGCATTAGTAGATGTCCAAATATCAATAACTTGGTTATAACGTTCGTTATTGGTAATAAGACCCATATTATAGTTACCCATAATACCGTCTACTTGCTTATTAGCAGCAGCAATCATCGTGTGCTTTTCCTGTGGAATAATAATATCTCCTAAAGAGAATGATAATCCACCTTGGAATGCAAACTTATAGCCTTGAGTTTTAATTTCATCAAGGAATGCAGCGGTTTCTGGCACACTAGTTTTCTTTAAAATACCATGAATGATATCTCTTAAAGACTTTTTAGTTAATACTTCGTTGATATAACCAGCTGCTTCAGGAACTTTTTCGTTGAAAAGTACACGTCCTACAGTTGTTTCAATAATTTGCTTAGTTAATTCTCCTTCTTCGTTAAAGTCAACAGTTCGCACTTTTATACCAGCATTCAAATCAACTTTCTTTTCATTGTAAGCTATTGTTACTTCTTCTGGAGAATAGAAAGTTAAACCTTCACCTTTAATTGGTACTTCTTTAGTTGACTTTCTTAACTTAGTCATGTAGTATAACCCAAGTACCATATCCTGAGAAGGTACTGTTACTGGAGCACCATTTGCAGGATTCAGAATATTATGAGACGCAAGCATTAGTAACTGTGCTTCTAATATTGCTTCTGGTCCTAATGGTAAATGTACCGCCTTCTGGTCACCATCAAAATCGGCGTTAAATGCAGTACACACTAATGGGTGTAACTGAATCGCTTTACCTTCGATAAGCTTAGGTTGGAACGCTTGGATACCTAAACGGTGAAGCGTAGGCGCACGGTTTAAAAGAACTGGATGTCCTTTTAAAACATTCTCTAAAATATCCCAAACTACAGGCTCTTTTCTATCTATAATTTTCTTTGCAGATTTTACAGTTTTTACTATTCCTCTTTCTATCAGTTTTCTGATAATAAAAGGCTTATAAAGTTCTGCTGCCATATTCTTTGGCAATCCACACTCGAATAATTTTAATTCTGGTCCAACAACAATTACAGAACGTGCAGAATAATCAACACGCTTACCAAGTAAGTTTTGACGGAAACGTCCTTGCTTACCTTTAAGTGAATCTGATAATGATTTTAATGGTCTGTTAGAATCTGTTTTAACCGCAGATGATTTACGTGTGTTATCAAATAACGAATCTACAGATTCTTGAAGCATACGCTTCTCATTACGTAAAATTACTTCTGGTGCTTTTATCTCAACCAATCTCTTAAGACGGTTGTTACGGATAATTACACGACGGTATAAATCATTTAAATCTGAAGTTGCAAAACGACCACCATCTAAAGGCACTAAAGGTCTTAATTCTGGTGGGATTACAGGTACAGCCTTCATGATCATCCATTCTGGTCTGTTTTCTCTGTTTAAGTTAGAATCTCTAAAAGCTTCAACAACTTGAAGACGCTTTAAAGCTTCTGTTTTTCGTTGCTTAGACGTTTCGTTATTTGCCTTGTGACGTAAGTCATAAGATAACTGGTCTAAATCAATACGTGCTAAAATATCTATTAAACATTCAGCACCCATTTTAGCGATGAATTTATTAGGGTCTGTATCGTCTAAATACTGATTCTCTTGTGGAATTGACTCTAAAATATTTAGATACTCTTCCTCAGTTAAGAAATCCATTTTTTGTAATGGTTCTCCTTCTGCATTCATTGCGATACCTGGCTGTATTACTACGTATCTTTCGTAGTAAATAATCATGTCTAATTTCTTAGAAGGTAATCCTAATAAATATCCTATTTTATTTGGTAACGAACGAAAGTACCAAATGTGAGCTACAGGCACAACTAAGTTGATGTGTCCTACACGATCTCTACGTACTTTCTTTTCTGTTACTTCTACACCACAACGGTCACAAACAATACCTTTGTAGCGTATTCTTTTATATTTACCACAAGCACATTCAAAATCCTTTACAGGACCGAAAATACGCTCGCAAAACAAACCATCACGTTCAGGTTTGTGTGTTCGATAATTAATAGTTTCTGGCTTTAATACCTCTCCACGAGATGCTGCTAAAACAGACTCTGGTGATGCCAAACCAATAGAAATTTTGTTGAATTTCTGTACTGTATTCTTATCTTGTCTTTTTGCCATTTTATTTATGGTATTCAGCACAGGATTTAAGTCTTAAAAAAGACTGAAAACCTGCACCTAAGTTTTACTCTTCTAATCTAATATCTAATCCTAACCCTTTCAATTCGTGCATAAGTACGTTAAAAGATTCAGGTAGTCCTGGTTCTGGCATTGGCTCACCTTTTACGATTGCTTCGTAAGTTTTTGCTCTTCCAATTACGTCATCTGATTTTACAGTTAAGATTTCACGTAATGTACTTGATGCGCCATATGCCTCAAGTGCCCATACTTCCATCTCACCAAAACGCTGACCACCAAATTGTGCTTTACCGCCTAATGGTTGTTGTGTAATTAATGAGTATGGTCCAATTGAACGTGCGTGCATCTTATCATCAATCATATGACCTAACTTAATCATATAGATAACACCAACTGTTGCTGCTTGATCGAAACGATCACCTGTTCCACCATCATATAAGTGTGTATGACCAAAACGTGGTACACCAGCCTCATCAGTAAATCCGTTGATTTGTTCTAAAGTAGCTCCATCAAAAATAGGTGTCGCATATGTTCTTCCTAATTTTTGACCTGCCCAACCTAGAACAGTTTCGTAAATCTGACCGATGTTCATACGAGATGGTACACCAAGTGGGTTTAATACGATATCTACAGGAGTTCCATCTTCTAAGAATGGCATATCCTCTTGACGAACGATACGTGCAACAATACCTTTATTACCGTGACGACCTGCCATCTTATCACCAACTTTAAGTTTACGTTTTTTAGCAATGTAAACTTTAGCTAATTTGATAATACCTGCGGGTAACTCGTCACCTACAGAAATTGTAAATTTCTCACGACGTAATGATCCTTGAAGGTCATTTTCCTTAATCTTATAGTTGTGGATTAAATCTGCTACCATTTCATTTGTAGCATCATCAGTTGTCCATCTTCCAGAAGTTAAGTGTGCATAATCATCAACTGCGTTTAACATCTTTAAGGTATACTTCTTTCCTTTAGGTATAATTTCTTCACCTAAGTCGTTGTATATACCTTGAGCTGTTTTACCGTTTACTATAGCAAATAACTTCTCAACCAAAACGGTTTTAAGATCATCAAAACGGTTATCGTAAGCATCTTCTAACTTTACGATATCCTCTTTGTCTTGTGCTCTTTTACGCTTATCTTTTATTGCTCTTGCAAATAACTTCTTATTAATTACAACACCGTTTAATGAAGGTGAAGCTTTTAAAGAAGCATCTTTTACATCTCCTGCTTTATCACCGAATATAGCACGTAATAACTTTTCTTCTGGAGTTGGATCAGACTCACCTTTTGGTGTAATCTTACCAATTAAAATATCTCCTGGTTTGATTTCTGCACCAACGCGAATCATACCATTTTCATCCAAGTCTTTTGTTGCTTCTTCAGATACGTTAGGGATATCATTAGTTAACTCCTCGTTACCTAATTTTGTATCTCTAACCTCTAAAGAATATTCATCGATGTGTATAGATGTGAATACATCTTCACGAACTACTTTTTCAGAAATTACAATCGCATCCTCAAAGTTATAACCTTTCCATGGCATGAATGCCACTTTCATATTACGACCAAGAGCAAGCTCTCCTTTTTGAGTAGCATAACCTTCACAAAGTACTTGTCCTTTTTCAACTTTATCACCTTTCTGAACGATAGGTTTTAAGTTAATAGACGTACCTTGATTGGTTTTTCTGAACTTCACTAAAGGATAAGTTTTGGTATCGCTATCAAAGCTTACCATACCTTCTTCTTTAGTACGCTCATACTTTATTGTTATTTTTTCGGCATCTACATACTCTACATTACCAGGACCTTCAGCATTGATTAATACTCTAGAATCTGAAGCTACTTGACGCTCTAAACCAGTACCAACGATTGGCGCTTCAGGACATAATAATGGAACGGCCTGACGCATCATGTTTGACCCCATCAGTGCACGGTTGGCATCATCATGTTCCAAGAATGGAATTAACGATGCTGAAATCGATGCAATTTGGTTTGGTGCTACATCTGTATAGTTTACGTTAGAAGGCTCAATTACAGGGAAATCACCTTCTTGACGAGATATAATTTTCTCTGGAAGTATTTTTCCTTTAGCATCGACTTCAATAGTAGCTTGTGCAATTAACATATCTTCTTCCTCTTCGGCACTTAGATATGTTGGTGCATTTTTTATATCTACAACACCTTTTTCTACTTTACGATAAGGAGTTTCTATGAATCCCATAGAATTCACTTTTGCAAAACAAGATAAAGAAGAAATAAGACCAATGTTTGGTCCTTCTGGTGTTTCAATAGGACACAAACGTCCGTAATGTGTATAGTGAACATCACGAACCTCAAATCCAGCTCTTTCTCTAGATAAACCCCCAGGTCCCAAAGCCGATAGACGACGTTTGTGTGTAATCTCAGCTAATGGATTGGTTTGATCCATAAACTGTGATAGTTGGTTTGTACCAAAAAATGAATTAATGACTGAAGATAATGTCTTCGCATTAATTAAATCAATTGGTGTGAAAACCTCATTATCACGAACGTTCATACGTTCACGAATAGTACGTGCCATACGTGCTAAACCTACACCAAATTGTGAAGATAACTGCTCACCTACTGTACGTACACGACGGTTAGATAAGTGATCGATATCATCAATCTCTGCTTTAGAGTTAATTAGCTCAATTAAATATTTTATAATTGTTATGATATCAATTTTAGTAAGCACTTGCTTATCCATACCAATATCTAACTGTAGTTTTTTGTTCATTCTGTAACGACCTACTTCACCTAAAGAGTAACGTTGGTCAGAAAAGAATAATTTATCAATAATACCACGTGCTGTTTCCTCATCTGGCGGCTCAGCGTTACGTAATTGACGGTAGATGTGTTCAACAGCTTCTTTTTCTGAGTTTGTTGGATCTTTCTGTAATGTATTATGAATAATTGCGTAATCTCCTTGTTGACCACTTTCTTTATGTAAAAGAATCGTTTTTACACCAGCTTCAAGGATTTCTTCAATATTTTCTTTGTCTATAATTGTGTCACGATCTAAAACAATTTCGTTACGCTCAATAGATACTACTTCTCCAGTATCTTCATCTACGAAATCTTCATGCCATGTATTAAGTACACGTGCGGCAAGTTTACGACCGATAACTTTCTTTAATCCAGATTTAGAAACCTTTACTTCTTCTGCAAGATCAAATATTTCTAAAATATCCTTATCTCTCTCAAAACCAATAGCTCTGAATAATGTTGTAACAGGAAGCTTTTTCTTTCTGTCAATATATGCGTACATCACTTGGTTGATGTCGGTAGCAAATTCTATCCAAGATCCTTTGAAAGGAATTACTCTTGCAGAATATAATTTTGTACCGTTGGCATGGAACGACTGGCTAAAGAATACACCTGGCGACCTGTGTAACTGAGACACAACAACTCGTTCTGCTCCATTAATACAGAATGTACCGCTTGGTGTCATGTAAGGAATTGTTCCTAGGTATACATCTTGAACAATAGTCTCGAAGTCCTCGTGTTCAGGATCTGTACAATACAATTTCAAACGTGCTTTTAATGGCACACTGTATGTTAGTCCTCTTTCTATACATTCTTCGATTGAATATCTTGGTGGATCTATGAAATAGTCCAAGAATTCTAATACGAATTGATTTCTTGTGTCGGTAATTGGAAAGTTTTCCATGAAGGTGTTGTATAAACCTTCTGTACCTCTTTGATCAGATTTTGTCTCTAATTGGAAAAAATCCTGGAAGGATTTTATCTGAATATCCAGAAAATCTGGATACTCAGTTCTGTTTACAATCGAGGAGAAATTTAATCTTTCAGCTTTTTTTGCTAACATCGATGAACGCGTTTTTGATTAAAAATAATATAATGTAGTGTACATAATATTTATATACACAAAATGGTCTAGGCATTATCCCGTAATTTTTACGGGATAAACCTAAACCTTGTATTGTAGGTATTAACCGAGCTTACTTAAGCTCAACCTCAGCTCCAGCTTCTTCTAAAGACGCTTTTAATGCTTCAGCTTCATCTTTAGTAACGCCTTCTTTGATTGCACTTGGTGCATCATCAACTAAACCTTTAGCGTCTTTTAATCCTAAACCAGTTAATTCCTTAACTAATTTTACAACTGCTAGTTTAGAACCACCAGCTGCTTTAAGGATTACGTCAAACTCTGTTTGCTCTTCTGCAGCGTCTCCACCAGCAGCTCCGCCACCAGCAGCAACAGCTACTGCAGCAGCAGCAGGCTCAATACCGTATTCTTCTTTTAAAATATCAGCTAATTCATTAACCTCTTTTACAGTTAAATTAACTAATTGTTCTGCGAAATCTTTTAAATCTGCCATTTTTCTATCGTTTTAATATGTGTGTTTTTATTTTAATTTTTAAGTGCGTATGCGTTTTGTTATCCTTCTTTTTCAGATAACGTTTTTAAGATACCAGCTAATGCTCCACCACTAGATTTAAGTGCTGAAATAACATTCTTAGCAGGTGATTGTAATAATCCTATTACTTCTCCAATCAACTCTTCTCTAGACTTGATATCTACTAAGGCATCTAATTGGTCGTCCCCTATGTAAATAGACTCTTCGATGAAAGCTCCTTTTAATAAAGGTTTCTCTGATTTCTTACGAAAAGCTTTAATTACTTTTGCAGGTCCGTTACCAGTTTCGGAGTACATTACCGAGGTGTTACCTTTTAAAGTCGCAGGTAAATCTCCAAACTCTTTGTCTGAAGCTTCCATTGCCTTTTCTAATAATGTATTCTTTACAACTGCTAGTCTTACGTTTGCTTTAAAGCAAGCGCGACGTAGGTTTGAAGTATCAACAGCATTTAATCCAGAGATATCTGTTAAATAGATATTTGTATTATCTGCTAATTGTGCAGTTAACTCTTCAATTACTACCGATTTTTCTTCTCTTGTCATAATATTCTAAGTTTAACTACTATCCGATTTTTGTATCAATTGCAATACTTGGGCTCATTGTGCTAGACATAAAAATGCTTTTCACATATACACCTTTTGATGCAGTTGGTTTTAACTTCATTAAAGTTGTCAATAACTCGTTTGCATTTCCAACTAGTTTATCAGCACTAAATGATGCTTTACCTATTGGAGCGTGAACAATTCCTGTTTTGTCTACTTTAAAATCTATCTTACCAGCTTTTACTTCAGTAACTGCTTTAGCTACGTCCATAGTCACTGTTCCTGTCTTAGGGTTTGGCATAAGGCCTCTTGGTCCTAATACTCTACCTAATGGTCCTAACTTACCCATGATGCTAGGCATAGTAACGATAACGTCAACATCTGTCCAACCATCTTTTATTTTTTGTAAGTATTCGTCTAACCCAACATAATCAGCGCCAGCTGCTTTAGCTTCTTCTTCTTTGTCTGGTGTTACTAATGCAAGAACCTTCATGTCTTTACCTGTACCGTGTGGTAATGAAACTACACCACGTACCATTTGATTTGCTTTACGTGGATCTACGCCTAATCTTACGGCTAAATCTACTGAGGCATCAAATTTTGTGTATGTGATTTCTTTTAGTAAAGCTGAAGCTTCTTCTACTGAGTAAAGTTTATTCTTATCTACTTTAGCTCTAGCTTCTTTTTGCTTTTTTGTTAATCTTGCCATTTCAAAAATTTTAGTTTGGAGCTTCTCCTCCTTTAACAGTGATTCCCATCGATCTGGCTGTGCCTGCTACCATTTTCATAGCTGATTCAACCGTGAACGCATTTAGGTCTACCATCTTGTCTTCTGCAATAGTCTTAACTTGATCCCAAGTCACTTTTGCTACTTTACGTCGGTTTGGTTCTCCTGATCCCTTCTTTACTTTGGCCGCTTCTAATAATTGTACTGCTGCTGGTGGAGTCTTGATTACAAATTCAAATGATTTGTCTTTGTAAACTGAGATTACCACAGGTAAAACTTTACCTGGCTTATCTTGAGTTCTAGCATTGAACTGCTTACAGAACTCCATGATATTAACTCCAGCGGCACCTAAAGCGGGTCCAACCGGTGGCGATGGATTCGCTGCACCTCCCCGAACTTGTAATTTAACTACTTTGTCTAGTTCTTTTGCCATTTTAAATTTAAAATTGTGCGCTGTTTTTAAATTGGAAGCCTAAAAACAAACGCTATATAATGTAACAATTATTATACTTTGTCTACTTGCATATAGCTTAACTCTAATGGTGTTTTTCTTCCAAAAATCTTAACCATTACTTCTAGCTTACGCTTTTCTTCGTTAATCTTCTCAATAGTACCATCAAATCCGTTGAATGGTCCATCAATTACTTTTACAGTCTCACCAATTGTAAAAGGAAT
>Ga0115102_10797074_pt1 | contig 12857 bp, 1 predicted proteins | sample MBTome_5_FD_89644 | JGI IMG/M metagenome (GOLD analysis project Ga0115102, IMG submission 89644) | Marine eukaryotic communities from Pacific Ocean to study complex ecological interactions - MBTS_5May14_M2_3um Metatranscriptome... | ecosystem: Environmental > Aquatic > Marine > Oceanic | place... | reverse complement strand
GCATGTGGCACTCTGATTGGGTAAGACGCAACGCCTGAGCAATCATCTCCGTCGGAGACCACCCCAACCAGTATTCCAATTGCAACTCTGCGTCTCGGTACACCAAATATCTTGTGGAACAGGGGAAAGAGACAGTGGCATGGCACAACACTTGCCTTTATACAGGTCAGCTAACCTGTCTCCAGGAGGATGTCCATGATGATACAAGCCAACCAAAGCAGAGGCCTCACCATTGATATCTGGGCATTTGGCGGCATTGTTGCCCGGGGCCTCGAACATGTCAATTTCACTGCAGTCACCCCAGTGGTCCACTCCTGCAAATCGGGAGCACTCGCCCATGGTGATCTGGTGTCCTCCCTTTGATGAGGGGTCATACCGGCTACCATCCCGGTAGAGACCGGAGAGCCAGGTTCCATCAGGGCACAGCGCCGGCTCTCCAGATGCCAGAAGTCCAGGCCACTCGACCTCTTCTATGGTTGGCATTGCACCGCCTGGGACATTGTTCACCTTGTGGTAAAAACCAGCACGCACCTGGTGTAAATTGTCAAGACCGTTAGCAGTGATGGCGTACAAGACAGTGCCGGCCGGAACCCTACTCCAGCCAACGGTGTCCATGCTCATGGACCATCTGTTGACAGAACCGGAGGTTCTTCGACTGTTTATGATCTTGGGACCCAACCCCCAATCACCATCGTACACCTCCTCGGTTGCAGCATCCAGAGTGAATACTGTATAACCACGTGCATTTCCTGCACTCTCCGGAATCGAATACCGCCCATGAATAGCGTCAGCATGATACAAGGTCACATATGCCTCTGAAGAACCCATCGGGCCATCTCGAATTGAGTAATTGTCAACGTGGAACTTAATAAGGCAAGCAGTGGTGCACGAGCCAACGCCCCTAAAAGTTGTGGTCTCTGGGCCATAACCATCCACGTCATCCCAATCTAACTGAACAGACACACCAGAGCTTCGCCCAGCACGTCTTGGTCTTCCATAGTAAACGTAAGATCCAAAGTTCCTGTCGAAATACGTCCAAGAGTCAAGATCGCGGCTGTGGGCACCCCAGCTCAGAACAACTCGCCAACCATCAGCAGGGAGAACGGCCGACAAGGCAATGTCGGCACCCTGACCTCTTCGCACTGTGCCCGCAATTGTGATGTTTTTCTCCACAGTGACCCACTGGTTCTTTGTTGCACGTGCCAAGTATGCTCCTGCGGGCAACTGGACACTGTAGAGCCCACGGTTGCTCGTGGTTGCTGAAGCCACTGTCTGATCTCCCTGTATAAAACTGATTTGGACATCCCCTAGCTTATTGTACCCGTTCTGCGCGTCTACGACCTCGCCAGACACACTCATCCTTGGAGCTTCACAAGGTCCTTCAGTTGGCATGCCAGTCAAAAAATTACCCTGTGGGCCGCAGACTGTTTCGTAATACATTGGACCACCAGATACGCCTCCGATTGTGTATCCATCCGCGCAAACCACCATCACAATCTCTCCGAAGGTCAGCGTCTCATCGATGCCAAGCATTGTGAACTCTGGATCTTGCCTGAGCGTGCGTCCTGAGATTGCATGTCCACCCCGCCTGTGAACTTGATGCTTGGCCGCAACCAAGCCGTGATGAGCTGACTGGACATTTGAAGGTTTGCTTTGCAAAAGTTCAAAGAAACCAGGTCCTGGAATCAGAGCCACTGAATTTGAGCCAAGAGCAGGTGCGCCGCAACTTGCAGGCAGACACTCTGGGTTGGGAGTCGTCATGTCCAGCTCACCATTGGCTCCACATTCACCTCCGAAGAACATTGTTGATTCACTGACTGCTCCGCCAAGGTAGAAACCCATGTCACAATTCCAAGTGACTGCCTGTCCATACTCAACTGAACCAATTGCAGAAGCCGCTGAGTTCGCGTAGGCTGGGACAGGACATGTCACTGGCAGGCAAATTGGATTCTCATCGGAGAAACGCCCACTGGATTCACATGTCAACGCAAATGAAGATGACGCACCCACCTCACCACCGATGGTATGTCCCTCGTTGCATTCGAAGTGCACGGAGTCACCAAAGACGTATGTGCCCTGCGGATTCGGGACATGTGTCTGAGATATCTCAGGGATGAACGTGTTGTCGCATTGAATTGGCACGCAATACTCTGCATCAGGGGTCAATGGAGGGTTGAACAAGCCCGATCCCTCACAAATGACGCGGAATGTCTTCGACTCCACGTGGGTTGTACCATCGGTGGAATAGCCTTCCCTGCACTCGTACGTCACTTGATCAAACGACTGCAAAATTGCTGTGCCATAAAGAACGGACATCTCCGGTTCGTTGCCAGCAAAGGTGACTATGCGCACCTCAGGAGTCCCTCCTAAAGTCTCTGAGATGTAAGACAGTGGAGCCACTGCGCCACACTCAATGCGTTCACAGACGGGGTGTCCAGGTTCATGCTCCACAAGATCAAACCCAGCATCGCACTCACATGAGTAAGTGCCCGCATCACCGCCCTGCTGAGACATATCTGTGCAAGTGCCTCCAGGGCCACATGGTGAGCCAGCACAGTCATCCTCAGAGCACTTTTCGCCACCATTCTCCCGCGTCACAACCTCAAAACCTTCGAAGCATTCACATGAATAACCTGGGGCTGGTACTCCCTCTCCTGCATCAATGCACCTTCCGTTGGCAGTGCAAGGCTCACCATGGCAATAGTCAATATCAATGCAATCTGCCGGAGACGATGCTCCATAGGAACCTGTAGCCTGACACTCTTTCACAAATGCTGTGCTGCCCATTGGTGTTCCATCAATTGAGAAACCTGCATTGCAGACCCACTCAGCTGTCTCCTTGTAATGCTTGTCTCCATCAGTGGAAGAAGCTGCATCTGTTGGGTGTGGTGATCCACAAGTTACCTCGAGGCAGTCCTGCATGCCAGAGAAGGTGCCATCTGCTTCACATTTGGCAACAAAAGTGCTCTCGCCATCAGGATCACGGTCCACAGTGTAACCGCTGTGGCACACAACCTCGAACTGACTTGGGAATTTGAACTCCTTCAGAGGCATCTCCGCCCTCCTCACCCTCGGTGGCACTCCGCACTTCACCGGTTGGCACTTTCCACTCACGCCTCCGTCAATTCCAGAAAACTCACCATCAGATTCACACTTGGATCTGAATTCTGTCTCACCACCAGCTTCACCTGTCAATGTGTACCCCTCCTTGCATGTGTAAGTAGCCTCCATGTCGAAGGTGAGAGGGTCTGCAGGAGCAGAGGTGAAAGGCACAAATGGCGGTTTACCACATGAAATTGGTTTGCACTCCATTGGATCTGTAATGATGCCTTCGGAAGTGCACGAAGTCGTGAAAGAATCCGTGCCGGTTGCTGTGCCAGTGAGAGTGTAGCCAACCTCGCAAGTGTACTCGGCTTCTTCCGGGAAGACAAGCGTGGTCTTGTCCACTGTTGTCCTCTCGACCATGGCCGTTGAACCACAAGATACGGGTTGACACGCTTGCACGCCAGAGATTGTGGTGTCAGCAGTGCACTCAGCTGAGAAACTTATTGCACCAGACACACTCCCATCCAAAGAATATCCTGTGTGGCAAGTATACACCAACGTGTCCCTGAAAGTGAGCTTGGGGAGATTAGTCGGGGATGCGTTATCGACAGCCGGTGTTTCCTCGCAAGTCTTGGCTATGCAGCTGTCCAATCCAAGTTCACCAGCGGCACTGTTCTCGTAGCCATCTGAGCACTCACAATGGTAGCCAAGGGTTTCATCAACACAAACACCCATCATTGCACCACCTTCACAGACATCGTCGCCACTGAGCGTGTTGCACTCATCGATCTGCACGCATGTTTCCTCGGTTCCATCGATGAAAGCCAGCTCGAAACCATCCTCACAGTCACAGTGGTACTGCAAAAGATCGTCTTTACACTCACCATTGTCGCCACATTGCGAATTCTGACAAAAATCAATGTCAAGGCACTCATGTGATGTGGACATCTCACCAGTCTCTGTGCACGTCTCTTCAAAATCAGTTTCTCCTGTTGGCGTGCCATCCAGAGTATATCCTGGAATGCACTGAAACTCCTGAGACTGTTCAAATATACGAGTACCAGGTAAGCTCTCGCCTGACACCATCTGGGGGATGTGCAACATCTCCGAATTATGCTCATAGCAATCACGCCCATCTGTCGCAGATGAGGGCGTTCCAAGAGTTCCGCCACGGAAAACACATGTTGCAGGGTGGTCAGGGCTTCCCTGTAGCCTGACAAAACCGACGCAGCCTGCCAGTGTGCGGCACTCCTGCATGCACTCTGAGATGCTGCCTTCGAAATCAACAAGCAAATCGGCCTCAGATCCCTGGCAGTCATGGCCACTCTGCAACACAAAGTCAACACCGGGAGCAGCCGGAATGGCACACACCACAGGAGCACAACTAACTGCCTCATCTGGCGCCTCATGATTTACCATGTCGCCCTGCGCGCCGCACTTGAGAGAGAACGACTCCGGAGCACTGATGGTAGCAGTGGAGGTTGAGGACACCCTGTGGCCAGGCGTGCATGTGTACACCAATTCATCATCAAACCTAGGTTCTGGGTTCTGTCTGTTGCGAAGACTGTTGACTGAGCCGCGCTGACTCTGAATATGATGAATGGTCACATGGGCTGAAGAATGTGATGTCTTGGGAAGCTCGATGAAAGCTGGAGGCGCAATCAACTCCACGCTCGACACATGACTGTACAGGGCAAAATTGCACCCAATACGTGAAAAAGTTGGAAGTTCCTCAGGCGTGAAGGAGCCTGACGCATCACAAGAGATCGAAAATTCAGTGACACCATCAGCAGACCCATCAAGGGAGTAGCCTTGCACTGCAACCACGCTGAGAGAACCTCCGAACAACGAGCTTCCTGTGACTTCTGCGTTTGCAACCTCTGGCAAAGCGGCAGCATGCTCATCTGATGCACAATCGATTGGCTCGCACGCCACATCTGGAATGTCTAGCGCCCCAGAGTTGGTGCAAGTTATGTTGTAGGTGTTGTGGGTCCTATCATGTGCACTCAGCGCATATCCTCTGATGCAAGTCACCGTTGCCACTTCCTCGAAGACCAAATGCTCACCATCCTCGACAACAACTGCGTGTTCGCGTGAAGGTACCCCTTCTCCACATCTAATCCTCTCGCATGCCAGCATCTCTGCAAATGCACCCTCGGCAGAGCATGTTGCCACGAAAGATCGTCTGTTTGCATCGACAGACCCATCGGTGGAGTAGCCTTCTGCGCACTCGTAGGTGACGGTTTCCTCAAACACGAGCTGATTCCGGGTACTTGGTCTGGCACTCGGAATCTCTGGCGGCTCGCCGCAGGAGACAGGCTCGCATACAGGAACATCTGCGAAAGATCCACTGTCCATACATGCGACAGAGAATACCTTCTCACCAGCCGCAACGCCATCGAGAGTGTAGCCATCACCACAGGAGTAAGCCACTGGCTGAGAATCATAGAAAACACTTGTGGATGTGGTTGCCGATGCATGTGGCACAGCTGGAGGGTTTCCGCATTCCTGTGGCAGGCAGTCACGACTGAGGCCTTCCTCAGTGTTTTCCCCCTGGTAATAGCCAAGAGGACAGTGACATTCGTAATCGTTCACCAAATCCGCGCAACCGCCAGGCGCACATGCACCTTCTGGACAGTCTGGGATGTTTTTGCACCACTTAATGCCTCCCTCCTTGATGGCTTGTGTAAATCCACTGTCACACTCACAGTGGAAATCGTCCAGATGAGAGCCTGTTGGGGTCTCATTGTCAGCACACTGTCCATTGGGTGAGCAAGCATTATCTGGAGACAAGCAGTCATTGTTGTTCACACACTGTGCTGGGTACAAGAGACTCCCATCCGCTTGGCACGTCACCACAATTGTTGTCAGCTGACTGCCAAGCTCGCCTGTCTTGGAGTATCCAGGCTCACACACAAACTTAGCAATTTCAGGGAACACCAGAGAAGTCAATTCACGGCCATCGTGGTCTTCAACCTGGGATGTGTGATCAGGACGTGTAACATCACCGCAGCTGATTGGCTGGCATCCAGATGGTCCTTCATACTCTCCACTGGCAGCGCAGCTAAGGCTGAAAGCTCGATCCCCATCTTCATGGCCATTGAGAGAGTAACCAGCCGCACAAGTATAGGGTGCTTGCTCTGGGAAAACAAAGCTTTCCCCGTGCGCCGAAGCATGGGTCTTTGATGGAGGAGCACCACACAAGACAGGCAAAGGCATCTCAAGTGCTGTGAAAGAGGCATCGGCCTGACAAGATATGCTGAAATCGGTGGCACCACCGAACTCACCGGACAATGAATACCCGGGTACCAGCTGGTATGTCACCACGTCACCGAAAACCTTGGCATCCTCACTGGATCGGGTTGTGAAGTCAACAGCCAAGGGCAAACCGCAATTGACTGGCTGACACTCCTGCGCGTGAGTGAACTGTCCATTTGACTGACAGCTGATAGTATATTCGGCGCTGCCTTCGAACGCAGTCTGATCTGTACTGTGCCCCTCTGAGCACCTTACTGTTGCCTCTTCGCCAAAATGGCTGCTTCCTTGCACCTCCGCATGTTCCACAACCGGCAAAGCACCACAATTGATCGCACTGCAACCTGCGCTGTTGCTGAAAGTGAGCTCACCAGAAGAAGCGCAGGAAATGGTGTATGAGACCTCACCATGACTGTTCTCGTCCAATGCAAAGCCTTCGTGGCATGTTATGGCAAGCACCTGAGGAAACACGAGGCTTGATCCTTCATTGTATTCAGCGTTTGCTTGCTCGGGCACCTCTGCGCATGCCACTGGTTCACAAGACAGCACCCCAGCAAGCTCTCCCGTCGCTTCACACGAGCCCTCGAAAGATGTTGCACCAGCTGCAGTGCCGGTTGTGGTGTATCCCTCTTCGCAAGTGTATTGAACATGGTTAGGGAAAACCACGTTGCCAGTCTGATAAGTTGCATAATCCACATGATGTGCCTCGCCACACCCAACAGGCAGACAAGTTGGATGCGCCTCGAACGCACCATCTGCCTTGCAATTGATTTCGAACGTTCTGTCGCCAGTCGCAGCAGCATCAAGCGTGTATCCCTCTGCACATTCGTACTGCACCGGATCGGAATTGAAGAAAGTGTCTTGACCTTCAGATGCGGTTGTGGCGTGCTCCACTGTTGGAGGTGCTCCACATGGCTCAGGAAGACAATCGTGCGCAAGATCTTCAGCAGCATTCTCTCCCACAAAATAGCCTTCTGGGCAATGACACCTGTAGTCATTCACCAAATCTTCACAACTACCGGGGAGACACGCACCTTCGGGGCAATCGGGCACATTGCCACAGATCTTGAAGCCGTCCTGTTCCTCTTCTTCAAACCCGCTATCGCATTCACAGTGGTAATCATCAAGGTGACGACCTGTGGGTTCCTCGTGGTCAACACATCTTCCGTTAGGCCCACACTTGTTGCCCTCACAGTCGTTCTTGTTCTTGCAACCATCGTGGTGGCTCTGCTGACCATCAGCCATGCAGACGGTCATGAAATCTGTGCCACCACCAGGACGACCACCCATAGAGAAACCGGGATTGCAATCGAAGAATGCCGGATCCTGAAACACAAGCTCTGGTGTTGGGCCGAGGTGCTCGCAATTTGGAGGAACAACCACTGCCCCACACTGCACTGGCTCGCATCCCTGCGGCCCGTCATACTCTCCAGAAGCTTGGCATGTCTTTGTGAAGCTTTTTGCACCATTTGCCGTTCCATCAACGGAATGACCACCTTTGCAAGTGTATGGCTCAATTTTAGAAAACACCCTCTCCACTCCTGGGTGTGTGGTTTTTGGCAAATCTGGAGGAGCGCCGCATTCCACAGGCTTGAATACTTGCTTGCCTGAGTATTTGCAATCATGCTCACAAGTCATCTCAAAACTTCGCATTCCCGATGCGTGACCATTGAGTGTGTAACCTTCTTCAGCGCTGTACCTCACCTTGTCGCCGAAAAAGTAATCCCCGGCGGAAAAAGATGCATGCTCCAGGGTCATTGGAAGTGCACACTTGACACGCTCGCAGTTGGGATGCTCTGCGAATTCACCGTTTGCCTGGCACGTGAATTTGTATCGGGAGTCCGGCTCTGCGCAGGAGCGAGTCACCGAGTGACCCTGATCACAGGTCACGGCAACAATCTCACCGAAAAGGGGACTGCCCGTTAATTGCGCATTGGCTGGAGCAGGAAGCTCACCACATTTGATGGCAGTGCAGCCCGTGCTTGATCCAAGTTCTGCATACGAGACCTCAAGTTCTCCATTGGCGGCGCATTTGATGGTATATGTTTTTTCGGCATGGCTGTTCTCATTGAGAGCATAACCAGCAAGGCACTCGGAAGACAAATCCTGCGGGAAAACAAGACCAGCTCCCTCGTGATTAGTGATGACATGCTGCTGTGAAGGGACAGAATCACACTTGATTGGCAAACACTGTTTCGTTTCTGTGAACGTGCCATCATCCTTACATTCGGAGCTGAATTCCGTGTTCTCCACCCTTGCAGAATGTGTGTGCGACAACGACTTGGTCGAATGGGACCTGCTTCCGGCCAATGAGTGCAAGACAGGGATACCTTTTGTTGAGTGATCACCAGCTTGTGAAACCTTTTCGACAGATGACTTCGCCCAATGCAAATGCCTAGCCTTCTCATGACCCGGAGAAACTTGCAGAAAAGCAGCCATGTATGTTTGGTCAGTTGAGTAACCCTCCTCACATTCGTAAGAAACTGTTTCAGGAAAAAACAGCATCGTACCTAATGGGTACGCTGCATGTTGGACATTTGGAACCGACCCACACTGTACCGGCTTGCACTCTGGTGCCTCTTCAAATGAGGTGTCCGCCTTACATGCTAATTGGAAGACGGTCTCACCAGAGGCTGAACCATCCAAAGTGTAACCCACATCGCAGGTATACTCAACAGCATTGTCATCGAAATAGAAGTCACGGTCGCTGTCTGGTGTTGATGCATGCTCCACAACATTTGGTCTGCCACAGAGGTTTGGCAGGCAGTCGTGTGGGAGACCCTCTTGCTCGTTTGCATCCTGGTAATAGCCTTCGGGACAATGACACTCATAATCGTTAATGAGATCCTCGCAAGAGCCGGGCTCGCAACCACCATCAGGACAATCAGGCACGTTGTAACAATAATGAACACCTGCCTCGCTCACGTTGTGCGCAAACCCACTGTGGCATTCACACTTGAAATCTTCCACATGCTCACCAGTTGGGCTGTCTGTGTCTTTGCATTCACCATCAGGTGCGCAACTGTTCTCTGGGCTCGCACAGTCGTCTTGATTGACACACTCCGGTGGGTACGACAAGCTCCCATCAGCTTGGCACACAACGTTCCCACGGAGCATGTTGCTGCCAAGGATTCCATCAGTGGACCATCCTGGCAGGCACTGGAATGTTGCATGCTGCCCAAAGACCAACGAAGCAAGCACCCCTCCGGCATCATCTTCCACCTGCTCTGTGTGCTCGGGAACCTCAACGCTCCCGCATTCAACTGGCAAACAACCCGGGAGTCCTTCATAATTTCCATCAGCTTGACATTCAAGCTCAAAGGTCTTTGGACCTGAAGCCACACTATCGGTGGAGTAGCCTTCCAAACAAGTGTACAAACTCTTCTGCAAATATGTGTAACTGGCAGCATGTGTGGTTGCCTTCTCTCGCTCAGGCGCTGCTCCACATGAAACTGGCTTGGGCTCCTGTGTGTTGGAAAATGATGCATCATCTAAAGCTTCTATCTGGAACTCCTTGACGCCATCAGGTCGTGCGTCCAGAGTGAAACCTTTGCTCAATGTGTACTTGACATTGTCCAAGTAGTACAGGTTACCATCCGGGCGGTTCGCCTTGGAAACCTTGGGTGGTTCTCCAGCTTTGACATTCTTGCATGTCTTGCTCTCCGAGAAGGTCCCATCACTCTGGCAATGCAAGGAATAGAATTTGGCAGCTGGGCTCATGCTTGTGTCCAGGGAGTAACCCGCAGCACACTCAATCCTCGCACTCTCCTTGAAGACAACAATCTTTTCTGAGTCCCAAGAAGCATGTACATGGTCAGGAACATTGCCACATTCAACTGGAATGCAAGTCTCTGGTGCTGATTGGGTTCCATCTGCCTGGCTGCGAACCTCAAATTCTTTTGGCCCATCAATTTTGCCTGTGGTGGAGTAGCCACTCTCGCAAGTGAACGTCAAAACATCTGGATAGAAAAGTTCTGCAATCTGGGGGCTCATGTCAGAAAACCTGATGACTGGAGGCGATCCACAAGTCACTGGCTTGCAGATTTTGGCCGTCGTGAAACTGGCGGCAGCTTTGCATCTCATGCTGAAAACCTTCTCTCCGCTCGCCTGCCCATTGAGGGAGTATCCATCTTCGCATGTATATTCCCAAGGCGGTGTGTCGAAAGTTGCCTCACCGGCTCCGTCGGTTGCAGCATGCACAATCTCTGGCACAAGGCCACAAATTCTCGGAGTGCATGTCTTGTTCTCGGGCGCGTCACTTTTCATGGTCACTTCATAACCCGCCCGACAGTTGCACGCGTAGTCATTGATGAGATCCGAGCAAGTCCCACGTCTGAAACTGGCAGCATTGATACCACCGCAATTTTCGTTGAGAGGAAGTGGACAATCGTTGATGTTTGTACATTTCTTTGTCTCTTCACCTTCTTGAAGAGTGCTCTCATGCAGAGTGATCTCATAGCCACTGTCGCAATTGCATGTGTAGTCATCCAAATGTACACCAGTTGGCGACTGGAGGTCCTCGCACTGCCCGTTCAAGCCGCATGCCACGTAAGCGCAGTCATTGATGTTGACGCAGGCAGAGGGCGTCTCGAAGGTTCCATCAGCCTGGCAAACAAACTCGAAAGAATTGCTGGCGAATGGCTCCCATGCAGCGTCCCTGCTATCTGTGGAGTACCCTGGGTCACAAGTGTAGACAAGAGGTTCAGATGCAAAATGAATTGTTGCACTAGTGGACACTTCCATCAATTGACCATTTGGAACTGCAGGGGGTTCGCCGCACAACACAGGCTGACAAGTTGGTGCATCTTCCACAAACTGTCCATCATCTCCGCACATAATCACTTTCTGCGCTCTCTCACCAGCAACGCCAGTCAATGTGTACCCATAGTCGCATCTGTAAGCTACATTCTCCAAATACACAAGCGGCCTGTTGTTGTATGATGAGAATTCGACTGGTACCGGAGCGCCACAGAGCACAGGTTGGCACTCCTGCGGACTGGTGAAGATGCCGGATGCTTGACATTCTGTGTTGAATTCAGTTGGCCCGCTGGCGACTTGGTTGAAAGTGTATCCTGTGTCACACTTGTAGTTTGTCACCTGTGGAAATACCACGTCAGCTCCTTGTGGGACTCGCTCTTCCGGTCCTTCAAGGTGAGTGAAGGGATATCGCGGAGGAGCACCACAAGATACGGGAAGGCACGCATGAGGTTCAGTGAATTCGCCAGTTGCTAGACAGACAGTGTTGTACCGGGCTCGGCCCGCTGCTTGTTGATCCAAAGTATAACCCGATTCGCAGACATAGTGGCAACTCTGTTGGTATACCCTTTCACCATCCTCGACCGGATTGGAGTGTGCATACTTCTCTGCATCAGAGGATCTGGGACAATTGCCGCATGAAACAGGCAAGCAGTCTGAAGAATCTGAGAAAGACCTGTCAGCCTGGCACTGCACTGAGAACGCTTTCTTCCCCTGAGCCGTTGAGTTCAGAGTGTAACCAACATCACATGTGTACTGAACTTTTTCTGGAAAAAGTACAGATGTATGAGGAAACTTCGTGTGAAGAACCTTTGGTGGCACGCCACACACGACCGGCGTGCACGTTGCTGCACCAACCATCTGTGCCCATGAGTATGTCAATGGATCACCTCGCTCCTCGCATTTGAGGTGATTCTCGAAGATTTCATACCCATCTTCGCATTCCACAGTACAGAGCTGGTTAAATGTAGTGAGAGCTTCCGTGACAGCATTTGAGCACGGGATCTGTGCATTGCGGTAAAAACGGCTGGAGAATAACTTGGCATGAAGCACTGGCCTGGGAGGTTTCTGGCAAGGCACTGCAGGTAAATTGTTCGGATCGTGCATTTGGTAAATGTCAGTCATTGCCATTTCCGGAATGTCTTGGTGTGCCTTGCCACCACACGTGAATGAAGGGTCACCGACACACGGCATGTCACAGCCTCCATGACCACCTTTATTTGTGTCAGAGAAGAAAGGGGTGCAATAGCACTTGTCTCCATTACGCAAGCCCAAGAACTGAACACCAACGATGTTTTTGCAAAAATGAAAGCAAACCCATGGAGTCATCTTCTCCTGGTACTCCTTTTCCACCTCCTTGTGGTACCAATAAACCTCCTTCATCTGCGTATCCCATGCACATTGCACGCGCCACATCCCAGTGGTTTTGCGCATGGGGTTGATCACAAACTGATCATCAAACTTGAGTTCGCCAAATTTTGGAAGATACTGGGCATATGGCCCTGGCGGTTTTGCAAAGCTATTCTTTTCTTTTTTCGGTTCATCGAGGATATCCGAATACTGCTCCAAGCTAAGTTTTTGAGTGGTGGAGTGGACCAACGTGTCAGTCCACTGCAGACCTCCCAAAACGTGCTGCATATGCTGTTTCGGTGCAGATGACATGTCCAAGGCAGCTGCGCCACAGATGATGGCGGCTGCTGGGACAGGTCGGAAGCATGGCTTCATTTCTGTTAGCTAAACGCGCGTCGCGCAAGTACGGATAAACGGACCAAAAAAAAGAGCTGAGCTGAGGTGAACTTGAG
>Ga0115102_10468970_pt1 | contig 12974 bp, 1 predicted proteins | sample MBTome_5_FD_89644 | JGI IMG/M metagenome (GOLD analysis project Ga0115102, IMG submission 89644) | Marine eukaryotic communities from Pacific Ocean to study complex ecological interactions - MBTS_5May14_M2_3um Metatranscriptome... | ecosystem: Environmental > Aquatic > Marine > Oceanic | place... | reverse complement strand
TGCATGTGTGTTTATTATGATAAAGAGTAAGAATGCGATATATATTTAAAATGCTCTAAGCACCGAGATGCGCCCCGCTCTCACGGGACAGTCAAATGTAACCTAAATAAAGCTAACTCGCTTAAACCAGGTCTGCCACTGCAGAGGTGCTTCTCTGCTGCGCAGCGTAGCTGACCAAAGCGATTCCGCTAATCGCAGATGCAATAGCACCCAGAACGAACGCGGAACTACCAGTACTCGTTTCAGCCATCAAGGAGAAGTAATTCTGGAATGTAGAGTGCACCTTGCCTCCGGCAGCGATAGGATTCGGCTGCATTTCGTTTGTGGCGGGGTTCGTGTCTTGACCTTGGCCGTTGCCGATGGTAGCGCCGGAAGACTGATCGATTGTCTGTCCATTGGACATGGTAGTGTGCAAGAACTTGTTACCGTACTGGAGACCAATCACGGGCTTCAGGGTATCCATCACTACTACAGTGCGGCGGGGGTTCTTAGCATCGCAGTCATTATTGCTGTCGTCAGTGGCAGTGTAGGTGATGACGTATGTGCCAGTTTGTTCTACGTTAACGCTGTCTGTAGCCGCTCCACCATAGCTGTACTTTTCAACCATCGTCTTGGCACCATCGAAAGAGTCAGAACAGGATGCGCCGCCATCAACGTATGGGAACGAGGCTTCCACAGTGACAGTTTGCACGGTGGGGTTGTTCATGGTGCAAGTGGGGCATGTTGTGTCCTCCACGCACACGGTGCGAATCTTAGACGAAGTGAGCCCCGCAGTGTTGGTGCATTCGTACTGGATGTGTCTGCAGGCACTGTAAGCGTCGATCAGGTTGACGATGTCACCCATTACGACAACATTCTGCGTAAGGTCCTCGTCGTGTGTGTCGTAGCAAGTGGCACCTTCGTCATCGTATGACTGCTGAAGGTCGGTAGTGGCTTCGACGGTGATGAGGTCGCCGCCAATGACGTTGATGATGGGGTATGGCACATTCGTGGGCTGAGCGGTAGGCACTTTGGTGGGGGAGGGAGTCGGGCACGCCGCTGTCCAGTATGGAGAATTGGTTGTGGTGCAGATCCTTGCGTCCTTTGAAGTAAGGCAAGCTTTGCCACCGAAGGCCGGCTCGACAGTGCCACGCGTTCTCGTTTGGGTGGCTTTTGAACCATCTTCTCTGTCTCCACAGGAGTGGCTGCAGGCAGACCAACTCGTCCAAGTTTCCATGGCGCAATCGATGGGACAGCCGTGGGTGTTGCAGGTACGCGTTTCGTCGTCTTTGCATTTTTCGCCGCCGTATTGTGCTGCGCTTACCTCAACATGCTGTCGGGTCTGCGTTGGGCTTGTTTCCGAATCTGCAATCTTGTAACCGGTGCCGGATCTTTGCTTGTTTTCGCAAGACTTGGTGCAGGTGCTCCATGTGCTCCACTTACCTTCGCAAGGTATTGGGCATCCGATGTCTCCGCAAACCTGGGATTCCGTTGGGGTTGGGCAGGCCTTGCCGCCGTATTTCACGTTTGTCTTGATGGTACGAACCCTGTCCTGGGTGTTGGTTCCGAAGCCGTTGACTAAGGTATCGATACAAGTACCGCTGCATAGTCCCCAGTCGCTCCACGCGTTCACTTCGCAATCGATAGGGCAATGGTGGGTGTTGCAATCCCGTTCTTGGGCTCCGGTAGGGCAAACCTTGCCGCCGTTCTTGGGCTCGGTGTTGGTGCGAGTGCGGGTCATCTTGCCTCCTGCGCCACAGGTGTGTTCTACACCGTTGTTCTTGCAACTGCTCCAGCTGCTCCATTGGCCGATTTCGCAGTCTTCAGGGCAAAGGTGGGTGTTGCAAGATTGAGTTTGATCCTGCGCGCTGGACAGGCCACCATCAGCTGGAGCCCTAACGGATGGACACGCCTTGCCGCCGAATCTGGGCTGGCCAAGATTGCGGGAACGAGTCTGCTGGGGGGCTCCATAGCTTGATTGGCAACTGTGCGAGCACGATCCCCACTTGCTCCAGGCTCCGACACTGCAGTCATAAGCGCATTCGAATACATTGCAGTCCCGCGAATCGTCAAACGAAGGGCAAACACGGGCGGCGTGATCCTTGGTAGTTCCGGTGCATGTGCCGTCTTTGAGGTACTGCTGGTGCATTTCTTCGTCGTGGTGGAAGTTGCTCTGGCCAGCAACGTGGCAAGTCTGGCCATCGGCGAGCTTGGGCAAGAGTTCCTTGCGATCGCGCGTCTGGACACCCGTGCCACATGAGTGGCTGCACGTGCTCCATGCGGCCCAATTGCTTACTGAGCAGTCGACGGGGCACTCACCGTGGTTGCAGATGCGTACTTCGGAAGGATTTTTACATGCACGACCACCGTATCTTGGCTGGCGGCGTTCGGCGTTGTTGCGGATGACGGTGAATGTACCTTCGCCGCAGGACACGCTGCAGAGAGGACTGTTGGTCCACTCGCCGTTAACGATGCCGGTACCCCAGCGGCCTTCAACACAATCGATGGGGCAAGCGTGTGTGTTACAGCGACGGCGACTCGAGTGGGTAGGACAGGCAACACCACCGTATTCCGGTGCGAGCATTTCACGAGTACGAGTCTGGGAGCCACCGCCGCACGTTGTGCTGCAGGTACCCCAAGCATCCCACGCGTTCACAACGCATGCCTTGGGACAGGCCTGTTCGTTGCATGTCTGGGATTGTTCAGACACCGGGCAGAGTTTGCCGCCGGCGAACGGCTGGGCGACGGTACGGCTGCGGGTCTGAGTGCCACTGCCACAAGATAAGGAGCAAGAGTCCCAGGAGTTCCAACTGCCGACGTTGCAATCGGTGGGGCATTCGTATTCGTTGCACAATTTGCTGTAGGTGACAGTGCGTTCCTCGAGGTTGTGGCCGTGATGATGCACCGGCCTGCCTTCGTCCATGCCAGCGGTCCCGTCCATGCCAGACCCACTGTCGGCTGATGCGGCGGAGCATATCTTACCCTGCAGGGCGGTGGATTGACCGGCGTTGGGACCGAAGCCGACAGTAACGGTGGTGTCGACAGCATCGACCATGACCTTGCGGACACGAGACTGGATGCCTGAAGTACCGAATACCGTGCAACGGCCGGTACCCGCGTCACGGGTGATGCAAGTGTGGCAGGACTGAGAGCACACGCCCCAGGATTGCCAGTCGCCGACTTCGCAGTCAGTGGGGCACGGGCCATCAGTGCAATCGCGTGTCTGGATCTCTTCGTCGCATGAAAGACCATCGGGGCCGTAAGCGTGACCACCGAAGGTGGGTTTCACGTTGGTGCGGGTTCTGGTGTGGTGGCCAGTGCCGCAGGTCTTGGTGCATGCGCTCCAGTCCAACCAGCCACCTGCGTTGCAGTCAGTGGGGCATGGCGCGGAGTTGCAAGTCTGGGTCTCGTATGAGTGAGGACAGGCCTTTCCACCAGAGCTTGGAGAAAGCAGCTTGCGTCGGCGTACCTGGTCGCCGCCTCCACAAGACGTGGTGCATGGCTGCCATGAGTTCCAGGCGGAGATTTCGCAGTCGTTGGGACATCCAATGATGTTGCATTCGCGCGTCTCTGATTTCGACGGGCAATCGAGTCCACCTGCAGCACCGGAGGTGATGGTGCGAAGACGCGTTTGGTAGCCAGCGTTTCCACAGGAGTGGCTACAGCTGTCCCACGAATCCCACTGTCCGACCTCGCAGTCCGAGGGGCAGCTGTGGGAGTTGCAGGGTTGCTTTTCGAACGTGTGGCCACAAGCAACGCCACCGTAGGTGGGTTCGGTGGTTACACGAGTGCGAGTCTGTTCGCCGTTTCCGCAAGATAAGGTGCATGAGCTCCACTGAGCCCATGTGCCTTCATTGCAGTCCGCAGGACACTTGTGGGTGTTGCATGAACGGTAGTGCACATCGTGGGGACAGCCCTTGCCGCCAGCAAGCGGCGCGATGGTGGTACGCTGGCGAGTCTGGATGCCGGTGCCACAAGTCAGAGTGCAGGAGGTCCACGGGTTCCAGCCTTCTACAATGCAGTCAGCGGGACACGGGTGGGCGTTGCAAGAGGTTGTTTCGAAGGTTGCGGGGCAGATTTTGCCGCCGGAGACAGGCGCGACGTGGGTACGAGAGCGTGTCTGTTCGCCAGTCCCGCAGGATTCGGAGCAGGAGCCCCAGATGTTCCAGGAGCCTACGTTGCAGTCTGTGGGGCAGACAAACGTGTTGCACTCGATAGTCTCAGTCTTGTGAGGGCACTCTGTGCCAGCGAACTTAGCGGATTCGGCAACGGTACGACTGCGGGTTTGCGAGCCTGTACCGCAGGATTGCGAGCAATCCTCCCATGCTTCCCAGGAGTTCATTTCGCAGTTCTGTGGACAGGTCTTCAGTTCGCACTTCTGGGTCTGCGTGCGGTCTCCCGCGAAAGGTTTGCCACCGTTGGTGGGGTCGGTGCAGACTCGGGCACGAGTCTGGAAGCCAGTACCACAGGTGATTTCGTAGCCGTCAGTGTCCTTGCATGTGGACCAGTCGCCCCATCCTTGGGGACATTCGCCATCAGAAGGGCACGCGTACACGTTACAGAACGACTTCTCGTACACGACTGGGCACGCAGTGTCGTAGACGCACTGTTTTTTGCTACCGTCGTAATTGGTGGGCTCGATAATTTCACGGGTGCGATGTTGCACACCGCCGGTGCCGCAAGAGGTAGAGCAAGTTGACCAGCCATTCCAGGAGGTAGCCTCGCATGGGCATGCACCGCAAGCGACGTTGGTGTTGCAGGATTCCTCCTGGTCGAGGGATGGGCACTGCTGCTCAGTGTGGGTGCTGGAGTCGTAGTCGGTTTCAACAGTGCGTGTGCGAGCCCTGGAGCCACCCTTGCATGAAGAAGAGCAATCACCCCATTCACTCCACTGGCTGACTTCGCATTCAATGGGACAAAGGGCACTTTCAGTGCATTGCATGGGACCACGCATGGCGCCAGCAGAATGGCCGAGAGCGCCAGTGGCGGCATCGTCTTCGTGGTGGTGCTCCCCGCTCTTTCGGTCACTGAGATCAACGACAGCCATGTGAGGGTTGTAAGTCTGGTCTAGTGCGGCTAGGACGGCCGCGCAAGTATTGCCACCGTGAGCGTCCTCGGTCGTGAAAACAGCAGTCTGCATCTTGGTGCCCATTCTGCAGGTGAGAGAGCACGGACCATCAATCCAATCGCCAATCACGCAATCGATGGGACAAGGCTGACTGTTGCACGAGTCCACCTGACTGGCAGTAGGGCACGCCTTGCCACCCATTTTGGGGTCAACAGTAACACGGTCACGGGAACGCTCGCCGCCACCACACTCGTGGGAGCAAACGCTCCATGCACTCCAGGATCCGACTTGGCAATCTTCTGGACAGGCGTATGCGTTGCAGTTGTCCTGTTCTTCTTCGATGCAGGCGTAGTACTCCTGTCCACCGTGGGTGTGCTTTGTGCATACGCTGTAGTCATCCCAGGCGCTCTGTTTGGGACACTTCTTGCCTCCGTTGGTGGCGGCATAGTTGGTGCGTTTGCGGTATTTGAAGCCACCAGCGCAGGACTTGTCGCAGGCGCCATAGGCAGACCAGGTGCCGACTTCACAATCCACGGGACAGGCAAAGGTGTTGCAGTTTTCTGATTCTACCGTCACAGGGCACTCTTTGCCGCCGTACTGGGGAGCGGTGTTGACACGGGTGCGGGACCAGGTGCCACTGCCACAGCTCTTGGAGCATCCGGCATAGTCAGTCCAGTCACCGATGACGCAATCTACAGCGCACGGGTTCTCGTTACAGGTGGCGTATTCGTGGGTGTGGGGGCATGCGGCGCCGCCTGTGGCGGGACTCAAGATTTGACGCGTGCGAGTCTGGGAACCGGTGAGGCATTTCTTGGAGCAAACGCTCCATTCAGTCCAGTGGCCGACCTGGCAGTCGCCGTTGCAAGAGCTGTCAGTGTAGCCGTTGTCGCATGGCTCAGAGCGTTTCCTGTCCTCCATGAGGCATTCGACGCCACCGTACATGGCGGGTTGTTGCACCGTGGTGGTCTGCTTGCGAGTGGCAGGGCCACAAAGTCCAGGACATTCAACATCGGAAAGAAGGTAGGGGTTGAAAGGCTTAAGTACGCAGTTGATAGGGCATGCATGGGAGTTGCAAGTTTCGTCGGTTTCCTCGGACTGGGGGCATGCTTTGCCACCATGTTTGGGTGCTTCCGTCTCGCGAGTGCGTGTGCGGCTGCCTGTGCCACAGGATTTGTTGCATTCGGACCATGCGGTCCAAGCATGGACGTCGCAATCGGTCGAGCACGTAAAATCGTTGCAGACCTTCGTGATTTCTTTCATTGGGCATTTGTCACCGCCGTAGTTGGCTTCGGTGATTTGCTTCTTGGCGCGGGTCATCGAACCACCGCCGCAGGTCTTTGAGCATGCGCTCCAGTGGCTGTAAGAGTTCTCACAGTCAACGGGGCACTTGTGTTCGTTGCAGTTCCGGAACGCGATGTCGGCTGGGCATCTGGCGCCGCCGAAGGTGGGAAGAGTGTAACCACGAGTACGCGTCTGGGCGCCTCCGCCGCAGCTCTTGGAGCATCGCTGCCATGGAGTCCATGCAGCCATTACGCAGTCGGTGGGGCACGCGTGTTGGGGGCAACCTCTGGGAGTGGACTCGTACGGGAGAGGGCAGGCCTTGCCACCGTTAAGTGGTCTTGTGTTGATGGTATTGGTGCGGTGTCTCTGGTTGTTCGTGCCACAAGTAGTATCGCACTCGCCCCATGTGCCTTCGTCAAAATCGCAGTCAACCGGGCAAAGGTAGTCGTTGCAGTCGCGGTCATCGGCGAGGTCAGGACATTGCACTTCGAGGTCGCCGTTGTGCCCACGCTGGATGATGTTACGAACACGGTTCTGTGTGCCTTTGCCACAAGTTTGCGAGCAAGCGGTCCATGCGGACCATGCGCCAACCTCGCAGTTCTTGGGACAGGCAGAGGTGCCGCAGGGCTTGGTCTCTGTCTCGGTGGAGCCTACCTTGTTTTCAAAGGTGAACTCTCCGTGGGTGGGGCAGGCTTTGCCAGTGACGCCGTTTTTGGTTTCCGCAGCCTGTGTGACTTGGCGGGTACGAGAGTGGGTACTGCCGCCACATGTAGCGTCGCATGAGCCGAATTGGGTCCACGCGGAGAGAACGCAATCTTCGACAATAGTGGCGGTCGGGCCACTGATCCCGCAGAAGTTGTAAGAATCCTTTCCGACAACACCGAAGCAGGTGGATCCTGCATTTCCGACAAGCGCCGTAGCGAAGTTGTCGTCCTCAGCAGTGGCCTTGATTGTTGCTCCCTGAGAAGGATCAGACGTGGCAATGCCAACTTCGACTTCGAGGTAGGTAGCAGTGGCGCCATGCTTAGCGCACACGGCGGACTCGGAGGGCTGACGGCAGCCAGCAGCCATGGTGTTAGCGTCACAAGTGCACATAGTGGTGGAAACGACCACATCGGAACTGTCGCTGGAGATGGTGTCAGAAATACCAAGGGTTGCGAAGAGAGCTTCAAGGAATTCAGCCTGCATAGACTTGGTCGCAGTTGGGCATTTAGAGTTAACAGGGCAAGCAGCGTTGCGAGAACCGTCGGCGTTCCTGGGTTCGCAAGTCCATTCGTCCTGGGGGATGTCTGGGCCGATGCAACTGGTGATGGTATCCACAACAAGTACGGTCTTGTCACAGTTGTAGGTGTTGCATTCTTCAGTCATCTGGGAGCTGCGGCATTCGCGGCCGCCGTACTGGGGCTGGGTGAGAGAGCGGAATCGCTGCTGGACACCGCCGCCACAAGTGACAGAGCACTCAGCCGGAGGTCCGAAGGTGGAATCGTCTTCGTCGCCAATGCAGTCGATGGGACAGCGGTCGGGGTTGCATACTTTGTAGTCGATAGCATGGGGGCAGTTCTTGCCGCCGTGCTGGGGGGGGGTGCAAGTGCGCGTGCGGGTGACGTACTTTTCAGAAGCGCTGGTACCATCGTTGCAAGTGGCTTCGCAGTAGGTCGACCATTCGCCCCAGGAACCGACGTACGAGTCGGTAGGGCAGGGCATCCTGTTGCAGGCACGTGAGGTGCCAGTGTTGGGACAGGCGCCGCCATCAACTGCCTCCTCCGTAACGGTGCGAGTGCGCGTCTGGGTACCGTCCCCGCAGCTCTTGCTGCAGCCGGACCACTCGCCGTATTCAACCTTGCAGGTTTTGGGGCAGTCAACAGTCTTCGTCTCCTCGTGTTTCAGAGAAGGGCATTCACCGCCGTTGAGGGCTTCAGTCAAGAATTTGCGTTTGCGGAACCTCGAACCAGTGCCACAAGGGGCGCCAGTCTCGGTGGTTTGGGTCCAGTAGGCCCAAGCAGAGAACTCGCCATCCCACTCCCACTGGCAGTCAACGGGGCACTTTTGTACGTCGCAAACCTGGCTCGTGATCACGATGCCTGCGGGCGCCTCTTCGCACGACTTACCGCCATACATCGGGGAGGAGATCGGTGTAAATGTGCGGGTCTGCAGGCCGGGGCAGGAGGTTGCTCCACAGCCACAGGTAGCATCACAGGTTGACCAGTCGCCGTAGCTGACCTTGCAATCTACGGGGCAGTTTTTGGTGAACTCAGCGCCAGCGCAGTTTCGCTCTTCAGATGACGTGGGGCAAAGCTTGCCACCAAACTTAGGGGGAGTCAGGGTACGAGTACGGGTCTCCGAACCAGGGCCCTGGTCGTCGGCACAGGACTTGGAGCAAGCGCCAGTTTGGCCTTCCCACATCCAGTTGTCCCATGGGCCAACAACGCAGTCGGTACTGCATTCCTGAGCATTGCAGTCCTGGGTCTCAGTGTATGATGGGACGTTGCAAGCCTTGCCGCCGTTCACGGGCATGACATGGGGACGGGTGCGGGTCTGTGACCCAGCGCCGCAGCTTTTGGTGCAGGCACTCCACGACTGCCAGTGGTGGACTTCGCAATCAACGGGACAGGGGAAGTTGTTGCAAACCCGTTCCTGGTCGGTTTCAGGGCAAGCAGTGGCGCCATGCGCGGCCTCGGTGTGGGTGTCACGAGCGCGAGTTTGCACACCCGCCTTGCCGTAGGAGTCGGTACCGCATGTCAGGGAGCAGCTGCTCCATGCATTCCATGAGTGCATCTGGCAGTCAATTTCACAGCGGAAATCATTGCAAGTCTGCTCCTCGTGGATTACGACCGTACCAGTGTTGGGGCACGCAGCACCACCGTGCTCCGGCTGAGTGAGGTCCTGCTGCCGGGTCTTTTTGCCAGCAGCTTCGCCGTCGGTGTTTCTGCATTCCTTGGAACATGCGGTCCAGTATTCTCCACTCAAAACGCAATCCACGGGGCAGGCGTCTTTGTTGCATTCTTCAGTCTCGGAATTGGACGGGCAAAGAGCACCGCCGGCTGAAGGGGCTGTGACGGTACGGTGACGAGTCCATACGCCGCCTCCACAGGTAAGGCTGCAGCCGCCCTGTTCACCCCAGTTGCCCCAGGCACCGACTTCGCAGTCAGTGGGGCATTCAAATTCGTTGCACTTCTGGTTTTCGATGTGTTCGTCGGATGCGCAATCGGCGCCACCGTAAGTGGCCTTCACAAGGTCACGTGTGCGACTCTGAGAACCGGTACCGCAGGACTGGTCGCATGGCTGCCAGCCATTCCAGGAAGCGCCAGCACAATCGTTAGGGCAAGCGTGGGTGTTGCAGTCATGGACCGCTTCGGTCGTAGGGCAAGCCTTGCCACCGTATACAGGAGCCACGTGCACGCGGGAGCGAGTGTTTACCACCGTTGCAAGAATGGGTGCATGAATCGAAACCGGCCCACGTGCCTATTTCACAATCGATGGGACATTTGGCGTGGTTGCAACTCCTGTACTGGCGATCTTCGGCGCACTGTGCACCACCAAGGGTTGGGTCAGTGGTGACACGGATGCGGTATTGGGTACCGGTTTCGCAGGATTGGGTGCAAGTGGACCAAGGCTTCCATTGGGTGTATTTGCAATCGATGGGACAGGCATGACGGTTGCACTTCTGGTAGACTGTATGTGCCGGGCAGGCCTTTCCGCCGTGCAGGGGAGACCTGTTGTGACGAGTACGGGACTGGGTACCTTCGCCGCAAGACTGAGTACAGACAGACCACGAACTCCAACCAGCGTTGTTGGTGCTGCTGCCTTCAACCTTGCTTCCTGGGGTGGCCTTCGGCATAGCGATGCCAACTTCGCAATCTTCGGGACACGGGTGGACGTTGCACTCCTGAGACTGGGAGGGTTTGGGACAAAGCTTGCCGCCTAATTCGGGGTTGGTTACTTTCCGGGTGCGACTCTGGTACGCACCACCACAGGACTTGGGACATGAACTCCAGGACTGCCAGGCTCCTACTGTGCAGTCAATAGGGCATTTGTGTGTGTTGCAGTCTTCGGTCTCAGTGTCGGGGCATTCTTGGCCGCCGTGTCTGCCAGACACTGTGATGCGAGGATGGCGGAATCGGGTTCCGGTGTTGCAAGACTTGGTGCACGCACTCCATTCGAACCAGTCGGAGACACAGTCAACCGCGCAGGGCTGAGTGCTGCAGGCCATTGAATCCGTGGTGGTTGGGCAGGTCTTGCCGCCGTATTTGGGCTGGACCGCGGTGCGGGTGCGGGTAGCAAGGCCACCGTCGCAGGATACCGGGCATTCAGACCAGTTGTCCCATGAGCCAACTTCGCAGTCAACGGAGCACGCGTGGGAATTGCAGTTCTGCCATTCGTTAAGGTGGTCACAGGTCTTGCCATCGTGGGCGGGCGCCTGAATCACAGAGCGAGTACGCATTTGGGTACCCTGCCCGCAGGTCTTGGTGCAGGTAGACCACGATTCCCAGTTAGAAAGTTCACAGTGGACAGGAGGAGGGTTGCAGGTGTCAGTGTTTTGGAGTTCAATGGTACGGCACTTCGAAATGGAAAGGCCTCTAGTGTTCGAGCAAGTGTATTTAAGACCGAACGTGACGACTTCTTTTTTGTAGTCGCCGTTGCCGTCTTTTTCGGGAGCGGAAGTGAAGTATTCCTCGTCGTTGAACGCAGCAAAGCAACTGCCGTCGCCGACGGTGCAAGGCTGGTTATTTTCGTCAGTGACAATCTTGCCTTCGCCTGAGCAATCGACGTACTTGCCGTCAGCGTCGAGGCACTGGAAGGCACCGTCGCAGTTTCCTTCGTAGAGCTTAAGAACACACTCAGGAGTTTCGTCCTGGCACGATTCATGGGATTCGTATCCTTCGGTGCAAGTGCCCTGGTGAGGTTTGTCATTGTGAAACTGCTCACGTTTGCCGTTGTTCTTGTGCGGGAAGTGGCCATCGTGGTGAAGGTCGCGCGTGATGGCTTTGGTCCAGTCAGCCTTGTTCTTCAAGTCGTTGCCGCAGTTGAAAGTCATGACATAGTTGGCGTCGGTAGTGTCGCAAATGTCGAGGTAAGGGGCATCGATGTCATCGACTTCCACTTTACGAGTAGCTGTGGCACTGTTACCAGCGGCGTCAGTGCACGTGTAAGTGATGGCAGTGGTATCCTTGGTGTTAATGTCAAGAACTTTGTCGGCGACAGCAATGATGGCGTATTCGTCCAAATCGTCAAGGTTCAGAAGGGTGCCATGGAATTCATGAACGTGACTGCCTTCGTTTGTCTGGTCGTCTTGTTCACTGTTGCCTGCATGCTTGAAAGAATCGAGGGAATCGATGCAGACAGCGTGGGGATCAACAAACGTTGTGTTGCATTCGTGTTTGATAGGAAAGTCTTCACATATCTTTGTGTGGGTGCACTTGAGAATGGGTGCTCCGCCGCCAGCTACGGGCGTCAATTCGCATTTGGCTTGTTTGCCCAATGCAGCGTGGGCCTGGGCCCATGACTCGTGGTAAACCGTGTCCATGCACAAAACAGTGGGTGCGGTGGTATCGGCTACGGTCACCGAAAATGTGCTGGTGAAGACGTTGTCTTCTCTCATCTCGTCCGTGAGCGTGGCGGAAACGCCTTTGGTATCGGTTACCGTAGAAACGCCGGTGCCGGTTGGTACAGCCTGGCTGCCGAAGATGTTGGCATAGTCACGCGCCACAAGTTTCACGGTGTGAGTACCGACCAAAGTTGTGTCGATGTCAACTTCGTTAGAGGCGTCCCCAGTGTAGTATTCCACGCTGTTGTGGGTAAGAGAAATGGTGATGCGAGAAGCCTTAAGGTCACCGTCATAATTGTCGGTCACACAAATGTCGTTTTCTGTCAGAGATGTCGGGAGGCAGTGTGGTGCAGTTTCGCTAACACGGACGTTCGGGAGACCGTAGAACTGCTGGTACATGTTGGCGTTCATGGCCTCAACGCTGGAGGGTACGCTTTGCAGGGCATTAGCAAGGGTGCGATCACCCTTGAACGCAGGGTCCGTAATATCACGCATGATCATGGCAAAAGCCACAGTTTCTGCGCTGTTGCCAGAGGTATCCACTACGTCGTAGTTCATCATGAACTCCCCACGCATGTTCCAGTCGATGGCGCCATGGTTGGCACTTGACGAATGTGTTACAGCGGCTTTAACGACACGCTGCGGCAGCTTGGCGGGGAGAGACCTTACGGCCAACCAGGATACGATTTCAACCTGATCGGTAATATCACCTTCGTGGTGATCGAAGGCACTCGCCTTTGGGTAAGCGCAACTCTCAGCAGTGTCGACGCCAACATGGCACGACTTGGCGTAAATGGGGTGAAGTGCTTGCAGTGCGCAGCATGCCTTGTCTGTGCATTCCTCTGAAGGGGAAAAGCCGGCATCGCCGCCATCAAGGAGCACCTTCCATTCCGCTTCGCGGTGGCAAATGTGGTCGGCGTTCGCGGACATAATGATCTTTTCTGCCACATTAACAGGCTTGTGGTCCCACGAGACCTCTCCATCCTGAGCGTAGGCGGATACCAAGTCGAGTGATATCACAGGGCGCTGGTCCGTCGCGGCCCAGGCCGTCGCGCAGAGCGCGGTTCCGAGCAGCAGCTTCATGATAGCAACCAAGAAGCC
>Ga0115102_10526109_pt1 | contig 13046 bp, 18 predicted proteins | sample MBTome_5_FD_89644 | JGI IMG/M metagenome (GOLD analysis project Ga0115102, IMG submission 89644) | Marine eukaryotic communities from Pacific Ocean to study complex ecological interactions - MBTS_5May14_M2_3um Metatranscriptome... | ecosystem: Environmental > Aquatic > Marine > Oceanic | place... | reverse complement strand
TTAATGGTTTTATCAACGTGAACATAAATGTAGGAAGGGGAACGGATATTATTGTAGCTGTAACCGACGTCGAGTTGAGCTCGAGCGTCAGAAGAACAAGAGGTTACGACGACGTCCCAACCGTTCTTAATAATATTTGTCCCTTCAGCAAAGTTCGGGTCAATCACTTCTGGGTGAACGCCCAAAAACTTAGCGATTTTCATCGTCGCTTTTTCATTGAGCTCTGAGTGGCCATTTAAGTACTGTGAGAAGGCGCCTTGGGTGATCCCTAGCTGCTTGGCAGCACTCTCCTGAGTAATATCGAGAACGCGCTTCTTTTCGTTCCAGACCTTTTTAAGATTCTGGATTTTTATCTTATTGGGTGTTTGTTTATAGTTAGGGCTAAGCATACATGCCTCAAATGCTACTGGGTATTATTCCATTCAGTTATTGATTTACTCCTGCGACGCTAAGAATATAAGAAACGAGCAACTTATCCGTCACGACATAGTTTTGGATATTAGCTATGTTAATGTCCTTTGTCCAACTATTGCCTTCGAATAAAAGCACGCCGTCTGGGTATCCTACGACTACAGCGACCTTTTGACCAAAAGAGTGGAACTTATTTAGCCAAATAATTTGGAGGGGTGAAAGACCTATTTTTATAGGGGTGGTGGGCTTTTTTGGTAATGATTTTAACCATTTGTATTCGATAAAAAGAATACCAGAGGGGCCCGCGTAAAGCGTGTCGGGCACTCCTCCGGTGTAAGAGTCGTGAATCTTCCAGCGGTATAGATCCGCCGGAAGTTTTTTGTGTATAGCTCTGATAAAGCTATGTTCATTCACGTATAGAGTGACTCTATAGAAGGCTAATGAGCCGTATTAGTGCTCACGTACAACTCTTCAGCTTGCTTGTAGTCGTCTTCATTCGCGACGAATCCCACGTAATCGGCAGCAATATTGACCCATGAGCCCTTGTCATTTGACTGGATTGCCGGTTTGAACTTCCAAATAGTGCCGAAACGATCACCGCCGCGCTCTAGGATTTTTGAGTTCCAGTTCTTGGATACGCGAAGCTTGGAGCCAGAGAAATCCATAATGCAGGGCGTGTTACGCAACTTGCCAGTGTCTTGGTCGTAACAAAGCAAAAGATGCTGGTGGTTCTCAGACAAATCGAAAGTGGATTGGTCTTTTTCGGGCTGTTCAGAGATCCAGTTGATCGCCTCTTGACGAGAGTCAAATGTCCCTTGCTTGCCGCCGCCGGCTTCGCGCTTACGCCATATGACATACTCAACTCGGAAGTTGACTGAGATAACGTAGATCTCGTCAAACAGCTCTTTAGACAGGACATTGAGGAACTGTCCAGGTTGTGCGCCCTCGATGTAGTTTGAGTGGTGCTTGTCTACCTCGTCGTTCATCTTCTGGAGAAGCTTAATCCGAGGGATTTCGATGTTATCGCCGACGTTTTCATTGCCCCGACCAGTGTTCTGTAAGAAGTCGGGGGTAGTGTCAGTCGCCGCAAGGAAAGATGGGACGGGAGATGCGGTGGCTACTGCGGTGTTTTTAGCTGTCATAATTGATTACCTGATTATTGATTAAAGTGCTCTAACATTGAGTTTGCGGACGGTCCTATCTGCTACGCCTGGAACATTATCCCCTTGGCCCCTCAATTCTCTGTAAGCAGTAGACGACATGCGCCTCTGCACAAGTGAGAAGTCGCCTGTCGATGTGATGTACTGATACAACTCATCCCAGTCCTGTACTTCAGGTACAACTTCTTCACTAATGGAGATCGTGGCAGTGTCGTTTGATGTACGAGACAAGCCTTGATCTTCCAATTTGGTCATAAGCTGCCAATCCAATTCGGATTGATCTGCTTTTAGTGCTTTTTCTTGCTTAGAAAGCTCAGATAGTTTGTGCCGAATTTCTAAGCGCGCATTGATTAAGTCGTTAATTGTCATTTGATCCGTCCTTATGAAGTTTGTTTAAGATAAGTAATAAGTCTTCCATCTTGCTGACTTTGGTAGATAGCTTTTCATAGACATCAGGCTCCCACGTATCCTTGGCGGCTATGTGGATTACTTCAGTCTTTGCTGTCTGGCCAGCGCGATAGATGCGGCGATTAAATTGTTGATAGTGTTCAGCGTTATAAGTAGGTGAAGCCCATATCACTGCAGTTGCTTTGGTCATCGTGAGACCGTGGCCGGCAGATTGGGGGTGAGCAAAGACGACTTGGAGCTGACCGGCTTGTAACCTGTCTACTATCTCTCCGCGTTTGTGGGCGGGAGTGTCGCCATCGATGACTGCGTATTTAATTTTTCGTTTGTCGGCAATCTCTGTTAGTGACTTGCGTTCGTGCTTCCAGTTAAAGGCAACTAGGGAGTGCTTTCTTGCTTCGACGAGGTCGAGTACTAAGTCATACCGCTCGGTGTGTATTTTTTGTGGCTCGCCATCTTCGTCATAGATCGCGCCGGTGCAAAGCTGAAGTAGCTTTTTGACCTTGGCGCCGGCGTTAACTGCGTTGATAGTAGCTTTGCCGGTGTACAGGACATTGTCTTGGGAGAGCGTTTCGTAGGCTTGTCTTATCTGCTTAGGCAGCTCTGTGTGTAGGATGTGAACACTTTGAGGAGGCATATCGATGCAGTCTTCGAGAGAGTAGCGGATATTAATGTCGCTAAGAGCGGCAGCTACAATCTCTTCAGAGTCTTCTTTGTCGACCCACTCGTTAGCAAAGCCATTGAACCTTGGCGTGCAAACATTGGCGCGGAACGAATAGAAGCGCCTACCTAACCTTTCTCCGTCGTCCATGAGGAATGTCGGGTGCCAAATGTCCAGTATCGTGTTGCTGTTAGGCGTACCGGACATAGCAATGCGGAAGTCAAAGCGTTGAACAAGTTTGGCTAACGCTTTACTACGCTGCGAATCTTTGTTTTTGAACGCAGTGAACTCATCGATACAGAGAGTGTCGAACGTGGAGAGGAGGGGGTGGTTTTTGTTAAGCCACTTTACCGCATCGTGGTTAGTGATGATGACTTGGGCGTCGGAAGCAAACGCTTTAGCGCGATTCTTAGAATAGGCAACAGCGTAGGTAGTGTTAGGTGAAAACTTATCTATGTCGTCGCCCCAACTGGCTTGCAATATAGATAGCGGAGCAAGAACTAACATCCTGCCGCCGCGCGAGGCAAAAGCATCGATTACAGATCTGGTCTTGCCAGTTCCTGGGTCAGAGGTAATGAGACTACGGGGGTTAGCAATAATATGCTGAGTAGTCTTTGTTTGGTGAGCGAATGCGTCCATACCAGATCCATCTTTACGGAACATAATATTAGCATTGCTAATACTAGTGGGCAAGAAAAACGATTGGTTTTTTGCTTGACCAGCAGTAGCCGCAAGTGGAGCAGCCGCTGGTTTTGCCAAGCTGCTCGGGGCAGACGAGCTCGTCGGTGGATAATTGTTGTGTGTCATAAGTTGTGAAGTGCTTAAGTGATTTGTCATAAGTGCCTTGTATAACTCGCGCTCTGAATTGAGTGTCCATGTCGTCACTAAAACGAACTTGGAAACGGTCTGGGTAGAGTTGGTTAAGCCCCGCAATGCGCTTACCAATGGGGGAGTCGTGGCGATGGTGCGTATAACCAAAAACACGTAACCCTTGATGCTTGATAAGTGCCGATTGCCAAGCGGAAACATACTTCTCACTGAAAAAGTCGCCGAGAACGTGCAGCCGCACTACGAAACCGTCTGCATTCTTTTTCTGAGAAGACACAGCTTGTATGCTTTGAGCTAGTTTCTTAAAGAAGGCGGGGTCGTTATGGTCGTGACGCTTAGCAAACGGCATGTTGTTACCGTAGCAAATGGTGTACTGCGCACACGATGTTGTGCAGCTGTGCCGTTCTTCAAGGGTCAAGGCATACATTGGCATGTGCTGCCATTTCTTAATGGCTACTTTGCCGCCGAGCTTTTTATTGTGGGAGGCGGGCTTGAGCATGTTGTCGTCAGGCGCTGATATAGATTTAAGGTATCTTGTCCGGTGAGTGCGATCTGTTGTAATTAACTCGCTCGCTGTCAATGTCATTTAATAATTGCTCCTTAACATCGCCAAAAACTTGTTTGTTCTTGGCGTCAAAGATTTTAAGTTGGCTAGGTTTTATTTTATAAGTAGACCAATACATAGCTTCAGGCGGGTCAGTGTGGAGCTCGAAGCGATAAGTAATGTCTTGGTAATTGAAATACATGAGGGGGTGGGATTTTTTCTTAGGCACTATGGCTGAACCTCAAGCCAGCCAAAGGAAAAGTAAGGGAACTTAGCACGCTTGGAAAAACCGAGGCGCTCATGTGTCATCGTGCGTTTCATAACAAACAACACAATTGAGACGAGAAGACCGCCGAACATTGCTGCCATCATGCCAGAATAAGTACCGGCAAATGACCAGAGTAGAAAACCTGTAATAGCGATGTCGAAGAAAATATCGTAAGTAATAATCTTGCGAATGCCGAACTTGAATATAAGAAAAAGCATACCTAATGCAGCAATTAAGCCGGTGATAAACATAACTGATTCTCCCAGTTAGTAGTAGGTGAGTCTGTTTCAATGGGTGAGTGGGTCTCAATCCACACTTTAGCGCCACAAGACAAAGGCTTATCGGGCGAGTAAACAACGCGCGAGGGTCCGATTATTTTGACGTCGTGGCAGGTAATATTAGATTTAGAAGTTTTGATTATTAGCGGGGGTAGATTCTGATTGTTCTTCAGGTTGCTGCGAATGTGGTGCTGGTTGACGTGTATCCGTTTGATATTGGGGTTGTTGAATATCATTTTGGTCTCCTTGACGTTTGGTTCTAATAGCGTAATAAATTGATAAAACTTCGATAACATTGATTACGCGCAGAATAAGCTGGGTCATCAATCACTCCGTAAAATTTGTGTGGCAAGAAATACTAGCCCGAACGCAAGCAAGCCGATGAAAGCGAGGCTTACTGCGTGGCTAAATAGGGAAAGCCCGATGGCTATAAATGATAAGGAGATAATTGATAATTGAATTTTTTTAGTGAGTGATATAGTCATAATTGTCTCTGAGGTTGTCTTGGGCGTGCGACAAAAAATAGTGGGTAAATTGAGAGCATAGAAAACGGCCAAGATAATCGAAGTTTTGTTCGATTACGGCCTCCATCAGATCGGACTCGATCTTTTCTAATCTGTCTTGGGGGGCATACGCATGAAAGCCTTCGTAGCCCCAAGCTTCCCAGAACGAATCGGAGTCTTTTATAAGTTTAGAAAATTCGTTTTCTAAGTCTTCGGTATACTGAGCACTCGATTCGTACTGCTCCCAGTGCCGTTCGAAGTTAGAGTGCTGCAAGTCGTAATCTTGTTCTGCGCGTACTACGGGGTCTTCATTCATTACATTACTCCCCACCGGCAAGGTGCCGGCTCGTCTTCAGTTGGGTTTTTAAAACTGCACCAGCGACAAGCGCTCTCACTTGGCTTTGGCTCGAAGTCGGTGCAGGTAGTCATGGTTATTGCGCGCTTATATATTCCAGGCAGAAACATAAGGGCGTCGTTGCGGGTGAAGTCTTTTACGGTTGTCTCGCCTTTGTCGAGATACCACAGCTCGGTTCGAGCGTGTTGCAGGTGTGGGTATCTCAGGAAAGTCGCAATGGCGTAGAGTAGGGCTTGCTGGCCGTGAGCAATCTCGTTACCCCATTTTTTGCCGGTCTTGTAATCGATAACTCTTGCTGAGGTCTCGTCTTCATTGACTAGCGCATCGAGTTTGATGCGAGCCCATGTGTCTCCAACAAGCCAACCTGTGGGGGCCCAGTCGAGAGTAAACCCCCATTCGCCTTCAAGCTCTACTTTGGCTTCGTTGAATAACTCACGCAGCTTTTCAAACTGGGGTTTGAATTTAACAAGAGTGTCAGGGAACTCACCGAGAGTACCGTTAACGTAATCTTCTGCTTGCTGGTGTATCTGAGTGCCTCTTTCGGCGGCGGGGCCAGAAGCCTCTGGCACCTTCTTTACCTTTTGAATATAAACGCGATAGGGGCATTGCTCAAAAGTCTTAAGAGATGAATAAGACCACGCTCGCACTTGACCTAACTCTGGCGCTTCTTCGATATAAGGCTTCAAAGGTTCAGTGCCAATTTCAATGTTCATGCAGACTCCAATAATTTTTGATCAATTTTCTCAGTGAAATACCGTGATATCAGTTCCTGACGTGCGAGTTCTGAGATGCGCCAGTGGATCTCAGCGCCTCGTACAGCGTTAATTTCTCTTCCTGCGCCATAAGGGCGTTTTCGTTTCATATTAAGACCATTTTTCATTGCCATCTTTTTGAACTGGAGGGGGCTCATTCGAGTCGTGTGAGTGGCAACTAAGGTGTTGTATATAATTTGCATTGAGTCGGGCGTAACCATGAAATAAGGCGCTTTTGAATGCGCTATCCAAAGCTTGATAGTTCGCTTAGCGGTCATGTGCTCGCCCGCTTTCATTACGTCTGTGACATCGATGTCTAACACGTCGGTAAAGTAGGATAAGTCACCTTGTCTAAAGGCTTGGAAGAATTCTTCAATATCTGTCAAGGACACCTGTCGCATAAGCTCTTTAGCTTCGTTGACTATAGGAGTCTTAACGAGACGGTTGCTCACTTTGAACGTCGATAAGTAGCCTGCGAACAGAGGCAGTTCTAGTTGTATTTTGTCTAAGTTATCTATGACGTCTGGGTGAGCTTCAATCAACGTCATTTCTTGCCGAGGGCCAATGTTATAACGTCGGTCAGTCTCCTCAATTTTAACGGCGTCGGCTCGGTTGGTCAGAAAGATAAAGTTAGTGTAGGAAGGGACTTCTATCTGGTTTGACCGCATCGACCTAATAGTCTGCGTAGGCTCCGTGATTTGATTCTTAAGTTTGTCAGCCATCTTCATGGTGCCTTGTGTGGCACTGGCCATGTGAAACTCGTCTACGATCATAAAGATTGATTGACGCATGTAACTATTAAACTGCTCTTCTATACTCTGGATTGACTTCATTGGAACATGGTGTGAGCCGAATAAAGGGCGAAGTATGTGGCTGTAGAAGATACCTTTACCTGTGCCTTGTACGCCGGTAAAAACCCAAGCTGTGCCGGACTTCTCTCTAGTCTGAAAGATGTAAGCAAGCCAGTTAATAAAACGTTCAAACTCCTGGTCGCCATTACCGAGTACGTGGTGAAGTAGTTTGTATATCAAGGGGGTCTTATCTTTAAGATTGATGGCATCGCCGAAAGTAAGTCTTGCGTCGACAGGGGCGGGGTGCATCATATATTCGGTTCTTCGATAAAGATTAATTTTCATCGGCAACTGCTTAAGGTCAACTGTAGGAATTTTCTCAGTGGGATTAAAATAAATCTTTGCGTCCATGACTTGGTCAGGTGGCAAAGCTCCGTGGGTTGCCATAAAGCTTTCCATGCCCGTCTGTGAGCTAGGACTTAAAGGAAAAGTGTCATCAAACTGCGATTTGTTGGGGTCAAACAAGCCATTAAAATATGTATCAGTATCAAAATCTCTAAGTACTACTGGTAACAGCGTCTTACCATTTACCTTAAAATAGTCTTCAAATATTTCGTGGATCGATGAGAAAAAGTCAGGATCAGCTTTTTCAATTTCAAATATGGGTTCGCCTTTAAAGTTATACATGTAGCTAGGGCGCTCTAAGCTGAAGTAATAAGCAGCTGAGTTGCCGGAGTTAATATTGCAGTTAACCCAAGGTAGGTAAGCCTGATTTGCTATAGATATGGTCATCCGATCTGGATTGCTCAGAACTTCTTCTGCTCTGTTGTTCACATTAACAGTAGAGATTTTTTCTTTGCGGCGGCTATAGCCTCTGTCGGATCGTAGTTTGTTTTTAAACTCTATAGATTTGTTATGAACAATCTCAGGGCTTAGATTGACGAGTTGATCCAAAGCAAGCTCTTGTTTGTCTTTTTGAACTAAAACTATCCGCTCGCTAGGCGAGGGAAAAGGATCGACAGCACCACTTTCAAATACAGGAGGCGCGATAAATATAAGCTTGGAATTATCAGCAAGACTGGCGTCTAGGGGCCAAGTTAAGCTTTGCCCGTTGACTGATAGCCCTATCTGGTCTGCTAAGAGCGGTGTTTCAAAATTGGTGTTCTGCAGCCAAAGCTTTTGTGTCGCGGGGGGTAACGCATAGTTAAGCTTGAATATGATATGCAAACTAAGCTTGTCGCCTTTGAATCCAAGCGAGCTGCTTGCTTGGGCAATATAGGTAACTTCTTTGAGAGATTGCGGAAGCTGGTTAATAATCACTTCTGCGAGCCGTACAACATCTGCTTGGGTATATGACTTCTGGCATATGTGTGCGGGGTGATTTATCCCATCAAAATCTAGTACTAAAAGCTGATTAAGATCTTGTCGGCGAACACTTCCGGCTCGACTTCTATCAACAAGATCGATAGCTGGATTTCCTTTTAATAGACAATGGCCAAGATTGGCATGATGGTCTATTAGTGTATAAAGCCGAGCAATATCGACGTCCACGTATTTATGAGACGTGACGTTTTTAACAAACGGGTACGGCTTTGTGCCGGTACTCGTTATAGTTTTGGAAAGTGTAGTAGAGTTTGACGCTTCTAAGAACGTAACTTGCATGCCAGCACCTAACCCAATTGATTGTTTTTCTTTTTAGATAGAAATACTTCTTTCCTATCTATTCTAAGGTCTCGATTGGCTTCAAAACTGAGACGCACATTTCCCCGATCAATTTTTGATACGGAGACTGAACATAGAACGTCTCCTGAAATGTCGGATATGATGACTTCTTCGTCTGTCTTGCGGGTTAATACTAGTCGTGTCATTTTGAATACGCTCTGTCGAAGCCGCCCTCGGCGGCGAGGGGTAGGTCTTCTGCCCAACTAGGTGCAATGCACATAGCGTCAATAATTTGTTCGAGCCGCTGTTCTGGGTTTTCTTGCGGGGCTATACAAACAATCTCATCGTGGACGGTGAGGCAAACTTTGATGTCTGGTATTTTAGAAATACGTAGAAGGGCGTCAGTCACAACAATCCTACTGAGCGCTTGAACAACGTTCTCAGTGATCTTTCCGCCGTAGGTATAGGTAGTTCTGTTTGCTGAGGTGAACTGAAATCCATCACGCGAATGCGTCAGGTCTTCGTAGTAAAGACACATGTCGTTAGGCAATATAATTTTATTCTTTTCTGTTCTAAGAACTGCGTGAGAGCCGGCGGAGCCAGACAGCATGTCTAGTAAGAACTGATCACAAACGCGCCATAGGTGGGGGATTCTCCAGAACTTAGAGCGGTAGGCACTAACGATTTCATACGCGTTATCGTCTTGCAGTTTCACAACTGGACCTGCTGCGCCAAGGGCGAGGGTGCTTTGGAATTTTTTCCAACCCATCCCGTAGCCGAGACCTAGTACAGCTGTCTTGCCAACAAACCGCTCAGTAGGATCAGCGTTCTTATCGATGTCCCTACCGTAGATGCTCGACGCAAACGCTGAATAGACATCGGTGCCTGTTCTAAACTGCTCGAGTAAGTCGTCTTGCCCAGATAACCAAGCCAGCATTCTGGCTTCGATATTAGATAGGTCGGCAACGTAGACGTAGTGCCCTTTAGGCGAGCAGAGACATTTTCTGAGCTCTGAGCCTCTAGGCATGTTCTGAAAATTAAGCTTATCTGATCCGCCATATCTTCCGGTGTGAGCGGCATAATACCTAAGTGGTATACCTATTTTACCGTCTGGATTAGCGGCATCGAGGAAGCGTCTTGCGCGAGTTTCTTTCAGACGAGATTTGACAGCTGTTCTTGCATCCCAGATATTGTCGTGCTGCGGATACATCTTAGCTAGCTGCTGAAATCCAGCGTCGTTTTTCCCCAAAGCCGGTATGTCCTTACCAGTAGTAGGGGACTTCTTTGTTGGTACTATTAAGCCAAGGCTATCTGCGATATACGCAGCAAACTTGACGTTTGAGGATAGAACATCTCGAGCAATACCTGAGTCTGATATCGCTTTTTCCGAGGTTGCTTTCTCCCCGTCCATGTAAATTGTTAAGCGCTCACGGTCAAGGATCAAATGGGGTTCGACAAACATCCTTATTGTTTGATCGATCAGGTCCATTTCTGACTGGGGCAGCTTGTGTTTTATCGCCTCATATATGGCGTAAGTGAGCTCGCTGTCTTGCACACAGTACGCAGCTAGAGCTTCTTCTATATCAGGAGGAAGGTCGTACTTGCCTTTGGCTTTCGATAAGTCGTCGCCTTTACGCATGGACTCGTCATCAGGGAAAACCCTGATAGCAGTGTTCTTCAAGGAAGACGAGTGTCCAGGATAAATGCCACGGGCCATCGAGCTTGTATCTATATAGTACTTAGGCAGGTAGCCGTAGTGCTGGGCTAGTACAGCAGCATCGAAGTTCGTGTTGTGACACAGAAGATCAGCATCTTCCCAGTCGACCTGCGCTAAAGCGTCAGCTATGTCTGATTCGCCATACCATTCGGCTGGTGAATCGTCGAACTTCAAAGAAGCGCCCCACACTTTAAACTCGGGGTCGTTGATGTACTGCATCGTAGTCATCTTGGTTAAAGATAGACGGACGTCAAAGTAAGTCTCAAAATCAAGAGTTACTAACATAGTAACTCCTGTTTAGTGTGTTAAGTTTCGGTCTTTTTTACTGGCGTTAAATGAGAACGCAAGCTTATTAGGATGCCGGTCGGCATTTTTACGCCTTTCTTCGAAGCCACCTTCAGCGTCTTTAGCCATGTACCCCACGGGTATTTGAGTGATGGTGCCGCCGTTTGATAGAAATTTGTCGATATCCAACTGCAGCTTGTCACGTAGCCTTTTGCGCTCTAAAACAAGAGTGGTTAAGTTGCTCATTGAACGGTTTCCTCGTGGCTAAATACATGGATGCCACTGACTACTTCGTTGAAAGGCGAGAAGTGTATCCACGACGCCGAGTTCCTCACTGCAACTTGCAGCAAGGATACAAAGGCGAAAGAAAAGCCACGATCGATGAGGTTTTGGTGAAAGTGATAGTCGTCGTCAGGAACTGACAAAAAATGAGTGTCTTGCTTATCTGTTATAAGGTGCAGGAGATCACAGTCGTCTAGCAACTTCCAGTCATGCGAGCTCGCGTGTTTCGAGTTTACATACATGACCTTGGCAAATATTTTACTAAAAGGGATGGTCGTATCGGCGGTCTTTTGCTGCTTGTACGGCGTAGACATTCGGCTCTATCCTCCTGAAATCGGCTTCTAATTCGTCGTATAGTGATGGCATCCTAGATTTGAGCCAGACTGTCATGTACGAGTACAGCTCAAACTGGTGCTGGTCTTGGCGCAGTTGGGAATCCAACTTTTCTGCGAGGGAAAAATACTCTTGCGTTTCCATGCAACCTCCAAGTTTTATGATATTAGCTCTGCTAATAGTTAGGGTCAATAGAAAATATAAGTAATACTTATATTATTGAGGAATAAATTAACTGCATTATTTTGTAGGGCTGTAGGTAATCAACTGATTGGCCCAGTATTTCGTGAGCTGTTGTAGCGCTGTTACCGGCTATCAGGTGAGCGGGCACTGACTTAACCGCTGCATGTTCGAGTGGGGTTAATAAACGCTCTTTTCCGTCCTCTCGAGTCATAAAGGGTTCGGTGCTGCGACGCTTAGCGTAGAACCTACCAATGGTGCCTATTCGTGTTTCGGAACCATTAAGCAGCTGGCGTTTAGCAAAGCCTTTACCGGCCGCAGCATCGCTTATAGCTTTGTCTTTGAGGTAAGTATGATCTTTCCATTCCTGCTCTGGCACTGGATGTAAGATGCTTGATAAGAGCCGATTGGACGGTTGCACAGGGGCAAGTGCCAAGGATTCAGGGGCTATGCCTTCTGATATACCGACTAACCAGTAGCGCTTTCTGTTTTCTAGCGAGTCTGTATAAGAAGAATCCAGGACTTGCTCATACACTTTGTATCCCCGACGCTGTAATTCGGATCTAAGCAGGGTGTACATGGGGGAGTCTTGGGCTTCCGTGACATTCTCGCTGATGACGATAGCGGGGTTGGCCATCTTAATGGCGTTATATACGCCGAACAGGGCCGTACCGCTGTGTTCTTCTGAGGTCAGCTTGTGTTTGACCTTGCCCGCTTTGCTGAAGCCGGCGCATGGCATTGAGAAGCTGAGGATGTCTACTTTCTCGTAATAGAGTTCTTCGATTTCTTCTACTGTGCCGGAGAGCATGAGAGTGTTGTCATCGATTGATAGACAATTGCCAAGTGCTGACTCGCTGTATTTAACTTCGGCTTCTGCAATCCATGCTGTTTTGCACGTAATATCCTGGTCGGACACGGCTTGGTGAATTGCTTCGTGTGAGATGCCGCCGCCAGTGAACATGGAAGCGGTGGTCAATTGTTTAGTTTTGATGCTAAGTGCCAAGCGCTTCTCCCGCTCGTCTTTAGCTTGCTCCTCGTGGTTGTGTTTCATGAGGATGTTGCCGTCGGCATACATGACTACAACACGGGTGCCCGCGGGGAAGACTTCTTGTATGTCTTTGTTGTGAAGGTCGATAATGGGGCGATCTTTACCATTGCGACTGCTGTTGGTAACCCTTCGGGTAGAGTTGGCGTCTTTAAAGATAACAACTTCTTTGTTTTCTTTATTGAAAGCGACTCCGATTGGGGTTCCTACTGTGAAGCCGGATCGCGTGAGTGCCTCGCCTTCGATCCAGACTCGTGTGCTACGTGCTGTTTGTTTAGAGGTTGTGTAGCTTACGTGCTTCATGCTTCATTCTCCTGTGTATCGTAGATATCCAAAGCCTCTAGCCACCCATCTTCATCATCGAGATCGGCTATTCGCTGTAGTAGCTTCCTGCGTATGTGGTTTATAGTTCTGCTGGTGCCGTCGTAGCAATTTTCTAAGGGTTCCTCTGTGTCGTGTTCAATTTGGAAAGCAAGAACGGCTACTGAGTTATATTTTTTCATCTGTTTTGGTTCTTCCCCTAGCGAGATGGTAAGTGAGAGTGCCATCATTTATTAACTCTGTTAAATAAGTTTCTACATCGTCC
>Ga0115102_10042966_pt1 | contig 13197 bp, 6 predicted proteins | sample MBTome_5_FD_89644 | JGI IMG/M metagenome (GOLD analysis project Ga0115102, IMG submission 89644) | Marine eukaryotic communities from Pacific Ocean to study complex ecological interactions - MBTS_5May14_M2_3um Metatranscriptome... | ecosystem: Environmental > Aquatic > Marine > Oceanic | place... | reverse complement strand
CCTGTTGTAATACCTAATAAATCTTTAAATGCATTTAAAAATGTAGGAGTTTCAGAATTATCTTCTGGATTTAAATTAACCGGAGTGGTGAAAGGTTCTATTAACTCTTTACAGCCGCCTTTAGAGATAGAAGAAATCGTAATACCAGAAGATTTTGATCATTTGGACGATGTATCGACATGGTTGGTGAATGGATACAATACAGCCTACAGACTTTCTGACACCAATTTTGATGTGCTTCCTGGCGATGAAAACCTTCCAATGCAAACAGTGTATGACTTGGTAGTGAAAGGAAATAAATTCTTAGTGAAGCATGAATTACCTATTGATAAAATAAAAATATACTACAAAAGAGTATACTCAAATAGCCGATTAGAAGCGTTTTGGATTCCTCTTACTGTTCTAGACAAAGAAGATGATCCATATGAATTTCCACTATACGGTAAATATGAAATTAGAATAGTCCCTTTTCATGGCTCGAAACAAATGGCTTCTTTCAAAGAATATGAAGTAGAATATGAAGAGCAAGAATCATTCGAATGGAGTGCGATACAATTAGGCTTGTATAGATATCAAATACGAATCGAAGGAGTCCTAGGTAATAGTATTTCACAGCTTGAAGTATTCGAGAACGGTAAAAGATTATCGACCCAAAAGCTCAAACTAGATAAAAATGGGAGAGTTGAGAAATCATTTATAATATCTGGTGTATCTGATTCTAAGAATCCTATATTAGAATTTAAATATTATAGAAAGTCTGGTGCTTTTAAGTCTCTTGTAGAAGTGCAAAAAAGAAAATTGTATCCTACTAAAGCCATAGAGCCTATTGAGCTTAAAGTTAAAAATCTAGATAAAGATACGTTTGAATTAATAGTGAATGATCCACAGGATATTCTTTATAGTGCTGTGAATGTAGTCACTCCCTATTCTGGATCTGAATGGCAAAAAGCGATCCAAAACCACAGATACATGGCTTTTATATCTATTAAGAGGCACCAAGATGGGTTTGTGACTGATTACGGTTATTATCCAATAAATGTAACGGCCGGTGATGAACCAAAATTTCTATCGAATCCTCCTTTCACTAACGAAGTTAATAAGGTAAATGATGGCTTCTCTTTTGTGTTCGAGGATACAAAAAAGTTTAGACAGATCCAGGGTTTGGGTGATCCAGACTTAGAAAAGAAAATAGCATACGAGTTTCGATTGCTTTATTGGACAACAGGTATAGAAGACTGCTTGAACACGGGTATTGATTATATCTTCACAAAAGAGACACCAATCCTAGTCAAAAACCAAAGAAGAGCTTACAAGTACAGTTACTCAGTTTGGAAAGAAGAGCACCCTGTTAGAAAATATAGAAATAGGATTCCAGTGGATGTTGAGTATGCGTACATGAAAGACCATGTAAATAACAGTCATTCTCCGACAGGATATGTTTTGTCTTCCAGCCCTCAACCTGTGAAAGAAACAACAAATGTTGATCTCGAGTCCAGAGGTTGGAGAGTTTTATATTTTTACAATGACAAAGATGATGAGATACAAACATTCCCATATTCAGAGTTTTCTATCAACGTACCACCTTCCAGTCAGCTGTCTATAAATAAAATAAAAATATATATAGAAAACTCTGAATCATTAGATGTCCTTATCGGTGAATACCATCCGGGTGACACAATAGAAGTAATAGATTTTTTAGGGTATTATGAAGCAAGAAAATTCATCACAAAAGTAATAGACGTTCAGAGTGAAATTAGCAAATCAATTGATATATCAAGGTCAGGTGTAGAATATACTTCCATGAGTTTTGTGGATTCAAATAAAAAAAGTCCTATCATATATGACACACCGACAGCTATGATGAACACTAAAAAGAAAAAGAATGACATTAAGAAAAATAACTCAAAAATGAACAATAAAGTCACTGAAGTGATCGAGACTGGTGTACTTTCCTACAGAATTGATATACACTACAAGAATGGTAACGTGGGTACTTTAAAGCATTCAGAAGATATCGAAGACATTCCTAAGTTACCTCCGGAACCTGAAGACAACCAAAGTGTCTCGATTGGGAATAAAACCATATCTAGAGGATTGAATGTTGCTAGTTCATCCGTTGTGTCGAAAGTGTCATCTACTTTGCAGACAACATCTCTTAAGAGACTTTCAAAAGTGGGGGGTAGATAATGAATATTCCAGCAGACATTCCATCGCCGGACCAAGAAAATGTGTACTATAGCGTAAAATCTCTGATTGGCGCCATGGGGAAATATTTTAACAATGACTCCTTATCCAAGATAGAAGATGTTGTCAAAGAATTTTATCTTCCCACATTTGTGTTCGATGATGACAGTGCACCAAATTCGTATCAACTAGATATTTATCCTCGAGGCGATAAAAAACTTAACATTCTATTGGGCTCTAGTGGGACAATCTTAGTGAATAACAAATCAACTTCGAGTGTTATTCCCCTAACAAAAGATACCAGCTTGAACGATGGTGGATCCAAGACTACTATAGATTCATCTTTCTATAGTAGTGCCAACTTAAAGTCAAAAGATTTCTTCTCAGATTTGTCAATAGACGAAGATTCTTCTCCAGGGTTGGAGTTATTGATTGCTTCAAAGTTTATGATGAATCAAGACATAAAAAATACCCTAATGTCTAGAAACCAATTCACTGAGCTCATAAAATCAACTGTCAAAAATATTTTTTCATCATTGCCTGAAGAGGAATTAGACTTGATAAAAGAAGTGTATTCCAAAAAGCAAGATGACATAGAGAGAATTATAGAGATTGTAAATGATATTAAGACTGGCCAAGCTGAAACATTGGATTCTATTAAATTCACTAAACTAGCCTCTAAAGTATACCCAAACATATACGTAGAAGAACCACCAAGCAGAGAAAAAGAATTAGATCTAACAAGGTCAAATATAGCTCAATCTTTGCTGCAGCTTAATGAATCTCGAGGATCAGCAAGTGGCAATTACGTAAAAACAAGCCAAATTAAAGAAGTTAAAGATGCCTCGACCATAAAATCTGCAGGTCTTGGTTCCCATTATAATTCTAAGAATTATTCGAAAGTATGGAACCATGTGGTAGAAACGCTGATATCTGCAGGGGAAATAACAGATCCAACTATTGATTCTATTCAAGCCGGCCCAATTTCAAGTTCAGGCGATGAAATAAATTCTATTATATCATTTTCTAAAGAAGGTGCACAGAAGAATACATTTGTCTCAGAGAACGGAAGCAAATCATGGGTGAATGAATGGTATTATAGCAATTTTGCAAAAATACTAACGGGAGAATCTACAGATTTCAATGGCTTGAATTCTTTTCTAGAAAATTATCAATCAACTCTCACAAAAGTAGAAAAATCAGCGCAGTTGAATGTATTAGCAGGCGGTTCTATCTTAGTTAATCAAGCTATTCTTAAATCTATACTAAAACTTTGTCAATCGAATGTAGATGTATCTGACTATGCTCCAAACATTGGTTCGAATGACATTTTTTCTAGAATGGGTCGATCACCGGTTTTAGGGCCAAGTGGATGTCATCAGTACCCTTCAAAACATGATCAAGCTGAAGATGAATACACAATTAGTAATTTTTCTAAAACTGGATTTCTCTGTTATCAAGCGATTCTGAAGATAATTTCAAAATTATCCAATGGCCATTATGCCTCTAGAAACTTTGTGCTTGGCAACATTTCCAATTTTGACTCTGATCATGACAAAGTACTCAAGCTTTGGGATGATATATCAGAATCTAACATAGAGGGCAAACAATCTCAAGAAGTGACAGCCTTTTTCATCGGCGCTACTAGTAACGAAGAAATAGAAATCCAGGAAGGGTATATAGCGAAAGATGCTGTAAATGCAGTCGATAAAAAGATAGCTCACTTATTCGGAATAAATGAAACGTTCGAAGGAAGAGATATATACCTAATTCCGATGGGTGACAAAAATATAGAAAAATCAGAACGAACTTTTATTAATTACAATCTTCCTGGTATTAAACACATCAAAGAGTCAAGTTACTTAAAGCTGAATGAGATATTAGAATTAGAGAATCTTAAACCTCTCACAGATGATGATACTAGTCTAGTTGGAGAAGAAGGAAACTTGAATCTTTTTGCAGTGACTGATGAATATAAAAGAATGGGCTATTTTATGCCTGTAACTGTTGCTCGTTTTGGTGTTCAGACCAATGACACAGAGGATCAACCATTTTTATATTCAAGATCGTCGAGAGTTCATTATGGTTTAACCAATCCTGATTTTTGGGACGAAGATGAGTTAGAGAACGATGTTTTTGAGTTTTTTAAACAAAAAAATTATAATCTTCCTTATTTTTGGGCTAGCTCTTGTTGCATATACAAAGCATTGGTGGTCGAAGCATACAGGGAAATAATAAATTCAATCAACGAAATATTGGATGTTGAAGTAGATCTGAGCATTGATCAACTTTCATCGATGTTCGACAATCATTCGATGCTGACTGCCATAGAAAAAACAGTTGAAAAATTAATAGAAACAAATGCTTTGAAAGCCAGAAGTTTTGTAAGAATCGATGGATGCATCACATTCACAGACGATATAGGAAATCAGAGAGACCTAGCTAGAGTTTGGAAAAAAGAATACAGAAACACGGCTGGTGACAATGTCACTCGATTGGTCAAAAATTATATAAAATTCACTTCAGCTATTTCTGAACATTCTAGGGTCAAAATAGTTGAAGAACAAATGCCGGTCACGTATGATCACTCTACTTTTATTCCCCCTGAAGTTTTGCAACTGTCGTCTAACACTAACTACTCTAATGTGCACGGTGGTTTTGGCTCTTATATACCTGATTCTTTCGATGAATACTACGACGTTTTAGAATTTAGAGACCTAGAATACATAGATGCAGCCACAATTAAGAAGAACACAAGTGGTGCTGGTGCAATGGATAGTTTTCAGTTCTTGTATGACGGCCATATAACCATGGCAAAAGGGATGTTCGAACATGTTAGGTTCAACCAAGAGATATTATCAGCTTTTGGTAGATTCAAAAATTTCATCGATGGGTTTTCTGTTCCGGACGAGGCAGTTCATATTTTCAGCTCAGGTGGAATGAATATAGAAAATGATATTCAACAACCTCAAAGATTAATAGAGCAAATAATTGCAAACAAAGAATTTTATTCTGCAGATTCTTTTGGAATTAGTGAAAAATGGAACAATGTAATAATTCAAGATGTGGAAAATTTTTACAATAATTCGTCTAACTGGATGTATGTATATGTTCTTGGTGTTAAATCTATCGAATTTGCTAATGGCAAAGTAGATATAGTTCCCTCGTATATAGGATCGAGCGGTGAAGAAATAGAGTTGATCAGCAACACGAAATCAAGTTGGCAATTCTCTTTTAATAAACCAAACACGGAAGAAGATTTTACACAAGATGAAACAGAATCTGATCTTGTTCTAAATTATCTTCACTTGCTTAGAGGACTAGATCTTTCAGAAACTGCTTTTTCATACAAAACGAAAAGAGTTTTTGAAGACCACATAACTGCTTCCGAGTCTGGTGTGTTCCCATGGACTCCTGATTCTTTTGAAGAAGGTATACCCAAAGAGCCTTTAGATTCAATATTTAACATGTCTCCATGGATATATCCAACTAATTACTTTTACGATGTATGTATTTCCAATGAATTTAAAAGAGTTGTTGCGTGCGTGATCAAAAAAGAGCATATTGATAACTTAAATGTAGACTCTATATCTGTTGGGTCTATTCAAGAGATAATTGGATCAATACGATGGAAAATAAAAGAGGTATGAAATGACAACAATGACAGAGATTATAAATCATTTTGATTTACCAAATGAAATAAATAGTCTAAAAGGGTCGTTTGTATATAGATTCTTCGAACCTTTAGAGAATATAGAAGAAGACTCTAGGTATGCAAACAGACAAGAAGATGTACCTAGGTATGTGAAGCTCAATTGGAAAACGAACACTCAGATTTTCCCTGGTTTGGGAATTTCTGATAATGAATTAATCCATAGAGAAAATTTATTTTTTCCAAGTGATATAAATTCTGGGTATTCTTCACTAGCTAGTGACCTATCAGAAATAACTGTCAATCAAAGCTTTGTAGTTTCTGATAGTTCAAGTGTGGGATCAAAGTTAGAATATTTACTCGAGCAAGTTTCTTCTAATGTTTTTACAGAAGAGTTGGAGAAAAATATCAATAATTCAGAAGCATCTAGAATCCCTGTTTTGGATCCTACAACTAATAGGCCAGTTATTCAAGCTGCAGATGCCACAAGTTCACAGATGCCAGACTTGCTTGTAAGAAATAGCAACATATCACAAATTGTCCAAAGCTCTAATGACTCTCCTCTTTCTGGAGACATATACTCTAGCATGTTGAGCATAGCAGAGAATATATCTAAGAAAGCAAACTCGGAGCTTGCTGATAGAGATGGCAGCAGGTATTTGACAACATTTGCTCACTCTATAGATAAATTGAGTTTCACCAATCCTGATGGTAGTTTCTCGACAAAGTTGTTGTCTGCTTCTAGAAACATTGCCAATTCCTCTGAGTTGGAAGACTGGAGATTATGTGGTTTTTGTATTTTTAAATACAGAATGGAAAAAGGAAAGCAGGTGTACTTATATTCTAGAACTGTTTTTAAAAATTCTTTCCAAGATCCTTATGTAGCTTATGGTAAAACATATCGATACGAAATCAGACCAATCTTTTGTAAGTACGTTTCTGCAGAGACAGAAACGATCGTTTTCTTAGGCTCTGATGAGTCTTCTTTTATAGACATAGAATGCTTAGAAAACAAGGCTCCTTCTCCGCCAAAAAATATCAAGTTCGAATATATCATGAATGGAAATATTGAGATAAACTGGGAAAGACCAGAATCTTTTGTTACTGATTCGACGGTCAATGAGGTTGGTGCAAAAGAAGACAAGACGTGGGATACAGATGATATCAAAGGGTATCAGCTCTTCTATAGACATTCTTTAGAAGAGCCATATCAGCTCTATAGATATTTTACTTTTAATAACTCAGTTCCTAGTTCACATAGAGAAAAAGCGTCTGAACTGATAGCAGATGACTTAATAGTCTCTTCAGAATATGAAGTCCCTGAACCTATTGATCCAGACAATATTCCTTCATTTTATGAATTTAAAAGATATGTTTTTGAAATTAGATCTAATGTGGATTATTATTTTGCGCTTTGCTCTATTGATGCACATGGTAATTCGAGTACGTATTCTAACCAGTATAAAGTAAGAAGAGATAATGTGACGGGTGAAGTGGATATACAATTGGCGTCATTGGAAGGAGCTCCAAAGCAATACCCGAATCTTTTACTTTCTGGTGAACTTGTAGAACCTGCTATGAAAATTTCTGGTTATCAATACTTAGATGTGTATTTTGCACCAGATACAACTGCATCAATTCCAAATAGAAATGAAGCAGGAACAGTTTTGCAGCTGTTCGAACTAGAGACTCAGGTAGAGAAAAAAATCACGATAACAATAAATGAAACATAAATAGTTTCTGATTTCGTAAGTTATAGTATAATTAAGTTGAAACAAGGAGAGTTCTGATATGGGATTTTTAGATCATTCGACCAATAACATCATTGTAGACGCAGTTCTGACAGATGTTGGAAGGGAAAAATTAGCAGCTGCAACAACTGCTGAAAACTTTGTTGCATCGTATGCATTCGCAGATGACGAAGTGGATTACACGATGGTGAAAAAATATGGCACCATTGTGGGAAAAGAAAAAATAGAAAAGAATACTCCGGTATTTGAAGCTTCTACAAATGCAGAATTAGGTGTCAAGTATTACTTGTCTACTAGTGCTAACCCAATTGTTGCACAGCCGACAATGAGTACTACGCTTACTAAAACTACGATAAGTCGCACAAATCTGGAAACGGTTCTTACAATATCTCTTACAGACAATGAGAATATCTTACCAGGCGTTGAATACTATATCACTTATGATTATCGATATGTGGTACCAGTTGGTAGATTCCAAATAAAGAAAGTTAAGAATCAAGCAAATCGTAGATTCATAGTTGTTGAGAGCAGTAACAAAGAAGATCAGACTATCAGGTTCCAAAGAGGTGCTAAAGGCGAAGAAACCTTAAAGCGCATTTCTAAAACAAAAACAAATACGCAGATAGAGATCAGATCTTCAACAGGCGTTCGAAATCGTGTTACAGTTATAGCAGATTATACATAGGAGTTAGAGCATGAGTTTTAAGGATTTTAACGCTGATACTAAGAAAACAGTACAGTCGAATCTAAATCAGGTAATCGATGTTATTCAAGAAGACATCAGTGGTTCCGCTACAAGAAGAAAGTATCAAACTTTCGTAACAGGTGGCATTGGCCCCGGAGTGACATCGTCATTGTATTAAACAATATATGACCAAGATTTCACTCTGCAAACAGCAAATCCAGTTTTGGATATGACACTTGGCTTATTCCATTCAGATGACGGTACGAATACGAGAAAAAATTTAGTAACAGTTGGCACGAATTACAGTTTGAGTTCTACCACTGGTCAATTGCTTTTTGATTCAAAATCTACTATGATGATGAGAGAAAAAGTTAATATTTATAGACAGTATGCAAATTACCTCCTAGGAGACCCAAATGCTGCTTTTATCTTAGATCCGGAAAATTATCCTTCTTCAACTGGAAAGAACGGTTTCGTTGCAACAACAGATGTGACAGTTATCGATGCTGCTTTGTTTGTCAATGTCAAAAGACTATTTTCGAGAGATGGTGTACGTAAAGAAACTTTTGCTCTAAGAACTTATAAAAATGCTCCTGTTTGGGATGTTGTCGCAGCAACTGGTAAATCAGTCGATGCGGGAGGAAATTATAAATATTTCTACGGAAGAAACGCAGCTGGTGCTGCGGTTGTGGCAGGTGACTCTTCGAACAGTTATGCCAACTATACACCCTCTCTAGACTTTAAATCAAATGTATACGGAAGAACTGGTCTTTCGAACCACGGAGTTTCATCCTCAGAGGATGGAGTACAGATTATTGCAGATTTGACAGCCGCTCAGAGTTTTAAATCAGAAAATGCTGCAGGCGACGTCGCACTTTTAAGATTGGCATCTGATTCTACAAAGATTGTAGGGCTTATCTTCTACCAAGCTGGGATTGCTGTGTTAAATCTAGGTGGTAGTTCTGTATTAACCGGTACTGCTCACGAAACTGGTTTGACTCTAGATGTTGGATTAGGACAGCTTTTGACCGGTACAGACTCTATCCAACCTTTGTTTGAAGCAAGAGATCCTATCCATGGAATTATTGGAGGGATGGACGATGATGTAGGAACAGTCGGAATAGATCATCCTCTTGGTGTAAAAACAACTGGTCAAGTGTATATTGGTGGAGATTATGCTGGTCATAGTGGAACCCCTTCAGCTAATAGTGCTGCAGGGCCTTTGACGACAGAAAGAGCAGATCAATCATCAAAGCATATGGGTCCAGCAACATTCTATCCGGATCTTTTGGTGAGTGCTTCGATTGATGACATTATAGATCACATTGGATATACAAGATTCTCTTCTGGTTCTTTGACTGCTGCAGCTTTCCAGAATCAAACAAAAATCAATTCATCTATCTACTTCTGTAGAGCAAGTGCAAATGAATTTAACACAAGCTCGAATCCTACATTTTTAGATGATGATGGTGTACCAGTCATGATTCAAGATGCTGATAATGACAAACCTTTCACATATATTACAACGGTGGCTCTTGCAGATTCGCAAGGTGATGTTGTGGCAATTGCAAAACTTAATCGACCAATTGAAAAGAATGATGAGTCTGAGCTGACTGTTCGAGTACGCCTAGACTTCTAGGAGTGTATCATGGCAATAATTCGCCTCGAAGACAAATATAAATCAAAATACAAAGTTCAGTTAACGCCTCAGAGACACTATTCTTCGTCGTCTAGTGGCATTACTGGCTCTGTTTTTGTATTTCCAAACAGGTCAGAAACACAAAAAGACAACATAGATGAAAGACTAAATTTGGCTCCTATGGTCGAAGAGGGTACAGAATTTTCTGGCAAACCTATACGGCCATATGATTCAAACTCGTTGGAAGCTAGAAGAATAGAGATATATCAAGGACAATTCGGAAAGCTGATTGGCGGCATGTTTTCTGATGCTATCCAATATGAATATATTTTATTGGGTGGAGGGAACTGGTCTGATGGCGTTGTAGGAACAACGCCGAAAACTGGTGAATCTATAAATGATTCTATCTCATTTTCAACTAGTGATATTGTAGAAAGAACTACAGGGTCATCGCAGTTTCAGTGGACATCAAACAGTAATTGGGTTGACTATCCAGCAAAATCAGATATTCCGTTGAACAAACTGCTAGAATCTGATAGAGATACATCTGGCAAGAATTTCGAAATAGCTTTAGGCTTATTGTTAGATGGTGCAAATCCTTTTACAGAAGACCATGCATGGAGATATGGAGGAGATGCTACTCAATATACTAATCCAGGCAACTCATCTTATACAGGTGGTTCTCCTGCAGACTATCAGTATACTGGATTTAAGATATTTGAAGATGAGTTAGGTATACCCTATCTAGATGCTCCACTAACAGATAAATCAGCTGTCAATGCATGGCCACCAGAAGTTGCAAAATGGAATGCTAGCATTATTTCTAACTTTGTAGTTAAAGGATATTCAGATCTAAGCATGCATCCCAGAAATGCTACGAAGAAGGAGATTCTTCGAAGAAGAGCAGACTATAACGTATTCTCTAGTGGCTCACTAATGCAAAAGTCGCTGGTTAACCGTCTAGACGATCTCTACGTAGATGAATCTGGTTGGTGGGTACATAACAATCAAGTATTGTCACTCTCTAGTTATTCTGATGGTGGAACTGCTAGGGTTCCTGCATTGTGCTATCACAATGCCTCTTCTAGGTATCAAATAGATTGGCAAAACGATGAAATAACATATGAATTTTGGGTGAAGCCCTGTAAGGAACAAGTAAGCTTAGGAACTATCGCTCATCTGGGTGGTAATTTTGGGATCACTTTGATACCTGATAGTACTACAAAGAAGAACGCATATTACGAAAAATTTAAATTAGGCTTTTTCTTCGGCACCAAAGCTGCAAACTCTATAGATCCAGCAACAATTAGTTCGAGCGTTATCGCAACTGGAAGTGATGACGGAGTTTATATAACAACTAGTGTATTATCACTAGACAATTGGCACCATGTTGCTCTAAGATATGGTACTAATTTTAATAACGGATTACTTGATGTGTTTGTAGATGGTGTTTCCATCACCGGTGGAAATTTAGATGGACTGCATAATGGCGGAACTAGAAATGCAGGATTTATCAACACCACATTAACAGCTGCTTCTGGCCATTGTGTCACTATAGGAGGATGGTCTCCTACAGGCGGGATGGAAGATATCTTTGGAGAGTATGCTGACAAACAAGAATACAGTGACCCTAGTAATAATACCGCTTACGCTGATGGATTGGCTGTGACGCCTAGATACCAATTAAAAAGCGAATTAGGAGATTTTAGAATATGGTCTACATGTAGATCTGAAGCTGAATTGCTAGCTTCTAAATACTCGACTGTTGCTTCAAATGTAGGGTTAAAGTTTTATATTAATTTTCAGCTAGATCCATCTTCCTCTTCTTCAACATGGAATCACATTGGTTTTGTGCCAAATAAAGATGATGCAGAAAATACCACAGAATATTATGAGGATGGTAATTTGAGTAATATCACTTCTGCTACTTTGCAAAACGATTATAATAAAACTAACTTCTGCGTTAATTCTGCTTTTATTGCCGGTATGCCACTAGTGAATGTGCATGCACACATGCAAGAATACTCTCAAAAACATTGGCCAGTTATCACCGGTTTCCGAAACCTAACTGACTCAACAGATTCTAACCTTTACCCAACTTCTAACAACCAAAGTCCAGCTAATGAGAAAATTGCATATTTTCAAAACCATTGGGAATCTTTTGGGTGGCTTCGATGTATCAACTCTTTGTTAATTCCAAGCGACAATGCAAAGCTGATACAAGACTACACCATGAACAGCAAATTATATCACTATTATACAGAAGTTGATATGATCAACCTCAAAGGCCCTGATATTGGAAACACATCTGACCCTTTAGAAATTAAGCACTTTTTAGATGATGAAGTATTTTCCATACAAGAGTCGATGACAAAACTAGATCCAAATATCAGCGTATTCGGCGGTAAAGAAGAAAATTATCAAACTAATTCCTTGATAGACAATCGCAAATTATCTGACAATGATTATATGTCTCCCATCTCAACAACGTTCAGTGTTCCTCAAATATATTACGGAAACAGAATTCATGAAGGGTCTATAGAGATAACTTTTGATATTAATGAAGACGGAAAATCAATAAAGATAATCGATCGAAATGGTACTTTATATCGTATTAATTCAAAAGATGTGGGAATATCAAAAGTTGGCCATGTTGATTACTCTAATGGGATAATATGCATAATTTCACCACTATTAGTGAATATAGGTCTAGACAATTTTGACATTAAGCTGAAAGGACAAAAGAACATGCATGTGATGCAACTTGATATACCATGTGGACCAGGTATTGCAAACAAGTCACAGAATCCTACATATAAGTCTCTCAAAGCCTCTGCTAATGCAAATGAAACATCAGGAAATCTAACTTATATTTCTTCTATTTACTTACATGATGAAAACCTTAATATTATAGGGAAGGTCAATCTCGCACAACCTGTACAGAAGCGTGAGGAAGACTCATTTATCTTTAGAGTTAAGGTGGATTTTTAATGATATTAGGATTAGATGCGAGTACAAGCACAGTGGGTATTTGTATTCTAGGTGAAAATGCAGAGATTTTACAAAATTATTTTTTGAAATTAAAAAAGCAAAAAGAGCTCTGTACGAAAGGTGACGTGCTTAAAGACGAATTAGAAAAGATTCAATCGAAGTACGATATAACACATGTGTTTATTGAAGACTATGCTTTAAGAATGGCTAGAGGAACTTCTAGTGCGCAGACTATTACGAGACTAGCGGCTTGGAATGGCATCTGTCAATATTTATCCTATCAGATCTTTAAAGT
>Ga0115102_10213859_pt1 | contig 13225 bp, 19 predicted proteins | sample MBTome_5_FD_89644 | JGI IMG/M metagenome (GOLD analysis project Ga0115102, IMG submission 89644) | Marine eukaryotic communities from Pacific Ocean to study complex ecological interactions - MBTS_5May14_M2_3um Metatranscriptome... | ecosystem: Environmental > Aquatic > Marine > Oceanic | place... | reverse complement strand
TTTGGGTACGTTGGGATTTGAACCCAAGACCTGTGGATTAAAAGTCCATTGCTCTGCCGCTGAGCTACACACCCTTTTTGCAAAGAGATATAGTTAAATCAAGTTTTGATCTAAACTATAAAGGAAAAAGAATTAAGAATCCCATCATTAAAGAGAATAAAGCAATAGCCTCAGTTAATGCGAATCCAAAAATAGCAAGTTTGAATAACTCATCTTTTAGAGAAGGGTTTCGCGATACGCCGATCACTAGAGCACCAAATACAGTACCAATACCAACTCCTGCTCCTGCTAATCCAATAGTGGCTAAGCCTGCTCCTACAAATTTAGCTGCCTGTAATAACATAAAAAGTCTTTTATTATTTAAAATAAATAAACGAAACATGATTTCGGAAACTTTATGGCAGTCTTAATCTACAAAATTTAAAGTTTATCATCAAAATTCAAAAAAGTCGTCCTCTCCAATTAACTTAGCTTTTGGGATAAAAAGATTTGAACCTTTGAATACCCGTACCAAAAACGAGGGCCTTACCACTTGGCTATATCCCATTTTGACCTATTCTTTCACTAAATCCTAGTTGAACACCAATGTTTTTACTGGTAATTTTGCTCCGCCTGTTTTAAAAGCTGAAATAGCCGTACTTGTTGTAACACCGCAAAGCTCAAACAAAACGCACCCGCCGCTAACTTTAGCCGCCCAGTGGCTAACAGCGCCTTTACCTTTTCCCATTCGTACCTCCGTTGGCTTAGATGTGATGGGTAAATCCGGAAAAATTCGAATCCATAATTTACCTTTTCGTTTTATTTTTCTGTTGATTGATTGTCTGGCAGCTTCAATTTGTCTGGCAGAAATTGTACCAGACTCCACAGCTTTTAAACCAATTGTGCCAAATCGTAGTTTGTTTGCTCTGAACTCTAACCTAGTAAGAGTACCTTTTCTTAATTTCTTGTGTTTTGATCTTTTAGGTTGTAAAAACATAACTTAAAAAATTTGAACCTTTTTCTTTTCACAAGTCCATACTTTTATTCCAAAAGTACCGTTTTGCGTATAGGCTGTGTCTTCGTAATAGTCTATTATTGAGTCAAAAGATTGTAAAGGAACAGTATCTACTATTAAAATTTTTTTATTAGAACGAGGGGCCCCGTTGAATCTCCCAGTAATCACAATCTTAATACCTTTTACAACCGATAACTTCGATTGTGTAAGAGTTTCTAAAGTTTTTTTTAATATAAATAAAGTAAAACCGTGACGTTTTTTTTGTTTCGTAAAACAGTAGGAAACGGTTTCTGCAATAAGCTTTGCAGAACCACGTTTGGATATTGCAACGATTAAAATATAAATTAGTTCTTTAAATAGAGGTTTTTTTAAAAAACGTTTGAATAGTTTTAAATTATTTTTGTATTCGTATTGTAAAGGTCTTGAACAATATATTAAACGCTTAAACCGTTCACTTAAATTTTGAGTTTTAAAAACAACAATTTTATTTTTTAAGTATGAATTAATACTTACTGCAAGAACATCACTGATTAAATAATTAATCAATTTCTTGTTATTGACAAAATTTGTTGATTTCTTAGTTTTTTTATTTAAAAACGTGATTAAAAAAGTAGCAGTTGTTTGGTTGTGTTGAATTTTACAACTATGAATTAGTAAACCATGAAGCTTGAAAACTTGATCTAAGTATTTTCGAGTTTTGACGTTTTTGTGGAGAAGTAAAGAAGACTCCTCTACGTTTTTTTCAATATACTTAGATTTCCATTCGGTAGTCGCTGAGCTTAGACTGAAAATCGTAGGATTTGTTTTTTTGTCCCATATTATTTTAATTTTTTTTTCTTAAAAGAAAATCGTTTCCGCGTAGGCGAAAACTCTCCTAGCTTGTGCCCAATCATCGCTTCAGTAACTTTTACTTTTAAAAAAGTTTTCCCGTTGTGAATACAGAATGTTAAACCTACAAATTGGGGCAAAATAATTGCTTGACGGAGGTTTGTTTGTATCTCACTGCGGCGTGTTTTGCATTGCTGTAATAAAGCATTAGACACAAAAGGCCCTTTCCATTTAACTCTACTCATATTTTATTTCAGGTTAACTATTAACTTCTTTTGATTATAATCAATTTGTTCTTTGATCTACTTGTTTTCCCCCCTTTTGTAGGTTTGCCCCAAGGGGTTACTGAAGATCGTCCACCAGAAGTTTTACCTTCGCCACCGCCATGGGGATGGTCTATGGGATTCATCGCGACTCCTCGAACTTTAGGTCGTTTATTTAGCCAACGAGATCGTCCTGCTTTGCCAAGAGTAGTTAAAACTCGTAATTCGTTTGAGACAACACCAATTGTCGCAAAACAATTTACTGATACATTCCTTTGTTCTCCAGATTTTAACTTTAACTGGCCTGAATTAGAGGTTTTTCCAATTAGTTGTGAAAAGGTCCCTGCAGCTCGACTTATTTGTGCACCCTTTTCAGCCTTTACCGAAATATTGTGTATAAAACTTCCGACAGGGACTTTAGCTATTGGAAGTGAGTGTCCGTTTTTAGGTTCAGCGTTTTCCCCGGATTTAACAATATCTCCCACGTTTAAATTTCTAGAAGCTGTTATATAATCGTATTCATTAGTCTTAATATTGTATATTGACGCAATATTCGCTGTTCGATAAGGGTCATATTCTAAACTAGTTACTATACAAGTTGATTCGTCTGTACGGTTAAAGTTTAATTGTCTGTATCTTTTTTTATGACCCCCACCTAAATGTCGTGACGTAATTTTTCCTTCGAAATTACGCCCTGATTTGTTTTTACTACCTTTAATAAGATTTTTAACTAAAGGTTTTTTTCTTAAACATGACTCGTTTAATCGGATTAAATTTCGTTGCGATGGAGTTGTCGGTTTAAACGTTTTAAGTTTCATTTTAGCAATAAATTATTTAATTTATGATTTTATCAGATATAATTAAGTCGAAAGAAAAACAATCAGATAACTTAACTTTAAACAAAGAATATATGAAAGAGTTAATATCATCTGCAAAGCAATTGAAGTCAACAAAATCAGCTTTTATACTGATGAAAAAGAAAAAACTAGAATCGGTACGTTCAAAGTTTGAGTGCACTTCTAATACTAATTTTAAGTTTACCAAGGCAAACTTGATAAACTACATTATAAATATCAATTTAACTCCAACAAATACTCTGGTCAATATTACAGACGCCTCAGGTCATTCAAAAATGGCCTTTTCTTCTGGCTCTGTTGGTTTAGCAAAGCATCAAAAAAAAGTGCAGCCTATGGCTTTGGTACACATATTTAGAGCTTTATTAACAAAGTCTAAGTTTTTGAAAAACAAATCTGTAGCACTACATTTTAAGAACACCAAAGCGTATTTTGAGTTTTTACTTGTTAAAGCGTTGAAGGGTCACTTGTATATAAAATCAATTCAAAGTTATAACCTTTCCCCGCACAATGGTTGTCGGCCCAAAAAATTAAAACGGTTTAAACGACGAACAAAACGGTTGGTTTTAAGGTAAAAAGCGAAAGAATGACTGAGCGGTTTAAAGTGGCAGATTGTAAATCTGTTGGGTTCTCCCTTCGTAGGTTCGAATCCTACTTCTTTCAAAGTTTTATCGAAATATGACGCAGTTTGGTAGCGTGCCTGTTTTGGGAACAGGAAGTCATGTGTTCAAATCACATTATTTCGATTTTTAGTTGTTTATTTTCAAGTAAGGAAGTTTTAGTAACTTTTTCAGTGACTTATTTAAAATCTTAACATTTGCACAGTAATCTATTGTGGAAAGTGTTTGGAGCTCCGACTTTGAGTAAACTTTGTTGTTCAAACGTAGTCCTAAAAATAAAATAGAAGAATTTAGGTTTATTAATTTCTGGAAAAGCTGAGGTGTTTTTGTCGAGTCACAAAATCGAGCTAAACAGATAGAACTGTTTATTAGTACATTCATGTTTTTAAAAATAGATTTTGTTAATACATTGACTACTAGTGTGTTGTAGAGTCTGAAGTATTTTAAACCGTAGCACGATAATCTTTGCTCGATTTCAAGCCAATTCTCTAAATTTAAGCTCGGTGCTTGATAAACAATGATAATAGGAGTCCTCCTCAAATAGTTTTTTGTTTTTTCTAACTTATGATCTTTTAATTCAAATTTCATTTTTTTATTTAAAAACAGTTTTCTGTAGACTAACTAGGCTTGGCAGGGTTCGAACCTGCGACTAAACCGTTATGAGCGGTACGTTCTACCACTGAACTACAAGCCTTTTAATCACAAATTGTAATTTTTATGGGTAATTTCAGTCTTGGCCAGTTGATTATCTTGGTTTTATTTTTTATTTTGGTATTTGGAGATTTTTCAAAACTACTAAAAAACTTAAAAACAATTCTAAAAAAACAAAAAATAACATCGACGAGAAAAAGAAACAGGAAAAAAGGGAGTTGAACCCCTGACCTTTGGTTTTGGAAACCACTGTTCTACCAACTGAACTATTTTCCTAAACACATAACTAAAAATGATAATCAAATATTTTTCTGAGATAAAAAATCGTGCAATTCTAATTGCCTTTTCTTGGGTTTTAACTTTAACATTCAGCTATCTCAATAAAGAAACGTTGTTGTTTTTATCAATCAAACCTAATATAGATTCATTTAAGGATACAGCTTTTTATTTTATAGCAACTAATGTAACCGACATTTTCACAGTATATTTGTCTTTAACATATCTTGTGAGTTTTCAATTAACATCTGTATATTGTTTACATCAGTTTAAAGACTTTATTCTCCCAGCTCTGTACAAGACAGAACATTCTAACTTGATTTTTTTCTTCAAACTCAGTGTGTGTTTGTGGATGATTGGTCTGGGTGTCCTTCATAAAGTGATGCTTCCTCTTTGTTGGGAGTTTTTCTCAAGTTTCATAAATCCAAATAAACCTGGTATCGCTATCTTTTTAGAGATAAAAATTACAGAGTATCTCTCTTTGTACATTTTTCTTTATTATACAACTTTTATATTAAGTCAAGCTTCTATATTCGTATTTTTGCTTTTGAATATTGTTAAAAAAAAGTTACTTTTTATTAAAAATACAAGAAAACTTTTTTATTTCAGTTTTTTTTTAATAGCAACTTTAATTACACCTCCAGATGTAACGAATCAACTTTTATTAGGTACCATTTTCATCATCATATACGAGCTAGTAATAGTAGTTATTATTAGAAAAGATCTAAATTTAGTTAGGAAGCCAATTAAAGCTTACAAGAAGTCCAACTGTAAAAAGTAAATATCCTAATGATAAAGGTAGGAATGACTTCCACCCAATATGCATAAGTTGGTCATATCTGTATCTTGGTAATGCCGCACGGGTCAAGATAAAAAAAATAACTCCTAAAACAATTTTAATTGAAAGCCAAAAACTTCCAGGTAACAGAGTAAAAGGTAAAAAATTAAATAATGGTAACCATCCTCCTAAAAAAAGAATCGAAGAAAACGTACTCATCAAAAGCATGTTTGCATACTCTCCTAAAAAAAATAAAGCAAAGGTCATTGCTGAATATTCTACGTTATACCCCGATACAAGTTCAGCTTCAGCTTCAGGTAAATCAAACGGGTGTCTGTTTGTTTCGGCCAGCATAGATATATAAAATAAAATGAACATTGGAAATAATGGGATAATAAACCATGTTTTCGCTTGAAACAGCACGATATTTGTCAAATTAAAAGAGCCAGCACATACACAAATACTGACAAGTATAAATCCTATTGATACTTCATACGAAATCATTTGTGCTGCTGATCTTAATGAACCCAAAAATGGATATTTTGAGTTACTTGACCAACCGGCCATAACAATACCATAGACGCTAAGCGACGATACAGCAAATAAATATAAGATTCCTAAATTAATATCTGAAATAACTACAGTTTCGGCAAGTGGTATAACTGCCCATCCTATTAAACTTAAGACAAAAGTCATAAGGGGTGCTAACAAAAACACATAAATATTTGAGTTGCTTGGTAGAATAGTCTCTTTAACAAAAAGTTTAAGGCCGTCGGCTAGCGGTTGTAAAAGACCAACAAAACCTATAACATTAGGACCTCTTCTTCGCTGAATACTACCCATAAGTTTTCGTTCAGCAATTGTAAAATAAGCCACTGATATTAATAATGGTACAACAATAGCAAGAATTTTTAAGATAATACAAATTAACGTAATCATATATATAATTAATATAAGTTTTTAAGGTTAAAATCGGACTTGAACCGATATTATAAGATTTGCAATCTAACACATTGCCAATTATGTTATTTAACCTAAAAAAATAAAGCAAGGATAAGGAGGGATTCGAACCCACGGTATTTCTCAATACAATAGTTTTCAAAACTAACGCCTTAAACCACTCGACCACTTATCCATAAGGATAGCAAAAGAAGGGATTTGAACCCTCAGCTTTAACCTTGGCAAGGTTACACTCTACCAATTGAGTTACATTTGCTTATAATTTTACTTTATAAGACTTTACTAAAAACAGAAAATTTTTAAAATTAGTCGATGTCGTTATAATGCTAACGTTTAAATTTTTTAGATTTTTGAAAAATTGATAATTCTTTTCCAGACACCGAAATATTAAAATATTAGAAATTTTAAATGAAAAAATGTTACAGTCTAATCCTGAAGGCTGTTTTGATTTCTTGTTTTCGATAGTAATTTTACCTATTACTTTTGTTAAAAACAGTAACATCTTTATATTTCGAAGAACCACTTTACACCCAATAGGTTGGCCTTTTCTTATCTTCAAAGAAACACTTGAAACTTTTGATGTAATCAAGGAACCTTTTTGTAACGTTATTAGTTCTAAAGCTGTCAACGCAGACAAAACTTGTCTTAAATCAAGCTTATTGAAGTTAAACCGTAAACTGATAAACATCAAATCTGGTATTTTAGTTAGATTTTTGTATCGAAATTTATTTATTGAATCGTATTTTACGATATTTTTGTTGTAATGTTCAAAAAAGTACATTTAAAAGTTTAGACAGTGCCAAGTGATATATTTGTAAATTTTGAGTATTTCCCTTTTTTCAACTTTTTCGATATAGGGCCTAAAATTCGACTCGCTAATGGTTTGCCTTGTGAATTCATAAGACTTGCCGAGTTATTACTAAAAAATAGGAGTGAGCCATCTTTGTTAATTTGCTTTGTTTTAGTTCTTACAATCAAACTTTTATAAACTTCACCTTTTTTTACTTTCGATGTTTTTCGTGATTTGTTTCTTAATTCTTTCACGGAAACGACAATTACGTTACCTTGTTTAGCGAATCGTCTTTTGAACCCTCCAAGTACTTTTATACATTTGACTTTTTTTGCTCCTGAGTTGTCGCAAACTTTCAATATTGTCTGTTGTTGAATCATGATAATATATTGTTGCACTTATAGCTCAATTGGATAGAGCGTCGGGTTTCGGTTCCGAAGGTTAAAGGTTCGACTCCTTTTAAGTGTGTAATTTAAATTATTTGAACCAACGATAGTTGGCAAATTTTCTTTTAATAAACCCGGTTTTGTGGAGGTCTATTTTTTGTTTGTATGTCGAACTAGTTTTTCGAGAAGAGTCTACTAGTTCTGTAGTGAAACTTTCATAGAACGCTTTAGATGAATTTTTTCTAGTATTAGATATTAAATATTTTAACGCGTAAGTTATCTTTAGTTTTGAACTCAATAGAAAAGGAAATTCGACTACATGTCTTCGCCTTCGTTTAATTTGTTTAATATACAGCGACGGAGAACTATTTATTAAAGATGTTCGAAGTATTGCCTCAAAGTCTTTTTTTTGATGAGTAGCTTGCATTAATTTTAAAGTCTTTAATAAAAGTTTTTCTGATGTACGTTTGTTTCCATTAATGGTGATATGATTTAGTATTCTATTTTTATAATTTTTTTTAGATATTATCATAAATAATTCGTTATTTTTTTTGTGCCGTACTTAGACCTTGCTGTCTTCCTGGTTTTTAACCCTAGAAAGTCAAGCTTGCCTCTAACTAATCGATATTTAATTCCTGGTAAATCTTTTACTCTACCTCCTTTTATAAGTACTGTAGAATATTCTTGCAAATTGTGACCTTCACCAGGTATGTATGCAGCTATTTTTTTACCATTTGTAAGTCTTAAAGTTGCTAACTTTCTCAAAGCTGAATTTGGTTTTTTTGGAGTTCTTAAAAAAATCTTAGTACAAACTCCTTTTTTCTGAGGATTCATATTTAAGGCAGGAACTTTATTTCGTTGCTTTTTTATTGGGCGTTTTTTTCTACATAACTGATTAATAGTGGGCATTTATATTTTATTTAGAATGAATAAGTGTAGTACCAATATGTGTACAACAATAAAAATTTTATAAGAAATTCTTGAGATAGGTTGTCTGCTATAATATTTACAGTTAATGCAGTGTTTATAAGGACAAGGCTTATGATAAAAACACAAACGATATAAAAGATCGCTTTAATCCCAGTTACAGTAAAATCTATTTTATTTCTCTTGCTTAGAATAATGTAATAAAGACCTATAATTGCCTTGCACAAATGCCGAACTATAAAGAAAAAAGTGACAAAGATGAAGATGGGTTTAAAAATAAAATAAATGTCAAAAAGGTTAAATAAAATAAACGTTCTTAATATTGTCGCGTAAATAACAGAAACATAATAAGAGAGGATTGCCACCTCTTTTCTTTTTTTAATAATATTTGCTTCAAAAAAATAAAAAAGGACAAAGAACAATAAAATTAAAACTGATATTGTCAGTATAAATTCTAACAACGTCCAAAAATGCGACCATACTAATACGTTTCGAACGATTATTAAAAAATTTTTAATCAATGTTCGAAAATCAATACTAGTTAAAAAGAATTTACCTGGAGTCATTGAGTACTCTTCAAAAATGTGTTCGATCAAAAACCAACCAAAACTTCTATCCAACAAATTTAAATCTGCAGAATTTATAAATAACTTATAAAAGACAAAATAAGAAATTAAACTCATTAATCTACTAGCAAAGAAATATAACATAATAATGCTCTTTTTAATGATTAAACTTTGCAATTACAAAGTTATCACAACATACTCGCTACCGGACTTGAACCGATACTCTTTAAAAAGAATCAGATTTTAAGTCTGACGTGTCTACCAATTCCACCAAACGAGCATTTTACTTCATTCCACAATTTGATCTTTTAACTTTAGGTGCTCAACTATTTGGACTATTAACTAGTCTATATCTATTTTACCAATACTCAATTTCAACAAGTATTTCTAATTTCATAGAAATCAAAAAATTCAGAACTAAAAAAATTAATAAAAATACTGATACCGTAATTAAAGTTGACAAAGATTTAGACTGCAACTTATGGTTGATAAATTACAATTATATTACTTTTTTAAAATAAAAAATTTGACAAAAGGGGGTATAACTCAATTGGCAGAGTGTGTGCTTTGCAAGCACAAAGTTATCGGTTCGAGCCCGATTACTTCCAAATTCAAAATCTCTTCAGGCTGGATTTGAACCAACGTCCAAGTGGTTAACAGCCACTTGCTCTACCGCTGAGCTACTGAAGAAGTTGTTTTCCTTTCTAAACTAAAGTTAATGTCGATAAGATTCCATAAGAGTACTAACATTTAGCCAAGTAGAGAAAACATTCGAGTCGTTTGTTAATTTAACATCGCTAATCATTTGTATTTGTAAAAGTTTATAACTAACCTGTAAATGCTTTGGAGGTAACGGCCACAAATCAGAATTTAATATATAATATTCAAGTAACTTATGACTTTTTTTTGAAAATGTTATAACGTCACCTTCATTTACGAAAATGGAAGCATCGTTTACACGACTATTGTTTATAAAAACATGACCATGTGATATAAGTTGCCGAGCATTCATTACACTCAAGGCAAGGTGGGATCGAACGATAATAACGTCAAGCCTTCTTTCATACAATTCTTTGAAAAACGTTCTTGAATGAAATTCATTTCTGACTTTACTCGAAAGTATTTTTGCAGTTTTGACATTTTTCTTCAGATTTTTTCTTAACAAGTTTCCGTAAAATAGTTTAAAGCTTCTTTTATTGTTTAGATTTTGTTTAAAATTACGAGAAAAAAAGTTATTGTATTTAGGAACATAATAAACATTTTGATCATAAAATTTATAATAACAGTTTCTTTTATCTGTTTTAGAAATTCTTGATAATTGTAGTAGCAAAAATGCCCATTTACGCCTTTTGAATTTGAAAAGTTTTGATCTATTTTGAACGTTTTTTCTCAGAAGTGTTAATTTTTTGTATATTGGTTTATGTCTGAATTTTCTTTTACTGATCATAAAAATTAATTTTAAACTTACTTAATTTTTGGCTTTTTTAGCACGGAATATATTAAAAAAGAGCTAAGTTTTTTTGCGTTCTTGGTTTTACAGGCTAACGGGACAAAAACTATATTACCGATAAATTCTGAAAATATTTGACCCCCAAATACAATTAAAGGGGAATTTAAAGAACTTAATTCTTTCAAAACACCAATATCTTTAAAAGTTGCATTAAAAAAAACGACTAAATCAAATTTTTTTGTTGAAAAAACTTTTTTTTCTGTAGAACTCTTTGATTCTTTAATACTTAAGACATTATTTGAAAATGAGCCGTTCATCCACAACTTTTTTGGTAAAAATAAATGGTTCGAAGATTTCAGTAATACAGTTTTGCTTTTTAGGTACGGAAAGCCTATAAATAAAATTTTTTTGTTATTTGAATGGTAAGAATATATTAGTGTCAATGCTTGTCTTAAGCATTGTTCTAAATGGTTTAATGCTTTTTTTATTGGAAATTTTATATTAGTTTTGTAAGCTTGACACTTTAATAAATATAATTTCATTAAAGTATATTTTTTAATTTTAAAATTTCTTAATTTCATTTAAAGTTTTTTTCCTTCTTTTAATTTAATCGTTTCGTCACTATCGACTATACCTTTTCCTTTATAAGGTTCAGGCACTTTGTAACTTCGAAGCAATGCTGCTATTTGAGTAATGTAATTTAAATTCTGACCTGAAACAAATAGCTTACTATTCTTGTTAGCCTTAATGTTCACTTTTTCGGGAATTTTGAAATAAATACTGTGGCTATAACCAAGTTTAAAATGAATTAGATTCCCAGTATTTAATTCAACAAGATGTGCCTTGTACCCGACACCTACTAGACTTAGTTTTTTATAAATAACTGTTGAAACTTCCAAAAAAGCTTGTTTTATTAAGGCAACGGTCGTACCACGTAAACTTTTTAAAGTTTTTTTCTTTTTACTAGATGTCTTTTCAAAAATTGAATCTTGAATTTTAATTAATTTAAGAATTTCGCATAGTTCTATTTTGGTCTCCAATTTAAGAACTTTTTTTCCATAAGGACCATTTATCAACATAACTTGTCTTTTATCACAATAAAAAACCTCAACATTTGTTGGAATCTTAATAATATAACGTTTTACTAAATCTTGCATTTTATTTTACTATAATAAGAGGTTCACCACCTAGATTATATTTTTTACAATCATTGAGAGACATAAGTCCTTTAGTAGTTGAAATAATTAATACTCCTTTACTAGAGTCTAATTTCCATAGTTGTTTTAGTGAATAATAAAATTTTAAGCTGGGTTTACTTAACATTTTTATTGAGTTGATCACAGGCTTTCCATTTTTATACTTAAAGAAAATTTTTATGTGATTTGGATAACTTTTTGATATTTTATAGCCTAAAATGTAACCTTCATCCCATAAAACATTTAAAACGGACTCACATATGTTTTTTTTTGTTTGATATGTATAAGCTTTTCTTGCTAACTGTGCGTTTTTAATACTCACAACCATATTAGATAAGTAATTTTTTAAATTTTTAAGTTCTATATGTTCAGGGACAGAGTCGAACTGCCGACACAAGGATTTTCAGTCCTTTGCTCTAACCAACTGAGCTACCTAAACTAAGATTTTTCTGTTTCAGCGTCAAATGGCCATAATGACTTAGAATTTGCATGTAACTTGTTAAACTTTCAAAATTTTTAAACAAGAAAAAATTATCGGGATTCACTTTATTTTTCAGTTTATTGCGAAACTTTAACGGTTGATTAGATATTTCTATTTTAAAATCAACGTCAAAAAATAAATTTTGTCTTACCATTTTTAAAAACAATAATAACGACCGACTTTTGTATGAATAGACTTTAAGCTGGTACCTGTAAAGATGATACGCAAAATGTTCTTGAGCTACCTTGTTTACGTGTGGTGATTTTAACATCGTAAAATTATTCCGTTTGGATAAATTTACGTATGTACGTGAAAAAATGACTAGCTTTAATTTTTTCGTGAAAGTTTTTTTCGAAAAAAATCTTAAAAAACTTTCTATAGATTTACGATTTTTTGAACAAAAGTGTATATTGATAAACATAATTTTAAATCCGTATTTTAGTGTGATAGGCTTATGCTATCATTTAAATAAATACACGTCAATACAGTGAACACGTAAGCTTGAATCATAGCAACACCTAGTTCTAAACCCATTAGAACTACAAGAACTAATAGTGGAACAATATGCAGGATCGAAAGAAAATCTTCTAACAATAACATACTCCAGGCAAAACCTACAATTACTTTTAATAAAGTATGTCCCGCCATTAAGTTTGCGAATAATCGCACACCTAAACTAATAGGTTTAAAGATGTACGAAATAAGTTCGATTGGAACTAATAATAAACCTAAACCTATTGGAGTATTCGCTGGTAAAAAAACAGATAACATATGAATCTTATGACGTTGAATACCTATAATGACAACTCCGATAAAAATAGGAAATGACAAAGCAAAAGTAACAATTAAATGACTTGTTATAGTAAAACTATATGGAACTAACCCAATCAAGTTATTTAATAAGATAAAAGAAAATAAAACAGCGATAAATGGAAAATATTTTTCACCTTCTTCATTTAAGTTATCAAATGCTAATTGAGCAGCAGTTTCATAAACAGTTTCAACAAAAGTTTGCCATGGATTAGGAATGAAGAAATAACTAGTTTGTCCGAAATAATCTGCGTCCGCACTAAAAAATTGAATCATTGAACCAAAAATTACTAATACAATTAAATTGATAAATAACATATTGGTTAACGAAAAATCTAAACAAAATAATTTAATCGAAAATAAAGAAATGATTTGAAATTGTTCTAATGGAGTAT
>Ga0115102_10728351_pt1 | contig 13297 bp, 26 predicted proteins | sample MBTome_5_FD_89644 | JGI IMG/M metagenome (GOLD analysis project Ga0115102, IMG submission 89644) | Marine eukaryotic communities from Pacific Ocean to study complex ecological interactions - MBTS_5May14_M2_3um Metatranscriptome... | ecosystem: Environmental > Aquatic > Marine > Oceanic | place... | reverse complement strand
CCTATCGTTTTAGAATCTATGGACTTCCCTGATCCGGTAATTGGTATCGCGGTTGAGCCTAAGACTAAAGCTGATGTAGATAGATTAGGAATGGGATTAGCTAAATTAGCTGAAGAAGATCCAACATTTACAGTACGTTCTGACGAAGCTTCAGGCCAGACTATTATTTCTGGTATGGGTGAGTTGCATTTAGATGTCATTGTTGATCGTCTTAAAAGAGAATTTAAAGTTGAGGTTAACCAAGGTCAGCCACAAGTTGAATATAAAGAAGCAATTACAGCTTCAGCAGATCATAGAGAAGTTTATAAAAAACAATCAGGTGGTCGTGGTAAATTCGCTGATATCGTATTTACTATTGAGCCTGCAGACGAAGGTCAAATTGGTCTTCAGTTTGAATCTATTATTAAAGGTGGTAATGTTCCAAAAGAATTTATCCCTTCAATTGAAAAAGGATTCAAAATGGCTATGGTAAATGGACCGTTAGCTGGTTTTGAAGTAGATGCTATGAAGATTACTTTAAAAGACGGTTCTTACCACGATGTGGATTCAGACCAATTATCTTTTGAACTAGCTGCAAAACTAGGTTTCAAAAATGTTGCAAAAGCTGCAAAAGCTGTAATCATGGAGCCTATTATGAAGCTAGAAGTTATTACTCCAGAAGAAAATATGGGTGATATCGTAGGTGATCTAAATAGAAGAAGAGGTCAAGTTAGTGATATGGGAGACAGAGCTGGTGCTAAAACTGTAAAAGCTACAGTGCCATTATCTGAAATGTTTGGTTACGTTACGACGTTAAGAACATTATCTTCGGGTAGAGCAACATCAACAATGGAATTTTCACATTATGCTGAAACTCCGAAGAATATTTCAGAGGAAGTAATTGCAGCAGCTAAAGGCGTAGAAGCTTAAAACTAAATAGAAAATGAGTCAAAAAATTAGAATAAAATTAAAGTCTTACGATCACAATTTAGTTGACAAGTCTGCTGATAAGATTGTAAAAACAGTAAAGAGCACAGGTGCTGTTGTAACAGGTCCAATTCCTTTACCAACACACAAGAAAATTTTCACTGTATTACGTTCACCACACGTAAACAAGAAGTCAAGAGAACAATTTCAATTAAGCTCTTATAAGAGATTATTAGATATTTACTCTTCATCTTCTAAAACGATTGATGCTTTAATGAAACTTGAATTACCAAGTGGAGTTGAAGTAGAAATCAAAGTGTAATTTGAACTAAACATGTCCTGAGCTGCGAGCAAAGGAAAAACGGAAAAAATACAATTCAAGGCTGAAACGTATTTTCAGCCTTGAGTTTTAAATAAGAATTAATAATTAAATAATAATAAATATGTCTGGGTTAATTGGAAAAAAAATCGGTATGACCAGCATCTTTGATGAAAATGGAAAGAACATTCCATGTACAGTAATCGAAGCTGGACCATGTATCGTTACCCAAGTCAGAACTGAAGAAGTGGACGGTTATAGTGCACTACAATTAGGTTTCGATGACGCGACAGAAAAAAGCGCTACTAAAGCAGACTTAGGTCATGCTAAAAAAGCGGGTACTTCTGTAAAGCGCAAAGTTGCTGAGTTCAAAGGTTTTGATGCGGAGTACAAATTAGGTGATGCAATCACTGTAGAGCACTTTATCGAAGGAGAATTTGTTGATATAGCAGGTACTTCAAAAGGTAAAGGATTTCAAGGTGTTGTAAAGCGTCATAATTTTGCTGGTGTAGGTCAAGCGACTCACGGTCAGCATAACCGTTTAAGAGCTCCTGGTTCTATTGGTGCAGCTTCTTATCCTGCGAGAGTATTCAAAGGAATGAAGATGGCTGGACGAATGGGTGGAGACACAGTAAAAGTTCAAAATTTAAGAGTTTATAAAGTAGTTCCAGAAAAGAACTTACTCGTCGTTAAAGGTTGTGTACCTGGACACAAAAACTCTTATGTAACAATACAGAAGTAATGAAGGTAGCAGTTTTAGATATAAAAGGAAAAGATACGGGTAGAAAAGCTGAGCTTTCTAAAGGCGTATTCGCTATTGAACCAAACAATCATGCTGTATATTTAGACGTAAAGCAATACTTGGCTAATCAAAGACAAGGAACGCACAAAGCTAAAGAAAGAGCAGAGATTACAGGAAGTACACGTAAGATTAAAAAACAAAAAGGAACAGGTACAGCACGTGCTGGTTCTATTAAGTCTGGTGTATTTAAAGGTGGAGGACGTATGTTCGGACCAAGACCAAGAAATTATGGGTTTAAACTTAACAAAAATGTTAAGCGTTTAGCACGTAAATCTGCACTAAGCATCAAAGCAAATCAGAATTCAATCGTTGTGTTAGAGGACTTTAGTTTCGAAACACCACAAACAAAGAATTTTGTCAATGTATTGAAAGCCTTAGAGGTAGAAAACAAAAAAACACTGTTTGTGTTGGGTGACTCAAATAATAATGTATATTTGTCGTCGCGCAATTTAAAAAGTTCTGAAGTTGTAACTAGCTCTGAATTAAGTACTTATAAAATAATGAACGCTAACAAAGTTGTTCTTTTAGAAGGTGCGTTAGAAGGAATTGAAACGAATTTAAGTAAATAGAAAACAAGATGAGTATCTTAATAAAACCGATAATCACTGAAAAAGCAACCATGCAAAGCGAGGTGCTTAACGCTTATGCGTTTCAAGTGAACACAAAGGCGAACAAGGTAGAAATCAAAAAAGCAGTTGAAGCTGCTTATGGAGTTTCTGTTGAAAAAGTTCGTACAATAAATGTCCGTCCAGATCGCAAGACCAAGTTTACAAAAACTGGCGTGCAACATGGTAAAACAAATGCTGTTAAAAAAGCAATTGTACAACTGGCGGAAGGTGAAATAATAGATTTATACGCTAACATGTAATTAGACATCAATGTCAGTAAGAAAATTAAAACCGATTACATCAGCCCAGCGATTTAGAGTAGTTAATGGATTTGACGCCATAACTACTGATAAGCCGGAGAAAAGCTTGCTTGCTCCGAAAAAAAGGTCTGGTGGTAGAAACAGTCAAGGAAAAATGACCATGCGCTACATAGGCGGTGGTCACAAGAAAAAGTATCGTATTATCGATTTCAAACGTAACAAAACTGGAGTTCCAGCTGAAGTTAAGACTATCGAGTATGATCCAAACAGAACGGCATTTATTGCTCTACTTAATTACCAAGATGGTGAGAAACGTTACGTTATCGCTCAAAACGGTTTACAAGTTGGACAAAAAATTGTTTCTGGTGAAAACGAAATTGCTCCTGAAATAGGAAATGCAATGCCACTAAGTGAAATACCATTAGGTACAATTATTTCTTGTATAGAGTTACGCCCAGGTCAAGGTGCTGTTATGGCTCGTAGTGCTGGTGCATTTGCGCAATTAATGGCAAGAGATGGTAAATTTGCTACCGTTAAGTTACCTTCAGGTGAAACAAGAATGATTCTTGCAAACTGTATGGCAACTATAGGAGTTATTTCTAATTCTGATCATCAATTACTAGTATCTGGTAAAGCAGGTAGAAGCAGATGGTTAGGAAGACGTCCAAGAACAAGACCAGTAGTAATGAACCCAGTTGATCACCCAATGGGTGGTGGTGAAGGTAAGTCTTCAGGAGGTCATCCAAGATCAAGAAACGGTATTCCTGCAAAAGGTTATAGAACACGTTCTAAGACTAAAGCGAGTAATAAGTATATTGTAGAACGTAGAAAGAAATAATTAAGAAAGTAGTATGGCACGTTCATTAAAAAAAGGACCTTATATCCATTATAAATTAGAAAAGAAAGTTGCTGAGAATGTAGCTTCAAACAAAAAGACAGTTATAAAAACTTGGTCTAGAGCATCTATGATTTCTCCAGATTTCGTTGGTCAAACAATAGCTGTTCACAATGGAAGACAATTTGTTCCAGTTTACGTAACTGAGAACATGGTAGGTCATAAGTTAGGAGAATTTTCACCAACAAGATCATTCCGTGGTCATGCAGGTGCAAAAAATAAAGGTAAAAAATAAGAATCATGGGAAGTCGTAAAAAACAAATGGCAGATGCCATTAAGGCAGAGAAAAAGCAAGTTGCTTTTGCTAAGCTTAATAACTGTCCTACATCACCACGTAAAATGCGTTTAGTTGCGGATTTAGTGAGAGGTAAGAAGGCGGAGCAAGCTCTTCAGATTCTTAGATTTAGTCCAAAAGAAGCATCTCGTCGTTTAGAAAAGTTGTTATTGTCTGCAATCGCAAACTGGCAAGCTAAAAATGAAGACGCTGATATTGAGGAAGCTAATTTATTTGTAAAAGAAATTAGAGTCGATGGGGGTACAATGTTAAAGAGACTTCGTCCAGCACCTCAAGGTAGAGCACATAGAATCAGAAAAAGATCTAACCACGTAACAGTTGTGGTAGATTCATTAAACAAAACACAAAGCTAAGATAGAGATATGGGACAAAAGACAAATCCAATCGGAAATCGTTTAGGTATTATCAGAGGATGGGAATCTAACTGGTACGGTGGTAATGACTATGGAGACAAGTTAGCCGAAGACGATAAGATTAGAAAGTATGTTCACGCTCGTTTATCGAAAGCAAGTGTGTCAAGAGTAATTATAGAGCGTACACTTAAACTTGTAACCGTTACTATCACTACTGCAAGACCTGGTATTATTATCGGTAAAGGTGGACAAGAGGTAGACAAGTTAAAAGAAGAGCTCAAAAAAATTACTGATAAAGAAGTTCAATTGAACATCTTTGAAATCAAGAGACCTGAACTAGATGCGCATCTAGTAGGAGCATCTGTTGCTCGTCAAATTGAGAGTAGAATTTCATACAGACGTGCAATTAAGATGGCTATTGCTGCGGCAATGCGTATGAATGCTGAAGGAATCAAAATCCAAATTAGTGGTCGTTTAAATGGTGCTGAAATGGCACGTTCTGAACACTACAAAGAAGGACGTATCCCTTTATCTACTTTTAGAGCAGATATTGATTACGCTCTAGTTGAAGCACATACTACTTATGGTAGATTAGGTGTTAAGGTTTGGATTATGAAAGGCGAAGTATATGGAAAAAGAGAGCTTTCTCCATTAGTAGGCCTTTCTAAACAAAAAGGAAAAGGTGGACGCGGTGGAAACAAAAAAGGTGGAAACCAACGTCGTAGAAAGTAATTTTTTAAAGGAAAGAAGAAAAAATGTTACAGCCTAAAAGAACAAAATTTCGTAAGCAGCAAAAAGGACGTATGAAAGGAAATGCGGGAAGAGGCCATTTGTTATCAAATGGAACTTTCGGTATCAAATCCCTAGATTCAACGTTTATTACTGCACGTCAAATAGAAGCAGCACGTATTGCAGCTACTCGTTACATGAAAAGAGAAGGATCGTTATGGATTAAGATATTTCCAGACAAGCCTATCACAAAGAAACCTCTTGAAGTACGTATGGGTAAAGGTAAAGGTGCCGTTGAATATTGGGCAGCAGTTGTAAAACCAGGTCGTGTTTTATTTGAAATAAGTGGAGTGCCATTAGACGTAGCTCAAGAAGCATTACGTTTAGCAGCACAAAAACTTCCAGTTAAAACTAAGTTTATCATAGCTAGAGATTACGAAGCTTAATAAAAAGTATTATGAAGCAATCAGAAATTAAGAAGCTATCAACAGCTGAGTTACAAGAGAAACTTGGTGAGACAAAAAAGAGTTATACAGACCTTAAAATGGCACATGCTATATCTCCTTTAGAGAATCCTATCCAGTTACGTAACGTAAGACGTGCCGTAGCTCGTATGGCGACAGAGTTAACTAATAGACAAGACTAATTGTATTCTGCTGAAAGATGGAAAAAAGAAATTTAAGAAAAGAACGTATAGGAGTAGTGACTAGCAATAAAATGCAAAAGTCAATTGTTGTTGCCGAAGTAAAAAAGGTAAAACACCCTATGTATGGAAAATTCGTTTTGAAAACAAAGAAATATGTTGCTCATGACGAAACAAACGACTGCAATATCGGAGATACTGTAAAGATTATGGAAACACGACCTTTAAGTAAATCTAAATGTTGGAGATTAGTAGAAATAATTGAAAGAGCGAAGTAATTATGGTACAACAAGAATCAAGATTAAAAGTAGCTGACAATACAGGAGCAAAGGAAGTATTAACTATCCGTGTTCTTGGAGGTACAAAAAGACGTTACGCGTCAGTTGGTGACAAAATAGTAGTTTCAGTTAAAGCTGCTACACCAAATGGTAGTATTAAAAAAGGAGCTGTATCTACAGCTGTTGTTGTGCGTACTGCAAAAGAAGTTAGACGTCCTGATGGATCTTACATCCGTTTTGATGATAACGCATGTGTACTTTTAAACCCAACGGGTGAAATGAGAGGAACACGTGTTTTTGGACCAGTAGCAAGAGAGCTTCGTGATAAACAATTCATGAAAATTGTATCATTAGCACCAGAAGTGCTTTAATACATCAAGAAAAAATGACAAAGCTTAAAATAAAAACTGGAGATACTGTTCAAGTAATTGCTGGAGACCACAAAGGTTCAGAAGGTAAAGTACTTAAAGTATTGATAGAAAAGAACAAAGCCATCGTAGAGGGTGTGAACATGGTAAAGAAACACACTAAACCAAGTGCACAAAGTCCTCAAGGTGGTATCGTAGAGAAAGAAGCAGCTATCCATATTTCAAATTTATCATTATTAACTGGTAAAGGCGAAACTACTAGAGTAGGTTTCAAAATGGATGGAGATAATAAATTGAGATTTTCTAAAAAATCTAATGAAGTAATTTAGTTATGGCTTACGTTGCAAGATTAAAACAAGAGTACAAGGACAAAGTTGTTCCTGCTCTTACAGAAGAATTTGGTTACAAGAATGTAATGCAAGTACCTAAACTCACCAAGATAGTAATATCTAGAGGTGTTGGTGCTGCTGTGGCAGATAAAAAATTAGTTGATCACGCTGTTGATGAATTAACAAAAATATCTGGTCAGAAAGCTATACATACTTTATCAAAGAAAGATGTCGCTTCATTTAAGTTACGAAAAGGTATGCCAATTGGCGCTATGGTAACTTTAAGAGGTGAGCAAATGTTTGAATTTTTAGATCGTTTAATCACATCTGCATTACCACGTGTTAGAGATTTCAACGGTATCAAAGCTACAGGTTTTGATGGTCGTGGAAACTACAATCTAGGTGTTGTAGAGCAAATTATCTTCCCAGAGATTGATATCGATAAGATTAACAGAATTTCTGGTATGGATATTACATTTGTTACAACTGCTGATACTGATAAAGAAGCAAAATCACTTTTAACAGAACTAGGATTACCTTTTAAAAAGAACTAATTATGGCAAAAGAATCAATGAAAGCCCGTGAGGTAAAGCGTGCAAAAACGGTTGCTAAATATGCTGCTAAACGTAAAACTTTAAAAGAAGCTGGAGATTATGAAGCATTACAGAAGTTACCAAAAAATGCTTCACCAATTCGTCAACATAATCGTTGTAAACTTACAGGTAGACCAAAAGGTTATATGAGACAATTTGGTGTTTCTCGTGTTATGTTTAGAGAAATGGCTAATCAAGGCTTAATCCCAGGTGTCAAAAAGGCAAGCTGGTAATAATAAAGAATTATAAATTGGTTTTAGGTTTGGTGTAGAAGAGTTCTATTTCCAAAAACCGATACCGTAAATTAATAAATATGTATTCAGATCCAATAGCGGATTATCTTACGCGAGTTAGAAATGCAGTAAAAGCTAACCACAGAGTGGTTGAGATTCCTGCCTCTAACTTAAAGAAAGAGATGACTAAAATATTATTCGACCAAGGATATATTTTAAGTTATAAATTTGACGATTCTAATGTACAAGGAACAATCAAGATTGCTCTTAAGTACAACAAAGACACAAAAGAGTCTGTCATCAAAAAAAATTCAAAGAATTAGTACACCAGGTTTACGTAAGTATGCTGGCGCCAACGAAATGCCAAGAATCTTAAATGGTTTAGGTATTGCAATTGTTTCTACCTCTCATGGAGTTATGACAGGGAAACAAGCGCAAAGAGAAAATGTTGGTGGTGAAGTATTATGTTACGTATACTAAAAACAGGAAGATATGTCAAGAATAGGTAAAAATCCAGTTTCAATTCCTGAAGGTGTAACAGTAGAAGTGAACAACGGCGTAATTACTGCAAAAGGTAAATTAGGCGAGTTAACTCAAGAATACACAGGTATTGATATTAAAATAGAAGACGCTACTATTACATTGGAGCGTCAGTCTGAAAAGAAAGAAGTCAAATCAAAGCATGGTTTGTATAGAGCCTTAATCGCTAATATGATTGAGGGTGTGTCTAAAGGATGGACTAAAGAATTAGAATTGGTTGGTGTGGGTTATAGAGCCTCTAACCAAGGACAAAAATTAGATTTAGCTCTAGGTTTTTCACACAATATAGTATTGGATATCGCTCCAGAAGTTAAAGTAGAAACAATTTCTGAAAAAGGTAAAAACCCAATAGTAAAGTTAACCTCGCACGACAAACAATTAGTTGGTCAAGTAGCAGCTAAGATTCGCGGTTTCCGTAAGCCAGAGCCATACAAAGGTAAAGGTGTTAAGTTTGTTGGTGAAGAAATAAGAAGAAAAGCAGGTAAATCAGCTTAATAAATAGGTTATGGCATTAACAAAGAACGAAAGAAGACAAAGGATAAAAAACAGAATACGTAAGATTGTATCTGGTACTGAAGCTAGACCAAGATTATCTGTTTTTAGAAGTAATAAAGAAATTTATGCTCAAATCGTAGATGACGTGACTGGTAAAACTATCGCTGCTGCATCTTCAAGAGATAAAGACGTGAGTGGTACAAAAGGTAATAAAACCGAAGTTGCTGCTTTAGTTGGTAAAGCAATTGCTGAAAGAGCATTAAAAGCTGGTATTGAGACTATCTCCTTTGATAGAGGTGGATACTTATACCACGGTAGAGTAAAATCATTAGCAGAAGGTGCTAGAGAAGCAGGACTTAAATTTTAAGACATTATGTATCAAAAATATAAAAACGCAGAGCTTGTAAAACCAGGAGGTTTAGATTTAAAAGATCGATTGGTAGGCGTACAACGTGTTACTAAAGTAACTAAAGGTGGTAGAGCATTTGGTTTCTCTGCTATTGTAGTAGTTGGTGATGAAGATGGTGTTGTAGGACATGGTTTAGGAAAGTCAAAAGACGTGGCTACAGCAATCGCTAAAGCAATTGAAGATGCTAAGAAAAACTTAGTTAGAATTCCTATTATCAAAGGAACATTACCACACGAACAAAAAGGTAAATTTGGTGGTGCTAGAGTAAACATTATTCCTGCTGCTCCAGGTACCGGTGTTATTGCTGGTGGTGCTGTAAGAACAGTTCTTGAAGCCGTAGGTGTACACGATGTATTATCTAAGTCTCAAGGATCATCTAACCCTCACAACGTAGTAAAAGCAACTTTTGACGCATTATTACAATTAAGAGATGCTGGTTCTATCGCTAAAGAAAGAGGTATTTCACTTGAAAAAGTATTTAACGGATAATCATTAGTACAGATGGCAAAGATTAAAGTAAAGAAAGTTAAAAGTGCAATCAACCGCACAAAAAGACAAAAGCTAACATTAGAAGCCTTAGGTCTTAAAAAGATTGGACAGGTTGTAGAGCATGATGCCACACCAAATATCCTTGGTATGGTTAAGAAAGTAGAACATTTAGTTTCCGTAGAGGAAGCTTAAAAAATATAACTTAACAATGGATTTAAGTAATTTAAAACCTGCAGAGGGTTCAGTAAAAAAACAAGGAAAACGCATTGGTCGTGGTCAAGGTTCTGGTAAAGGTGGTACTGCTACACGTGGCCACAAAGGAGCTAAGTCGCGTTCTGGTTATTCTAAGAAGTTAGGATTCGAAGGTGGTCAAATGCCATTACAACGTCGTGTACCTAAGTTTGGTTTTACTAATATCAATCGAGTTGAGTACCAGGGTGTAAACTTGGATACCTTACAAGAGTTAGTAGAAACAAAGAAAATTAAAAATACTGTAGATTTTGAAACGCTTGTAGAATTAGGATTAGCTGGTAAAAACGAGCTTGTTAAAATTCTAGGAAGAGGTGAATTAAAAACAAAATTAACAGTAAAGGCTCATAAATTTACTGCGTCGGCAAAAGCTGCTATTGAAGCTGCTGGTGGTGAAGCTGTAACTTTATAAGATATATAGAATGAAAATAATAGATACATTAAAAAACGTCTGGAAAATTACAGAGCTCAAGGATAGAATAATATTAACTCTTGGGTTATTGTTAGTTTATCGTTTTGGAGCACAAGTAGTTTTACCAGGTATTGATGCTACTCAATTAGGTGGAATCCAAGAAACTACAGGTAGTGGTATTCTGGGATTATTAAATGCTTTTACTGGTGGTGCTTTTGCTAATGCTTCAGTATTTGCCTTAGGTATCATGCCTTATATCTCAGCTTCGATTGTAGTCCAGTTAATGGGGATAGCTATTCCGTATTTACAAAAACTACAGAAAGAAGGAGAGAGTGGTCGTAAAAAGATAAATCAAATTACACGCTGGTTAACTATTGGTATTTGTTTGGTACAAGCACCAGGTTACTTAGTAAGCTTACCTAGTCTAGGAATCCCTTCAAGTGCTTTTTTATTAGGTACCGGAGGTCTTTTTTACTTTTCTTCTATAGTTATATTAGTGACAGGTTGTGTTTTTGCAATGTGGTTAGGTGAGAAGATTACAGACAAAGGTATTGGTAATGGTATATCATTATTAATAATGGTTGGTATTATTGCTACGATGCCTCAATCTTTCTTATTAAACTCAGCGTCTAGATTAGAAGGAAACGGTGGTTTCATGGTAATATTAATTGAACTAGTAGTATGGTTCGTAATAATATTATCATCAGTATTATTAGTAATGGCAGTACGTAAAATTCAAGTACAATATGCGCGTAGAAATGCGACAGGTGGTTTTGAGAAAAATGTATTTGGCTCTCGTCAGTTTTTACCATTAAAATTGAATGCCTCAGGTGTAATGCCAATTATCTTTGCACAAGCGATTATGTTTGTACCTGGATTAATAGGTGGTTCATCTTGGTTAAAAGAAACAGATGCAGGTCAGTGGATGCAAACTAACTTCCAGGATATTTTTGGATTCTGGTATAATTTAGTATTTGCACTTTTAATTATTGTATTTACATATTTTTATACTGCTATAACTGTTCCTACGAACAAGATGGCAGATGATTTAAAACGTAGTGGTGGTTTTATACCAGGTATACGTCCTGGAAGTGAAACTTCAGAATATTTAGATAAAATTATGTCTCAAATTACCTTACCAGGTTCTATTTTCTTAGCACTTATAGCTGTGTTCCCAGCATTTGTTGTAAAATTAATAGGAGTTCAACAGGGTTGGGCATTGTTCTTTGGTGGAACATCACTATTAATTATGGTTGGAGTTGCAATAGACACAATGCAACAAATAAATTCTTATTTGTTGAATAAGCACTATGACGGATTGATGAAATCAGGTAAAAATAGAAAAGCAGTAGCGCAATAATATTTATACTATGGCAAAACAAGCAGCAATAGAGCAAGACGGTACAATTATAGAAGCATTATCAAATGCGATGTTCCGTGTAGAATTAGAAAACGGTCATATCGTAACAGCACACATATCTGGTAAGATGCGTATGCATTACATAAAGTTATTACCGGGTGACAAAGTAAAATTAGAAATGAGTCCTTACGATTTAACTAAGGCTCGTATAACTTATAGATACTAATAATTAGTATTTAAAAATCAAAACAGATGAAAGTAAGAGCATCAGTTAAAAAAAGAAGTGCCGATTGTAAATTGGTACGTAGAAAAGGAAGACTTTACGTAATTAACAAAAAGAATCCTAGATTCAAACAAAGACAAGGGTAGTTATGGCAAGAATTGCAGGTGTAGACATACCAAAACAAAAAAGAGGAGTTATCTCTTTAACTTATATCTACGGAGTAGGTAGAAGTCGTGCAAAAGAAATTTTAGCAACTGCTAAAGTAGATGAAAGCACAAAAGTACAAGATTGGACTGATGACCAGATTGGAGCAATCCGTGAGGCCGTAGGAAATTTCAAAATCGAAGGTGAATTACGTTCTGAAACTCAATTAAACATCAAGCGTTTAATGGATATTGGATGTTACAGAGGTATTCGTCACAGAGCTGGTCTTCCATTAAGAGGACAGCGTACTAAGAATAACTCTCGTACAAGAAAAGGAAGAAGAAAAACAGTTGCTAACAAAAAGAAAGTAACTAAATAAAAATAGTCTTTAGTCTATAGACGTTGGAAGGAATCTGTTCGAAATTATAAAAGGTTTAGGATTCTAGCGACTATTCACTATTTACTAAAAACTAATAAATATGGCAAAGTCAAGTACAAAAAAACGTAAAGTAATAGTTGATGCTATTGGAGAAGCGCATATAACTGCATCTTTTAATAATATCATTGTTTCTTTAACAAATAAAAAAGGTGACGTAATTTCATGGTCATCAGCTGGTAAAATGGGTTTTAGAGGTTCTAAAAAGAACACACCTTACGCTGCTCAATTAGCTGCAGAAGATGCTGCTGGAGTTGCAAAAGAAGCTGGACTGAAGAAAGTTAAAGTGTATGTAAAAGGACCTGGTAATGGTAGAGAATCTGCAATCAGATCTATCCATAATGCAGGTATTGAAGTATCAGAAATCATTGATGTTACTCCATTACCACACAACGGTTGTCGTCCACCAAAAAGACGTAGAGTATAATCTGATTTAATTATCAGGTTTAACTATAATACAAGTCAAATTTTATCATTTTAAACTAATAACAATCTTAAGTATTGATATCAGTTTATTTTGTTTAAATTTGCAAACTGAAAAATTATAAACAAGTATCAACGAGAGGCAAACGATTTAGAAGGATAAGTATAAGACCTTAATTCTATAATCACTCTCAAAACTAATTTAAAATGGCAAGATATACTGGTCCTAAAACAAAAATAGCTAGAAAATTTGGTCAAGCTATCTTCGGAGATGATAAAGCCTTCGAAAAAAGAAATTATCCACCAGGACAACATGGAAACAACCGTCGTCGTGGAAAAAAATCTGAATATGCAATCCAGTTAATGGAAAAGCAAAAAGCTAAATACACTTATGGTATTTTAGAAAAGCAATTCAGAAACATGTTCAAAAGAGCAACAGCTGCACAAGGTATTACAGGTGAAGTACTATTACAATTATGTGAATCTCGTTTAGATAACGTGGTTTT
>Ga0115102_10483507_pt1 | contig 13415 bp, 3 predicted proteins | sample MBTome_5_FD_89644 | JGI IMG/M metagenome (GOLD analysis project Ga0115102, IMG submission 89644) | Marine eukaryotic communities from Pacific Ocean to study complex ecological interactions - MBTS_5May14_M2_3um Metatranscriptome... | ecosystem: Environmental > Aquatic > Marine > Oceanic | place... | reverse complement strand
CCTTTGCAACCTTGACAATTCAAAGATTTTTAATTTTAATTATACTTATACCTTTTTTTGCTAACAGTCAATCTTTTACGCAAATAAGTATAACAGATTCTATTTATTGTAATGGAGATTCTGAATGTGTCGATATTGACATCATCAATCTTAATGATGATGAACAATACCTTTTCTCGGTTTGGAGAGAAATCGGCATAAATAACATTCAACTTATTGAAATAGTTGAAAATGTTACAAACACTCCTTTCTACGAAGCAAGCAGCGGTACAATAAGTTATTGTTTTGAAAATGTTGGAGATTTTATTCTAGAAATAGAAGATGCGTCAGAAATTATTATTGCAGATACTTCTTGGAGTACAATGACTTGGCCGGTACAATTGGGAATTAATCAAATGACCTCTCAGGATTCACTTCAGTGTAATAGTAATACGGATGGTGTGCTTAAGGTAAACGGTACAGGTGGCGTGCCTCCTTTAACCTTTAGTTGGGTTGGTCCTGATGGGTACAGTGCTGTTCAAAGCGATGTTTATATTTCGGAGTTAAGTGGTCTTTCTGCTGGGGTTTATAATCTAACATTAACAGATGATAATGGATGTGAGAATAACTCCTTTACCACCACAATTTACGAGCCTTCAAGCATAACTGTAGATATTACTGTTGACAATTTTGAAAGCTGTTATGACTCTTCTGATGCCCAATTAACAGTTACAGTCTCTGGAGGAAATGATTCGATCTACACCTACATTTGGGATAGTGGAGACACTACAGCATCTATAGCTACTGGAGCAGGTTATCATTCTGTAATCGTCAAAGATTCAGAAGGATGTCAAGGGAGTAACTTTATAGAACTAGATGAAATCCCAGCGCTATCATTGGATAGCATAATCATTGAAGATGCTTTATGTGTCGATACGGAAGGCTCCGTTGAATTAATTGTATCGGGAGGTACAGGGGAATTCTCCTTCGAATGGCCTGATGGTGTTTCAAATGATAATACTCAGAACTTATTAGCTAATGAATACACTATTAATATAATTGATGAAAACGCATGCCTTATTCAGGCGTTGTTTACTATTGATGAGGCTGATAGTTTAGAGTTTGCTTTAAATTCTATTTCTAACGCAAATTGCTTTGGGGCAAACGATGGTGAGATTGGTTTTGTTATAAGTGGGGGATCGCCCAACTACTCTATTACTTTTAATGGAGAAAACACCTTACCAAAACAATATTTTAATATTGTTTCTGACACTTCCTTTCAAAGCTTTGAAGCGGATACTTATGAAATTCAAATTACAGATGATAACGGTTGTACTAATTCAGAATATTTAGATAGCGTTAGTCTTTTTGAACCTTCAGAGCTTGTTCTAACAGACACTACCATAAATAATGTTTTGTGTTTTGGTAATTCAACAGCCTCTATCGAAGTAACCGTTGGTGGCGGCTATGGAAATTATATTTATTCTTGGACGGACGAAGATAACAATACCATTGGTAGTGGAAATTCAATTTCTAATTTATCATCAGGAATCTACAGTTTAACAGTTAACGATAGTGTTTGCTCTAAACTATTCTCTTTTGAAATAACTCAAGCCGAACAAATTCAGTATCAGTCAGCCCCTGTGGCTAATGATGTCAGTTGCTACGGAGGTAACAACGGGTTTATTTCGAACGTAATTATTCAGGGTGGAGTTCCTCCTTACCAATATAATTGGATTAACGACGGGATTACTTTAACTCAAGCTAACCCTTCATCTCTTGTAGCGGGTCAGTATGAACTCAACATAGAAGATGCAAATGAATGCCAATCTTCATTTCCTGTTATAGAAATTTCTGAGCCTTCTGAACTGATTTTTCTTCCCAATTCGGTTCTGACTCAACCTTCTTGTTTTAATGTTGATGATGGTTCCATTAATATTTTGGCTAATGGTGGTGTTACTAACTATAACTATCAACTTAAAGAAACTTCATCTGCAAGCCTTTACTCTAATAATGAGGTAGAAAACTTAGCTGCTGGTGAATATGAATTTAAAGTTACAGATGCCAATGGATGTGAATTAGATACACTGTTTACTTTTAATAATCCTGACGACTTAATTTTTAATTCTACGACTAATGATTTGACTTGTTTTCAGTCCAACGATGGGTTTATTGCTTACAGTTATGACGTGGGAAGCTCACCTTACACGATTTACTTTGAAGGAGCCATACAAGCCAACGATACTGTATTCGGACTTGCCGCATCCAGCTATATCTCTGTGCTAGAGGATGAAAATGGTTGTACAAAAACACTTTATGACACTATCATACAACCAGAAATATTAAGTTATTCTTCGGAGGTTGTTTCACCCAGTTGTAATGAAGATAACCTTCTACAAAATGGATTAATCTCCAATGGTAAAATTATTTTAGACCTTTATGGAGGTAGTGGCTTCTATGAGGTCATTGCTAATGAAGATACCACACAAGTTGAATCTGCCATTTCTTTGAATATAAGTAATTTATCGGCAGATTCTTATGATATTAATGTTGTTGATAGCCAAGGCTGTTTGCTCTCTTTCAGTGAAACTGTAGAAAGTCCAAACCCAATCAATGTTTATGCTAACGTCACGGATATTATCGTCTTTGGTGATGCTACAGGCTCTATAGACATAAGCGTAACTGGAGGACAAGAACCCTATGATATTTCATGGTCTGGACCTGGCTTTATTTCTAACTCACAAGATATTATCAATCTACAAGCGGGGATATATACTTTGATTATTGTTGATAATAATGGTTGTTATGAAATCTTTGAATACGCTGTTAATCAGGGCGATTGCAATATTCAAATTAATCCATCTATTATTGAGCCGACTTGCTCAGGAGATAACGCTATCATCAATTTTGAGCTTTATGGTGGTTTACCCCCCTACAATTGTTACATGCAAGGCGACTTTGATTCAGATGGTAATATCGACGACGTACTTCCAAATACAACTATCAATTCAACTTTAGCTAATGATTTGGTAGTGCCCGCCGGAACTGAGTACACTCTTTTTGTTGAAGATGAGGGAGGGTGTTTGCTAACTTATAATTTTATTATCCCAATTAAAGAACCCATTTCATTATCCGCAAATGTTGTCGATGCATCATGTTATGGAATTGAAGACGGGAAAATAATCATTGATCCATTATCCGACATTTCAGGTGGAACGGCACCGTATGATATTGAATGGCTCGGCTTGGATTTAGACCCTGTTGACCCTTATACATTGAGCTCCGGACAATATATTGTTACGATCGAAGATGATGAAGGCTGCCAAGACACCTCCTATTTTAACATCAATGAACCTGATCAAGTTACTTTGTTTGATGCTATTGTTGTTCATACAAATTGTGTAGAAGGCAGCAATAGTGCGGCTTCTAACGGATCAATATCTGTTATTGCACAAGGTGGGAATACTTCAGGCACGGGATTATATCAATATTCTTGGTCTAGTCCTTCTATTCCTTCACTACAAAATATTGATGGACTTGCTCCAGGCTCTTATTCGGTAATCATCAGTGACCAAACCAACTGTTCTTCGCCATCTTATTCATTTGAAATTTTATCTCCTGAATTTATAGAATTTGATTTTTACACTTCAGAGCCTATTGGTTGTCACAACGCTTGTGATGGCTCTATAAGTGTCTTCACCAGTAATACTTCTACAGATATATTTTATTGGTACGATGTCAGTGATTCTGTCTACATAGGTAATTCAAATACTCTAAATAACCTTTGTGAGGGAAGTTATTATTTTGCTGTCGAAAATGAATACAATTGTTACAGAGAATCACCAGCCTTGGGTATTGGAAATATCACTTTAGACAATCCGGATGAATTTACAATTAATCTCGAGCAGTCGCCTTCTGTTCCTAATGGGTTGTGCAATGGTTTGGCTAGCGTTAATTCACCAACAGCCACTGGCTTAGTAACATTTGATTGGTCTACAGGTGAAACAACCTCAACCATTGAAAACCTTTGTGGTAATGAAATCTATCAAGTGATTGCCACAGATGAAAATGACTGTCAATCTTTTGAACAGTTTATCATTGAAGAAGACGAATGCAATTTGAGCATAGGAGATTTAACAGTAGAAAATATTAGTTGTAACAATGCTAATGATGGTAGAATATATTCTCAAAATACTTTTCAAGGCGGATTTCCTCCTTATACAATCTACCTGTATAATCAAGATGTACTTGTTGATCAGCAAACTACAAATTCTAATTTTGTGAATTTCTCATCGCTTTCTGAGGGAGAATATTTTGTTATCCTTGAAGATATTGGCGGTTGTCTTTCTACTTTCAGCACAACAATAACAAACCCAAATCCCCTTTCTTATAGCTATACCATTGAAAATAGTAATTGCTACAATTCGTTTGACCCTGAAGTGCACATTACCATTACAGGAGGAACACCTTTTTCTGGTGATACTGCTTATGATATTGATTTCTTTGATTATGAATATTACATCTCCTACGAGGAAAATGGAATTGAAAATTATGTTTCTGGAAACAACACGCTTGCAAGTAGTTATCCTCTCATTGTTTCAGATTCTAATGAATGTACTAGCCCACTAATTCCTTCAGATGATATTTTCGTTGTAGAAGTTAGCGATATAGATTCAATATTAATTGACGTACAACTGACCTCACCCAAATGTTATGGCGACTCTGATGGAGTGGCTGTATTATCTTACAGCGGTGGTCAAGGGCCTTACGAGATTAATTGGTACGAAAACGGCTCATTACTTCCAATAGCACAGTCTCTAACAGTTGTTGAAGGTCTTAGTGCGGGTAATTATTATGTGTCTGTAAAAGATGCTTTGGGGTGTGAAACAATTCATGACTTTGAGGTCATAGATATTGATTCTATTACTGTTGTTTCTCAACTCACTTTACCATCGTGCGTTGGCGCTTCGGATGCTTCAATAAGTACTAGTATCACCGGAGGTAATGGAGGATACAGTTTTTTATGGTCGCCCGGAAGTATGATATCAAGTAACGTTACTGGACTATCATCAGGAAGTTATGATTTGATAATAATTGATCAAAAATTATGTGAACATATAGAGACATTTGTCATTGAAGATCCCGATGTTATTGCTATAGATTTAGATGTAACACCTATTAGTTGTAATGGTCAGTCGGATGGTGCGATTTCTGCTACTGCTACATTGGGCGCTGGAGGTTATTCTTATCAATGGTATTTAAATGGAGGTGCAATTTCAAGCATTGACGGCGGTATTTCTCCTGATGTTGTTAATCTATCATTAGGGATTTATTCCGTTGAAGTAACGGACGCTTTTGGATGTTCATCATCAACCTCCTTCGAGATGGTAGAGCCGTCATCTATTGATATTGAAATTGATCCAACTAACCCCAGTTGTTTTGGTGCTAATGATGGTCAGTTTATTGCCTCATTAAATGGAGGAGAAGGAAGTTTTCAGTATGCCTTAAAAGATGACCTTAATAATATCCTGACTGAAGAATTTTATTCAAACCAACTTTATTCTGGCACTTATAATTTTGTTGTTACTGATGGAAATTCTTGTCAGGACTCCGTCTTATTTACAATTGAAGAGCCAGAGTCTATTCAACTTAATGTTACTGTTACTGACGTCAGTTGCTATAACGGCAACAACGGAAGCGCAACATTTGATGTTCAAAATAATACTGGTAGCGTTAGTCATACATGGTCAAAGGTTATTGCTTTAAACGACTATGAAGAGATAAGTTATTCCGCCACTATGAATAATAATATTGTACAAGGTAATTACATTCTGCAAGTTGTGGATAGTATAGGTTGTACTCAATCCGAATTCTTTAGTGTAGAACAAGCAGACTCCATAGAGGTCTCTGTGATAACGTCACCATCAGTATGTTCTAATGTTAGTGGAGCATCGGCTATGGCGACAGCAGTAAACGCTCTACAACCCGTCAATTATGTATGGACAATCAACCAAGGGACTAATATTTCCCAAACAGGTCAGACTGCTTCAAATTTAAATACAGGAATTATTTATTTGAATGGTACAGACGCTAATGGTTGTGCTCTTCCATTAACAGAAGTTGACATTCCAGAATCTGTAAATGCACTTATTCAAGTTCAAATAGATATTCTAACGCCTAATAATTGCTTTAACGATGCGAAAGCTGAACTTGAAGCAGTAGTCTTTAATGACGATAATTCACCCATTAGTAGTAATGTGCTTTATCAATGGTATTTCAACGGTAATGCCCTCTTAGCATCCCAAGGTGGAACTGTTAATGTTTTGTCGGATTTAGGTCCTGGTATTTATTCTGTGGAGGTTACTAACGAAAATTTAGGTTGTGTTCATGCAGATACTATCGAATTATTAAGTCCTCTAGAAATGACTATCGATGTTGTCACTGAAGATTTAGATTGTTTTGGTGACAGTATTGGAACGGCATTAGCAACAGTTGTAAACGGTAATATGCCGCTAAGTTACGAGTGGAACAATTCTATGGGTGTTACTATAGAAAATGATGTCTTTAACCCCTTAAATTTAAGAGCGGGAATATACGAACTCATCGTTACAGATTTTAACGGTTGCGAGCAATCCGAAGTTTTTGAAATACTTGAAAACGACAGTTTAGCCGTAGAAATCAATGCCCAGTCGGTAGGTTGTTTTGGTGGTAACAATGGAATCATTTATTCATCTATTGTTGGAGGGTTTGGTGATTACTCCTACCAATGGCGTAATGAACTCAACGAAATTATTTCTATATCCCCATCTGCAACTGACTTAGTGTCTCAAGATTATACGCTTTTAGTCTCTGATGATTTGGGTTGTTCAGTAACTTCTACAATAACATTAGATCAAGCTGAAGCGTTTGATATTACAACTAATATTGTTGATGTTAACTGTTATGGATATTCTACGGGTTCTATCAGTCTAGATGTATCAGGAGGAACAGGTGAGATAAGTTATGAATGGGATTCAACAGAAGACAATGTTAATCAACTTATAAACTTGAGTGAAGGCACCTATAAGGTTATTATTTCTGATGAAAATGGTTGTCAAACAGAAGAATCTTATACCGTTGCTGAATCGCCTCAATTGGAGGCTACGGCTGAAGGCATTTTCCAAAGCTGTACAGAAGGCATTGTGAATATCACTTCCATTGTAGGTGGCACTTCACCTTATGAGATTTTCTGGCTAGACGACCCAACTAATGAAACAATGTCTATTTCTAATTTAATGCCTGGATATCACACCTTTATCATTTCTGATTTCTATGATTGTATGCTAACAGACTCGGCACTAATTAGTGGATCAAACGAAATATTTACATCGGTTTCCTCAGATAGCGTTCTGTGCTATGGCGATTCTACAGGTTCAATTACTGTCAGCATTTTAAACGACGATAATTACCCCTATTATTACTCAATAAATGATGCAAATTCATTTGATGAAATGGTCGTTACTCAAACCTTTGTAATTGATGACTTACCATTAGGTGATTATACCATTTTCATTAAAGATGGTGAAAATTGTATAGATACAACCTCTCAACTTTCAATATATGAGCCTACTCCTTTGGATCTTCAACTTTCCTCAAGCGACGTTTTATGCTTTGATAACAATGACGGTATCATTAATGTTCAAGCGACAGGTGGTATTGCGCCTTATGACATTTCTTTGGATGGTGGCAGTACATTCGTAAATAACAACGATGATGGTATTGAAATGATAAATGTATTTAGCGGAAATTATGACGTGTTGATTTCTGATAATAATAATTGTACTATTTCAGAATTAGTATCCATTAACCAACCAGATAGTTTATTCTTATCGGTAAGTGATTTTACTGATTTCAATGGGTTTAACAACTCATGTTACAACTCTAATGATGCCTCATTAACTATAAATGTATCGGGTGGTACTGGAGATTTAAAATTATCATTTAACGATTCCACACTGATTGTTACGGATGGCTTTGTGTTAGAAAACATGAGTCAAGGTAATTATTCATTTGTCATTAGCGACGGTAATTTATGTTCTAAGACTATTGATACTGTGATAACTGCTCCCGAAAGCTTGAATTTTAATATGGTTTCTGTTTCAGATTACAATGGGGTGAACACCAGTTGCTTTGGCGAAAATGATGCATCACTATTAGCTTCAGTTACTGGAGGTATAGGTCCCTATGATTATTCTTACGATGGTGGTATTTCATATATTGTTTCTAATACGTTCAATGATTATGAATTCGAAGATTTAAGTTCGGGTACAATAAGCTTTCAAGTAAAAGACCACAACGAGTGTGTCGATACTTTCTCTTATCAGATTACTTCATCTGAAGAAATCATCCCCACATTAACTTTATACTCAGCAATAAGTTGTTATGGAAATGATGAAGCCGTTATTCTTGCTCAAGCACAAGGTGGTGTTGCTAACTACACCTATGAACTATCGAATACAGAAAATACAGAAACGATAGTGTCTTCTGAGTTTTCAGCTTTATTTACTGATTTATCGGCGGGTTTTTATGAGCTTAATATTGTAGATATTAACGGCTGTACAAACACGCTGTCCAATGCAAGTCAGTTAAATATCGTTCAGCCAGAGCCATTATCTTACGATATCAATGTCGATGAGATTTCATGTCATTCGGTCGCTGATGGAAGCATTCAGATAAGTAACATTTCTGGTGGTGTAGGCGAGTATTCACTCAAATTATATAATACTTTAGGTTTTTATTATGAAGAAAATAATCTAGAGAATTTCGATTTTCTAGATTTCGATTCTCTTGCTTCATCAGCTTATATACTAATTATTGCAGATGAAAATAATTGTCAGATTTTAGATACTATTAGTGTTGAAAACCCCGAAGAATTGAGTGTTGTAGAGAATATCACAGATTTAGAGTGTTACGAAATTGCAAATGGCAATGTAGAATTAGTCGTTCAAGGTGGTGCTTCGCCCTACACACTAACTCTTAATAATACAAGCTATTCGGAAGATGAGACTTTCTTTATCGAAGGCTTAATGTCGAATGATTATGAGTATCTGTTAATTGATGACAATGGCTGTGAGTATATTTCAGAGTTATCAATCTCTCAACCTGATTCAATAGTATTAGAATCTATCATTCAAAACAACCTATGTTTTGATCAGTCTTTTGGGGCGGTAACCTTTGAAGTTTCAGGTGGTGTTTTACCCTATTCTTTCCAATTTACCGATATTGACGGAGTGCTAATTTCAGACTCTAGTACTATTTCTAACTTAGCATCAAGCACCTATTTCATTACTCTTTTAGATTCTAATGGATGTGCTATTGATGAAGAGATAGTTATATCAGAACCATCAGACATTATTATCAGTCATGAGATATTGAATGAGACTTGTAAAGATGCTGATGATGCGAGAATTATTACATCCGTAACCAATTATCAAGATTCATTTGAAGTGTTCTGGTCTGATGAAGAATTATCAGGATTAGAAAATACCAATCTAAGTCCGAATGATTATATCATTACAATAGTTGATAATCAAGGTTGTTTTAAAATCGATACTATTACCGTTGAAAGTGCATTGGAGCTAGAGGTTTTCACCAGTTTGACTCCAACAGAATGTTTATATACTAACAATGGGGCTTTAAATGTGAGTTTTTCTCAAGACGGCAACTATTTTGTTCAGTTAACAGATGGCACTTCATCATATCAAAATAAGACAATCAATGAACTACTATTCGATAATTTGTCAGCCGGCGATTATGCCCTGACAATCAACTATGACTTGAATTGTACATACGATACTGCGATTACTATTATTCACGAAGGTGGATACGGATGTATCGTTCCCGAGCCGACATTCACTCCTAACTACGACGGAGTTAACGATGCGTTTGCTCCTCTAGCAGGATTTGATGAAGCCGTTGAGCTATTTATCTACAACCGTTGGGGAGCTATGTTGTACAACCAAAAATCTGTTAACCCTAAATGGGACGGTACGGATTTAAACGGGAACCTAGTGCCTAGTGCGGACTATTATTACATTGTCAAGTTTAATAACACCTTGTTTAACGATATAACAGGAATAATAACACTTTTGAAATAATGATTAGAAAAATTTTATTACTACTTATTTTATTGCCTATTATCGGTTTTGGACAGCAAAGCGCTTTAGTTTCTCATTATTACGAGAACATCACACTTTTTAATCCAAGTATGGCAGGGTATGACGAAAATACTTCAATTCGATTGAACGCCCGACAACAGTGGTATAAGTTTACCGACACTAATATTGGGCGATCATCACTTTCTATAAACAAGGGCTTTGCCGATGATGGTGTTGGAGTCAGTATTTTCAGTGACAACTCAGGAAACATCATCAAAAGTGGCTTTAATGTTAGTTATAGTAGGCGTGTTGCAATCAACGATAAATCTTCTGTATTCTTTGGGTTATCGGGAGGCTATCAGAACAACCAAATTCAGAATATTTCGGTACTTGACTTTCAATATTTTGACAATAAATACAACTGGTCGCCAAATACGGCCTTTGGCTTGACTTATAACTATGAATCCTTTTTATTAGGAGTATCCGTTGATGGATTACTAGACTCTGACTTGGGTTTTACAGAACAAGAAAACATCCTTGAAAAGCATTATTATGCTTTTATGTCTTATAACTTTGCCGCAAGTTCATCTGTTGATTTAAAGCCTTCTATCTTTTATAAAGAGGCAGAAAGTGGCTTTTCACAATTTGACTTGAACCTTAATTTATCTTATAAAAATGCACTGACTGTTGGGTTTGGATATAAAGGAAACTTCTCTGAAGATAGTGATTTTGGACCTCTAGTAACTTTAGGGCTAAACTTTGGAAATATCAAATCACTTATTAGTCAAGAATTCAACTCTAGCGAAGTTTCTTCCTATTCTGTTGGAACGACTGAGATAACACTAAGTTATGTTGTTTCACCCAAAGAAGAGCCGATAGCTGTAAAGAAGAAGGAAGTAGAAACTATAGAAGAGGAAGAGTTTAAAGACTCCGATAATGATGGGGTTATAGACGAAGAAGACCTGTGTCCTAACGAGTATGGAAGTAAGAGTGCTAAAGGCTGTCCAGATTTTGATAATGATGGCGTAAGAGATTCTGAGGACAAATGTCCAAATACTATTGGAGATTTGATGAATGGAGGGTGTCCTCTTTTAAGTCAAGAAGACAGCTCAACACTTGTTGATGCTATGATTAACCTAGAGTTTGATAAAAACTCCTCGGACTTAAAACAATCTTCTTCTCCTTACCTTTCTAATATTGGAAAGTTGCTATTGGGTAATAAAAACATGCTGCTCATTATTTCAGGTCATACAGATAGTGATGCATCGGATGAATATAACTTTAGTCTTTCTGCAAAAAGAGCTCAAGCGGTAAGAAATTATATTATTAAGATGGGAGTTTCAAAATCAAGACTAATCATTGATTTTTATGGTGAGACTAAGCCAATAGTTCCGAATGATACTGACTATAACAAGCAAAAAAATAGAAGAGTAGAGTTTGGTGTTACTTTTATTTAAAAACTAGAATGATTATCGTATGAAGTATTTATTATTTTCATTGTGTTTCTTATCATATTCCTTGTCGAATGCACAGGATATTAAGTTGAATTATTCAAAGGGGGGTTCGCTTCTATTTTTTGATGTGGATTCTAAGACCGAAAAGCTATCGAGCAAACTTGGCTTATCTTTGAGCAAAAATAATTCCGAATTTCAATTGGGATATTCTACTTTCAACTTCAATTATGACGGCAGTTTCCAAAAACGGGAAGATGTGTATAAAAACTATATGTCGGAAGTACAAGGCGCTTATATCTCTTACAGTCATAATTTTTTAGAACGAAACAGATTGAAGTTTAGTTTGGGATTAGAATTGGCGTTTAATAATTATTCTATTTCTACTAATTTAGAAAACAATCAGGGAATTTTATATTCTGATTATTGTGTAGACCAGTGGAGCGAATTAGGGTATTTCTCGGAAAATAATTTTGAGACTGATATGTCAATATTAAATATTGACCAACTAGAAGATTACAATTTATACTATTTGAATTTTGGGCCTTCTATTGAATGTTCTTATGAGTTGGTAGATAATTTTGAGCTCTTTGTAAAATCTATTTATCGAAAAAACACTACAGACATTCTAGATAATGTAAATGTAAATAATCAAAGAGGTATTTCATCCACTAACTCAACAGATAATCAGTTGGATTTAATGTTTGGAATAAAATTTCAGTTCAACAATAAACAAGCCATAAGCAACGACTCATTGATCTCATACATAGATTTTATTACAGGCGAAGATTCTGATACTCTAATAGAAAACCAAAATCCAGCTAAGGAAGAGGAACCTATTGTTATCAGTGTTAATAATGACCTTGAAGATATAAAAGATAATAAAGACTACATACTCGGTTTTTTCGATTTTAATGCTGATAGTATTAATTTAACTGATGAAGAAATAGATGAAGATTTTACTGAAATACAAACCGTCTTTACAAATGAATCATCAGATGAAGAAGAAGTAGAAATAATAGATGCTATTGTTAGTGATAATGCCTCTGACTTCTATCATTATCTTGTTATTGGTGTTTTTTCAAGCCAAACGAATTCAGTAAACTTTGCTCGTTCATTACAAGTCGATTCATCTAATGTATTGTATAGAAATAATATGTATTATTTATATGCTATGAAATCCAATAACATCAACGAGATTCGTCAGTTAAGAGACAGTTTTGAATACGATAGTTGGGTGATGAGTGTTGAATAATAATTTTTTCATGCTTAAGCTCAACGGTCTGACTTTAGATAAAGTCGTTCCACCTTATCTCTTGCCCATTGTGTTTTTCGTAAAAATTTAAGGCTAGATTTTATGTTAGGGTTGCTTTTAAAGCAATTAATATTTATTCTCTCTCCTAACTCTTCCCATCCATACTCGTCCACTAAAAACTCCAGTATTGTCACCAGTTTAATGCCATGTAATGGGTTATTGGCTTGTTTATTAGGTTTGTTACTCTCGCTATTCATTTTATATTGATTCAAATTTTGATAACGTATTATCTTTTCTTGTTCTTCTTTTTTAAATTTTGAATTTTGTCTCCTCTTCTTATTGGTTTTTTAAACCGTTCTTTTAACACTTTGCTGTAAGGTTTCTTTTTAGTTTTTTCTCTATTGTTTTTTGCCAACTTTTTGTGAGTAGAAGCTCCGGATTCTACTTTTGATTTTTTATGTGAAATTTCATCTAATTCGATGGGCTTGTCTTTTTCTTCAGGAGTAAGCTGTTTAGAAACTTCCACCTCCTGAGGTAATTCATGTAATGGAATAGTATAATTCATCAAGCTTTCGATAGCATCTTTTAAATCGG
>Ga0115102_10218748_pt1 | contig 13445 bp, 7 predicted proteins | sample MBTome_5_FD_89644 | JGI IMG/M metagenome (GOLD analysis project Ga0115102, IMG submission 89644) | Marine eukaryotic communities from Pacific Ocean to study complex ecological interactions - MBTS_5May14_M2_3um Metatranscriptome... | ecosystem: Environmental > Aquatic > Marine > Oceanic | place... | reverse complement strand
GAGTCTGAAACACGTTTACGTTTTGAAGATTACTTAGAAATGGCAATGGTAGAAGGTGAATTAAATGCGTCTGCATTAAATCCATTAACTCAACCAGGAACGCAAGGTTTATTTGCTGCTATTCAAGCTAGAGGAAATGTAGAAACTGGATTCACAGCAGCTCAAGGCTTAACTGAATTTGACGCTATCCTTAAAAACTTGGATACTCAAGGAGCTATCGAAGAAAACATGTTGTTCTTACAACGTCAAACTTCTTTAGACTTTGATGATATGCTAGCTAGTATCTCTAGCGGAGTTGCAGGAGGTGTTGCTTACGGATTGTTTGAAAACTCTTCTGAAATGGCACTTAACTTAGGATTCAGCGGATTCCGTAGAGGATCTTATGACTTTTACAAAACAGATTGGAAATACTTAAATGATGCATCTACTCGTGGAGCAATCAATGGAGTTAATTCAATTGAAGGTGTATTAGTACCAGCTGGAACTTCAACTGTTTATGATCAAGTATTAGGAACAAATATCAGACGTCCATTCTTGCACGTACGATACAGAGCTTCTCAAACTGATGATCGTAGAATGAAGTCTTGGTTAACAGGATCTGTTGGTGGAGCTAGTAACTCAACACTTGATGCAATGGAAGTAAACTTCCTATCTGAAAGATGTTTAGTAACACAAGCCGCTAACAACTTTGTATTATTCAGAGGACTATAATTAGTCACAAATATGTAATAGTTACCCTCGTTGTAATGACGGGGGTAATCATTACCTTTAAACTATTAAATTATATTATATTATGGCAAATAAAAAAGTACAACCTAAAAAAGCGGTTGCAAAACAAGTAGACCTAGAAGAGTCTATAAAAGAAGTAGTGAAAACAAGTGAACCAACTGAAACTACAAAAGATTGGAAACATTTGAAATCACCAGAACCAGTAAAGCCTGAGTGGGAAATTAAAGATAGAATATACTATCTAACAGGAACAAGCACTCCTCTCACATTAACAATACCAGGCAAACACACCAGAAAACACGCGTTATTATATTTTGACAAAAATTCTGGTAAACAAAAAGAAATTAGATATGCAACAAATCACGACTCGCCGTTTAAGGAAGACCAAGATGGAGAAGCTACAATGGGGCATATTATGTTTAGAAATGGAGACTTAAAAGTTCCAAAAGAACAACAAAATTTACAAAAATTACTTTCACTATATCATCCATTAAAAGGCAGATTATACCTGGAGTACGATCCTGTGGAAGAAGCTTTTGATGATTTAGAAATGTTGGATTTACAAACAGACGCAGCGGTGTTCGCAAGAGATATGGATATTGACGATGCTGAGGCTATACTACGTGTTGAAATAGGTAGTGAAGTTAGCAATCTATCCTCTAAAGAAATAAAAAGAGATTTAAGGTTGTTTGCAAACCGAAACCCTGAATTATTTTTAGAATTAGCACAAGACGAAAACGTTGGCTTACGTAACACAGCTATTAAAGCAACAGAAGCTAACATCATATCTTTGTCTCAGGATCAAAGAACTTTTTCTTGGGCATCTAACGGAAGAAAGCTGATGTCTGTACCTTTTGATGAAAATCCGTATTCAGCTATGGCTGCTTACTTTAAGACAGATGAAGGCATGGAAGTATTTAGATCTATAGAAAAGAAGTTTTTATAGTAGTTTTTAAAAAAAACACGTAATTATATTATAGATGGTGAATTAGTATTGACCGGTTTCTTAATTGGGACCGGTTAATATTTATAATAAAAGAAATAAAATGGCAGTAAATGTAGACATAGTTTATAAAACGGTATTACTTATTCTTAATAAAGAACAGAGAGGTAATCTATCACCAGACGAATTTAATAAAGTGGCTACTCAAGTACAGTTAGAAATATTTGAAAGCTATTTTGAAACTTTAAATCAGCAGGTTAGAAGACCTGATAATGACACGGAATATGCGGATCGCGTTAAAAACGTTGATCAGGACATATCTGTATTTAAAACATACGGTGATGCAACTTATGTTCCAGCTGGAGGATATTTTACGTTACCAACAACATCGGGAGCAGGTGTAGCTACTCAAACACTTACCGGAAACGGTACAGCTATTTCTTTTCCTTTTACATCGATAACTTCCTCTCAACTAGCAAGCAGCGTAATAGCTGTTACTATAGGTGGAGTATCAACAACAGCCTTCACAATAAGTGGAGCTAATATAATATTTAACAGTATTCCTGCAAATAACGCAGCTATAGTTGTTACGGCAACTCCAGAGGACTTTTACAGACTCGGTACAGTTATATATCAAAACGAAAAAGAAGTTCAGCTGTCGCAACGTAACGATCTTTTGTACTTAAATTCAACACCTTTAATAGCGCCAACAACAACTTACCCGATATATTTATATGAAAATAGTAAATTGTATTTATATCCGCAATCTATTACATCGGATATACAGGTTAGTTACTTGCGAAAGCCTGTTGATGTTATCTGGAATTTTACGATACCCTCTGGTCAAAATTATTATCAGTATAATCCTACAAATTCTGTTGATTTTGAGTTATCTAAAACGGAACAATCTAACATTATATTAAAAGTGTTACTTTATTCTGGTGTTGTTATTAGGGATCCTTCTATAATTCAAGTAGCTTCGCAACAAGTACAACAAGAAGTTCAACGCTCAACACTATAAGATATGCCTATACCTAATGGCGGTTTAATAACCGAAACTAACGAACAATATTACGCAGGATCGCAGCGATTTACATCTGACGGCACAGGCGTTGTTACTACAACATTTAATACTGATTTAATATTTGGATCTTCAACACCTGCTGATCCTGATTATGCTTTAAACAATTTTCAAGTTTACACTAGCACTACAGGAATAGCTGGTAATTATACTGAATATGCAGGACCCTACACCGTTTCTGGCAATACCATAAGTTTAATAGGAGCTTTACCTGCGGTTGGTGATTTTATAGCCGTACAATTAAAAGCTTTAGATGGCGGAAGCTTTGGCGCAGAAACAGCGGTAGGAACAGCTGTGCAAGAAAATTATGGAAGTTATGGGTATACTTCTTTAAATGATATTATTACTGGTTTTATAGCTATTTATGTAGGGGAACATAAATTAATACCAGACGTTAAAAGAACCGATGTTATATTTCACGCTAAAAGAGGTTTACAAGAATTTAGTTATGATACATTAAAAAGTGTAAAATCTCAAGAGTTAACCGTATCACCTGCTTTAAGTGCTATAATACCTCAAGATTATGTTAACTACGTAAACGTTTCTTATATTGATGCGTTAGGTGTAAAGCACCCTATATATCCAGCTAATAATTTAACTATAGCTCCTTACGAAGTTCCGCTACAGGACGAGCAAGGCAATCCTACTCAGGATAATTTTGGCGACAATTTAGAAGGCACTTCTAAAACACTTACAAGATGGGGAGAAGCTAATGACAATTTATTAAACGGTAATATAACAGTAGAAGATTATTGGGCTTACAGCGGATGGTTAACTGGTAATCCGTTTTTAGGGCAAAGATATGGTAACGAGCCGGAATATGCTCAAAGAAATGGTTGGTTTAATATAAATGAAAGAGATGGAACGATAGCTTTTTCATCGAACTTAAAAGATCGTTTAATAGTGCTTGAGTACATTTCTGATGGTTTAGCTTATGATTTAGACGCTAGAATACCAAAGATGGCAGAGGAAGCTTTATACGCACATATATTGTATTCTATACTAGCTAGCAGAATTAACCAGCCGGAATACGTTATACAAAGATTAAAAAGAGACAGATCAGCTAAATTAAGAAATGCTAAAATAAGATTATCTAACATTAAGCTATCAGAGATAGTACAAGTAATGAGAGGTAAATCTAAATGGATTAAATCGTAATTAAATGGCTCAACAAATTAAAAACACTTTTCTAAAATCCAAGATGAATAAGGATCTTGATGATAGAATACTGCCTAACGGCGAGTATAGAGATGCTCGAAATATATCTGTTGGTAGATCTGAAGACAATGATGTTGGGGCTTTAGAAAATATTATAGGTAACGACTTAGTCACCGGAACAGATATTGGCAATGGACTAACTGTAATAGGCGTTAAGCCTAATAATTCAACAGATCAAGTATTTGTGTTTTTAACAGACTACACTGATCCCAACCCTTTCCAACCTACAGATGCTCCTTCTACAAGCAATCATTATATATATGCATATAACAACGCTACAGGCGCTTATACTTCTTTAGTAACCGGAGATTTTTTAAACTTTTCAACAACTAATAGGATAATAGGTATAAACCTAATAGAAAACTTATTGTTTTGGACAGACAATAGAAATCAACCTCGTAAGATAAACATAGGTCTTTCTGGTAATCAATCAGCAGGATCCAGAATTACTTCTACAGAATATTATACACAGGAGCACCAAATATCAGTTGCTAAATATAGTCCTTATCAAGCTATACAGTTATACAACAGGTTAGACGTAGAAATTATTTCGGGTAACGTTAATTATGTTACTGTGAGTGGTGATAGAGTAGCGGAAATAACTCCATTTATAGGAGCTACAGTAGTTTCTTCAGAAAATTCTATAAGCGGGAATGAGTATGTAAAAATAACAAATGTTGCTTTAGTAGGTAGTAACACTAGAATTTCTTTATCTTCTAATATATCTAGCCCTACAGCTAATACATACTTTTCTTTTATTATGTCAACTATGACTAATAAAAATGACGACACTGCATGGCCTGGAGATCCTGATTTTTTAGAAGATAGATTTGTTAGGTTTAGTTATAGATTTAAGTATGATGACAACGAGTATTCTTTAATGGCACCATTTACTCAAATAGCTTACATACCAAAACAGTACGGGTTTTTTGTTAGTGGAGATGAAGATTCTGCTTACCAATCTACTATAGTAGATTTTATGGAAAACCTTGTTCAGAACATCGGACTAGTGATACCTTTGCCAACTAATGCAAATAGAATAGTCAGAGACTATAAGATAGCCGAACTTGAAATACTTTTTAGAGAAAGCGATAGTGTTGCTGTTAAAGTGCTAGAGAGTATTGCTGCTGGAGAAATTTCAGGCGCTAGCGGAATTAGCAACTATTATACCTATGACTATCAGTCAAGAAAACCATATAAAACTTTACCAGAAGCTCAAACAATTAGAGTGTATGATAAAGTACCCGTAAGAGCTTTCTCTCAAGAGAGTTCGGGCAATAGAATCATATACGGAAATTATAGAGATCAGCACACTCCACCTGCGAATATAAACTATAATTGTAAAATAGCCCCAAAAAGCGACACAGGCACTTTTAATAATTGGATAGAATATCCAAATCATTCCGTTAAAAGAAATAGAAACTATCAAGTAGGATTTATTTTAGCGGATAAGTTTGGCCGACAGTCACCTGTTTTACTTTCTTCAGTAGACAGTGGAATTAATAGTGATGGTCAATTTTATTTTGGATCTACTATATATAGTCCTTATGACATTTCAGAAACTGACACAAACGTAATTAGCTGGTTTGGTGATGCTATAAATGTAATAGTTAATTCAGAAATAAAATCTACTAAAAATTTATCGTCAGGAACACCAGGTTTATATGCTGTAAAACAAAACGCAGCTAACTCTACCGCAGAAGGTTATGCTGTTGAAGAATTAGGTAATGTTATTGTTAGCGATTCAGAATATACTTTTCGCTTAGATGATGCGGTTGATCAATTTCCTAACAACATAAATATTCCAAGGATTAATGATTATCTTAGAGGAGCTTATGAAGACTTCGTGCTTGTTACTAACATATCGGGACCTACAGGATCACAGCAACAATATACAGTAACAACAAGCGGTAGAGTAAACGATGTTTACCTAAGAACCGACAATTTAGCTGCTAATACCGCTGATTTAAAATTTGCATACACCATAAATGATTTAGGTTGGTATAGTTATAAGGTTGTAGTTAAACAAACAGAGCAGGAATACTACAATGTATACCTACCTGGAATACTTAATGGTTACCCTCTAGCTCAAACAAGTGGAAGCGGCAATGGCTCGGATAACGGTACATTTCCTTCTGAAACCAACTTAACAGCTTTTACAACATTGTTTAACGACAATATAAATAAAATACCTCGTGACTTAGCGGAAGTAGGTCCTGAACAAAAGCAATTTAGAAGCTCTGTAACACTATATGGTAGAGTTACTAATATAATGACAACCTCTACTGCTAGTAACGAACAATACTATGCTAGATTGTCATCTCAGGGTAAAAACGCAATAGCTCATACATCTACCGCTATAGCAGACGCAAAAGAAGTTAATATGGCGTTTGTTGATATAACGGGTCCTACTCCATTTTATCAAATAGAAACAAACCCATTAATAGCAAGAATATCTACTACAGAAAAATCTATAGGCGCTACATATACTTCAAGCGGAGGTACTAACGACATGTCTCCATTCTTAGCTATATACGAAACAGAACCGGTTGAATCTTTATTAGATATATATTGGGAGACTACCTCTGAAGGATTGATTGTAGATCTAAACGCTGACGTTCTGTCTGGCGCTGGAGGTGCGACCTCTTTTATTAATGTTGTTTGGGACTTCGATGAAACCACCGTAGCTAATGACTTTGTAACAACTAGCTTTTTTGAGCCTGTTAACAGTGAAGGAGATCCGTATTCAACTGCAGGAACGGCAAGATTAATTAGTCAAAAAGATGGGAATGGTGTATCTGTTGAATTGTTTGATTTGTTCCCAGGTACAGGTTCTTTTGATGGTCAATACAAAATAAGATTTTTAGGAGATAACAGAGGAGAGCCGCTTGTTTTCGGCGCAACCAGCAGACAAATAGATGTTTATACCTTTGTAATAGAAGTTACAACAGATGATGGTGATGTTACAGAAATAACACTAGGAGGACAAGTAGGCGGCATAGGAGCGTTGAAAAATATAATTCCTAGCTTTACTGATATTCCTGACTTTTCAACCACAAAAGATACTAGAGTTATTATTCCCGCAGTTGGAGTTGCTGGAAGATGGACTGACGCAAATCCTTTAAACGGTAGTGCTAATACTAATCAAAATCGCTTCGGGTTGCAATACACTCTTAATAGAGACTCTAGTGCAAGCACTGTGCCAGATGACTGGGTAATGAATATAAGTAGTGGGGAACTAACTCAACCCGTAGATGAAACTCCTAATGGAACCTATACGGCTACAATAAGAGTAACCGATGCTAACGGAGATAGTTCACCTAACGGTTCAGGAACAAATTATAATCAACGGTACGTAGAACACGACACAAATATAACTATAGGTTATGCGCGAGTTAATACCGAAGCTTTAAGCACCGATTGTATAGTTAATCCTGCCGCTGGAGCTGATTACACTATGTCAGTATCTGCTAACGGAAGCTCTGTTACAGGGGTATGGTATCTTGCGGAATCTACTACTAATTTGAATTTAGCAGAAATTAGCGATAATACCACTAATAAATTTCCAATAAACAATACAGATGGTTCTCACAAGTCAGGTACATTAGTAATTTCATCTAATGTAAGACAAATTGCTAACAGTTCTACCTCAAAAAGCTTTAAAGCAGGGACAACAGAGTTTTATTATAGATTTTCGGGCAACACAAATTGGACAAAAGTACCTAGATCTTTAGAATACAACAACGCTGGGCTTGGTAGTGGAATTGCCTCTGTACTTAACGATGCTCCCGGTGGGCTTAACGGTTTAACTTTATCTAATGGCGATTTAAGCGAAGACACCTGGTTATCAAATATAAGAGCATTTGATTATTTAGATTTTGAAGCTAACGGTGCTGGCATAGAGTACGCAATAGTTGTAAAGGATTTAACAAAAACAGTTGGAGCTACAAGCAATCCTGTGATTGGCTGGGTAATAGCAGACGATTTACATTATCCTCAATGCATTCCATGGCAAGGAACTAATGCTGTTCCTGCCACCGAAGGGGGCTCTTACGAATATTCTAGATCCCCTGAAAGTAGTAATAGAATAAATACAGAAACTATAATAACAAGTAATTTGCTATTTGCCGAAACACCTTACGGTGAATATGTTAATCAGTTTTATACTGACACAGCAAGAACTACGGCATATTTAACGCAAAGTGAAACTTCCTACATAAACTTCCGGTTAAAAACCACTGCACTCACTCCTTCTTGGACTAAAACAGGGGGACAAAATGTAGATCTGTCCTGGTCAGCAGGATTTGGAAGCACTGATGGAGTTAGGTTAATTTACTCGAATCCAACTGTTGGTGTTAATTCGGTGCAAACAACATTTGATATTAACGATACTAATGGCTTTTATGCTACTTCAAGAATAAAAACAGATAATTAAACATGGCAGCTATTTTAGAACTTAAATACTTTAATACATTCTGGTTAAAGAAAATCAAGACTATAACTGATGTAGTTCCGGGAACCACTACAAATAATCCGTCAGGTACTTTAACGTTTACAATTTTAGACCCACCAGCAGGGCTACCTGAAGAAGAAATGAATGTAGGGCAAGAGATTACCATGAATTACAATGACGCTGTGTCAGGAGACCCTGTGAGTTATAGCTCATATATTGTAACAAGAATAAGCGATACTGAATTTACCGCGGCCAGCTCCGCTACAAATTACTCTCCGGGGGGAGGACCTCCTGATGTTATGACTTTTGGTAAAATAATAAATTTTGACAATATACCTGCAGCCTATGATTCTACCCCAGCTAGCGATTGGTTTATAGAAGAATCAAGAATACGAGGAGGATATAATAACACATCAGTTGATTATGGGGTTAAAGCTTATTTAGTAGAAGACGAGCCTCGGCAGTCGCATAAATTTAGTGGACTAATACATTCAGGTGTATTTAATTCTAGAACCGGGTTTAACGCTACTAATCAGTTTAGTGTAGGTGAAGACATAACAAGAACTATAGACCCGGCTAATGGATCAATACAAAAGCTTTATGCTGAAGATACTAACCTTATTATATTTCAAGAAAGTAAAGTAAGTAAATCTTTGATAGACAAAGACGCTATATATTCGGCTGAAGGTAATGCTAGTGTTACTAGCCGTAATTTAGTTATAGGTCAAAACGTTGCGTATGGAGGTGAGTACGGAATATCAACAGATCCAGAGTCTTTTGCTGTCAATGGATATAGAAAATACTTTACAGATAGAGATCAAAATGTTGTATGTAGATTATCAATGGATGGAATTACACCAATATCTAACTTTGGTATGACCGATTTTTTCAGAGACAAGTTATCTACAGCTGTTGCCGGCGGAATCAGAGGCGGATGGGATGCTCATAATAAACAATATGTTGTTTCTATAGACAATGGCGTTGGGCCAACACCAGATGGACCAGCTATTGTGGGACCTATTTACAATACATTATCTTTTGATGAAAGCGTGAAAGGATGGACAAGTTTGTTTGACTATAAACCTAATCATATTTTTAGTTTGAACAACGATTATTTTACAGCTAATAGCGGTAAGATATATAAACATTATACATTGGAAAAATCTACAACCGCTAGAGGTGTATTTTATGGGGTTAATTATAATTCCAATGTTACATTTGTATTCAACGGAGCGCCTTCGATGGTTAAAAACTTTCAGACAATCAACTACGAAGGAGATACTGGTTGGAAAATGGTTAGCTTTAACACTAACACTGATAAAACTTTACCTATAACAGAAGCTGTATTTGCTACTACATTAGAACAAATGCAAAACGCATTATTAATTAATAGGTTTAAACCAAAAGAAGATAAATACTTTGCAGATTTAGTTAATGATACATCGTCACAAAGTGGTGAAGTTGTGTTTGGAAGCTCATCGTCGGGAGTTAAAGGTTTCTTTGGAGAAGTAAAAATGGAAGTAAACAATGCTAACAATGCTAAAAAAGAATTGTTTGCGGTGAGCACAGGATTTGTGCAGTCATCTTAAATTAATAAAAATAAAAAATAAAATTATGGCAGTACCAATAATAGCTGCGGGCATAGGCGCGGTAGCAAGTATAGTAGGAGGTATTATAAAGAACGGTCAAGCAAAAAAGCAAGCTCGCGCCGCGGAAAGAGAAAAACAAAGAATAAATAATCAAATAGCCGCTTTTGAATCTAATAGGCAAGCAGTTATTAATCCTTACTCCGGAGTAACTTCCTTAGCTGATATGGCAACTGATTTATCTGGAGATTTAAGTAATCCCTACGATAATCTAGGGGTTGCTACAAGCGCTGCGGAGATCCAAATGGAACAAACAGATATTGCCTTAGCTAATACGTTAGATACATTACAAGCTACAGGTGCAAGCGCAGGAGGAGCCACAGCATTAGCTCAAGCTGCTGCTAGAAGTAAGAAAGAGGTTTCAGCTGGAATTGAAGCTCAGGAAGCGCAAAATGAAAAGCTAGCGGCACAAGGAGAAGCTAGATTGCAAGAACAGCAAATGGCTGAAAAAAGAAGAATTCAAGGTATACAAATATCTGAAGGTGGTAGAGCTCAAAATGCTCAAGCTCAAGGAGCGACTTTTCAGTTCAACGCTCAAGAAAACAGGGACATGATAACCTTAGATAGAATGCAAGCAGGTCTAGATCAAGCAAACGTTAATCAAGCAAACGCGAACGCTTCACAGCAAGCAGCTATAGGTAGTATAATTGGCGGAGTAAGTAATATGGCTTCAACCGCTATTCAGGCAGGAGGATTTAGCGGTAATAATTCAAAACCCGCTGGGCCAGGAGCGGGATCACAGTTTAGTGCCATGAGTGGCTCTGCAGGAAAAGGTCTTAACGATTAAAAAAAACAAAATGAGTTATAGAAATCCAAAAATAATAGACGATAAGTCTGGTTTAATTGTTCCTCAAGCAATTGAAAAAGCTACAGCTACACTTGGTAAAGGTATAGTCGCTTACGGTCTTGAAGAAAAAAAGCGTGCAGCGGAGCAGAAAAAGATAGATGATAAGAATAATCAAACTTTTATAACCTTAGCTAATGCTCATGCAAAAAACAGCGCAATATTCGATGCTGGATTAACCGGTATGTCCACGAGTATGCGTAGCGCTTTGATAACTCGTAATGAAAGAATATTAGATAGAATAAACGAAATTCAAATACAACAGCAAATAAATGACAATGCTGATCCTCGGTTATCTAAAGAGCTCGGTGAATTGCAAATGCAAATAACAGAAGGTACTAACTTAGGCAAAACGATGATTGCTACTGCTGGCATGTTATCAGAAGAAATAAAAGATCCTGCTGCATTTAAAGAAGGTAGAAGGTTTTTTACTGTAGGTGAAGATGGAACTACAGATGAGTCTGAAGCAATTGTTAGGGGGTTTGGAGGCGATCCTGGTTACAAAGCTTCTACCATAGAAAAGAACGGAATACTTTACGCTAAAGTTGTTGATCCTAATGGGAAAGTTTTTGAAATTCCTGCAAAAGAATTTGAAAGCAAAACCCAAGACTTAATAATTAATAAGGACAAAGATGCTTCTGTGGAAGAAATAAACCTTATTAAATCGGAGTTGTATAACGGCAAAGAAATTAAAGGAGGTCTGATAGAACAATCTATTAATTACGCAGGAGAAGAAAGAAACGGTAGGGTTTACACTGGCTCTAGAAAAATACTTAATAAAGATAGGGTTGATGCAGCTAAACAACAAGCTAGTGACAATAGCTTAGCTTTCATAGAATCAATGGCTGGCAATAATCAGGTTCAAGGTTTATATCTTAGGGACTTAAAAATTTCAAAAGAAATTTGGCAAGATCCTAGTACAACCGACGAACAAAAAAGAGAGATAATGAAAACAGCTTCTAACAAATTGTTTGATTTAACTAGTGGTGTTAAGTACGATGAGTCAACTGGAAATTATTATGTTAATGAAGATCAATTTAGTACTCAAGTTCGTCCCTCAGAAACTGAAAGAAGCCAAGAAGAGAATAAAAGGCTGGTAGATAATTTTAAGAAAGAAGGCAAACTAACCACAGAAGATCTTGGGCTTTCTAGTAATTCCAAAATAGGCTATAAATCAGGCACTTATACAATAAAAAATGTTGTACTAAATAATGGAAAATTAACATTTACATTAGACGATGCTGACGGCAATTCCTCTATTGAAGGAGCAAAAAAAGCAATAACACAAACAATTAACATAACAGACACTGCTGCTCTTAAAAATGTATTAAAACTAAACAATGCTCTTAACGATAATCAGTTAGAAGAATATATAAAACTAATACAACAAAAGCGTAAAGATGAATTACTAGCACAGCTTGATGCTGCGGGAGAATAATCAAAATAAAAATCTAAAACAAGATAAAATCCATGTTTAAATATTTAATTAACGGAAAATTATTTGAATTTTCTACAGAAGTAGAAAGAGACGATATTCTAGCTCAAGCTAAAGAAAGAGGATTTAGTATAGAATTAGTAGAAGAAGAGGTTGCAGCAGATTTTCAAACAGACAGCGTAGAAGATGTGAATGCGGTGTCGGAAATTGTAACATCAGGAGATACGGGCTTACCATTGGACGATGGTTCTTCGGCTTTTCAAAACAATAAGCCTCTTGAAAGTGAAGATCTAGAAGTTGTAGAAGGTGTTTCTATAATGGGAGAGGATGAAGAGCAGAGAAAAATAAGAGAAGCAGCTGAAATGGCTTATATGGAAAGAGTTGGCACAGGGCTCGAATCAGGAAGTTTAACTTTAGGAGAAATGTTTGCTTCAATACCTGAAACAATATATAATATCTCGGCAATTCCTCAAAATATAATAGCGGAAGTTACCGGGTTAGATATAGGAGCTAGCGCTGATAAGTTTAAAGACGATTATGATATTAAAAATTCCATATTAGAATATTATGAAGAAGAGTCTGCTAGGCTACAAAAAATAAACGAATCTTATGATAAAGCTAACTATGCGGAACTTGGAGTAGTTAATAGTATAGCTGCGGGTAATTACGGAGATGCTTTTGCACAGCTAGGTACAGGACTTGCTGAAAGCGCTCCCGTTAGTTTATCCATGATGGTAGGCGGTGCATATACTTCTATAGGCCGATTGTCTGCTGCTAGCACTGTCGCTTTTGCGGGACCAGAAATAAAAGAATTTCAAGAAAATAATCCTGAAATGAGAATACTCGAGGCTACCGTAAAAGGCTTAGCTTCAGCGGGTGCAGAAAGCGTTTTTGGGGCTATAAGTTCTAAAGCTATGAGTCAAATGTATAAGGATATAATAAAAAGGGAAGGTAAAGAGCAAGGGACTAAAATATTCAAAAACGGACTTACAAATATGTACTCGAACGCTCTTAAAAAGTTTGGAGCGCCTGCGGGTATGGTTGGAGAAGGAATTGAAGAAGTCGCTACGACTATATCACAGAATATGCTTAAAGG
>Ga0115102_10823798_pt1 | contig 13488 bp, 8 predicted proteins | sample MBTome_5_FD_89644 | JGI IMG/M metagenome (GOLD analysis project Ga0115102, IMG submission 89644) | Marine eukaryotic communities from Pacific Ocean to study complex ecological interactions - MBTS_5May14_M2_3um Metatranscriptome... | ecosystem: Environmental > Aquatic > Marine > Oceanic | place... | reverse complement strand
CTTGATCTAACTACTACTTCTTCTTCATAGTTTTCAAATGTCTTTAGATTTGGTTGTCCATTAGGTAATATAAATTTATCTTCTAGCTCCTGCTCTTTAGCTTTTAAATTAGGATTGATGTCAGGATCTTGCATTTCATTAGGAGTTAGAAATATTTTAGAACCATCTTCTAACTCTACCTCAACGTCCGCTACATACATCTTACCGCTTGCAGATCTTCTAGAAGCGCCTGGCCAAGAACTTTCAAGAGTGAAGCTAGCTTCTGCTGCGTCTTGTGGCTTTCTTTCAGCACCTTTTTGTCTATAATCAGAATACTGATCTTGCTGCTTAAATTCTTCGTACTCTTGTATTCCTTGAGTTAAAATATCTTCTGAAGGCATAGGAGCTCCCTCTGGCAACTCTTTTTCTTCTGGTAAAAAACCAGAAAAAGTTTCACTTGGATCAGTTGCGAAAGAAGTTCCTTGTTTAACTTCTTTTGCGTCTGGATATTTAAGGAAAAAATCTATTTGCTGCTCCTTACCGTATCCGCTTACGTCAAATATTCCATCTGGTGTTTCAAACATATTTTATTATATTTTATTTTAATAACATTTTCTTTGCATTTTTCTCGTAGTATTCTTTTGTCATGCCTGGAAATTCTTTTTTTAGTTTCTCTATGTTTTCATCAATCTTTTTTTGCAAGTCTGCCGGGTTATTGCTGTTGGCAGGATTGTCATTACCAGTATTGCCTGTTATACCTGTTCCTGGTATTCTTACTAATTTAGGCTCATTGCCAAGACTAGAAGGGTATGAATAATACATACCATCTTTTAGGTTTATTTTATCTGGTCGCAAGCCAAACTCGGGTTTAGGATTTTTATAATCACTTCCAACTACATTCTTTCTAGCTGCTTTACCTTGCGCAGAGTTTTCAACAACAGCATCCATATATGTGTCTACTACTAGATTAGTTAGTCCTTCATAGCTTAGAGATCCTTCGTAGTATCTTCTAAGGTTTTCCGCTATCATAGGATTGTCTATCATAGGAGTATCAGCTACGATGCCATCATGTATTACTGACATAAGCGAGTTCCTACCTCCTTTTTGTATTTGGTTTTTTAAGTTTTTCTTGTTTCTATTAAAGTTTGCATCGCCATTGCTTATAACTATACCTTTAGAATAACCATTGTCGTAGGCATCGTTAGCTAACTTCTCCATACCAGTAGCAATGCCAAACGCTTTGTTTTCGTAGCCAGGTAATTCGCTAAGCTTTCTTTCTCCATCATCACCAACAAAACTAATATTTCCAAATCCATCGATGTTCAAAGAGTATTCCTCGTTATATACGCCTCTAAGAAGATTAATGTTAGCTTGGTTCTCTATAGACAAGGAAGTTCTATTCTCGTTTATGTCTTTAGTTAGTTCTTTTTTATTAGCCCCATATATATCAAATTGATTTTTAAGGTTCTTCATAGAGTTAGATATACCGCTCATTTGGTTTTGTATCTCAAGGTAATCAGTTGTCCCTACTTCATAATCCATTAGTTGATTTCCTAAATCAACGTAGTTTAGTTTTTGATTCATTAAGAACTCTTGTATATCGCCTCTATATACCTCGGGTATTGCTGCCAAGTCCATGTTAGGAGGAAGGTTGTTTAAATACTTCTCTAACTTGATCTCGTAGTTATTCTTTACAGAACCTACAGGGTTAGTTGTAGGAACGGTGCCCGCTTTTGTAGCTATCATTAAGCCTTGGTTAAATGCGGCTCCAACGTCTACGAATCTTCCGTATATACTGCCCTGCTGGGCTTGAGCTAAAGCTCTATCGTTTCCTGTTGTTGATCTTTTATTTCTCATGTTTTTGTAACTCCTGCATTAATCATACTATTGCTCTCCTCCTCCCAGAATACTAGAGGCGGCTCCGCCTAGCTGCCCTATACCACTCATTACCGCTTGCGTTGCTTGAGCCCTCGCTTCTTGCGCGGCACCTAATCTAGCTGCGCCCATGCCCATTAGTGTATCTATTTTTCTTTGCTCCATATTCCTAGATAGCATGTCACCTTGTCTTTCCATGGATTGCAGTTGACCAGCTTGACCTGCTGCTGCCATTTGATTTTGTCTTTCTTGTTGAGCTATATTTGCTGAAGCTGCTTGTGCTGCTTGTGCCTGTTGACCTGCCATGACTTGTGCTAGCGCGGCTATACCTGACCCTCCAGCTGCGCCGGACATTTGATTCATTATGTTCGCTTGGCCTTGCGCTTGCTGTTGTGCTGCGAAGTCCGCTGCTTGTGTATTTACAGTTAGATCTTCGTATGTATTTTGCATATTAGCATATGGATTAGAAGTGTCAGTCGCTTCAAACTGAGCTCTATACTTATCAAACTCTGCTTGCGCGTCTCTTTCTTCTTGTCTTCTACGCTTACTGCCTACTATACCGCTAGCTATACTAGTAAGTCCTCCGGCGACATTTCCTATTTGACCCGCTATCAATGGGTCTATTTTTAAAGGTGAATTACTCATTTTATTATAATATCTATATAGTTACACATTATTTACTACTTTCAAATATCTCAGATCCCACTGAAAACAATTCTGCTTCTTCAGTTGAATTATTTTTAACTTCTACTAATGCGTAATATCCTAGCAAACTGGCCATGTTAGCTCTATTATCTTTGCTGAAAAATATAAAATCACTATTAGTAGGTAGAGGTGTACTTGTTTGCACATCACAGGTTATTGTTTTGCTAGCAAAGTTTACTGCCAATATAGGTCCTAGCTCTTTTTCTAAATTATCAGCGTAATTTACTGTACTAGAGTTTGACAAAGGATATGAGCTTGTGCTAACGAAATATACTACGTCGTTAGTTCCTGGCTGCACTGCTTGATTAAGCGGGTGAGAAAATGTTAATGTTACGTTAGGCATATTTTATTTTTTTAAAATGGTGATGGTACAGCTCCTCCTGTTCCTCCTCCAAAGTACTCTTCCGCGTCGTCTACATTTTGGTAAGAGCTACTTAGTCTATGAGTTAAAGTACAATCTAATATATAAGCGTTTGAAGAAATTAAAGAGGTGAGCGTATTATTAAAGTCTATTACAACTTCAAAAGTAAGTGGATTTCCAGATCCTACCGCTAATTCTCTATCGAAAGTTGAAGCTGAATTAATCGCAACTGTTGGTTGAGAAGGTATGTTTAAGTTTATTGAAGCTAATTCAGGGCTTGTTCTACCTCCAATAGTAAACACTAAATAGTAATCGTTTATATCAAAATCAACGGGCAAACCGTCTTGTGCGTATAAAAATGCGTTTGTAACAGTGAGCTTCACGTTAGTTGTTGCTGTTGTAATATTCTGCTTTATATAAGGCCCTCCATTGTTTGAAACTAATATAGATGTGTTATAGTTATTAGCCTGAGCATATACAGCAGTCCTACCCACTGAATTTATAAAATTAGACACAATGTGATCTGTATTTATCTCTAAATTAAGAGTAGTCGTAGAAGATTGAGCAGCATCAAAAGCAAAGCTATCTAAATTATGTGTTAAAGTCATATTGCTAGAACCCCATTGAATAAGCTCTAGATTGTCTCCACTTAAATATAGTTTTCTTCTGTTTATCGCTGGTGCGCTTACGGTGGTTGTGAATTGTTGTGAATCTTCGCCAGGTCCTACACTTAAATTAGTTTGAATTTCTATTGTTTGGCTTTTATATACTGGCGTTTCGTCTGTTGTAAAAAACTTTATTTTGAAAAATCTATTATCTTCTGTGTAAGTAAACGAACTACTAAAACTTTCAGTATTAAAACCAGTCTTGTTAGTTAGCGCTTCTCTTTGCGCTAATGTTAGGACTATGTCTACGTCTGGCTCATGGTTATCAGCGTTGTGATGACTGATATGACCAACTGAAGACATTTCGCCTGCAAAAAATCCATCGTCAGAAGCTCTTACATCTGCAGTTATAGTAGGTCTTATTATAGATCCTCCAGCTAGAGATTCAGTATAATTAAATTCTTTTAATATATAAGAGTTTTCTTCGTTAGGCAAGTGAAAGTCTTCGTCGTCATCTGTTACTACTATTCTATAACTATGAACATCTGTCTCTTCTCCTGCAATAGACAGCTTTTTACCTCTTGGTTCAACACTTCCTTTGCTGTCAAATAAATAGTTATAATACTCTATAGTATTTGTTAACCCGCCTCTCGATGGAGCATCGTAGTCTGATATAAAAAACGCATATCCTTTTCTAGTTATATCAAAAGTTATTACATCTGGATCAGGTGTAACATCTAAATATCCTGGCGCGTTAGGATCTACAGTTGTTCCCGCTTCAGGTATTATAGTAAACCTATATACTTTATCTTCAACATCTCCTGGTATAACTATATTTCTAAAAAACAACCCAGTCGAATCTATAGTGTAAGGATCAACAGCCGTGCTATAAGTGCCGCTACCTGAATCTATCTGTGATGGATATGTAACAGTAGAAGAAGAAACATCAAAAGCTTCGGCTATAGTTTCTAAAGAGTTATCAAAGACATATATACCATCATTAGTATCAATAGTAAAAGTATTGCCAGATATAGTACCTCTTTCCATTTTTATTCTGAACTGTGCGTTTTCATCTCCATATATCTCCAACCTTCTATTAATAGGGGTAATACCAGCATCGCCAGTATTCATTCTATAGGCATATATTTTAGAGTCTAAGCCAGGTATATCTTCTCCAGCAGCAGTAAAGGTTATTACGTCTCCGCTTCTACTAACTTTAGGTATCACGACTTTTACAGTGTAAACCACTTGAGTTAATCTATTGCTAGAGTCGAAGGTGCTTACTCTAGTTACTACGTAGTCATCTTCAGCAGTACTATCACTAGGGTTTGTTATTGCTATAGTAGGATCTTCAGATATAAAATCACCAGCCGTAGCCGCTATAGTCATAGTCATCACATTTAACTCATCTCCTGGGCTATCATATAGATAGAAATCCGTAGTAGATGGTGACGATGCAAAATCTTCTACATTGCTTTCGGTAAATGTTACTTTAGTTGGAGAGCCTGGTACAACTAAGTCGCCTTGAAGTTTAACTGGCACTAAATGCTCGGCAGTAGCTCTTCCGCTAGGATCTATATCGAGAGTTATATTTTCTGTAGGCTCCCAATTGTTTTCGAAATCTACAGTAACAATTACTTTGTTGTTCGCAGTGTATGACCCATTGTTTTGAGGACCACCGCTACTCTCGCTATCAGCTAAAGTTATACTACTAATTATTGTACCAGTAGCGTCAGGATTTGGTCCAGCAACAAAATCTCTAGCTGCTACAACATACCCTTCGTCCGGTATTATTTCTAGCTCTAAGCTAGCTATGTTGATATCTCCAGACGATACTAATATCGCCTCTTTTTCCATGCTACAATTTATCAATGCCATATTATTGTATTATTATTTCTATTTCTTCATCATAAGGTGTAGTATCTACAACGCTTGCATAGCCTAAGCCTTGAACCGAATATTCACTAGTATCTAGGTTAGCAGGTACATTATCTGTGCCTAATATATTATAGAACCATTTACCTTCTTTGTTTTTAAAAGTCTTAACTTGACCTTCTTGTAAATCAGATTTTATTTCGTTAACCCACCAACCACTTTTAGCTATTCTGTTTTCGAACTTATTGTCGGTATCAGGATTGTCAACAAACACTCTAGCTTGCGTTCCTTCATAGTTTAAAGTTTTAAATGATTTAACAGATCCGGGTGCGTCGTTGAATATGAACTTAACAGAAGAATCATATTGAGAACCATAGAAGTTATTTCTAGTTTCGTTATTATGAGACCACATTTCACCATTTTTAAACGTATAATATATATTGTTTAAAGAAAGTCCGTTTTCTTGTATAAAACTTTTTCTAGAGGCCCAGCCATTTATATCTTCTTTGAAAGTAGCCGTATCATTGTATTGCAAAGCAGGTATAGTTAGGTGATCAGGATCTATTGTTAGTGTTAAATTGTATTCATCTTTATTTTCGTCATAACTGCCTACAACGTTGTAAGCATTAGCTAATTTATCTCTAAAATAGTCTTCCATACCATACTTAGATATCGGTGTCAAACCATTGCCTGATAGTCTAAGTATAACTCCTCTATTTTTGTCTGAGAAATACGCTCTATTTCCATATCTAGAATATGACTCTGGGTTTTTACTTATACCGTAATCGCCAGCGTAAGGTTGAACCGCACCCAAAACTCTGTTAGTTGCTACTAAATTTGTACTACCGTCAGCATTAAACAACGCATCTCTATCAGCTAGCACTTTAACTATGTTGTCTTCTAGGTAAACATCTAAATCACCCAATCTAAACTGCATGAGTTGTATCGATCCATAAGAAGGATTTATAGATTTAGTTATTTTTTCTGCTTGTATAAATTGATTAAGATTGTTTATGCCAGACGTAGAGTTGTATATACCAGAGTATATTATATCAGACTTTTTGTTAACCTCTTTATATTGCTCTTCTAACACAGTTGAAGCTCTAACTCCTTTACCTATTATCGGTGCATTGAAGTCATCTCTAATTCTGTCTGACTCAACTCCATTACCGAAGCTAAAGCAATTATTATAAAATAATCTTTGAGTAGAACCGTGCACTGACTTTTGGTATGCGTCACTTGCTTCGTAATATAAATCTAGTTCAGCTACTTCTTTTGGTTCTGTTTCAAATATTGCAGGGTTGTCAGAAGTGAAGCTTTCCTCTAAACTAAATTCATTAATAATCTCTATGCCGGCACCATCGTTTGTATTCCAATCATTACGATTCGCATCTGGCGTCCATTGTAAAGGTTTGTTTAATTTCAAAGTCCATCTTATAGCTCTTTGGTAATTCCTATAACTAGAACGCCCAACTAAATATTGCCCAGTTGGTCTACTGTGTGTTAAAAAAGTTCTACTCCAATTTTTTATCGTGTAAATTGTTCCGTCTGGATCTTCAGAAAACCTAAACTTAGTTCCAATAGTTTCTAGCCTTTCCACAAAATCGGCTTGTAATGGTTCTATCTGTTTAAATCGCTTGTATTGATCGTAGTGAAGGTCTAGGCTCTTTTTACTTGTTGTTGCTCCAAAATTATTATAACCAATCTCCATGTAGTCTTCGCCTGATATAGCTCCGAAGCCTTGAACTTGATGCTGTTCAAAAAAGTTTGCAACCATACCACCTCTATGTGGTACATTAAAACGTCCCCAAGTTTGGCCTTCAGATGGATTAAATGAGTCTTGGTAAAAATGGTTGCATATATACCAGCCTTTTTTAAGGTCGCCTGGCCAGCCTTTCAATCTGCCATCTTCTTGAAGATTTTGTGAACCTATTGTTTTGTAGTTTACTGCATTGTCTCTTGTTAGTAAGCTTTTTTCTATTACTGCATCTCTTTGTATTTTTGCAAAAAATCTACCTTTAAATTCAGGTTTAATTTTAGTTACTTTTTGAAATATTTCTATACCTAAACTACCGTTATCATCACTAAACTTTGGAATAAACTGTACGTCTTCTATAGAAAGATTTTTTTCTAAATTTATTCTATATAAGTCATCTGTGTCTGTACTAGAATCTCCTCCTGTTAAAAGCTGTATATTTGCTATTTCGTAATATTTAGTTCTATTCTTGTCGTTATATACGATTAAAAATAAGTCATCAAGCTGATGCACAGGCTTAGCACTATTAGTAGAATCTCCACTTCCTCCATATATTCTTTTCCAATCTGGTGCTTTAATATCTAGAAATGTATCATTTCGCCCAGGATAACCATCTGCATGGAAAAATATACTACCGTTTTGACCACTTAAAGACTCTTTTCTATTTAACTTACCTTTGGAAACATACTCTTGTCTTATGAAATCTGGAGCCTCATTGTCTATAGCTAATACTTTATATTTAGCTTCGTCTTCCACGAATAAGTCAGAGTCGTGTTCTTTTTTTAATTCTACAAAAGTATCTTCTTGTATTTTGTTTCTGTCAGAAGAAGAAAAAGCAATCCACACGTTACCATCTTCAGCTGGATAATGTCTATCCATAGCTATATTGTAGTATGGTTGCGAAGTCTCTCTTATGTAATATTTGAAAGTATCTACCCAGTCAGGCAGAGGGCTAGTTATTCTAACTCTAATATGGTTAGAGCTAACTGCAAATCCTTTATTTAGTTTTACAGAACCTGTAGAATCTGTCAAAACTGGCGTTTCTCTTCCGTATTTGTCTCTATATACAACACCGACTTGATATGTTCTTTGCGATTTTATAGAAGGAAGTGCACTACTTACACCATATTTAGAACTTGTTACATTTACAGCAAATTTAACTGTTATTTCCTTTCCTTCGCTAACAATGTCATAATTTTCTGTATAGTTTCCAAATAATATTCTATTGCCTGATATTGATAACGCTTTAGCTTTCTTTGGAACATTATCATAAGGCCTTAATATTTGATTAGAAGGTATAACCTTATATATTAACTCAGATGTTATTTCTAATCTACCAGAATAAGGATCTAAAAAAGTGCCAATGTCATTGTGCTCCTCATCTGTAGTTTTTACGCTTTTAACTATATATATATTATTAGATACCGAGTCTTTGTAAAGTATATCAACTTCTACAACTCCGTAAGGTTGGTATATTCCTGTTATAGACGCAGGTGCCCAGTTTCTGATTTCTAATAATCTAAGTTGATTAACCATACCAAAGTTATATCCTTTTTTATGACTATAATCAAACTTATCTCCTATGAAAGCAACTTTACTCCAAGGCGAAATAGTAGAGTATTCTCCATCTTTATATTTATATCTATAGGCAAATCTAACAAATTTATTTTCAAATAACGCTGGTTTTTGTACTAACCTAACATTCCAAGATTGTAATCCTTGCTCTAAACCTATACTTATAGAGTCTATGTTTATTTTAAATATTTTAGGATAAGCTTGATCTTTTTCTAAAACAGAAGCTATAACTTTTGCTTGATTAGGCTCTCCTTCATTTGGATCATCTACTAAAGTTATCTCTAGCTTATCACCAACTCTAAAGTCAGGAGTTGTACTAGATATTATTATCTCACTGTCTGGCGCATTAGGTAGAGGTCTGTTATTGCCAGAATCTGCAACTCCATCGCCGTCTTGATCTATATAATCACCAACAGGTAATAATTCCCATGAGCTATTATTGTTATTAAAAAAAGTAAAAGCTTTGTTGTGTAAAGTTCCAGATATAGGTCCCTCCCTAGTCGTTCTACCCATTTTTAAAACAGGAGCATTCTTTGGACCTTCTTTTATAACCGTACAGTGCTTTTCTTCAAAATCGCCTCCATCTACTTGCGTGTGCGTCCATAAGTCATTAGAATATTCTTTCCAATCAGATATTTTTATCATTTTTGGTTCTGTCTGATTATCAGTCCAAATTAAAAAATCATCTAATATATCAACTCCAGTTATTAAGTTTTTTCGATCAAATTTTAATATTTTATTTTCATCTACTAGTATAGGTTTAACTTCGTTTTTAGATTGATTATATTCTATTATTAAGCTTTTAGTTTGACTAGTAACAAACCAATATACGCACTCAGTTTCGTCTCTTCTTATAGATCCTATTACTTTTGGAAAATCACCTAAATTAGAAGCTATACTGGCTGCATATGGTAATTTATTACCAAATATGTTTTGTAAAGCACCAACATCAGATCCTTCTGAAGTTGACACTTGAACGTTTAGTGCGTCTCTATATTGACCATTAGGAACCAGTCTTTCGTCGAGGTCTTTATTCATTTTACCTCCACTGAATCTTCTTTTTAATTCTGGCATGTACTAGTGTTTAATTATTTTTGATTTATTTTTCATTATAAGATTTATCTCTTCTATTTTTAGATTAGATAATCTTAATTTAGCTTGTCTTAGAGCTGCTCTTTTTTCTTTCTTAAATCTAGCTACTACGTACTCAGGTGTACCTATTCTAGTAGCAAGTATTGCATGCGCTACATACTTGTATATTGCTTCTTCAGCAAACTTATGCACTCGCATCTCATCTTCAGTTCCAAGACCGTCGCTTATGTATTTTATTGTTATTGTTTCACCAACTAGATTAGATGTAAAGAAAACATAACCTCTTGAGTTGTCTATAAAAAATGATCCGTTAGATTGCGCTAGCTCTGGAGTTAATCCATATCTTCTACCTTGCGCTAAACTAGCATCTACATCAGGTCTAGTTGTGCTAGTTAAATCTTCATTAGTCGCTTGACTAGTTTTAAAATCTTGCCAAGTATCTGAGTCTAGTGCTTTTAGCAAAGTACCATCATCATCGAAAACATATTCTTGACTACTGTCTTGAAGCAAAGCATTAGGGTTGCTAGTTTTTCTAGCTGGATACAATATTTTCTCTATACCATCGTTGTCTTTTATAGAAAACTGAACGTAATTTACATAATCATGCGGTAGTTTTATTTTCAAAGAAGGTGGTAGCTCTATCTCTTGTGACTTTTCAGACTTTAAAGTATCGTAGCTAAACTCTTGCATTGCTCTTTGTATGTGAAAGTTAATATCAGGTATTTTTACTTTAGATATTATTTTACCTTCACCAACATAAGCTACTCTAAAATTGTTAGCTAAATCATCTATAGATACATACTGATAATTACCTAGCTTATCTTGGGCAGTTATTTGTTTTACTAATATAGTAGCTCCGTCGGCTGGCGCAATGCTAAAAGTTACAGTGCCAGCGGCGTAAGCGTATGTATTGCTATTCTGCTCTTCTCTGTCAACGAAAACCTCAATGTCGGCTTCTAGCGCAGGAGCTGGGCTAAAAGTCAATAAGAAAGCAACTGTAACGCCATCTCCGGTGAACGTCTGACTGTTGTCGTAATACTGTTGTTGTGTTCCTTTAAATAGTGCCATTTATTATTGTTTTTCTTGTTGAATGTTTTTAGCGTCTTCAGCAGCTGCTATTTGATATAGTTGTGGTTCTTTCATTACTATTCCAGCTAATGTTAGTATTTTTAAAACTAACTCAGTTTCTTCTGATGGATGCAATTGAAAGTTTATAGATGCAGCTGGATTATATAGAGCTTCGTCGTTTATCATAGTATAACCCCAATAAACGTCTAGAGGCTTTGCGATATAATTCATACTTAAATTATCTGCTTCTACTGGTAATACAGTGATTTGATCTTGGTGGACTATGAATACAGGTCGTTTAACTGTTGGAGCAGTTAATGGTGAATTTATATAATACCTTAATTCATTAGGATTTAGCTTCTCAGCTTCTATTTTGGTTTGAACACCATTTATAGTTTCTTGATGGTATACAGCGCCTAATTTGTGTACACCTAGATCTGATAATGTACCTGCGCCTATAGCTGAGTTATACACTTCAAATATACCTATTTTTTCTTCGAGCATATCGACAGCATCGGAATGAATAGTGTCATTACCTGGTAATCTTAAAAATTGATTAAGATCATAAAAATACTGCTCGAATATATCTAACTGAGCTTGATTTGCAAGAGTGTTAAATTCTTGCGGAGTTATATAGCCTCTCTGTTCTTTATTAGCTATAGCTAAAACTCTTAGATAAACTGTATTTATATTTACTGCCATAATTTCTTTTTATATAGTTTGTGGCCACCTACAAAGATGACCACATCCTATAAGTGACTAATTATTTTAATCGTTTTTCTATGTTTTTGAAAACTTCCATACCTTCATCGGTTTTAAACCAAGCTGCTAACGCAGAGTAAGGATGTTCGTCAAATGGTACTGACATAAGCTTTCTATCTGTTTCACCGTAAGTAAATACTCTTTGGTCTGAAGATAGTCTTATAATACCTTGGTTAGTAGCTTTTACGCCTATGTTTCTAAGCTCTACATTTTCGTCTTGAGCTAATTCAATAAATAACATAGGGTTTCTTTTGGCAAATACTAAAATATCTCTTTTTAGCTCCGTACTACTTAATGCATCTACTTTTGAACCATACTCAACTCTTAATATAGCTTCAATTTGCTCTATGTCTAATTGTTTAGCTAAAATTAAAGCTTCAATTTCCATTTCAATATAGTCAAGTTCATTTTCTGACTCTTGAACTGGGTTATACTCGTAGTACAATTGGTCCTTAAGGGGATGATACATAGACAATAGTTTTTGAAGAGCTACTTCTTGTTTTGGCACAAATAGCTGACCATCTCTAAAAGATATTCTACCTAAAGTGGCTTCACCTTTTTGTTCATCTACAAAAGGAGAGTTCATGTTTGTAGCATATCTTAACTCTCTTTGTATCCCTTGCTCTTCATCAAACCACAACAGTGGTCTTTTGCCGCTATGCTTAGATGATATGGTAAATACCAAAGGTCTTTTGTTACTTGTTAAAAAGTAAGCTCTGTCCCTTACTTCCCATTTAGGTTTTTTAGGTTTTTCTATTACTTGCTTTGGTGCTGTAATAACCTCTTGTTCTATAAAAGCCTCAGCTTTCGGCGCAGCCTTAGCCGCTTTTGTTTTTTTAGTTGTCATGATATAATATAATTTAAAAAGTTTAAAAAGTAAATATTACCCCCGTTGTTAATACGAGGGTAATTATTTACATTAGTTTTACTACTATGTAGTAGACTTCAATAATACGAAGTTGTTAGCAGCTTGTACGCATAGTGCTCTTTCAGATAAGAAATGAACATTCATTTCATCCGCAGCGCTAGTGTAGTTACCACCAACTGAACCAGTAATCCAAGACTTCATCTTACGATCGTCAGCTTCAGAAGCTCTGTAACGTACATGCAAGAATGGTCTCGCGATGTTTTTACCTAAGTTTTGATCGTAAACAGTAGAAGTTCCAGCTGGTACAATAATACCATCTACATCTGCGATTAATCCTCGAGTAGTAGAGTCGTTTAAGTATTTCCAGTCAGTTTTGTAGAAGTCGTAAGAACCTCTTCTGAATCCAGAGAAACCTAAATTTAAAGCCATATCTTCAGAGTTGTTGAATACTCCGTAAGAAGTACCACCAGTTCCATAAGCATTTTGGAATGCTAACATATTGTCTATAGACAAAGAAGTAGCTCGATCTAAGAAAAGCATGTTTTCTTCAATTGATCCTTGCTTGTCTAATTCAGCTAATATGTCATCAAATTCTTGAAGACCTTGAGAAGGTGACACACCTGTAGTGTTGCCGAAGTCAGCGTCATTGTACACCATACCTCTTGTTTCAACAGCTTCGAATAAACCTTCGCTACCTGCAAAACCTGCACCACCAGCAGAACCAGCAGTACTTCCTGTGTCTTTAACAGCCTCAACCATCGCCATTTCTAATTGATCTTCGAAACGTAGACGAGCTTCGTGCTCAGACTTCAAGTACCATAAGTATCCAGAAGCACCGTTTTCGCTAGTTACTTCAACCCAACCGATTTGAGCAGTATCAGAACCATTTACTGTATACTTGTCTCTAAGTATAATAGGCTTGTTACTGAAAGAAGTAAATTGAGCGTCTACAGATTTTCCTCCGTCT
>Ga0115102_10930547_pt1 | contig 13558 bp, 3 predicted proteins | sample MBTome_5_FD_89644 | JGI IMG/M metagenome (GOLD analysis project Ga0115102, IMG submission 89644) | Marine eukaryotic communities from Pacific Ocean to study complex ecological interactions - MBTS_5May14_M2_3um Metatranscriptome... | ecosystem: Environmental > Aquatic > Marine > Oceanic | place... | reverse complement strand
CGAGCCATTTACAAGCTGAGTACAGACTACGTCATCTGCTCCTCCTGCGAATGCAGAAATGTTTGAGATTCTCATTTTGATATGTCCTATGGGATCTGTATCCCGTACTGTAGTACGGTTTTTGAGGATTAAAAAGTGAGCAGTTTTTCACTTGCTCAGGTGAGTACCTTAATCGGTACGGTTTCGGAATGGAGACCATTCATAATCGGAAGTACTTGTTGAAACAGCTGGTTCCCCAGAGTTTTCGTTCCAAACAACTACTCGTTGACCGATTGCGTTGCTTGTCGCTTGTGGAGTAGCGGCATCGTAAGTTTGAGCTACAAATCCACTTGGATAAATAGCGTTCGACAAACCTGATACGAAATCAGCGTTTGTATTACCTACTGAACCTCTACCTTCAACAAGGCGAGTAGCAGTGGCAGCAGAAATATTTCCCTGCTGACCGTTCGTAAGTACACCAGATGCATTATCTGATTCTATTATGTCATTACCAGTAAAACTGGATTTGACAACAGTCCAAGTATTAATGCTACCTGTAGTTTCTTCTGTAGTAGTTCCAAAATCAAAATCACCAACTGCAGCATTAGACACGCCTTGGTTATTAACAGTAACAGTAAATAAACCAGTAACAGCAGAAGCTACATCAGCAGTAGCCTCAATTCGACTATCGGCTGATTCATTAGTAGCTGTAAAGTTTACAGTTGTTTCATTGTTAGAGTTAATTTGATCCCTTACCCATTCAGCAACATCAACTGTACGACCAGTTGTCGGAGCAGTTAAGTCATCTGCTTGGAAAGACCTTACAGCAATTTGTGAACTGTTATAATCTTGCAAAGTAACAGTAGTAGCTAAAGCATTACTTGTTGATGGGATACCATCAGTTTCTATTAAAGAAACAGTAGTGTTTGTAGCGCCGTTACCAGTTAAGATTAACTGTTGACTAACATTAGCAGTAGTACCAAGATCAATATCTACATAGCGATTACTTCCGTCAGTTCCAACTACGCTATCCCATGTAATGCTTGCGTCTAATCCTGTAATAGCGTTTGCTATTGTAGTCAAAGTTGTTGAAGCACTTGAGTTAAACGGAATACTAGTTGTAGCGACTGAGTTTGTATAGATAGAATTGCTTGCATCAGGGTCATAGCTAAATGTAGCAGTACCCTTACTATCTGCAATAAACGACAACGTTGTAGTCGCTAGAATATCCCGATAAACAACATCAGAAGCAGAAGTAAGTGCAGCTGTAGTTCCATCTGAAAATTCTAAAGAGAAGTTTTCAAAAGAAGAACTTGTGGCAGTTAGTTTAACTCTACGTAAAGAAGCAGCTTCTGTAATGTCTATAGTAGCTACATATCGAGAATTTGGCGAGGAACCAATAATCGTACCACCAGAAACACCATTTGGTCTATTACCTACATAGTAAGTACCAGCTGTTGCAGCTGATTGACCAGATAATCTTACTTTACCTAAAAAGAATTGCCAGTTTATTGAATCAAGATTTGTAGCAAGAGCTGTAGAACTTGAAGCAATTGAAGTTAAAATAGGATCAGAAATAGATTCTCTATACTCGAAAATATCAGAAGTACTATCTTGATTAGAATTAAGATCTTCGTAAGTTAAGTCCATTTTGTTAACAGTTTTATACTCTACTGGATAATTATTAGTAAACATAAATGAGCGAGCTGGCGTCTCATTGTTTACGCCTGCTTGAGAATTAACTTTATCAGCCCAACCGGACCAATAGTTAGAAAGTGTCCTATCTCCTATAATATCACTTGTTCCTGTCTTTTGACTAAATTCCCAATATTGACCCTCAGGGTCTTCTAAAAGAACTTTTGAAACAATATGAGGAGCTCTAACAATAGCGCTTAAAGCAGTATTATTAGAAAGAGTTGCAGGGTTAACAGAAGCACCTTTATTAGAGGATACAACAGGGATGATATCTGGGAAAGTAGCCCAAGAATCAATTGGGATTGATCCAGATGTTCCATTAATAGTTACTTCCTTTAATAACACTAACTTATTAGCCTCATACCCCGTACTTGAGTCAGAAGGGGTTAGAGGATCTACTACTGTAGTTGGAGCTAAATTAGTATTAGGAGGTAAGGTAATAACTGTACCACGAGGTAGTACAACATCTCCTGAATTAGCTGAACCATCTACTTGAATATTGTCTACACTGATAGCAGACATAGCCTGCCCATTCCTAATTGTTGTATTAGTAGAAAACTTACTAGGAGTCGCACTTGTATCAGCGGGGTTGGTAAACGCATCTTCAACAAGGCGAGTAACACTTGCATTTGTTTCAAAACGAGCATCTGTATCACCTACTACGTCCATACTAACAGTTTTTAATGGGGTATTTGCAAATTCAATTTGTAAACGCCTATGTGTATCTGAAGTAAATTGGTTATAATACGATGGCCATAAAGCTGGGTCCGTTAAAAAGTCATTCACATCATAAACAGTAACAGCATTGATAGAAGTAGTAACAAGGTTGTTATTATTATCTCTTGCTTCTACTGCAGTCCAAGTTCCTGTTTTAGGAAGTAAATTAGAAGAGTAACGTTCAAGGCCAATAATAATACTATTTGCTAATTTATCTGCAATTCCAGATTTCAATGTTGCTTGAGCACTTCTAATTACTGTAAGTGTTTGAAAAGCACTAGGTTCTATTTCATAATTAGTAAGAGTACTACTACCATTAGCTTTAACAGCTAATACAGTATAAGGGAGGGTATCCTCGCTATCTACTGTAACAGCTCTAATATCAGTGTAATTAGTACTACCAGTAGCATCAAACCTAAGTTTCATACCAGAAGCTAAATAAGTTACTTCAATTTCAGTCAAGAATTCTCTAGTACTATTATAAAGAGAGTAATTACCTCCTACACCATCAGAAAAGGTTGCAAAGTGGTTATTAGCATCAGAGCTATCAACTCCTGGAATTTTCATTAAGATATTAGGTGAATCAACTCTTATTTCAACTTCACGAGAAGCAGAAGAAACATCATAAGTAGCAGAAAAAGAAGAGCCATCAGAAACAAGCTGTTCGTATTCATGGTAGGGATAAGCACTTTGTGTCGAACGAATCATAGAAACATCCGAACCTGTATTGTTAGTATAGGTAACTCTAGCGAGATTAGGATTAGATGAGTCAACAGCTACTGATATATCAAAACCAACTTCATCCATAACATCTTCAATTAAAGTATCACTTACTCTAGTGCCATTTATAACAGTAGTGTCAAATGTATATGAAGTAGTAATAGTAAAAGTAGTAGAATCAGGAATACTAACATTTGAAGGAGCTGCACCTACATACCAAGTTCTATTAATAAAGGTGCTTTGATTATAAGGTGGCCAATCTGCACTTGTTGGAAAAATTAGTAAGTCTTCATCAAATGCATCAGCAGTTACATTATAATTATTTTCATCAGCTAAAACAAATTGTCCAAAAAAAGAACTTGAGTATTTATTAATTCTAGGGAGTTGATCAATATCATAACCGCCTATCCAATTGGTTTGAGGATCAATAATGAGACTAAAGTCACCTTCTTTACTAGGTCTTACCGAAACGGATTCTGTGCCATGTGTATCAACTTTTACTGTTGCAAGATGATTGCTAGTAGAAGGAGTTGTAACTACTACTTCCCCATCTGTAATACCTATAGGTTTTGCACCAATATAGTAATTAGTACTAGAATCAGATACATCAATTGACCAATTTTGATCTTCATGGATAGTTAAATCTGTTGTAGTAATTCCTGTATTAGCAAATGGAAAATTACTATAGTATACTACAGACCCTTCATAACCATTAGGAGTAGCTCCTAAATTTAAATCAAGAGTCCTTACTCTCCTACCAGAAATACCCCAAAAAGACCTTGTTGTATTATTACAAAGATTATAAATTCCAGTACCATTAGTAATATTACCTGAATTACTAATTTCTGTAGAAGATTGAGTAGTACCTGTATAAGTTCCACGAGAAGAGCCACGAATAATTTCCCAGCCTTGTTTTTCAAGAGTGTTAGAACTACCAGTCCTCGTATAGAGCTTTATTGCAGTAATATCATCAGGGTTAACAGATAGGTCTGAAAACCCAATAACTATTTTCCTCAAGCCCCCTGCGCTAAGGATCACTGCAGAATCTTTTGCAGCTTGACTTGCACCTACTAACTCTGTAACAACAAACCTATTGATGTTGCTATGAAGAGAATTAGTTGAGCTAGAGCTAAAATCACTTGGATAAGAAAGAGAGGAACTACCCAGTTCAACTACAAGCTTAGGAAAACTGTTAGAGTTTCCTTGTCCTGTAGCCCACGCATAACTTTGTAAGTCTGAATAGGTCCAAGTGACTGTTGGCTCTGATACAGTGTTACTATTATAACTTGGTGTTACAATAGCAGCAGTATTAGAAGGTACACTACTTGTTAATGTGTTTGTATCTGCATCTAAATAAAGAGCAGTACTAGTAGTTGTACCTGTAAAGCCTGCGCTATACACTACAGGGGAACTAAGAGTTTGGACATTCGTTTCATACTTAGAGGTAGGACCAGAATCAAAATCTTCATCAAGTAGAATTCTTGCAAATTCATTTTGAAGAGAGGTGCCAACAAAGTTAACACGATTACCTGAATAAGGTAAGAATTGCACTTCTTGTTGGCCTAACAAAGATGTCAAAGTTGTTCCTGCATCTGTTCCACGGAAAGAAAAAATCTCATTATTTGTTGTATCCCGTAAAGTATAAGTTAAGTCTTGATCAGGAGATCTTGTAGCTGAAGCAGGAGTAAGGGTTAGGGTATTAGTAGAAGAATCATAGGTATACTCAGGATTAGATGAGGTAATACCATGATCAGCTACAATTGACCAAAGATTGCCACTAGTAGTAGCACCTGTACCCGTAGCAATGATAGTAATTTTACTACCCAGAGTTTCAGCATTATAATTAAGATTTGCACTTGTTTCTTCACGATCTGTAATAATACGAGCAATCTCTCTTGTAATGAAATCAAAGTCAGAATCAGCAGCGTTTATACTGACAACGGCACCTTGTAAAGAATAAACATCTCCACCCGGAGAAGTAATAGTGTAAGTAGAGTTAACACCATCTTCATAAGAGGGGATAAAGGTAGTCACAGTAGAAACATCTTGTGAAGAATCATTTGAAAAAATGTCAAATTCAGGAAGAATGTTTAAATTAGTACCAAGGTCTACTCGAATACCTGTGAAACCAGGAGCAGGTGCATTATCATCGCTTATAGCAATATTTGTTACAGAAATTAGTGGTGAAATATTAGAAATCTGTGAACTTAATTCTGAAAGAGCTTGTGAAGTATTTTTATTTGCCCCTAAAGAAACATTAGCAAGGTTTTCGTTTACTTGATAAAACGCATTGTTTCTATCTGGATCAAATGAAAAAGAAACAGGAGTAAGAGATCTCGATAAGCTTGCACTCCAAGTTCTTCCTGTATCGTTATCAGAAAATTCAGTAGAAAGAGTATTTGAATCTAGTGTAATATTCCCACTAGTATCAGCAATAACAACACTAGCAGTTTCACCTGTAGCAATACCTGTAGTTGAGCCATCACTTACTAGTTTATATCTCACATGATTATTTTCACCTATTAATCCTACAGCAGTCCAATGACGATTGTTATTAGTATCACTAAATGTAGTAGTAGGATTATTAGCAGTGAGAACTGTTTCAACAGGGCTACCCGTAGTTGTACCTCGAATACTTAAAGAACTACCAGAAGGTATCTGTGTAATTGTATACTTTCGAGCTTGGCCAATAGCGGTAACATTAGCAATACTCCAATTTCGAAGAGAAACTGGAACACTAGTAACTGGGTTGCCTACTAACGTATTTAAAGTAAGTTGGCCACCACTATAACCTGTATTAGGAAGAAATTCCCAAGTATTTGAAGCATGTATTTTAGTAATATTAGACGCGCTCCAAGAAAGGCCAGAGGCGTTTGTTACAGAAGCAGGGACAATCCATGGTGCATCCGAGCTACCAAGAGAAACAGAGTTACCATTTTCATCGATTAAATCACTTGTTACAGTAATATCTGCCGATCGAGATTTAACTGTAGATTCATAGTTGTGAGAAAGCTCGGCAATAGAAGAACTTTGATATAACCAAGCATCAATTATTATATTATCTAAAGTCCAGCTAGCATTAGAACTATTGTTTCCGGTATTTCCACCAGTTACAGTAAGATTAGCATTTACAGCAGTTCCTGTTGGTATAAACTCATAATTAAAAAGAGTACCAGTAATACCAGTTACTGTTTCAGTGTAAAGAGTACCTAAATCTTCATCTTTAAGATCGTCAAGCATTTGGCTAAGAGCGCTTATTTGAGCTGTACTACCATATGTCCAAAAGTAAATATTAGTTACATAACAAATATCACTAATGTCTGAGCTAGAAACAGCACCTACAGCAGATAATCCAACAACATATTGAACTCCTCCGTTACCTCCAACTTCGCTACTTGAATAATTAACAGGCGCATACCAAAGTCGGATTGGATATCCAGCTAAATCGTCTACATCAAAATAATTTGCATACTCAAAGTTTTTAGTACCATAAGTTGCAAAAGTAGCGGAACCTGTTGGTCTATTTGAAGATAAATAAACAGAGTTTACTTCTTCATCTATGTAAGAACCAGAAGGTATGGAAACACTTGATATACCAGTACTAGCAACTCTTGAAATTTCTCCAAGGTTTCCTAGATTAGAAAAATTGCTATTATTAGAAGCAGTTATGTTAGCTGGACCAGACCCGCTATACGAAAGTTCAAGAAAATGATCAATACCAATATCTCTTCGTTTACTCCTAGTATACCCTGGATCTCCTGCAAGAACGCTTAGGTTAAGATTTGCAATACGTTTTGGTAGTAAATTAACAACAGAGTTAACGCCATAAGTTCTTGTTGGGATATTGAAGGTAAAAGTAGTACCAGAAGGCAAAGTAGAGCCAGTACCATCGTCAGTAAAGCTGACACCGGATAGAGTACTTGTAGTACTATTAATTGTTTTGTTACTTCTAAAGTAAAGGTTACCGACTGAATCATAGTATTCACTAGCGTATTTACGATCTTCTTCATCAGATCCGGCAATTACAGATAAACTATTGCTAGAACTAGCTGGAGCTCCATTAATTGTAACGTTAGTTATATTAAGAGTGGTAGAAGTATACGGAGCGTATGTAAAAGAACTAGATAGTTCAAATGATAAAGTATCACTTGTAACAGTTCCGTTTTCAGTAATACCTGTTTGAGATTTAGGGGTGATTCTAACTTGACCTGTATTAGAGTAAGATAAGGTAGCTCCCTCATAGAGGTCAACGGTTGTATCATTACTGGTAGCATATTTTAAGTCTGTTACTTCGTTAGCAAAATTAACTGCAGTACCTTCAATATGTGCATTAGTAACACCTACATCTGGAATATACTCACTTCCCCAAAAAGAGAAGGTAACCCCATTTACCTCTAAACGATAAAAGTTAGTTAAAGTCAGTGGTGTACTTAGGTTATCTATAAAAAGAACATCTGTAGAAGTGTTATAATCAGCAGATACGTTATATCTAGAAGTTCCATATACACTAGTACTATTTGCACCACTAGCTGAGAGACCTGTACGATCAACGCTAGTAACAGTTAAATCCATAGTTGAATTAGCAATATTTGTTGTTTGACTATTACCATCAAAGTCAGGAATAGTAGCATTAAAAGTTTCAGCAATAATACCTGTATTAAATGAATTAAAAGTATTATCAGATCCTGATCCATTAACAATAGCACTTTCTGTATTAGGGCCACTGTTAAATGTATTTGGTAAACGAATATCAAAACTACGATTTCGTGAGCTGTTATTGATATTACTACGAGTACCAGACATAGCAATCTCTTGCTGTTCAGGTAAGTTTTCTGCATAAGCAATATCAGTACGAGAACTCTGTCCTGGGGTTCCAGCTAAGGTTGTACGACCTACATCAGCTGATGTGTAGCCTGAAACAATAGGAGCTATAGTTTCAACAACGTTATTTGTTAAGTCATCAGGTAATGAAAATATTTGGTTTGTGTGTCTTTGACCAATAACAGTAATTGTTCCGTCATGATTATCTTCATACTCGACTACTTTAAATCTACGAGTATTAAAAACATTTCTTTGTGGAAAGAAAACTGTTGATCCAGTAGAATAGCCAGGTATAGCATCTAAGATAATAGAGGTTTCTCTATATCCAATTACGGTAAATATACTAGCACTAGCAGTTGTTGCACCAGAACCTCCAAAAGACAAGTCTGTACCTACAGGCATTAATCTACGAATTTCGCCATTAGTAAGAGTTGTGCTGTTTCGAGTTAACGTAATTTCGTTAGAATTAGCTGTACCTACAAGGATGTTTACCTTCCCGCTAGTAACAGCTTCTTCAGGTTCAATTCGATTATACCATCCATAATCCTTGTAGTCTACATCAAAGAAATCACCAATACGTAAAGTATGAGCAAATTCATAAAGAGTTACAATTTCTACTTCTTGAAAATAACGTGATTGCATCATTAAGAATCTTGAGAAAGATTCATAAACATCTGTAATTCCTGTAATCTCATAAGAAGCTTGTTCAACTTCTCCATTCTCATCTTCTTCGTAATAAACTGAAAGATAATTAGAGGTTAGTTCACCAATAGAACGAATATTATTATCTTCTAATTCTAAAAAGTCTTTATCACGTTCATTAAATGTTTGAGTACCAATAGTAGGTACTCGATTAGGAGCGCGAAGGTAACGGTCTACAGAAACAGAAAATTCATTGTACTTTTCATTTGAACGAGAGTCAATAATATTAACAGATTCTGCATTAGACTCGTTAAATGTAAGTTTGATTTCACTTGGAGCAACGTACCTTGTATAGTCACATTTGATTTTTCCATTTTCTTCATAAACAACTAATCCACCAGATTCTGCTAGTTGTGTAGCATACTCTTCAAAGCTGTCTGATTCTTGTAAAACACCGTTTAAATATTTAGGTACATTAGTTGCTTTCGCATCTGCAACCAAAAAGCTTTCAATATCAACATTTGATTCATCAATACCTGGACCATATAAAGGACTAGTTAAGTAATCAACAACAGCACGTCCTGGGTTTTGATTAGCAGACCTTTCATTTAAAAGACCTGTAGAAACATCATTACTGATTACCTCAATACGGAAATCAGCAGTAGTGGTTAAAATATTTCCTGCATAACGCACTGGATTAGCACTTACTGTAAATGAGTATACGTTGTTTAAAGACTTATGTACATACCCAATAGTAAAAAATGCAAAACCACTTCCAACATTAATTCGAAGTTGTCTTGACTCTCTGTCATTTGTTACGTTATGTTGACCACTATAACTTGTGTTGATTTGAGTAATATTGAAAATACTATCCAGATTACTCCTATTATTAGCGTTTCCAGCACCATCTAATTTTAACCTAACTACATTACCAATCATAGACCAATTTCTAGTGCCAGCAAAGTTAATTAAATCAAATGTATTAAGTTCGCTACCGGTTTCCCAACCTGTGCTATAATCAATAGTGTTTAATTCAAACTGACGAGTTTCAGTAATATTAATAGTAGAAGGATCATTAGAGCGTAGTAGTCTATTAGTTACTTCAAATTCAATATTTGGAGTACGCTGAACAGCACCATCTTGAGTAGCTTCCATAGTGACAGCTACTAAAATATGCCCAAGACCCCTATCAGAGGATGTCCAAGCACCATTAGAAGTGGTAATCCAGTTTACTGGAGAAGTCTGAGTATTACTACCCCATACTACTTCAATAGCAACGGCACGATGTCCGTCGTCATCAAGGATATAAGTAGGAGAAGTATCTCCAGTTACAAAGGTTATTTCTCTACGACTTGCAGTATCTACTTCGAGACCATCTACAAACACATTAAGAGATTCTACTTCACCTGCATGAACAAGATAAACTACAGTAGCAAAACGATGTTCAGGAATAAGACCACGAAGAGTTCCTTGGCTACTAGAAGCAAAGCCTCTCCATGTTTCACCATAAGTTTGTCGAGTTGCACTAAAGTCATTAGTAGTAGGGTGATTCCATGCAGCAATAATAGCTGGTTTAACTCCAGAACGACCAATAACGTGAGGAATTTGGAATTTATTGCCACCTACTTCAAGACGTGAACCTGGATTATCTGAGATTTCAGGGAAGATGATTTCTTCACCAGTTTGAACTCTACGAGACTTGCCAAAGAATCCTGAAATTCCTGTGCGAGGAACTTTTGTATAAATAGGTTTAGTAACAGCTTTGGTAAATTCTTCTGAGCCAAAAATAAAGTCTTGAAAACTGCCACCAGCATTCTTTAAGAAAGTATCGTAACTACTTGGAGCAGAAAGAGCTTCAGCAGCAGTAGCATTTATTTCTCCAAATACACCATCTAGAATACGACGAGAGTGAATACCAGGTGATGCAACAATATCTGAAGGTTGTTTAAATGGGGAAAGTAAAGAAGTAATAATAAACTCTACAGTACCATTATCAGCTGGTGTGCTTGCTGTATCTAAATAACCTTGATAAAGGATTTTTACAGAATCGTTTTCAAAAGAGCCTGTTTCAGTATTCCAGATACCCTTATAGATAGTTGCAACTCGGTTTCTATATGAGTTAGTGTTCAATGATTTACGAACTTCATCATCTAAAAACAAAGTTAATGTTTGGGTGATATTCCCTAGTTCAGCGGCTACTCTTGTACGACCAATATTTGTAATTAGTCCGTCATTTGTGTAGATATTACCATCATAGGTAATAGGAAAAGCACCTTGAACAATAGTGCGTCTTACTGAACCGACATCTAACGGGATATCAGCGAAAGTAATTACTTGTGCCATATAGTACTCCTGTCAACAAAAGTAACCCTATTAATAAATTCGAAATCATCTTTATAAATTTCTTTTAGCATAGCTGCGTGTTCAGTATTCAACAAAATATCGCTAGACTGAGATTTATTAATTCGAAAAGGGCTTAATTGAGTGTTAGTTAAAAATTCACAGTATCTTTTTACTGTGTCCATTTCTTCAAATTTAAAGTATAAGTTCATCTTTCCTCCTTTAAGAGCTTCTAATTGAGTAGTAAAATGTATACTTGTAAAAGGTGTCATATCATTATAGTTTTTGTTTAGTAAATCATCAAGTAATTTGTACATGTTATTTTGATAAATATCAGTATTACCAATTGATTCTTTCATCCATTCTGCACACCCTTGTTTAAGGATAATGTTAGAATAGGCACTACAAAACCTAGAATAAGGATTACGTAGAATACACCATCGGGTTTGAACTCTTGATTTCTCTTGATGATAAGGCCCAAGCCAACCTCGTACTCTTGTTAATCCTGTTTTAGGTATCATATAAAATTTTGAATTGTTTACAAGCATATTATACTCCTTAAAGGTCTTCTTCAATAACTAGATCGATTGATAGGTAATCATTGTTACCTGCTAGATATGTTTCTTCTATATTTAAACTTGTTATCTTACCACGGAAGAAGATACTTGCATACCTTACTTCAGTTCCAACATCAATGTCAGAACGTAATTCTGGGTGCACTACAATATCACCAGCAGTTCTTGCAGTTCCTGTTACAGGATCAATTTGAGTTGTGGCAAAATATTGATTTACAGTGTAGATTTGTGAGTGAGTGTTGTTTGTTGTGTTGCTTCCAAATTGGATAAAAGTTCCTTGAGGAAAAGCAGAAGCAGTTGAAGTAGCTGGACCGGCACCTTCACTAAGACGGATAGTGTTTGAACCAGCAACAGCGGCTAATGCAACTTGTACGTCATCTTCAGCATCTGATCCTTCCACTAAAACAGGACTGTTAGCAGTTTGACGAGCAAGACCTAATGAGCCAGTATAGTTAAAGGCTTCTGGTGGCAACTGAAATTCAATTGAACTACCATTATAGTAAGCAGCTTGAATAGTGCCACGAATAAAATCACGATCCGGAGAACTACTAGTTTGGTTGATATTTTCATTACCTAACCCTTTGCTAGAAGTTGTACGAATTGGACCTGTCAAAGCAACACAAGTACCACGAATAACACGTCGAGCTCCACCAGTGTTGGAGAAGCGAATACGTCCTGATTGAGAACGAATAACTTCTCTATCAACCGTATAAGACATATTAAATTCATTCCACTTAATATGTTCTTGGTCTAATCTTAAAATAGACATAATTTAATCCTTATTTAAAATGGAAGGGATCCCCGAAGGGACCCCATCCTATATTTATCTTACGCGTCTACGTCTTGCAGGAGCATCCCTACGACCTCTTTCAAGAACGTTAAGAACGTTACTAGATGCAGCATCAGCAGTAGCTTGTGAGTTTCGTCCAAGGCCTACATTAACTTCGACAACTTGTTGTTGCACGTAGTCACCAGCACCTATAGAGCCGTTACCCCTATTAATAGATTCGAGTAGTTCACGGTTCCTTGAGGTTTGACGAGCATTAATAACATACTCACCGTTAGATAAGTTTGCAGAAATACTATCAGAAGTACCTGTACCAGCACCGCTTACATAACCACCAGTAGCAAAGCTTGGTTTCTGGAATTGTTGAGACCTAATTTGACCTACCTGTGTACCTGTAAAAGAGATAGCCGCAGCAGCAGCAGCAGCACCTAATACAGGGCCTACAAATGGAATTGGAGCAAGAGCTTGATAAGCGCCTACAGCAGCTGAAAAGCCATTCATAGTAGCTTGAGCAATTTGAAGTTTCTTTTGCATTTCAAAAGCACCTTCAGAGTATTCAGCTTGTTGTGCAAGTCCATCTGCTAAGAAGGAAAATGGATCAGAGTTTTTAACTGAGGAACCAAAGGATTCACCTAAGGCACTGCCTAGGTTATTACCTAAGTCTGAAAACTTAGTTTCTTCTCCCTTATCACCAGTTAACGTTTTTAAGAAGTCACTCTCACCTGATTCTTCGCCTTTATCAAAACCCTTTTTAGCTCTTCCGAAGAAGCCTAAATCTTTATCTTTCTCTATAGTTTTGTCATTAGCATTAAGAATACCACCGATTTTCTCTTCAATTCTTTCTTGTAGCTCATAGTCAGCTTTTGCAACATCCATGTTGTTTTCACGTTGAGCTTCAATACGGTCATTGACGCTTGAAAGTATTCTAGAGAAATCAACTAGCTGTGTAAGCTGATCACTGTTGATTTTTTCCATATTAGCAGTGTCAAAGCCTTGACGGTTTAGACCACCAAGAACATTTCGTTGACGACCACCTACTGGTCCACCATCTTTAAAGCCCATGACAGCGCCTGAGTTAATTTGTTCAAGCAAGGCACGGTTTTGTTGGGTAGCTTTAGCGTTAACTACGAATTCGCCATTTGATAAGCGAGCTGGGATGGAGTCAGAAGTTCCTGTACCAGGTCCGTTAACTGAACCACCAGTAGCGAAGCCCATAGGCATCATCATACGGTTAGTATCAGCCAAGAATGAACCTAGACGAGAAAAGAATCCTTGTTCTTCT
>Ga0115102_10624655_pt1 | contig 13677 bp, 25 predicted proteins | sample MBTome_5_FD_89644 | JGI IMG/M metagenome (GOLD analysis project Ga0115102, IMG submission 89644) | Marine eukaryotic communities from Pacific Ocean to study complex ecological interactions - MBTS_5May14_M2_3um Metatranscriptome... | ecosystem: Environmental > Aquatic > Marine > Oceanic | place... | reverse complement strand
TTGTGTAATATACTTTCTTTATATTTTATTTTATCTTAAATCATATTTCTTACTTAATTATATTTTCTTACTTAATGTTAATGTTATTCTCATTTTCACTCATCATCCAATGTAGTTAACAATGCTACACCTTTTTTAACAAACTTATCAGGTATGTCTCCATCTGGAATCGGACAATCTATAGGCATGATGTAATTAGTTGAATGCCCTGTAGTACTTAAGGTACCCTTCCTAGCACTAGTTTTGTATGTAGGTGTCTCAAATACGTTATAATCTGACTTCATTTTCTTTATCGTATTTCCTGTCAATTTATCAACCATCACATTTCCCTCATCATCTACTTCATCTTCGTCAATTTCGTAACCTAAGATTAAATCTTCTTTGGAGTAGTAGTCTTTGCCATTGAAATCAAACCTTTTAGCCTCCCTTTTTGGATCAGGTTCATCGGAGTCCCACCTTTTGTTGACGACCGGGATGAAATGGATGATAGGCATGTCTTAGAACAACTTGCCAATTTCACTTTCGATAATCTGCATCTTGTCCATGCACCATTTGCCACCTTCGATGAAAGTGCCTCTGACCTACTCACCCACTGGCGCGCGGCATAGTGGTGCATCCTCTTCCTTAATGAATTTGAATATCATGTTCAGTGCGTCAATTTCCAAGTCATTTTTACGTGCAAAGGTCTGCTAGATGCCTGTATTGAAAGACTGGGTAAAGTGGAACATAGGCAGCCAGAAGATGGCTGGCTGTTCTCCGTATATCCAATCTTTGAGCATGTTCAATCTCTTAAGTAAATCACGCCATTAGAAGCCTAACGGTTTCATGGTTGGATAAGATATATTGTTAGCTAACCAGCTGGATGGCACTACGTTGTTTAACAACTCACCCGCCAATACGTCCATAATACCGTCCATGATTTCGAGACCATTGATTGCTCGCTTTAGTTTGTTAATTGTTTGTTAAATCTTTTCAATTAACCTGTTCTACCTTAGCGAATCTTGGGTCAATACTGTGTTCATTGAATTTTCTCTTGTGCTAGGTTTAAGTCTTTCGATATCAGCCACAGAATACTAGATTGTGCCCATTTCATCTAGTATTGGTTGAGAGGACAGAAGTTCAATGCATTTGTCTTCCAGCACTTTATCTTGGCTACCGCCTGCACCGCCTCCACCACGAGGGATAGTCTGGATACCATCGCCTATAAATTCCATAGTCATGAGCTTTTGAGATGTAATATTACCGTTTTTATGTATACCGAACAATTCAGGCATTTCCAAATCTTCGTTTAGCTCTGCAACATGATTCTTCCAGTGGTCTGGAGTTCTAAAGCTAATCGGCATTTCTTAAATACCACGAATCTTTGGAGGTTCATCAGAATTAATTTAAGATTTAGAGAAGAAATCTTTGATGATAGTTGTGATCGCTATACGATCCATCTTGTCAGTAACCTTTCCACCTTAATTAGCTTCAGCTGTCATGTAATTAAGAGCGTCGAATGGGAATAAGTCAAAATCTTAATTGACTATGAAACTCTTCAACACATCTTTGCTTATTTGGAAGTCAGAAAGTGAGAAACCTTATTGGATGTTCCAGCCCATTGGACCGAATCTTTTTCTTTCCAACAAGACTCCATGGAATAATGTCAGTGATTATAACATTTTTTGCAATGCTATTCTCTTCCTTTCATCCTCAACATCGAAGAATTCTTTGTCGATAATGTTGTAGCAACGAATCATGTTAGATTTGACTCCCTTAGGTGGTTCCTATGTAAGTTTAATTGAGTTTTGCATGACGTAGGTAGGGAACTCTTCGGTAGGCATGGTGGTAATCCAAAACCTAAAATTGTCATTAACCATATTTTCTTCATCAATCTCCTGTGCATCAGCCTCTTCTTCATCTTTACCTTCTTCTTTGTTTTTCTTCATGTTTTCTTGCATTTTTTTAGTTTCAACAATTCTGTTTTCAAGAATAGGGAAGAAGGTAGGACACATATGGCAATTTTGAAGGATAATCCACTGACCTTCTTTACGTGCTTTGAGAATAGACTGGTCTGCAACTTTCTCTTGGCCTCTGCCCAGAGACTTCTTAGGCGTGTCATTGTCTGTCAAACCTCTCTCACTCGCGAATTTAGAAATCTCAGCTAACGGATCTGCACCTGTAGAGAGGATAAATATGATCGGTGTAAATGGATTTGAGTCATCAAATGCTGAATTTAAGTTAAATGGAGGTGCTTCAATGAATTCTTTGCTCATCTATTACTCCTCTAGCATGTATTTTGTTGATCGGATTACGAATTCGGGACGACTAATTCTGATTAGAATCAATTTTAAGAAGTTATTCTTGTTTTTGTTAATGTATTCACTTATCTTAGGATCAAAATTATCAGTTACATGAGGGAATGTTTCTGAAATTGGTAGTTTACTGTTTTCATACAAATTATTATATTCAAGAATTTTACTTTTAAACTTGTCGCGATATCCCTTCATAATTGGAACAGTTTCATCTAACTCTTCAATTTTTGTCCAGCATACCTTTGTAAACCAGTTGGAGACTTCTGTCTCTTCTTTTACTTTCTCAGCTGGATCATCTCTTGTGGATTGTACTTCTGGGAATTTAGCTTTGAAGTCAGTACGTACACCGCCCGTGAAAAAGAATCTTAATAAATCCGTGTCTATCACTTTCTCTAATGTCATGAGTCTGAGAGCCATTAAGAAACTGAACAGCAATTTGTCTTTCTCGAAAAGTGAAATACACACACTTCTTTACAAAAGTGCCCTGAAATTACCTTCGATCTTATCCTTGTCCATGTCCAGTTTGATAGCGCGGACATACAATAATCTGAACCACTCTAGTGACCACATATATGCCACATTAATGATATTCATATCACTCACTACGAAGTATAAGTTTGCTGCTCTGTTAGAGACAATTGAATACTTGGTCTATTAATCCTTGAATTTATTTTTGACATCTTTCATGTCTTTTTCATATTTAGCTTTACTCTTGGTAGTTGCTTGGGAGTCAGCGAGGAAGTCGACTAGATCTTGTTTATCCAACAACTCTCTGCTTTCATCATTGATTGCACTCAATATGTCTTTGGTCAACTGATCTTCCTTCATTTTGTACCCAGCCATTTCTTTGGATTAACCCATGTTTGCTTTGTAGATTTTGTTATCTACAGTTTCGACAGTTGTGTTGATCATCTGGTCAGTGAGACCTTCCGGTGTCGCAGTATAGTTGACTATTTTGATCATTATGCATACTTCAGGGGTGTAGTGCGGCCTTGGAAGTGTAGTGGTCATATATAACATAAAGTCGTCGTGATAGTCAATGTCTTCATTTTCGATATTAATGGTTTTCATACTGCCTTTCTTAACTATCAATTTGTTTAAGAGTGGTTCCAAAGCTGGGTTGATAGTTTCTTGAATGTTTTCGATCATAACAACCATACCTAATGAGATAGCTCTTTTGAGGTCTTTCATGTCACGATCTGGTGTACTTGTGACTGCATTGAATACTTTCAATTTGCGTTCCTGCACTTCAGTAGTTTACTTCTTCAAAAAGGTATTAGCTTGGTTCTGTGGATCAATACATAGTGTAAATTTATCAGTTAAATTCATGATAACAGTATTCTCAACTGTAAATGGATCTGTGGGTAATTCAGCCTTGAACCATTCTTGTACTTTTATTGGATCACCTAATGTAGCCTCGAGTGAAACTCCGTCTGAAAGACTAATGTGTCTTTCTTCAATCCAGCCACGCCATTTGGCTATTTCATTTTGTCTTTAGTTCAAAACGAATGCACCTAAATAAGCTTGAACTGCGCACGAAATAAGAACATCACCCTCAACATTTACAACCAACTTCTTATACATCTCAGCTGCCACTAACCAATTCTGTTTTTCACCTTTGAGACCTTCAGTTAGTTTGACTGCAACTACTTTGCGCCTTTGCATGGTGTCCAATTGAGTCTCGAGATTAGTTAGTTTGTCAATTTCGACTTGCAATGCTTTTTCCAAAGCATCAACCTTGTCCACAAGTTCTTGGTATTCTTTGCTTAATGCTTCTACTTTGGCAATGAGCTTGGCAAGATTAGCTTTTTCTTCCGCTAACTCTTTACGTGCTGGTTCCAGTCTCAAGTCCAGGCCAAAGAATGTAATCATCACTCCTACGAACTCTTAAATTGCCAACAATGCTTTTGAAATGCCACCCATCGCATCTCTATCAATTTCTTTAAATTCGGTTTCGAGTCTGAACATAACATCAGGGAAATTCTTCAGTTTATCTTTAGGGAAATCAAGCATTTCATTTTTAAGTTTACAGCTGTTATTAATTCTCTGACTTGTCTTATAGAATGACTTTTGTTTCTTTTTCTTTCCGTTTTCTTCAATCTCCTCCATTTCTTAAACAAGTTTCTTCCCATTTTCACTTTCTTCTTTGGTATTCCATACCTCCAAAAATATGCCTAACAATGGCATCATCTTTGGTGACGGTGATTTATAGCCCATCAGTTCCTTAATGTCCTTTTCTTCTACCTTACGGATTGTATCGAATGCAGCTGCCAATTTTCTCTCTGCATCTTTTACTTCTTTTTCGATTTCGGCTGCTTTCTTTTCAACTTTGGCTTTCTCTGTGTCAGCGATGGCTTTTTCTTCACCAACTTCTTTGCCCTTGACATCTGCATTTTCTTTGTCAACTGCAATCTTTTCTTGTTCCAATTTACATGCTTCAGCTGATTTTTTTACTATTGGTTCTAACTCAATAATTTGAGCTTCGAGTATCGCAACCTCTTTTTCTGCATCACTAATCTTTCCAACACCATTGGTTTATCTTTTACTTTTGCCATTGATTTCTTCAAACTTTTCTTTTTATTACTTATTTTAGTTAGCCAGTAATTCCAAGTAAGCACTTGGAGTTGCATAAAAGTATCTTTTGTCTTGCTCTCTTTATACTATGCATAGATCACGAACTGATTTATGGATTTCACAACACAGTTCAACCAAGTTTTTGCGCATTTTGTCGTCAACGTCAATTTGGTCGATGTATTTCTTAGCAGTTTCAATCAATGCATCTTGTGGCCATGCATGGAACCAATTCAAAGTTGCGCAATTTATCAAGTTAGGTTAGGAACGCATACGTACACGGAATTCTTCTCCTGACGGTGATTGCACAACCACTATGTGCAAATTCTGTTTGACACCTTCAATGAATTCCTTCCATTTTTTATCGTCAGGTTGCTCTCCCTTGAATCCTTTAGCTTTCAACTTGGCTTGGATTGGGACCATTACTTCATCTTTTTTGTATCCCGCATCAGGAATTTGACCACTGATAACTTCAGGTACTTTTATTTTAGTTTTGGCTTCAAACAAGTTTGGTACCTCACCATTATTAAGTATATTTGAAATATCTTCCAGCATAGTTTCATAAATAATATTTCTGTCTTGCAACATAAATACATGTGGTTTTTCTTCAACTCCAGTCTTGTATAAAATGAGTTGTAGATAAGCATACCATTGACAAAAGAAGTCATCCTTATTGATTTTCTTCAACTCTACTGAAAATGGTTTCATGCCCATAATAAATGTAGCCAAAGTAACAAGAGACTTACGCCCTGAACCGCCATTACCCACCATGACTCCATGGCCCGATGCCATTGTCAATACTCGGCATATTCGTGACAGGTTACTTATTGCTGAATTAAACAGTACCAGATCCATTTTTTGTTTAGTCATTGGATCGGTATTGTATTCTTCAAGTTTTTCTTAACATTTCCTCTTTAGGACATCTAAATCACGCATTTCGCAATACTTTCCGATAATTTTTTTATCATTGCCTTCAACTTTTACTGTAACTGGACAGAAATTACCGAAAAACAACATGCCGTTGTTGGATGTTGTTTTGTAGTTTTCACCAAACCCTTTCTTAAGCATGTCTGTAACTATCTCATTAAACTTAGGCAAATCATTCTCTAGCAATCTATCACTAAAGATCCTCTCGCACTCATGCAACCACAGTTTAGTCACTTGTTCTTTGTTAAACATTGCAACTTCCTCGCCTAAACTGATGCCTGAGAACACTCTAGTCACATCACGCAAGTTGTAGACTTAGTGCACTGTGGATGGTTTAGGTCTGAATTGTTTAGCAGTTTCATCATACAGCGTGATTGTTGAGTCGACAATTTTGTTCATCATTTCCCCAAACTTGATTTTGTTTTTGGTGAAGACTTAATTTATCGTAAATTTGAATATTTTCTTCAAACTTTCCTCTTCTTAAGCATTGAGATAAATTTGACAGAAGTGACGGACAAGACGTGGTGTCATGACGTTTCTTAGTGGTCCGAATGTACCTGAAAATGAGATCTTGTCGTACTTTTGAAACTCTTTGTCGTCAGATAGTAAGTTGAACCAGCCTTGGTAATCCATCCATTGTCTGATTAATTCAAGAGGTGACTGAGCATTGTATTTCTCTTTCTGTGGTAAGTTGATGTCATCGATAAACACTATGCCTTGCTTTCCTTCAGCAGGCCCAAATGTCGTGAAACTGTTCACTTTACCCAATCTTTGTGGGATAAAACCTTCCAATTGGTTTTGCAAATCAAACACTGATGTCTGCGCTGAGAATGCGATCGGCACGAACGATTTGTTGTTATCTGCGTTATTACATGTGTTTAATAGTTCTGTCATAACAACTCTTGTTTTACCGGTACCCGTACCTCCACTAACAACCATACTCATGTTGAATTTTGATTAAAAGTTGAAGAATTAAGAAAGAATGAGTGTTTCTTTGGTTTCCACAAAGATGTCACTGAACGAAATTGTGATATCGAGTTCATTAGGTTTAGCTGTTGTTTCCCACTTCATGAACTTGGCAGGGTCATCTTTGTCCAATGTGTTAGAGAAGTAGTCTTCTTGTATTTGCATTTTTAAACACACACTATCATCTAGAGTCCAAATATCTTTATTAATCTACAATTTATACTCTTCATTAATGTCAGTTTTGCCTTTGATCATCTCACCCAAGAGTTTATTGTAAGCAACACGGTCTTCTAAATTCAGTAGACTTCCAAATGACCAAATAAATGCAAATAAGATTAAGTTTTTAATCTCACTGTCGAATTTGCTTTTGTCGAATTTCTTCTTGGTCTTGTCATCCATTTCTATGAATTCTGTGTATCTATTTTTAATCAGAAGTCTAAGTAGTCGTTAAAATGCATATATCAAACTGTTAGAGTTAAATTGAACAGGTGGAAAGCATTACTTGAACCACCATTCAATTACTGGCACCATAATCTATGTTATTATGTTTTTGAAAGCTGTGATGCGCTCAATAGTGAACTCAAACTCTTCACAATCCAACAGTTGTCTTTCAAACAACATGATTTGTGAATCCATAAGGTTTTGTTAACCAATTTACTTGATTTCAAGTTAAACCATACCACATCGAGAAATGGTAGCAGGTGATGCATAAATCAAATCTTCAACTTCGAAAATGATCTTCATACTGTCTTTTAGTTTCATGGAATCACCGGAAGCCAAGCATAGTTTCTTGTTGTCGTCAAGAACTGAGTTCATGTCTTCAATCCACTCAGCATCGACTGGCCCATCCATAATGATCCACTTGAGTGTCTTTTCGTCGTCAGCCTCTTCATTGTCCATGTCTATATGCGTTTTGAACAACTTAGGGATGACTCCTGGTGCGAACTCACCGGTTCTGTCGTCTTAAATCCCTTATAGGAATTGTTGCATGACTGATTTAGGGTTGATTTAGAGTGTTTTAGTTGTTTTGTACTCACTTTTCCATTCTGGGAACTGATTTAATGCTGTGAGTGCAGTTTGTACTATTTTGAGGCATTCTGTCTTACCTACACATGTATCTCCTACAATCATGTATCCATGGCGCACTGTATTCGTGTCAAGTAATTGGTAACATTTCTCCATAAATCTGCTTGAACAAACTAAATTAAACTTTTTACAAGCAGCATGTATCTGTTCTTCAAACTCCATCTTTTTGAAATCAGGAAGTTCCTGACCTGGGAACAGATCACGCGTAATGTCTTTGAATAATGGAATATCATTTGCTAAGAATTTAGGAATATTGACATCTTATAGAGCTTTCATGCACATAATATCCTCAGTTTGATCAGTCATGTCGTTACGATTGTTTCTGGATGCGAGTAAAATAGATGTGACAGTACGCATGCCAAAGTCATAGTGGAATTGAGGGGAGAGTAGTTCGGATGATAGCGAGAGGCATTTGACCAACTTGATTGCGAGTCTCCTCGACGCTTCAAAACCAAAGGAGTACAACCTGATTTCACCGATGAGTGCGTAGTCAGGCACCATCATCGCCACTGGCCGGAATAGTGCCTTGAGGTTGTCAGGCAGTTCAGCACGACCTGCCTAACCTGGATTCATTGTGATAGCGATGAAGCATGTTGTGATTATCTTGGTGTCTTCAAACCCGAAGAATGTGAATGAACTTTTGTTTTGTTTAACTGCGTCCATAATTTCATTAATCTGCATCGCAATAACAGACAACACTTCAACTAGAATACGATTAAACTCGTCAAATGTACACCATGCACCTGTACCGCACAGTCCTTTGAAGAATTTGCACATCGCAATGTGGTCAATTGAGTTAGAACAGTTCATCACTACGCATTGGATAGCCAGTGCTTTCGCTAGATCTTTTACGGATTCAGTTTTGCCTGTACCTGCAGGACCTTCTGGTCCACCACCTTAGTTAAGTGTAAGAGCGCACAAAAGTGTACGTTAGCAACGGTCAGTTAAAGGTGTTACAACTAATCTCATTGAGTTACCGAGATATTCTTAGTCATACAAAACTTTAGCATCAACCATATGTACTCGTATACTGTTTAGTCCTGGATATTTTTTGTTCACATCGTGAATGAAATATTAGCGCAATTGAGATTGCCATGCAAAAGTTTCAGTATTTGTGATCATTTTCTTCTCATTGGTTTCCCTCTTGAATTCTTCGATAATTTCTCTGTTGTGCACTTTAAGTGTGCAGATAGCACCTAGTTTACCCTTGGTGTTTGAATCAAGTTTACCTCTTACAATTTTGACAATATACATGATTGAATCGAATATTTCAGCATCGTACTTCTTGATAGCTGTTTTGTCTGTTTTCATGGCATTGATTGCCTTCTCCGAGTTCATAGTCCAATTCCACTGGTCAACTGAAATGCAAGTCATCGCAGGCCAATTCTTCACCCATTCGATGTCCAATGTGCGATCATATTGGTTAATGAACTCAATTTGAGAATCATGGGCCAACCTACACATTGTTCTTTTCATCTTGACTTCAAGTTCATACATCCACTTCTCGACTGCACCTTTGTTTTCAGGACTTTCAGGACAGATCCGCTCCTTAAGTACTATTACTTCCTTCTCAGGTGAATACAGTTTGGAAATTTCGAAGTCCTTCTTCTTGAACTCAAGTCTGTCGATACCCTCTAAGCACTTACCGACGTGTGGCTGTACGAGTAACGGGTTTTTTGTTTGTGCAAGGATTTCAAGTAATGATTCATCAGACAGGAAGAAAAATCTTGAGAAAACAGCTCTCTTAGAGTTGAGATATCGCTCTAGTTTCTTCTGAATATCTTCGAGATCCTCAACCCCTCTTTTCATCTTATAATGCATGTTTTCTTTGTCTTCTTTGCCTTTTTTTGGATCTTGCTTTGAATTTTCGATGTGGCGCATGATTTTTGGGTCTTTAAATGATTCTTCCATGGTGTCGACATATTACCTGTTGTGCATCTCAAACTTCTTAGCCTCTTCGCCCAATTGTTGTTTTATATCGTCTGAAGTAAAGACAGGTTCCAGAGACATCCAATTCTTCTGGAATTTTACCCAGAAATCAATAACCTCAGCAAACCTCTCTAAGTCTTTGCATAGAATTGTAGCTTCCTTTTTCATCTTGGGTGAAATATCTGGTTAATTTTTCATAGCCATCAAATTCTGTATTTTGTCGTCGAGATCCTGCATTGCATTATCAATCTCTTTGATGAAGTAGAACTGAACACCTTCCATTGACACTTTGTATTTCTCAATCACAAGATCATTTTCAACCAAATTCTTCCTGATCTTGCGGATGTCCATCTCAATTTTGAACTGTTTTTGAGCTTTTATGGAAATTTCTTCGATCAAGTTTATGTTAGCTTGTGCATCGAAAGTGACCAAATGTTTTAATTTAATACTCATAATAGCATCGACGTCATTATCTTCACCAGAAATATGACTAGCAGCCGATGGCCTGTCATCTGCCATAGGCCCATTCGCTTCAACCAGCTCAGCTTGGGTATCCTCTGGCAATAGTTTGAACTCAAGTTGTCTTTTATGTTCGTCCTCGATTGGAATGAATTTAGTATTAATCAACAATTCAGCCCAATGTTCTTCCTTAATAGCTTCAATACCTAAGAATTCAACAATCGGCATGAATTTAATGTTGAAATCTTTCATCTCCTCGAACAGAGAATTAGCGACTACGAGTGCTTTGGGTTCATTACCCTCCTCAGCCTCCATAGCCAACTCTTTAAATTACTTATTAAACTTGGATGCCATACCAAATTTATCGTCGAATGTGATTTTGGCTTTCGTCGATTCATTGGCCAATTCCATCATTGGTGCGTCATTTAACACTAAAGTGTGTAAGTCTTTCCATGAGTATATCAGATTCCATAACTCAACCTATGGTTTGAATTTATCCATAATTATTGCTTGTATTTCCTTTGTAGGTGGGTCTTTCTTTGGATCTTCTTCTTGGTTGTATCCCATAAATTTGCATTGATCTTCAAATTGCTCTGATCTCTCCAACTTAGCTTTCAACAGGTCATTATGCACGTTTATCTTTTCTGTAATGCTTTTTTATTTACTTTAGTCATTAAAGTCGATTTATTCATCACATTTAGCATCGAGTTCTTCAATTTCAATTTTGAAACTTGAGATTTCTGACTCTAGTCTAAGAGTTAGATCATGTTTTATTTTCATGCGACTTTCCTTGCATGTTTTGAGAGCTTTTTCGACTATTTTGAAATGTTCTTAGACTTTGCAGTTTAGTTTGAATGCTTCCTTGTCCCATAAAAATGGTTTCTTTTCAATGATTTCAAACAATTCAAGTGCATTTTCATACTTAGCTTCATTGCTCCACATGTCTTTTTCGTACTGTTCTTCGATATACTTTTCAACTTTCCTTAACTTTTCTTCAACCTCCATATCCTATATTTCACCTTTAGCACTCTTCAAATCCTTTAACAAATCCTCAATTTTAATGAGATTGTCAATAAGTTCTTTAAACTCCTTTTTTGTTTACTCATTGATGTATGTAAATGTTTCATTCAATACCATTTTACACTTGGACTGTATAATAAATATCAAATTAGAGTGATCAACTTTAAACATACCTAGGTTGACATTGTTAGGATTGATGGTGAGTATCATCTTAGATAATTCTTCAAACTTGTTGATATCGGTTTATAAGTACTCCTGAGATGGATTGATGCAATTCTGATTGCGTTAATTCTTTTTAAACTTCTCTTTGATTTGAGCAGGAGTTAATTCAACCTTCTTACCCTTAGCTCCTTCATCTTCATCTTCGGCATCTTCCATGACCCAGTTAGTTAATTTATTTTTGGTGTCATGTTCATTGATAACGAAGATATAATCTTAATCAGTCTACTTCAACAAGTTATTGGTGAGTTCGGCGAGTGATTCTTCGATTATTCTTTTGATCTCTTGGTTTGCACTGTTGAACCATCTGAATGTTTCTGCATTATTCAATGGTTTGCAAAGTTTGACTTATTCTGGGTCACGCAATTTCAACTCATCTAAGTCAATCTGGTTTACACACTGTGACAATTCGTTGATTTACACAGTAACTTTAGATAACACTTCACCAATCTGTTTTCTTGTTGGAATTTAACGTAAATTTTTAAGATCTGTCCCTGTTCCTGGGTCCACTTTTATTTTTATATTAATTAGAGGTTCATTTTAGAAGTTTATAACTTTGCTGTGAGCGAATGAATCGAGATTGTCTGTTTAGTCTAAATTTTCAGGTTGGAACTGATGCTTGCTAGTGATTTAATCGGATGCAGTCGTATACCTTTGAACAGGTGCAAACTTTTGCCAGAATTCAGTAATGAAGACAATGCTGTTGTCAAGGATTCTTTTCAACTACGCATTCAACTTATTCCTGATGAAATAGTTGATTTTTATTATATGGTTTTCAATTTCACCTTCAGTAGTGAATTCATTGTTAAATGCCTTACCAACCTACTGCATTTTGAGTTCTTCGTTGATTTTATTTCTCCATTTGTCAGTCAAACGGTACTGGATATTTTCTTTGTTCTTAACTAATATTTCGTCAAATTGCTCCAAGTCCATGGGTGTTTTATGGTAACGAGAGTCAAGTGCAATTAGTTCCTTGTCAAGGAAGTCAATGCAGTGGTTAGCAATGGTCTTCTCAATTTTATCTTTTAGAACATTTATTGTGCTTTCAACTTGTTTAATACTTCCTTGGGGTTCTGATTTTTTAAACTGGATAGTGCCTTAGAGTTTTTTGACTTCCAAAGGTTTAACTTAATTTAGATAGTATAGTTTAGACATTTTGTCCCTGAATTCAGGGTTACTTTGAAGTTTCTGATTGAACAAAAACCTTTTTTGACCCCAAGTGTAGTATTGCTCCAGGTCCTTCTTGAGTTTGACTACTTCGTCAATCAACTTTGTTATATCTACTTCGGGCAGAGAGTCAACTAATTGATTGAACAACCTACTTTTCAAGTCTTTGTCCATTGATTAAACTTGTTCTTTAGAAATCAAGTTTACAAACAAGTCAAACTTGTAACTAGATTCTGCTTCTGATCTTAACATTTCACATGTCTTAATGCGGTCTTTTTATGTCTCCTGTTTTTCCCAGACGAAGAATAAGTTAGTTCTGAATACTTCCTTTTCTTTTCCGTCGGATAGCATTCTAACCCAAAACCTTTTGCCAACTTCGTCGAAGTCGTACACCTCACATGGTCTCATAGCTTAAGTTTTATTCTCATATGTCTTAGTCAGTGCATGGTATTTGGTATCCATCGCTTGGCACTTAGCCAACATCTCTTCAGGTGTCATTGGCTAGTCAAATGTGTCGAATTCAACAAGTGCTCTGTTTTTGAAGAGACACTTTACCTTCTCAGGTAGTTCAAAGAGGTCCTCCTCTTTGGCGTGCACTTCCGCGAACAGTTTGACTGACTTGGTCAGCTTAGGTTGTGTTTCCAGACTAGGCAGTGATTTCAATGACGCAGATGAACGCAATGTGTCAACTACTGAGAACTCCTTTGGAATTTGGCCTACTGAACCTACTGACTTGAGTGTAGGTAGTGATTCTGAGGATGCTAAGTAGCCCATTTGTTTGATTTCGATTGGTTTTAATTTCTTAGTAGATAGTTTTGCTTTAGACTCTGATTTACTCATGGTCTAGTCTTGTTCGTATAGATTTTGAATAGAACTGGAGGAGCCCAGACTTTGTCCCTGATGGAGCGAGTCAAGGCTGGCTTTGTTGTTTAATATTGCTTCGTCAATATTAAACTTCTGTTTTGGTTTTAGCTCAGGTTAGTGAACTTTATATTTCGGGTTTGTTTATTTTTCCTTTTTCTTATTGATTTATTCGATA
>Ga0115102_10085620_pt1 | contig 13680 bp, 1 predicted proteins | sample MBTome_5_FD_89644 | JGI IMG/M metagenome (GOLD analysis project Ga0115102, IMG submission 89644) | Marine eukaryotic communities from Pacific Ocean to study complex ecological interactions - MBTS_5May14_M2_3um Metatranscriptome... | ecosystem: Environmental > Aquatic > Marine > Oceanic | place... | reverse complement strand
GCTACATTTTAGACTGCCATGCATAATATAAATTTTATTTACTTTGATTTTACAACTACGAGTACTCCGTATGCTGCTTGAAAATTTAGTTGCTCTATCCCAAAATGAAGACTTTTCAGTCAGTAAGTAGTGCACCATGTCGTTACAACAAGATGTTAATCACATTATTTCTGCGTGCGGCTAAAATGTCTGAAGAAATTTTGATGATTGCACAGACACCCGTGGTGAATTCTTGCAAACTATTGGGTTTATGCCATGAGGAACCCCACAGCACCTTCGTTTATTGCGTAAAGCAATTTTTCACGCAGCTGGTCCTCACTCTTGTACACCGGAAGATCGAGGGAATTGAAACACGTATGGGCAGACATGAGTGAACCGGCAGTTCCTCCGGTCTTGTGAATACTAAACTTTTGCACACCTCGCATTCCAGGGAGCTCGCCAAAACCTGCAAGTGGTACCTTTGAACTTCCGGTCACAAATTGCAAGAAAGAAGCCTTCTCATTTCTGGATAACGAGAAGAGGACATTCCAAAACCATTCAATCTGTCTATCCGTTGCTTTCCAGCCGTTGTAGTCAGTATTTTTCTTTAAATCGTGTATATCGATATCAGGAAGGCCAGATATCAGCAATTCAAGCTCTCTTGGAGTAAATATTTGAATGAGCTCTTTGCTCACAAGCTCGTGGAATCCATCCAGGAATGCTTTGATCTGACTTGAAATAGCTGTGGTCATTCGATTCTTACAAACAAGGCTAACATACTTTGCTTTGTTCTCCTCGGTTACGGGAATATTTCGACCGTTAGGAATAAGATCAACAACTTGATTTCTTCCAAAAGAATGATCTTCAACTGAAAAGGTCAACTCTAAGCAAAGATCACCAAGGTTATACTCTAAAATGGTTTTCAGATTCTTATAGTAGTCTGGATCAATCGCCTCCATATCATGATGCGTTGGTTCTTTTCCGAGCATGTGTTTGTAAAGGCTTCGCGTAAAATGGGAATCGAGCAAATATCCATCAGCTACAGCTTTTCCAACAATGCGTCCTACAAATCGGAAGTAGCTCAAGTGATCAGGATTGACGCTGCTGTTAGGATTTGGCTGAAAGGTACATCCATCTTCTGTTGATGTAAAAAGAGCATAATTAGGGTTGAAAATTTCTTTGGCCAATATACCATAGAATTCACGCGAAAGCCCGCCTGCATCGACACCTTGCTCATTTCGGAATGTTATATGGAGTCTCCCTCGCATTTCTTCCGAGTTTCTTGGAGATAGCTGGAGATAAGCATCTTCAAAAACATAGTCGCGACGAATGTGGAGGCGAATACTACCATAACGACGATTTGCTTGCTGTCGAAGACGTCTGACTTGTAACTTAAACCAGTGCCGCTTCACGTCAAAATCGAGTAACATTCTGCACCGAGGAAGCTGAATCAACGCCTTGAGGCCCTTCTCGAGAAGACTAGAATTATTTCGAACGAGTGCATTGAGTAAAACTTTGTTTGCCTCAACAAAATCAAAAAGCGTCTTCCCACCGACCAGGTTTGTGATGTGGGTATCATTTGTTGAATCTTGATTTTGGGCATCTTTCAACACCCTTGTGAAACAACCATTAGCAACAAAGAATGCTTCGATTGAAGGTAGGAATCGTGTCAACAATCCAGCAACGCCATTCTCCAGCTTTTTCTTTCCTCCCGTTTCTACTTCATCTCCAACCTCATCCGAATTGTTTTCATCCACGTCTTTATCTGCTTCCTCTTCGATGTTCACACCTTCTAGAACTTGAACTACTTTCAAACACGATGTCAATTCAGACCATAAATTATCCAAATTCATGGCATCAAGCAACTGGACCAGTTCTTCTGTTACAACCACGCCCTCGTTTCGTTTTAAGGACCCATCACCAGATGTTTCTGTGCATAATGACTGGAGGGTTTGCAATACCCGAAGAAGTTTCAATTCACTTGTACTAGTTGATACAGCCACAGACGTTGACGCTCCTCTACCAATTGACGAATTACCTGAACCATTTTTCGCAGTCTTGGGCGGATAATCTTGGTTCTGATCGATAGTGGCACTTATTCGAATATTTAGGGCTGTTAGATCACGAGTTGCATCAATACCAAGCGCACGAGCAACTGAAGCGAGCTCAGTCAAAACGTAACCACGATTAGAATCGACACGACAAAGTCTTCGTGCGATAGCGTTTACCTTTGCAAACGCAGTATCCTTGCATATTTCCATCCTTAAAATGGAGCACAGCAGTTGAAGTCTCTCTTGCGAAACTACTACGCGTGGCACATCTACCCATTCCTTCCCTTGTAATGCAGCTTCATCGATATCCTTTTGAGAAACTTCGATACTTTCTTCGCCATGCTTTGGAATATGAGATAATGGACCCACCACAAATTCTAAAAGGTTGAGTAGTTGCTCTAGGTTGGTCGAGCTCTTCGAGTACCTCGGCTTTTCCAGAAGATCCAAAAGGCTCTCAAATCCTGTAGGAGCCTTACAACTATCCGATTTTTTATCAACAATCATCCTTTTTACAAGTAAATCAAGACAAAAGCGCTGGGAATTTTTGCACATCTGCAAAAGAGTGTCTAGCATTCGTGTTGAAACTACTGGCGGCAGAAACTGCTCATGCTGCGAGCCTCGAGAGGAAATAGGTAAATTTGCAGCAATAGATGCCGCAGTGTCACTGGTTTGCCTTCGTCGAATCAACACAATATTTGGATTCAAACCATCATTTTCTAAAACTTCCGGTGCTGCTCCGATCAATAATGCGGGAGGGAAATCTTGAAGAGACCCTTCGAAAAGTCCATCTACTTTCTCCCTCCAATCTTCAGGACCTCTGTAAAGAGCATTGGTTGTATCTAGCGCATATAAAGCCCCGGATTTTCTGTCATTTAACAAGTTCAAAAACGTGGATGACAAAATTAATCGAAGATTACCATTCATGGCAATATTTTGGAATACCTTTTGTAGAATTCGATGTGGTCGAATAGGGGAAAGGAGGTACATAAAACGGATGAGAGCTTTCAAGTCAGACTTAGCAACGATAGTGGTCAAAGATACTGGTCCTCTTGTAGGTACGAATGCAACCTTCTCTCTGTCGGACTCGACGCGAATTTTCCCTGTGCGCTGTTTTCGTCTCGATGATCCTTGCTCTCGCCCATTTCCGCTTTGAATATTACCTCTCGTTCCAGTGTTGTTTCCATTTGTTCCTGTACGCTGATTTCCTTGGGTAGAATGTTCAGCGTAGATTCGACGAGTGGCTTGAGCCTGAGCTTGCGCTTCAGCTCGTGCACGCCGCTCTCTTAAAATCTGGGCTTCAGCGACAATACTTGGAGGAAGGCTTCGGATAACGCTTTCATCCGCAGTGAGCAGGATATCATTTCGTAGCTCAGGAGCCAAAGAAGCGATAAAACTTGCGTTGTCCATCTCTGCGGCATTGGATGGATCTGCAGGCGCCTGTTCTCTCAAACGGCGTTCTTGTTGTTCTTGTTGAATAGCTTCACGTCTCATATCCTCTGGTAATGCCGCGAGTACTTCGGGGTCTAGTGAAGAGCCAGCATCAAGTTGATTTGCCAAATCAGATGTTTCTCTCGCTTGATTGATCAGTTCTTGTTGCATTTCGAGTGGAAGTGCATTGAAGACTTCTAGATCCATTCCCGACGGACAAACAAGTCCATTCTGGTTTGGTACTCGATCGCCACCTTCAACTGCAGTGTGTTGCGCACTAAGCGGTTCATCTTCTTGGCCCAAAGTTTCATCATGAATCCTATCTCCACCTTGCTCTTCTTCATCCTGGATACTGTTCCCGCCTTCTTGCTCTCCTGCATTAGCAACAGAAGGGTTACAATCTCGATTTTCGTTTGAACTTGAATTCTGCTGCTCCAGAGAAGGTTCTGATGGGGGGGATAGACGTAAGCCGACAGCCAGTGAGGATGCTACACCATCACCGTCTTGTTCTTCTTCGGTTCGGTTTTGATTTACATCTAATGACCCTACTTCATTCGATGTTTCTTCTTCCATTGCAACATCTCCTTCTGAACTTCTCAAGTTGGATTCGTTCTCGGCATTTTCAAGTTCAGTTGGTGGCGGTTCTTCATTTGGGTGAGAACTATTACTTCCTTGGTTGGTTGCGATTGCTGATTGTGAGTGGGTCGAAGAAGATGCTATAAATGTCTCTCCAAGTGCATTCTCAAAAGCAGAACGAAACTGCTCAACGGTTGCATCAAAAGGTAACCCATCATGATCAGTCCATCCAGACGGACCGGAACTACCTTGAATTGATCGATGGCGTTGGCTACCCACAATCCGATTCGAACGGACAATAGTTCCATTTGGGTTCGAAACAAAGGACCAACCTGAACTGTAGTTCGGACTTGTCCATTCTCCTAACCTTCGAGCGGTTGGTTGAATATTTCTACTCGCTCTAACATCGTGTGACTCTAGACCCGACACAAGAGCATTTATTGGCGGTAGATCAACGTCACCAAGAAGAGGATGCGCACAATGTTGAGTTCTTGCATGAGTAGCAGCGGCTGGCCCTCCGGGAAAGAGCTGCGTATCACCAAGCCCTGATGTACTTAAGAACGGATCATTCTCATCTGGTTCGACAACAGGTGAAATCAAGTCGTAATGCCTATTGCCAGCCGTAATGCAAGGCCCGCCATATACGTACTCCATGGGATTTATTTCATTCCATCGACTTCCTCTTCCCATTGTTGAATATCCTAGATCGGGTTGACTCATTTGGTTTATTTGCGGAATCGCGCCAACCAATTCTCTCGATCCGGTGCTCGATCCGTTCCTTTCCGTTCTACCTTGTCTTGGCACAAAATTTCCTAAGCGACGGCGTTCTGATGCAGCTCCATGGTTCCTTTCACCCGATGGCACAATTTGGATACCCAGGGTACCTTCAAGTTCAGCTAAGGCTTCACTACGAATTTCTCCGGTACGAAGGAGGGTCCCGATCATAGCTTCCGCTGCATCGATGAAGCCTCTATTTGCTCTTCCAGTTGCAGATCCGTTTAAATGCTGCCCTATCGCTCTTCTACCTCCGAGAACCATACCATTTAGGCCATTAGACTCGACTCGAGTCCAACCTTCTTCAATCTGATTTTCACTACGATCTCTTCCCTCATATTCAAATTCATTCTCCTCTTCTACTAACTCTTCTACTCTAGAATCGAAATCGAAAGCATTATCTTCGTCAAATTCTCCTCTGCTATAAACCTCTTCGGAATCTTCCAAATCGTCCACAATTGACTCTTCGTCATCGTCGGAGTTGTCAGATTCCTCGTCGTCGGAATCACCGTCGTCGGAATCGTCTACGTCACTTGAGCCGTCAGAATCGCTATCACTGGACATTTCATCGTCACTTGCTTCATCATTCTCGTTCTCGACATCCATCCCGTCATCATCCTCGTCGCCATCAACCATGACCTCACCATCAACAACTATTTCATGGTCAAATGATTCGCTCGGAGATCTTTGTCCGCGTGGTATATTTGCCGCAAAGGCGTCTTCGAGCATGTGATCATCAGTGATAAAAGAGTCACGACGATGACTGTTGTCAGAGTTCTTCTCTTTTGACGCAGTTTGCTTATTCGATTTCGTAGCTTCTTTATCCTCCCGTGTCCTAGCCTCTTTCTCGACGATAGCCTTGACAGAATTCGCTACGCTAGCTCGAGTCAGAATATCGAATGGTAGAATAAGGACACCAAGCGCAGTTGATGCCATCGGATGATACAATGGAACTCTGTGAACAGCCACTAACAGAGCGTGAGCCATACCATTTTCAAGCATTATTTTGATCACCTCGCAACTCAATGAATTATTTGAATCATAATTATTTCCGTTAGATTTGGGGGCAGCGAAACCGATACAAAGTTCGCCCCAGCTTTGAAGGGCGTGCAATTCACTTGGGCGTGGATGCACGGGTGATTTGGCAGGGCGAAATGATGAAGCAGAAGATAGGCCGAGCTGTCCGCCACTTAATGCAAAAACCAGCTCGACAATAACCCTTCGTCGCCCTTCCCCAGGCCGTGCTACCAATGCCACAAGAAGCCGAGCAGTTGATCGAACCACTTTTGTTCGTAGGAACGCGATCTTCTTCATTCGCATTTCTGAAGCAGATTCCAAATCAGATTTGGATTCGTTTTCCCGTCTTGCAGATTTTCGATTCCAACGATCCTGCGATAGGAGTCCGTGTAGTAAGAAGCTAACGAACGTGCGTGGGGGACTTGGACATCCTTGAAGAGCGTTGTTTAAAGTAGCAAAAACCGACCCTCGATTCCTCCGAGACGGTTTGAATTTGTGAATTGCTGTCGCACAAGTAGGCATCGCAAGAACCAAGTCAGCAAGAATTTCTAAAATATTAGCTGTCCAAAGAAACGATTCTTCGTATCCAAGGTCAAAGCTACTACACCGTGGTTCTGTTGACTCGTTATTTTCACAAACTGTTGGCAAACCTGTTTGGATGACTTGATTGAGTAGGAGTCCAGTGATGTGTTGAAATGGATACGTGTGAAAACTTGGATGTCTTGAATTATCTTCGTTGCAATTATCTTTCGATTCTGCTTTTTCCTTTTTACATCGCTTAGAAGTCTGACTTCGCTTGTTTGAACGAGTGGGTGTCTTGCTTCTTGTTCCAGAAGACGCGCTTGATAGTCTTTTCAGTTTCCCAGAACTTGATCTCCTACTCGTCGATACTTTTCCATTGGGTGTATTTGTTGGCCTCAAATTCAATATTTCTGATACAATTTCCAAATTTTTTGACCGCTGGGCAGATGTAGCCATGATAACCCGTGCAATTTCAGCACCAGAACTCTTTTCAAAGGCCACAGATACAGCCAAAGCCTTTACAAAACAAGCTGGATCGCGACATAGAATGGGAGTGACTGCCTTAAAGAAAGATTTGCGAGAAACACTGATTACGTCTTTGTTACCCGGAACCTTGTTTTCTTTTTTTGCGTCCAACTTCACCATGCAGTTTCTAATTTCAGTTTCCATCGCAGATTGAAGATTGGTTTCATCTTCTAAGAGGCGTCGAAATATAAGTGAAACCAGACCAGAATGACCATTGAAGCGACACTTGCGATCAAGACTTAATATTTTTTGGCCTGCACCTGCTTTTGAGCAGAATGCAGATAATTTCGGATTTCGCAATAATCTCATTAGCAAAAGGAGTGTTGCGTGGGTGACTCCTGAGGGGGGAGATTTATGTTCATCTCCCATGATAGTAAGGCAAATATTCGCACAGGTCTCAATAAGTTGAATTGGAATCAGCGGAAAATAAGCGGGCACAGATTGAAAAATCATCCCATTCTCAACCGTATTAGATATTGGTTCTTCATCATTGCTCGTAGTTGATAACATTTCGTCTCCTTGCGGAACACTCTGAATTGTCGATGCATCATTTTTTCTTGGTTTCGAACTATCATGATCAGTTTGATTCTGATTATTCAACGCGGAAAACAGCTGGTAAGCTAGCGCGGAGAGATCACGTGTCTGTTTTTTGTGATCCTTCTTAACTTCGTAAAACTCTTTATCAAAACTCGAATCTTCAGAATGAGTGGAATCATCCGAGCTATTGTTTGCTGGGAAAACAACAATAGGTTGAGCCATGATGTCAAGCATCAGAAGAGTAGACGGTAACCATGTGGGCCATCTACTTCTTTTTGACTGGTTCTTGAAGTTCACTTGGTTTAGGTGGGTAGCGATAACAGATACGATTGAGCCGACTAGGCCTGCTCTCAGCATCAGCGTTCTCGTTTTTGGTAAAGCACGGATAAAAAGCACTGCGCAATGACAAAGAGAAGCCATGCTTGACTCACGACCAGAAATTACACTCCATAAGGCTGTTTCTCCGTCTTTCTTTTTTTCTATTTGATTCTTGAGACGGCTGAACAAATTCTCTGCAATCTGATCTCTATCGTCAGGATATCGTTGACATAGATCGAGCAAAAACGAAGATAAGACTGTTGTTATAGCTTCATTATCCCCACCACTCCTCTCGTCACAACCAATATCATCTGGTTTTCTTTCCGACAAGAAATTGTAGGCAACCCTAGTGCTATCTGCCTTCCACCACTTGATGCGTGACGAAACCATTCCAATCGACGCTTCATGCAAATGATCAGTTTCATCCTTTGCATCATCGTTAGAAGTAGCTTGGTCGACTTCCATGGCTCCAGCGTTCGCAGCAGACTGATTATCCCCCGCACCAAGCTGACTTCCATCACGTATTTCAGGGCCCTCTTGAATCGATTCCCCTCCCTGATCATGACGCTGGCGACGTCTTCTTTCTTGTTCGGTTCTTCTTCGCTCAATATTTTCGGTACTTGCAGGTGGATGAGAAAGGGCGTATTCCATTGCGATCTGCAGTGTATTTGATCTTGTTCTATCTATGGCATCCCATGCATGATCCCGGCTAAAGCCCATCTCCATCAAACGTGATATTGCTTCCTCGCTTGGTTCAAAATTATCACTGGCAGTTGCACCATTCATCGCTGCTGTAAATTGTTCAACATTTGGACCAGCTATTCTAAAACGTGCTAGCGTGTCTCTAAAAGAAATATTTGAAGGAGGTCTCTCCCTTAAAATGGTAGAAATGGTAGACGCAGAGGTTGATAAACCTTTTTTCGTAATGTCTTCGAGAGCGATAATTGTTTCTGATACTAAAGTCGTAAATGGATGCACGACATGGGGGGGTGCATCAACGAGTCTAGAATCATTCCATGGTCTTTTAATAACATCAGAACTTTTGCATAGTAGCCTCTGTAAGAAGTCATGTGATGAAAAGTTCTTATTTCCGACGTCGTCAGAGGTGGACTTTCGAACTTCGTATTTTCCTCCAATAAGGACAAACAAATCTTCTTCCTTCAATTTTTCAAGAACCGTGATTGTTTGGGATGATATGTTTGACGGGCTTGTTATCAAGCGACGAAGTAGAGCCGTCGCTGGAGGAAGAAAAGAAGCAGTTGTCCTATTCAAGCTTTGCATGGGGCCTTTGTTGGCCTCTCCAGCACTCATTTTCGAAGCTCTTGACTGAAAGTCAGCGAGACAGAGCTCGAAAATGAATTGAATGGCATCAAAAAAGTTGGGTATTGCTTTGTCTGAATTATTAGGTACTTCGTCGAATGCACCAAGATGCTCATTTGCCAGGGAGATTAGCAAAGGCATATTTACAGTTTGCTTGTCTCTTTTCTCTTCAAAAAGACATGTTTGTAGATGGCTAAGTAGTGATCCCAGATAGAGAGCAATGCCGAATTTGTTGACGTTGCATGTAGATTCAGGTGATTTTTTAATTGCATTTAAAACCTCGCGCCTTCCGAAACCTTTAGCTATTCCAGAGCTCAACATTTTCATAAGAGTGGAAACGTGCCAGCCACTAGCACCTTGCTTAAACGAAATGGGTCCGCCTGAGAGAAAAGGAAAGGGCTGTTGCGTCAGTAGTCGGTCTGAGACAGAAGGTAAGGTCTGTTGCGCCAGTCGAAGTAGAGAGGAATACAATTCGACGTAAACAGTTTGAATTCGAGCTAAAACATTAGCCCCACTGCTACGAATGTCAGGAATGCCATCCTCGATGCGTCCCTTGACTTTGCGCTCCGCTTGGTCATCACTATCGTCAATTTGAGACTTCCAAACTGCCAGAACTTCAGCAATAGGTTCTCTTCCATGACCTCGAGTTTGTTCTGAAAGCCAGCCTCTCCGTGTTCTATATCGCAAAACGCCTGATGAATTCACACAGCGATCAAATGATTCAACAATTTCACCCATTTCCATGCTGCCGACGCTCGCACAACTATCGATTTCGATACCGTCACGGACAACGGCTCCTTCCGAACATACAATCCTCAATTTGTAATGGATATGATCAGAACGGTTCCCTTTTTGTCTCTTCAGCTCTCGCTCCTCGAAACCTTCTTCTGTACGAATCCGACATGCCTCTAGTGTGGCAGACTGAAAATAGCTTGACAAACAGTCAAATACCTCTCTGAAGTCAGCGGAAGGGAATTCTTTTTTCCACTCGCGTTCCGTTCGATTCCAGCCAGGAGTACCCCCGTCGGCACTGCGTTGACAGGATGCCTGAATCACCGCCGAAAGGAGCCCAGCTAACCACTGTATGGTCACAGTTGCTCTAAGGTACTTCGCCAGAAGAGCTTTCTTTGAATCAAAAGAGGGATCTGTAATTTCGCATATCGAGAGACGTGGCAAGCCGTCGAGGATAAATCCGGCATCGAAATCGTCTTCGCTATTATAATTTTCTGATGGAAAAGCTGATCTCATTTCACTCTGCGCGGCTTTCAGAATATTAATGTTCTCCTTCGTGACTTCCAACGTTTTCTGAATTATCTTCAACGGATCACACCTCAGTGAGATGCACTTGAATGCCAAAGTCAAAGTTTCCTCGGTTGAGGAATGTGTAATTGTGCTTAGAGATGGACAGCTAAGGCAGCTAATGTGAGCAAGAAACCTATCAGATGTTGGCATTAGATATGGATACATCTTAAGTATCGCATCCAACCCTCCTGATTCTACGAAAGGTTCACAATGCTCTTCATTGTGAAGAATTTGCTCAAGAATTTGTCCAAAGTTTAGACCATATTGTATGAGGCACGTTCGATCATGATCTACATCCAATGCCTCGGGACCTCGGATATCTGCAGCGGATTCATTGCGTTCCTTTAATACAACTTGATCTCCAAATGCCACAACGTCCATCATCGCATTAGATATTGCTTTACAGATAGGTTTACTCAATGATGGAACATGGCGCATTATTTCATCAAGACCAGTGCCAACAATTGATGTCATTTCATTCAGTAAGCATCGACTCCTAGGCATCGCATATTTTGGATGGTGGAAAAGTTTTAGTAGTCCAGGAAAGGGGTTGTTCTCTTTTAATTTTTTTGCGCCTGATTGAGTCAAAGCTAGTGCAGCCAATACTGTTGGAATAGACATAATTAATTCGGGGACAGATGGGGGAATTGGTTCACTAGAAGGTCCACAGCCGAGCATCTTCAGGAACGAATGCGCTAGCCCACTTTCGTGGACGTACTTTACCACATGAGGATCGCTATTCATTACATCCGACAGAAGTGTCGATATAAGTGAGGCAAGGTGCCCACCGTACAAGTCGACATTATCTAAAATCTCAATCAAGGCCTCCGTTAGCTCAGGCTTTTGAATTTCTGCCGTACCAGAAGGTGTCACAACGGAGGAAGATGTAGATTCCTGGTGAAATACCACAGTCAAACATGTTACTACACCAAACAGTAGTACTCGTTGGGAGGCTCGTAATTCAACACCAGCAACAGAGGTTGAATCAAGCTCGGTTCTATTGTCTGTATTCATTGGCACGCAATCGTTGCCTGCGCTATTCTTGATTCTCTTGTTACGTGCACCCAATACTTCCTTCGAGAGCCGCGTGGTGAGAACCTCCACTCCCTTGAGGTTGTGAAATGCGGAGAGAGCATTATTGTGGGTGACAATAGCGCCCTCGAGTATTTGGACAGCCTGGGCCGTAATAAATCTTAAAAGCGATTGTATTCTCAAGATTTCTAATGCTGATGATGACTCGGGCAGGATTTTCTTACCAGCTTCTTCGGTATCGATTGATACTGTGTTTAGCAAGGCGGGCACTAAGCCACATTCAGTGAGAGAAGATGTCCCGGAGGGTGTCGACACAATGGCTGATGTTAAAGTGAGCACAGAATCCATAAATAGAAGTGCCCGTTCGAGCTGTTCGAACCTTGGCATAACAGGAGCCGAAGTCGCTTCTATGAATGCCAAGCCGATATCCATGGATATAGTATCTTCTGCGCTATTGTCAGTTGAGGACGCTGAGGTCTCATTTGATTGGTTGTCACGACAAGATTTAGTGGAAACAAGAGATCCTAGAGAGGCAAGCGAATATCGTATCAAAGTTGGAAGGAGACCTAAATACTGTCCCTTGCCAACTCCGAGCTCGCTCAGAATATTAGAATGGCGCGCGAATCCCGTTAGGGCACCGTTGCCTCCCTCCCGCCGAGCAGCCACTGCCGTCAATGATTGAAGCGCCAGTTCACGAACCTGGTATGGAACAATGGGAGAATTCGAAAGAGTCGCAATATTATCTTGGTTATGTGTAGAGTATTTACTAGATGTCGGCGATGACAAAGATGCTGAAACTGCTCCAGACGAAACTGTTGGACGAAGAAGATCTACTAGCTCGACACACAGTTCTGGTTGTGCTTGCAAGTATCCGGCCATGACATCTTGAGATGGATTCGCGTAAAGGATGGTAATGAGTGCTCGAAGACGCCGTTCGATGGCAGCAACTCTTGTCTCCTGACAATAGAATGACCTTGTGAGGCGAATATCCGCCAGGAGTGGGAAGAGCCGATCTGCTGGTATTTGTTCCGCTCCCCCGGCCTGTCGAAAACACTGAAAGAAGAGATCAGCGGTAGATCGGATAGTTTTTTCTACTTTGATAGCCAGAGCAACTCTTCTTCGTTTTTGTTTACTTCCTGTAGAATCATCACTTTCATCGCTATTTTTCGTTGTGGCCTCAAAAATCATCTCTGAATCTTCGGTAAAACTATTGGCCGGTAGATTTATATGAACCAGAGACGATTCGTCCACATCCTCCCCGTTTCCGTTATCTTTAGACACTAGAGCTCTAAAAAAGGAAAAATTGAGTTCGCCCGCTTGCTGTGGGAGAGCTTTTTGACCAAATGCTGAGTCGTCGGATACAGCGCATGCGTATAGTCCTAGACCTGATCCACGCGTACCCCATCCCCTAGCCAGTGCTGTCAGCCGTTTATGTGATGTAGTTTTCGATATGTGTAAGGCAGAAGAATGTTGTTGAATCTCTGGAACTTGTTGTTTGTGCAAAGAAGGAGGCATTGCTAAAGCACAGAGTGTTTCAAGAGATGCAGATGCTATATTGTCATCCGCAGCCGCCAAAAGGTCAACTAACTCTTCGACTGAATTGAAAACGGATTTATTAGAGGAATTTGTCAACAGCCCCGACAGAAACTTCAAGATAGTGAGAATATTCTTGCGGACAGTGTCAGATACACTGTTAACTTCTTCAATTGATCTCGCTGGCTGAGAAACAAATGGTTTCGGAGCCTTCGATGCGCCTTTTGATGTTGTCCGTTCCACCGGACTAATTAGTAAGAGAAACGGATATTTCTGGATGTAGAAAGACAAAGATGCGTCGATTTTGTTCAGAGGCTCGACCCATTCTTGGAGGTCAACCTGTTCCTCGAATGCCCACGATTGCCAAGGTTCTAGTAGTCCAACAAGGCGCTCAATGTCCAATGGGACATTAATCTCCTCTGAAGTTTGATGAGCATTACTTGAGGGTGCATTGAAGATTATCAACTCCAAATTGCTCTTGAATACTCGAAGTCTTTCATCATCAATAATCTGGGGCGTGATTCCAATTGAAGGGTAGATAGGCGCCATGATTGCGTTTTGCTAGATGGGGAAATTTTTGCAGAAAGCCGGATGGTGAATATGAATTGAAACTACTCTTCCGTGCTGCAACCTAATGACACCAGTTTTTCGATCGACTATTTCAAAAGGTTTTCAGATTCAATCAACGCAATCCCGGCGACTTTTACGATGATTGCTAGTACTGATTCCTGTTTTACTTGTGCTATTTAATCACTGCCAATCAATG
>Ga0115102_10961082_pt1 | contig 13685 bp, 26 predicted proteins | sample MBTome_5_FD_89644 | JGI IMG/M metagenome (GOLD analysis project Ga0115102, IMG submission 89644) | Marine eukaryotic communities from Pacific Ocean to study complex ecological interactions - MBTS_5May14_M2_3um Metatranscriptome... | ecosystem: Environmental > Aquatic > Marine > Oceanic | place... | reverse complement strand
CGCTGTCGGAGTTAGAAACGGTTTAAGCGCACAAGCTATAAGAGATGTTCAAGGCGGTGGCACTTTTGAAGAAATTTTGGCTAACTCTCAGTCTGTTTTAAAAGAGTATTCCGATAACACTGCTGCTGCTAGTGCTGCTGCTTCTCAAGCAACTACTACAAATAATCAGGCTGCTGAAGCAATTACTACAAATAACGATAGCTTTAATGCCGCTACCGAAAATACAAACACGCTAACGCTTGGTAACAATCTAACTCTAACTACTGGGCAAGAATCAAACACAATTACTTTAACTAATCCAAACAGCACATCAATAGGCACGAATAGCCCTATGGCAACAGTAGAGCAATATCCTACTATGGGTCCATCTGTTGATGGTAAACATCAAAGCGGATTAGGTTCTGTGCCTTTCGATGGTTACATTGCAGAACTTCACGCAGGTGAAAGAGTACAAACTAAAGCGCAGGTAGCCGCTACTGACAGAATGGCGGCTGAAATGGTAGGATTGCGAAATAATTTGAACGAGCTAATGTTAGTTGTTGCTAAAGCAGTAACCAAAACTGCTCGTATCGAAGACGGTTGGAACAAGAATGGTTTGCCGCCAGTGAGGGCATAAAATGAAGGTTATTAAGTCCAACACGGTTACGCCTACTACATTAACGGCTACTGACGTTCCAGAGAATGATGCTACTGAGTGGGTTACTGGCACTAACTACCATGTCGGTGACCAAGCTATGGTTACGACAACGGCTAACGGCGCTGCGACTGCTACGCATAAAATTTATGTATCTGTACACAGTCAATCAGGTAATGACCCAACTATTGACGATGGTACTAATTGGACGGAAGTATCTAGTACCAACAGATTTAAAATGTTTAACGATGTTGTACAAGAGCAAACAACTCAAGCGAATATTATTGATGTAACGATAACTCCTGCGGTAGTAACTACGGCTTTAGCTGCTATTAATGTTGACTGCGCTAGTATTACGATATTAGTTACAGACCCATCTGAGGGTGTTGTTTACAATCAAACTTTTGGAATGACATCATTTTCAGGGATAACAAACTGGTACGATTACTTCTTTACAGCTATTGATCGCAAAAAAGAATTAAGCGTTTTAGGTTTACCGCCTTATTCGCAAGCGGCTATTGATGTGACATTTAACGATTCTGGTGAAACGGCAAAAGTTGGCGCATTAGTTCTAGGAACTTCGGCAACTATCGGCGATTCACAATACGGTGCATCGTTTGGTATTATTGACTATTCACTGAAGTCAGTTGACGCTCAGGGTAGAACAACAGTTACCGCAGGTACTTATTCTGATGAGGCTGATATTGATGTTGTTATTGAAACTGGACGATTTGCAGAAGTTAAAAAGATTTTGACAGACTTGCGAACCACGCCAAGTGTTTGGATTGCAGAAGATAATACCGAAGGTACAATTATCTACGGATACTATCGTGAATTTGATGTATTACTCACAGGACCAGTAGTGTCTATGTGTACCTTATCTATAGAGGGCTTGACCTAATGACTATCCCAACGCTTACTACGCTACCAGTTGCACCTGCCAGAACTGACCCACCTGCAACCTTTGTAACTCGTGCTGACGCTTTCCTCGCTGCCATAGTAACTTTCCAAGGTGAAATGAATACTAGCATTGGCGCAATGAACACCGACATTGCAGGAGTGAATGCAGATGCAGTAGCAGCAGCAGCGGCGGCAGCAGCGGCGGTACCTGCGGCGGCTTCGGCTACAGCAAGTGCAGCTACAGCGTCAGCAGATGCAGTAATTGCAGCAGATGCGGCAAGTGGAATTCAGGCTCTGTATCTTGGTTCAAAAGCAGCCAACCCTACGACAGATAATCAAGGAAACGCGCTAGTCGTTGGAGCAATGTACTTCAACACAGTCGTAAACTTAATGAAAGTTTATATTGGTGGCTCTACATGGGCAGACTCAGGTTCTGCGGTTAATGGCACTCTAAATCGCCAGAACTATGTAGCAACGGCAGGGCAAACTGTATTCGCAATCAACTACGATGTGGGTTTTGTAGATGTTTATTTGAATGGTGTCAAACTTGTTATTACGACTGACTTCACTGCGCTAACAGGAACAAATATAACTCTAGTTACTGGGGCTACAGTAGGTGATGCAGTTGAGCTAATCGCATACGGCGCATTCTCTGTCGCTGATCAATTACAGATAAGCAACAATCTATCTGATGTAGCGAGCGCACCTGCTTCTATTGTTAATCTTGGAATTAATGCAACGGCAGCAGAGTTAAATTATGTTTCTGGCGTGACTTCTAACATACAAACGCAGATAGATAACATTAGTCCAACGCCAACGATTGAAGCAGTTGCAAGTGGCACATTAGCCAATGGCGACACAATTTGCATAAATTCGGACGGCACTGTTAGTGCGGTAACTGGTTCATCTGCTACAGAAGGCGTAGGAACTCTGACTACATTTAAGTCAGCTAGTAGTGAATATATGGACAGTATTTATGACAAAGCAAATGACAAACTGATAATAGCTTATAAGACTTCTAATAATATCGTTGCAAATGTAGCGACAATTTCAGGCTCTACAATAACTTTTGGCTCAGAAGTTACTATACCAAGCACTACAGTTCCAGGAGGCGCTCAGGTTTCAGTGACCTATGATGAAAATGCACAAAAAGTTCTTTTCATTTATCCGCTAACAGGAGGGTTAATGGGAAGAGTCGGCACTGTTTCAGGAACAACTTTAACGCTCGGCACTGAAGCAACACTACATAGCGGAGCTATTCGAGCTAATACAATTACATCTGGTTATGACGTTACTGCTCAAAAACACGCAGTATTTTATACAGATAATAGTAGTATTAACCTAATTGCCAGAGTTGCTACTATTAGCGGTACATCCGTATCAGCGGGAAGTCCAACAACACTACTTTCTTCAACATCGTATAATGCTTTTTATCCGAAAAATGTTACTTATGACGAAACTGCTCAAAAATTAGTCATATTTTATATGGACTATAGTGACTCTGAGAAAGGCAAGGCAAATGTCTGTTCTATTTCGGGAACCACAATCAGTTTTGGCACTCAAGCAGAGTGGTCAAACGGAACGGTAGCTGACCATCAAGCGGCATATAGTCCTACTCTAAATAAACACATGATTGTTTGGCGTGAAGCTGCTAATTCTTCTTTTGGAACTTCAAGAATTGCCACAGTCAGCGGCACTACAATAACCTTTGGCGACCTGTATGTTTTTAGAAATGTTCATAGTTGGAACAATGCTATTGCTTGGGATAATAGTGGTGAAAAGTTTGTTATCGCTACAAGGTCAAATACTTATGCAGGAGGAGATATTCTTACTGCTACAGTAACTGGCACTGCTCCTTCATTCTCAGACGTAATTCAATTCAGCACAACCAATGCGCTGTATAACATTTTGACTTATGATCCCGATCAAGGAAAAGTTATTGGAATTTATAGAGATGATAACGATGCTTACGGTAAGTCTTATGTTTGGACTACTGGTTTTTTTAGTTCAAATTTAACTTCAACAAATTTTGTTGGATTCTCTGACGCAGCATATACCAACGGACAAACAGCAACAATACAAATAATCGCTGCCCAAGATGATGCACAAACAGGTTTGACAGCAGGAATTGGTTATTATGTTCAGGCTAATGGTGATTTATTAACTACGCCAGATACCACTTCTGTTTATGCGGGTGTAGCAACATCGGCTACAAATATTATTGTGAAGGGGTAATCATGAAAACTATTGTTGATTCAAACAACTGTTCAAAGTATTTATTAAAAGATGACAAAAACATCATCTTAAATACTCATAACATAGAAGTTAACCTTGCTGATAAATTACTATTTATTATTGGTGACTTGAACAAAAGTAATTCAACTGTGGTTGAAAATGTTTCCGCGCCAAGCGATTGGGCAGGTTGTAAATATATTTTTGATGGCACTGATTGGGAAGTTAGTTCTGATTGGGTTGAGCCAGAAGGAGAACCAGTATGAGCAATTCAAGAGATATAGCCGATAGCGCGGCAACGATAAACTTTATTGATGGTTTGACTTCTAATGCTCAAACGCAAATTAACACGGTTGAGAATTCGGTTAGTAACGTTCTGCCATCTCAAACTGGCAACGCAGATAAATATCTCACCACAGACGGCACTGACGCTGCTTGGGGTACTTTAAGTCCCGCAGGCTCAATTACAGCAACAGCAAGTGGAGCAATTACAGCAGGGCAAACTGTAATTGTTAATGCAGATGGAACAGTCAGCGGAGTTACCTCCACTTTTAGAACAGATTTAGACCAATACTCTCCATTCCAAGCCGCAGTTTATCCTATTTCAGTTGCCGCACAATCGGACAGTGGTCTAAATAGACAAGCAACATTCGATAAAAAGAACAATAGATTTATTTATGGTTATTATAGTTCTTACACTACTTATCCTAATCGCAGCGGGTATCAGCTTTTATCTTACGATTTTGGAGATAGCGATATTTTATCTCTTAGCCCGATTGGAGATATGATTTATTTAAAAACCGCAGCTTGGAATTTAGATGCTACTGCCTATGACCATGATAGAGGTATCTATTTAGGATTAGGACCAGCAAACAACACAGGCCAAGTCATGTCTGTAGTCACAATTTTAGGGACAAATGGCGTAGCAGCGCAAACTGATCAAACTTTAGAAACTGAAAGATTTAGAGGTTACAATCAGGCTTATGCCGTGTATGCAGCAGTATATGTTTCAAAGTACCAAAAGTTTTTTTGGCTATATAAAAATAGTGGACCAAATTTAACATTAGAAGCAATAACATTTAATGATAGACAACCCATATTTTCAGCAACAACAACAGTTGCATCTAGTGGCTCTTACAATGACGACCCTACTTACGGGATTGTTGATATCATTTATTCTGAAGAAAGAGATAATTTTGTAGTTTTTTGGAATAATTCTGGAACTTTGCAATGTAAAGTTTACACTTTTAATGGTTCTAGTTTTACAGCAAGTAGTTTACAAACTGTAGCCTCTGGCACTAGCAACCGACAGGTAGAAGTTAAGTATATGTCATCGCAAAATGTTTATATCTTTGCGTATGTAGCGTCAACTGGTCAATCAGCATTTAAAGCAGCAACATTATCTGGAACTACATTTACATTTGGCAGCGAAACTATACCAACAACATCTGCTACTAATGCCAATGAAGGAGGAGGGTTTGCTATTCTTGATAATGCTTCCAAATTTATACAATCGGTTGCTCATAGGTATCAAATTTGCAGTGTCTCCGGAACAACAATTACTGGAGATGGCGTTTTTGACATTGGTGTAACTGATTCTGGTGGAAGAATGTCTATAGGTTGTAAATTCGGCGCAATGCATGGGTTTGATGAAAATGGTTATGTTGCGTCTTATGGAAATGTTATAAGCACTCAAAAAGGGGGTTATTCTATGAAAGTTTATAACACAAATATAAATGCTGATAATTTTATAGGAATCTCTTCAGGCAACTATACAAACGGACAAACCGCAGCAATAACAATTAAATCTGGAGTTAACACATCTTTAACAGGATTGACTGCGGGTAAAAAGTATTATGCAGATATTCATGGAAATTTAACACAAGTGAAAACTACAAATCTTGTTGGTTCTGCTTTATCGTCAACTTCTATATTGGTGAAATAATGAAAACTATTATTCGCAACATTGATTCAATTTCTATATTTCTTTTAGATGACGCTTGTTCTATTGAATTATTAGAAGAAAGTATGTTAGTTGGTGAATCTATTGTGCTTGATTGCAATATTTCCAATGTTTCTATAATTGAAAATATAACACCTCCAGAAGAATGGGCGACTTTAAAATATTCTTTCGATGGGAATGATTGGGAATTAACTCAAGAGTGGATTGACGCTAATACCGAAGCAGACCCCGAATAAAAGAGTAGAACTAAATGATCGAGATTGGATTAGCACTAACGGCGGCTAAAAAAGCCTTTGATTTGATACAGTCTGCAATCGACACAGGTCAGCAAGCTAGTGGAGTCATGGAGCAGCTTGGCTCGTTTTATGATGCAAAAGAAAAGATTCAAGAAGCTAAAGAAGAGCACAAGCGCAAGCCTAACGGAGCTTACGGCGCAGAGTCGGTAGAGTCTTACGCTTTGAAAGTAATACAAGCAGAAATTGCCTGTGATGAGTACGAGACTAAGATTAAAAAAATGTTTATGGCACAGGGTAAGACTCCGCTTTACAACAAGATGCTTCGGGTTCGATCAGAGGAACGTGATCGAAGAGCTGCGGCTCGGCGTGAACTTTTGAAAATACAACGCGAGAAGTTGCAACGTCAACGCGAGATGAAGAATTTGCTTATTGCCTTGTTCGCTTTGGCGATATGTGCGGGTTCTGCAATTTTTATGGCGGCTGCGGCGGTAGGATAAAATCATGATTTTACAATTGGCACAGAGTTTAGTCGCTCCAGTTTCTGGTCTGCTTGATAAAGTAATTGAAGACAAAGACCAAAAAGCTGCTCTTGCGCACGAAATAGCTACTATTGCGGACAAACAAGCTAACGAGCAAGCTAAGGCACAAATACAGCTAAATGCCGTTGAGGCTGCTCATACATCTCTTTTTGTAGCAGGGTGGCGTCCTAGTATCGGGTGGGTATGTTCGCTCGCCATGTTGCTTAACTTTATTTTGATTCCATTTATTAACTTAGGTTTAGAGTTTGCAGGACTTGAACTAAAACTAGACTTAATTGATATGGAAACAATGATGCCAGTGCTGTTTGGAATGCTCGGCTTAGGCGGCATGAGAACGGCAGAGAAAATTAAAGGCGTTCAAAGAGAAAAGTAAATGGCATCTCTAATTGATTATGCTAAAACAGACCGTCATCGCCAAGCAATACAAGTCTGGGAAGAATGTGATCGCAATAGTGCAAGGGCTGCGGGGGTACTGGGCATCTCCCAATCTACGATGCGCGATTATGTTTCTATTACCAAGAATACTGCGGCTGCTGCGGGGTACTCAGAAAACTGGGATGCTAGTCGTCATGTTCCCGAAGGTGAGTTTGTAATTGGTCGGTCAATCTACACTACAAACGACAATGGTGAAAAGGCTTGGCTTAAAACTAGGCGCACGATAAAAGAAGCAGAAAAAGAAAAAGCGCTTATAGCTTTTGTGGAGGAACTGAATTCACATCTAAAGAAGGCTAAGAAGACTCCAAGAGGTAAGAAAGTCCGCGCATTGGACATCATGCCAACCATTACTATTGGTGACGCTCACATAGGAATGCGAGCTGATGGTTCTGAAACTAGGGATAGAGATTTTGACTCTAAAATTGCGGCAAAAGAAATCCTTGATGCTGTAGATGATCTAACAGATAAAATGCCAGAAGCTAAAACTGGTATGTTGGTACAAGTCGGAGATTTTACTCATTCTGACGGCTCTAACCCCTTTACTACTAAAGGAACATTGGTTGATGTAGACACGCGATTTGAAAAAATAATGCGTACAGCAGCTAATGTAATGATACACGCGATAGACCGAATGCTTGATAAATGCGACACAGTACAGGTTGTTGTAGCTAGAGGTAACCACGACTCAGATACTGCGCTCGCTGTTCAACTTATTCTAGAGTTTTATTATTCAAAAGAGCCTAGAATTAACATCTTAAAGTCAAAAGGCTTTTTTCATTATCTACAATGGGGGAAGTGGCTGTTCGGTATTCACCACGGTGATAAAGTAAAAGCGGCTAAACTAGCGCAGATAATGCCACGAGATATGCCAAACGCTTGGGGTTCCACGACACATAGAATGTGGTTTGTTGGTCACTTTCATCACGCAAGCATTCAAGAATTTGAGGGTGTTACTGTTCAAAAATTTGGTACACTAGCTCCACCAGACGCATGGCACGCAGGGCAGGGTTACGGCTCAGACCACACGATGTCGATGATTGTGTTTAAAAAGGATGGCGGCAAGCATATAACTTGCACCTATGAAATTCCTAAGCAGTATAGTGAGCCAGATGTGGTGATATGATGGAAGACCGATTAACTAGGGTAGAATCTAAAATAGATAGCTTGCAAGAAGCCATTGTATCATTAGCTAGAGTTGAAGAAAGGCTAGTCACAGTATTTAACCGTCAATCTTCTATTGAGGATAAAGTGAATAGCTTAGATGATAAAGTAGATAGGCTTTCCGAAAGTGTTATAAAAACTCGTTCAACTGAGCGTTTCGTTTGGATAATTATAGCGGCAGGTATTGGCGCTGCATTTAGGTATTTAGGATAATGGATACTATTCTTTTTCCAGATACACGTTCTGACCGTCTAACTGAAGCTGCTATGGATGAATTAGTCCAGTGGGCAGAAGCTAGTTTAGAAAAGGGTGTAAGTGCAATGGTGCTTATTGGTTTATTGGAAACTTATAAGGCAGCATTGACTTACAATTTGTTAGAAGATATAGAATATGAGGATTAAAAAATGGGCTTATTAGCTTATCTTGGTTGGGTAAAAAAACTTTGGTCAATGGTAGTAGATATTGTCAAACTAATTGAAGAAACAATTCCTGACGATGGCGCAGGTAAAGAAAAATTAGTTGCTTTTGATTTACTTTTAAAAGCTGCTATTGAAAAAGCAGATGATATAGACGAAGACTTTGATAAGTTACAGCCAGTTGCTCACGATATAGTTAGAGCGGTAGTAACTTTGTTCAACGCTACAGGTTTATTCAAAAAGAAATAAAATGTCTAAACTGATAGAAATGATTAAGCGGCACGAAGGCGTTAAAAAATATGTCTATGAAGATTCGCTTGGAATCAAAACTATTGGTGTTGGTCGTAACCTAGAAAACATGGGTTTAATGGGTAAAGAAATAGATTTTTTACTCATGAATGACCTAGAGCGGGTAATTACTGAGTTAGAAAACAACTTTGATTGGTTTTCTGACTTAGAAGATGCTCGCAGAGATGCGATCATAGATATCGGTTTTAATCTAGGGATAACCAGACTGCTTACATTCAAGAAAGCCTTAGCAGCAATGGCTAGTGAAAATTACTCTAAGGCTTCTTTTGAATTCATGGACTCACGTTGGTCTGAACAAGTTGGTAGCCGCGCAGTTGAGTTATGCGACATGATAGAAAGTGGCGAATACTATTAGCTTTTTATTACTCGTTCTCTGCCGATAGCTTTCTCAAATGCTTTGCATTCAGGGCAATACCATCCGACTCTGTACGGCACATAAGTGTCGTCTGTTGAGCGATGATTAAATCCTATTACTTCTCCTGCTACCTTGCCGCAGCGGCATGGCTTTTCTGTCATATATCAGTTTCCTTTATAAAAATACCGTTGGGCTGCATCATTCCCTTACGGTCTTTAATATCCTCGTAGGCAAACGCTAGGCACTCTTCTAGGCTTGTTTTGTGCATAACCGCTAAGTTATTAAGAACCACTAGACAGTCGCCTATATCATCGTAAACATCCCTGCCCTTGGCGATGTTGTCAGATAGTTCGCCAACCTCTGATACTAGCTTTAAACACTGCGATTCAGCTGAACCGTATTGAATAATGCCTCTGTCTTTACTCCACTGCGTACACTTATCAATTAGCTCATCCATTATTAAATTCCTCATTCTTAGATTTAAAATAAATAGAATACTTTTCAGCGCATTCTGGGTACGCTGCAAAAAAATTCTGCTGATTCGTTTATCATTTTGATTAAAGTACCAACTGCGCGTAACTCTGCTGATTCTTTAGGTAATTCATTCGCGCCAGTTAATATCCAAGCCTGTAGTTCTGCTTGGCTCATTGGTTGCATTAACTCCTCCATTTCTGCCTCCTAGTGTGTGGTTTGACTATCGTTACTCATTTCGTTTGTTGTATTCATAAATACTTTGTACTTTTCCCAAACCTCTTCGTCAAATTCTAAAAAATCATCAAACAGATTGTAAAAAATCATTAGAGTAAGAATTCCTCGATAGTCTTCGCCTTCAAATCTTTGCAGATTGTCGCTCCATTCTTCTAACTCAATACTTGTTAATAGCTGAACAGTCTTTCCATTTATTACAGCGTGGGTTGGGCGCATCAACACTCTCCTATTCTGTTTTGGTGCGATTTAATTAATTTAGACCACTCCTTGTACATTTCTTCGTAGTCTTTTTTGTAAAGTTTAATTGGGTTTCTGCGTTTCTCTAGCATTTCTTGCACGAAGTCCCGCCCATACATATCTTCCATCCATAGCGTGTATTCCTGCGCTGCTGCGCCACTTTTCATTCCGAAGATGTTGCAGCCGACACACTGAGGATGAACATTCTCTATTTCTAATGCCCAGTAAGAGCTACTGCCTTTCGGGATATAGTGACCGCCCTGCATTCCGTCTCTGTAATGCTTTATGACTCCGCAAGATACACACTGTACATAGCCGTTATCGTCTGCCGCTGCGATACGAGACAACAACTGTATGGTCTCAAGACATTTTTTTCTGTTCATCGCAGAGCCTTTTTAATTCTTTTACCTGTTTTCTTAATGCTTCAACAACATCGGTCAAGTTACGAGCTAATTCCATAATTTCTTCGGCTTCGCTTTCGTCTATCTCAATCTTTAGTTTCATAGGTTTCTCGTGATGGGAACGGTACGCTAACGCCAAACTTGGTGGCTATCTGCCTGTTTAGAACATCGTAGACCTTAGAATATTCATCGGTATTGGCTTCGGTCGTAGACTCTTTGTTGATTACGATTAGCTGTATAGGCTTCCACAAGAACTCGCGTACTTTATCCTCAGTCCAAGGGATGTCTATTTCTTGCTTTAGAGTACGCTTCATATCATAACCCGCATCGTTAAGGGCTTCTGCTAAATGACGGCAGTAGACCGCTAAGGCGCTATTCTGAGCATTGGTGCGCCTCTTGCCCTTTTTCCACTGTACGGTAACAAACTTATCGCGCTTCCACTCTTCAATGATTAGCTGCGTAAACTGCTCTAGGCTTTCTGCTGAGTTTATATGGAAACGGTTATCACTCATTTTTTAGTCCCATTTTCACCCATTCGACTTCTAAACTCGCTCTGTCTGCCCCATTCGGGTTCTACAGTATCTGAGAAAGTTTGCCCTCGTAGCACTTTAATTTTACCGCCGACCTCTAAGTAGCGTTTAATGTCACGCTCAAGCATCCTTCTAGCTTCTTCTTTTTCTGTTGAGTCACTGCTACGCATCGGTAATTCCAAGAGCGATAAATTCGTCTACAGTGTAGCCAAATATTTCTGCCAGTTGCTGAACCTTATGGATTGATGCCGACTTCTGTCTGCGCGTGTAGTAAACCGCTTGACGCGATTCGTTTAGCTGTTTGGCTAGGTCTACTGTGGTCATTCTTTTAACGTGTTGAGCTTCAATTATACTTGCACCGATATTTGCTGTTTGCATTTTTAATTCCTTGTTGGTATGTTTGGGTCACATAGCTACTTGCTGTGTGCCTTCTCCTTGAAAAGAAGTTGAAGCCCGACTAGGATTTTGCTTTTTCCTGCCTAGTCGGGCTTTTTTTATCTAAAACGGAATGTCATCGTCAAAGTCACTACCGAAAGGGTTATCTGGCTGCGCAGGTTTATGTTGCGGCTGCGGTGCTGACTGCTGTGGCTTAGAGTCTAAAAACTGCATAGAGTTAGCAATGATTTCTGTGCTGTAACGCTTTTCGCCGTCTTTTTCGTATGAACTGGTAGTGATTTTGCCTTCTATGTAAATCTTTGAACCTTTCTTTACATACTGCCCTGCTAGTTCCGCAAGTTTGTTAAACATTACGACACGATGCCATTCTGTTTTTTCCTGCTGTAGACCCTGCTTGTCTTTCCACTTCTCGCTAGTAGCAATGGGCATATTGACCAGTGCTGTACCGTTAGAAGTAGATTTAAACTCTGGGTCACGCCCAACATTACCGATTAGCATTACTTTATTTAGGGACATTACACTTCTCCTTTTTTGAATTTCTCGACACATTCGCCGATTAGGTCTGTTGCTCTTATTAAATGGTCTGATAGCAGACCGATAAACTCTTCATCTCTGTGTACTTCGACCATCAACTGCTCGCCGAAATCTGGGTGATAACTATAGAAATTCCAAACATCTCTATCAGTTACCAATAAACTGCCTTGCACTTGCTGTATATATTTTGTCGGTAGCACTCCGTCTCGCAGATACGCTAGATGGTTATGCGCTAATGGACATTTTATCTCTAAGCCCATGTCATCGCGTATCAAGGCATCGGGACTACAACCAACGCCTAATTGTTCGTTAATGCAGAAACCGACCTCGTCAACTTCGTAATCGTACATAAAGGCAAAATTCTTTCTGGCTTGCTCTTCTAGCTCTACACCTCGCAACATGGCATCGCTAATGAATCCGTTTGACCGTTTGCCTGTAATAACTTCTGCTGCTAGTTCGTTGATGTAGCTATCAGCCTGTGCAGACCATTTACCAGTAGTGGTGCAGATTCTGCTAAAGTTACTAGCACTAGGAACACCCATACGAGCTTGGAACCATTCTTCTGTTCCCTGCTCGCAATCTACAATAATCATGTGACCCCCTTTTTGAATTTTCGCTCTTGCATATCTAGCTCGTCCTCTACAAAACCCCAAAGGATTAACGCAAGCTCGTGGTAGTTCTTGCTTTCCTTTTCTTCAAAGTCTTCAAGAATTAGCCGTATCATTTCAAACCGCTTGTAAGGCACCATGACTAGCTCATTATGATAGTCAACCCTATCTTCTAGCGGTTCTAGCTTTTGCGGTGCAGGGTCGTTATAACGCTGCTCGTCAATTACTACTGGGTCTAGTTCCATTTCCTTTCTCCTAAAAATTTTATCAAAATTATCTGCGAACTGTTTTTGGCTGACCGCTAACGGTCTAGGCTTACTGCCCTTGCTCATCTTCTTGCTCCAGATGTTCTTCCATCAACGCTATTAACTTTGCGGCTATCGCTACACAGTCAAAGTCTTTTGGCGTTGTGTAAAAGAAGCCTTTATTATCATCCCTTTTGTCGGGTGATGTAAAGCGGTCTTTTGCATCGATTATCATTTCTTTACTCCTTTCAGTTGATTTATCTTGTTATACACTGGTCGGAACTGGTTGCTTTGCAGATGCTCTAGCTTAGATATGCCATAAGCGTCCATAAGCTGCGCTGTGAGCTTTTCATCGCCTTCTAATAGATTCACTAGGGCTTTTACTTGGTCGTCTGTAATCGCGTCTATGGGCTTCTGAGGGGCTTTTTCTTGCGGAGTAGAAAATGACATAGAACCGTTGCCATCGTCATCGTCTGATGGAATGCCTAGTATTGCGCCCAAACTATAACGGCGGCAGTAAGTAATAGCCGATCCGTATTGGTGAGCATCATTCTTAGCGGGTGGAACGCTAAACTGGTGTTCCATCCACTGACCCGACTTGTGCATAATCCTAGTGATTACACCTACTCGTAAATCTTCGTTATAAGGGAATTGTGAGAATGATAGACCGTTAGCCGCTAGATGCGGTCTAGCCATGTCTACATATTCAACAAGCTCTGCGTAGCTAGAGTTATGGACGCCTTTGCTCTTCTTTAGAACAGATACAAACTCGCCCTGAGCTATAGATAGCGCTGCTGCTAACTCGTTGATTTCATTAGATGTTTTCATTATGTCTTCTCCTAAAAT
>Ga0115102_10151087_pt1 | contig 13821 bp, 19 predicted proteins | sample MBTome_5_FD_89644 | JGI IMG/M metagenome (GOLD analysis project Ga0115102, IMG submission 89644) | Marine eukaryotic communities from Pacific Ocean to study complex ecological interactions - MBTS_5May14_M2_3um Metatranscriptome... | ecosystem: Environmental > Aquatic > Marine > Oceanic | place... | reverse complement strand
TTTTTACAAGGAAAACTCGCATATTATGAGCATTATGCAAGATAAACACGCATGCACTCCAGTGGAGTACGTGCTTAAATATTCTCTTATCTATCTCGGAATGAAGAAAACCGCGAATGATGAGATTATTGACAAGATTCAACAGAATGAAGAAAATGAGGCCGCTCTCAAGTCCTTCGTTGGTGATGGAGAATTCAGCATGGTACTGTTTGCTATTCCAGCATCAGCAACCAGTGTTCAATTTGTCTAAGAGGCACCATCTCCAGATAAGTTCAAGAAAAAGTGCGTCTTGATCATCAGATCAAGATCAAAGAAAGAGGTTCCAGGAGGTGGAGAACTCGATGAGAAGAACATGGCCGCAGAAATTGTGTTCATGGAAATCAACAAAGATGTTCTTGCCAATCTTCACGGAATCTGCAGTGGTGTTTACATGCCAATTCTTGGTAACCCACTTAACATGATCGGGTGGTCCGACTTGGTATCCTAAGACTTAATGGATAGATTCTACGTCTTCATGGCCCACACCTACGTCACCATCGGTTAGATCAAAGGTAGAACCCTTTTGCCACTTCCAGCCAATGATATCACCACCAGTGAAAAGACGTCGAGCAAAGATAAAGCTACTCTCTTAGAGAACGCTATCAACCATTGGACCAAATAGATCAAGAATGTGTTGAAGTAAGACCCAGAAAACGCTTTAAAGAAAGGAAAACATCCAGATCCTTTAGTTGAAATTAACTTCTGGAAAGACAAGAGTGAGAACCTCACTTCTATCTGCAACCAACTTGGTTCAGAGAGAATTAAGAAAGTTCTTAAATTCTTAGAGCAAAACAAATCGACTTACACCGGTCCATTCTCCAAACTCCAAAAGGAAGTGAACATCGCCAAGTATGAAGCCAACGAGAACTATAAGTACCTCAAAACTTTAGAAGAGTTGTTCAATTCTCTCACCGACACCACCAAGGAATTGGATGAAGTTGCTGAATTGTTTGTTCCAATCATGCACACTATTTTGCTCGTTTGGACTTACTCTGAGCACTATAACACTCCATCTCGGTTAGTTGTTCTTATCAGAGAAATTTGCAACGCTATCATTTCTGCGTGTTGTGCCAAGATTAATGGAGTTGAAATTTTCACATTCATTGAGAGTGGAGAACAAAGAGAAGCCCTCAGCAAGCTTTCTCTCTGCATTGATGTCTGCTACAAATTCAAGGATGCCTACTTTGAGTACAAGGCTGAATCCAAGAATCAATGGAAGATCACCACTAACGCTCTCTTCGTTAGACTTGATTCTTTCTTAGAGAGATGCCAAGATATCGTCCATTTCGTTAAAACCATCCAACAATTCAAGTTAATTCAAAAAATTGAAATTGGTAACACGAAAGGTAAAACTTTATCAGCTTCCCTCACTGCTATTCTTGAGGAATTCGATAAATCTACCGCCATTTTCATGGAAGTCAAATACGACATCATGGACATTGAGATGAGACAATTCGATGACGACTTCTACAAATTCAGACAAAGAATTAAGGAGCTCGAGAGAAGACTTGCTTCAATCCTCACCCAAGGGTTCGATGATAGTGACACTATTGCCGGAAAGTTCAAGCTTCTTGATGCTTTTGATGCTCTTCTCGAAAGACCAATCATCCAAGATGAACTTGAAAAGAAACAGATTACACTTCTGGACCTTTTCAAGCAAGACCTTAAGTGTGTCGGTGCCATCTTTATGGAAGGAAAAGCTCTTGTTGATAAAGTTGATGAGAGAGCTCCAATCTCTAACAATCTTCCACCAATTACTGGTGCTCTTAACTGGACTACCGGTCTTCTTGAGAGAATCACTGAGCCAATGGAAAAGCTATCTCTCATTTCTCAATCTATCAAAGATAGAGAAGAGTACAAAGATGTCAAAAAGCTTTATAACTCCCTTTGCAAAAACCTCAAGGAGTACAATGAGCACAAGATCAAACTTTGGGAAGCCGGAGTTGAAGAGAACACTGAAGGAAAACTTAACAAATTCCTCCTTATCAGAGAAGATACTGACATCGCTGTTGAAGGATTCATTAGAGTTAACTTCGATCCAGTTCTTGTTAGACTACTCAGAGAGGTCAAGTACTTCCTCTTACTCAACATCGAGGTTCCAGAGAAAGCCTCTTTACTTTACTAGAAAGTTGATACCTACAGACAACAAACTGGTAACCTTGAGATCATTGCCAACACTTACAATAGCATTCTCACTATCCTCCTTCCAGTTGAGAAGCCACTTCTTGCCGATAGAATCGATAAGATGAACCTCTCTCTCTAGAAAGGTATCGAAGAGCTCAAATGGAACTCCTAAGGAATTGACCCATTCATCAAGAACGCAATGGCTAACATCCTTGAGGTTGACGAGCTTGTCTCCAAAATGAAAAACAACATCAAGAAGATCCAAAACATGATGATCAGCTGGTAAGAACCACTTTTCGAAAGAAAAATGAGACCATCTTTCCCAGATGACCTCCAACAAACTCACGAGTCCTTGAAAATGCCAAGACTGGAAGACATCCGTAATCAAGGTAAAGAAATCCATAAAGCTCTCAAAGACACTGCTGATCACATCAAACCAAACAAGACTTCAGTAATCTGGTTAGATTATCAATCTTACGTTAACTCTCTAGTCATCGAGGGTGTAACTATTGGTATCACCAAATCCATGAGCTTCTTGTCTGACCAAATCAATATTCCATACAATAGACATCACGGCTATCCACCAATCTTTGACATCAGAGTTGACTTGATCGACAGAGAAGTTATCTTTGATCCAAGTATTGGCTGCAACAGTAAAGGAAACGGTCTCAAAGACATCCTTTAAGGAATCGTTGATGATTTCATTTCTCTTGCTATTCAAGTTCCAAGACTTGATACTGGATTAGGTGATTACCTTGTTGAGATCAAGGATCATTACGTTATCTACGGAGCCATGCAACAATTCACCAACAACTTCATCGAGATTGAAGATGCTACCAACGAGTTCATTGGCCAATATAAGGATAAAGAGTTCCTCTGGAAAGAGACTCTTGCAGACAGTTTCCAAGCATTCTTGTAAACTGGTAATGATCCAAGAGAACAAAAACACGTCATTATCAATGATGATGGTTAGGAAGAAAAAGATGATACCTTCGGATGGATGGCTGAGAAGATTCTCGGTGGAGTCCAAACTAAGAAACCATCTCTTGAAGTCTTCGATGAGACTATCACCTCTTTGAACAGAACCAGAGATGAGATTAATCTTCTCAAGCAAACAGTTGATATTGGATGGTTGAGAATTAATGCTACTCCACTTATCAAAGAGCTCCAAAACACTGTCAACGATTGGATTAACTGCTACACCAGTTTCCTCTTACAGAACACCGTTGCTGAGATCAAGAATATTGAATCCTTCATCGGTGATGTTGCAGATGGTATCAAAGTCCTTCCATAAACTGCTGAAAAGAAAGCTGATAAAGAACTCCTCATGAGAGTCATGACTCATCTAAGAGATGTTAAAATGATCAAAGATAGAACTCAAGGTGAAATCGAGCCAATGAAACAAGTCATTGCTCTCCTTAAGAAACACAACGTCAAAATGGACGAAGACTTCTTAGTTAAACTTGAGAACTCTAAGACCGCTCTCGTTGATGTTTCTGAGAAAGCTCTTGGACCAGTGAAAGAAGCCATTCTTCCACTCCAAAACAAAGAAGCTACTAACATTAAGGATAGACTTAGAAAATTCGAGATCAAGGTTGCTGAATTCAGACAAGATTTCCAGAGTGCCTGCCCTTACAACGTTCCAAACTCTTCTCCTGAAATTATCGAAAATGCTTATGAAATCATTGGTGAATACTACATTAAGACCCTTGAGTTAGAAGACGAGGCTAGAGATCTTAACAATCTTGAGACTCTTTTCGACATGCAAAAGTCAACCTACAAACACTTAAAGGACTGCAGTCTTGAACTTGTCAGCCTTAAGTAAATGTGGGATCTCATTGCTCTCATTGATTACCAATTTGAGTCTTGGAAGAGCACTCTTTGGGACAAGATTGATACCGATAACCTTACCCGATTAGTTGGTGAAATGAGAACCGGACAATGCAATCCTCAATCAGCCTAAAACAAAGACATCAAAGCCTATAAATCCTTCAGTGCTTTAGGTGAAAGAGTTAAGAATATGAACACTATTCTACCTTTGATCACTGAGCTCCATTCCAAATTCATGATGGAGAGACATTGGAAAAAGTTAATGGGATTCACCCAAAAAACTATTTAGTTCAAATCACCAAAGTTCTGCCTTGATGATCTCATCAACCTCGAACTCCATAGATTCGCTGAAGAAGTAACAGAGCTTGTTGAGGGTGCAACCAAAGAAGCCAAAATTGAGACCAAACTTAACAACATATCTACAATTTGGGAAACTCAAATTTTCGAATTCAAAGAATGGAATGAGAATCCAATTCTTGGAGGAATGGATGAAATTGTTGAATTTGTCGAACAACACTCCATGGAGCTCATGGGAATGATGTCTTCCAAAGATGTCGAAGAGTTCAAGGAGAAAGTCATGCACTGGTAAAAGAACCTTAAGACTGTAGACTCTGTCATCCAAATCTGGGTTAAAACTCAAAGAAACTGGTAGAGACTTCAACCAATCTTCTGTGCTTCAGAAGATATTAGAGCTCAACTTCCAGATGACACTAGAAGATTTGAAGCCATTGACAATTAATTCAGAGAAATGATGAGAGAAGCCAAAGAGGAATCAGGTGTCATCACTGCTTGCCTCTGGGAGGGAAGACAAGAACTTTTATACAACTTCTACAAAGAGATTGAGCTTTGCGAGAAAGCCTTGAATGAGTATCTTGAGCAAAAGAAAAAGATTTTTGCTAGATTCTATTTCGTTTCCAATCAAGCTCTTCTTGATATCCTTTCCAACGGTAACAACCCAGAAAAAGTTGATGATTATCTTGGAGATTGCTTTGATGGAATGAAATGCCTAGCCTTCATCAAAGGACCAGGTATTCCATATCCATCCAAGAGAGCAAAGGGTATGTGGTCTAAAGAAGACGAGTTCGTACCTTTCAGCGCAGAATTCTTAATGACTGGTGCCGTCGAGAACTATCTGTGTGATCTTGAGAGATGCATGCAAACTAATCTTAGAGATCAACTTGAAGTTGCCAAAACTACTGCTGATAATTGGGAGATCTCCGATAGAAAGAGACATGAGTGGCTTGAAGACTACTGTGCTCAGATTGCTCTTCTTGCTACCCAAGTCATGTGGACAGAAGAAACTGTCAGAGCTTTTGATGAGCTTGATGGAGGAAGTGAGACAGCAATGAAGGAACACGGTATCCAAATTGTTGGAAGAATCAAGGACCTTGTAAACTGTGTCAGAAGACCACTTTCCTAAGATTTGAGAGTCAAGATCATTACAGTCATTACAATTGATGTACATAGCAGAGATGTTATTGAAGACTTCGTTATCAAGAAGATTACCGACTCCGGTCTCTTTGCTTGGGCTTCCCAACTTAAGTTCTACATGGAACTTAAGAATCCAAAGGATGAGAAGAGAGTCGCTATTGTCAGAATTTGCGATTGGTCAACTTACTACAACTACGAGTACGTTGGTAACTGCGGTAGATTGGTTATTACACCTCTTACCGATAGATGCTACATTACTCTTACCTAAGCTCTTAACCTTTCTATGGGTGGTGCTCCAGCTGGACCAGCCGGTACAGGTAAAACAGAGACAACAAAAGATCTCGGTAGAGCTCTTGGTCTCCAAGTTGTGGTGTTCAACTGCTCCGATCAGATGACATATCTTTCCATGGGTTAAATCTTCATGGGACTTTCTCAATCAGGATCCTGGGGTTGCTTCGATGAATTCAACAGAATCAGTATTGATGTGTTGTCTGTCGTCGCTACTTAAGTCAAGGAAGTCCTTGATGCTATCATCAACATGAAATTGAACCCATTAGCAAGCTCCTTCTTATTTATGGAAGAGTAGATCGGTCTCAGACTTACTGTTGGTTTCTTTATTACAATGAACCCAGGTTATGCCGGTAGAACTGAACTCCCAGAGAACCTTAAGGCCTTGTTCAGAAGTTGTGCAATGGTTGTTCCAGACATTGTTCTTATTTGCGAAAACATGCTGATGTCTGAAGGTTTTGCCACCGCCAAAGGACTTTCCAAGAAGTTCATGTGCTTGTACAATCTCGCCAAATCTCTCCTTTCCAAACAAATCCATTATGATTGGGGTCTTAGAGCCGTCAAGTCTGTTCTCAGACAAGCTGGTGGTCTCAAGAGAGCTGAGCCAGATGTTGATGAGGAAATCATTCTCATGAGAGGTCTTAGAGATTTCAACTGGCCAAAGATTGTTATCGAGGATAGACAAATCTTCCTCGGTCTTATCAATGATCTTTTCCCAAGAATTGTTGCACCACCACAAATCAATGAAGTAAATCAAAAAAGAATCAGAGATTGCACCGTTGCCTCTGGTTTCCAACCAGATGAGAGTTTCATCCTCAAAGTTGTCCAACTTTCTGAAATTCTTGATGTTAGACATTCAGTGTTTATTGTTGGAAACCCAGGTACCGCAAAATCTACTATTTGGAAAGTGTTACAAACTGCCAATGGTGTCACTCCAGTTGATGAAGCTAAACCAGATGGTCCAAAGAAAATTACTATTGACGCTATCGTTGATCCAAAGCACGTAAATTCTGCTGAGCTCTACGGTGACATGAATGTTAAAACCAGAGAGTGGAAAGATGGTATTCTTGCTGTCGTCATGAGAGACATGAAAAACAACACTGCTCCATACAAGGAGGAACAAACCCAAAAATGGATTGTTCTTGATGGTGATGTTGATCCAGAATGGATTGAAACCATGAACACAGTCATGGATGATAATAAAGTGCTTACACTTGTGTCTTCCGAGAGAATCCCACTTACTCCATCAATGAGACTTCTTCTTGAGATTTCTCACCTTAAAAACGCTACTCCAGCTACTGTATCTAGAGGTGGTGTACTTTACGTCAACGACTAAGATGTCGGATGGAGACCATTCTTTGAGTCATGGTTGAACAAATACAAGAACGGAAAGAACAAGGATGAACATGCTTACAATGTTTTCTCTCTTTCTCTTACTCAATACATCAACGACTCTTTCCTTGAAGAGAATAAGAACAAGAGCCATATTGCACCAGTTTGCGAAATGGGTCAAGTTACTTCCCTCTGCTGCATTATTGATTATCTTTATACCAACCTTAGTTAAAACAAACCACTTCATGACATGATGAAGAGATACAGAGAAGACAACAAAGAAGATGAAATCAAAACCATTTATGAAGCTTTCTTCGTATTCGCTGGAATGTGGGCTTATGGTGCCTCTCTTGATGAGGACAAACTTTCATTCTCCAACCAATGGAAAGGAATGTCAAAGGTTAAGTTCCCAGATGTCGGACAATGCTTCGATTTCTACTATGATCCACTTCAATCTAACTGGGTTCATTGGGATGAATAAACTGCCGCCTTCGACAAAAACTATGAAGGTCTTTTCCAAAACTTAGTTGTCCCAACTGCTGAGACAGCTAGACAAAGATTCCTTCTTGACCTTCACGTCAATGCCAGAAGAGGTATGCTTTACGTCGGTTCTGCCGGTACCGGTAAAACAACCATTATTAAGGATTACTTCGGTACCCTTGATAAAGAAGTTACTCTTAGCGCTTCTATCAACTTCAACAACTACACTGACTCCAAAGCTCTATAAGTCGTTATTGAATCTCAAGTAGACAAAAGAGCCGGAAGAACCTTTGGTCCACCACCAAGTAAAACTCTTATCTATTTCATGGATGATCTCAACATGCCATTCCTTGATAAATATGGAACCCAATCTCCAATCTGCCTCATGAGATAGATTATCGATTATGGAATCATTTATGACAGAGACCATCTCGAAGAGAAGAAATTCCTCGTTGATGTCATGTTCACCGCTTGCCAGAATCCAAAATCTGGATCTTTCAACGTTGACATGAGATTGACCAGACATTTAACCATGGTCTCTTGCCTCACAGCCGAGAAAGAAATCTTGTCCACTATTTACAGTCAAATCTTAGATAACCACTTCTGCACCTTTGATAAATCTATATCAGAATTAAGCGACAAAATAGTAAAGGCAACAATGACAGTCTTCTTAGGAATAGCGCTGTCTCCACAGTTCATGCCAACTTCTAAGAAGTTCCATTATCAATTCAATTTGAGAGACTTCTCCAAGGTTGTTCAAAACATTAACCTTGCTCAACCAGCACACTACAAAGGAAGACCAGATCTTATTATTAGACTTTGGGCTCACGAGTGCTACAGAGTATGGCATGACAGACTCATCTTCGATGAAGATAGAGATCAATTCATGGTTTACATGAACAATGCTCTTAAAGAGTTCGGTGATCTTGGAAAGCCAGAAGCTGTTTTCGAGGAACCACTCTTATACACCTCTTACGTTGCTGCTTGTGAAGGTCACGAAGCTGCTTATCTTCCAATTAAAGGAATGGATCACCTTAAACAAATCCTTGAGGCTAAACTTGAAGAATACAATGAAGCTGTTGCCTCAATGAACTTAGTTCTTTTCAACCAAGCTATGGAGCACGTTTCAAGAATTGCAAGAATTGTTGACTTACCAGTCGGTAGTGCTCTTCTTGTCGGTGTTGGTGGATCTGGAAAACAATCCCTTGCCAAGCTTTCCGCTTTCATTCTCTCATATGATGTCTTCAGAATTGTTGTCACATCCAACTACAACATGAACGATCTTAAAACTGATATTCAAACCATGTTCACCAAAACTGGTGTTACTGGAAATCAACTTCTCTTCATCTTGACTGATGGACAGATTTCAAATGACAAGTTCCTCGTTTACATTAACGATCTTTTGTCCTCTGGATGGATTCCAGAACTTTTCCCAAAAGATGAGATCGATGGTCTTATTGGTAAAATCAGAGGAGAAGCCAAATCCAATGGATACCAAGATACTCCAGATTCACTATTCGATTATTTCCTTGATAAAGTCAGAAAGAATCTTCATTTGTCTCTTTGCTTCTCCCCAGTTGGTGATGCTTTCAGATTCAGAGCTAGAATGTTCCCAGGAATTATCAATTGTACTTCCATTGATTGGTTCCATGAGTGGCCACTTGATGCTTTAATTGATGTCTCATCCAGATTCCTCAATGAAGTTGAGTTCCCATCTCAAGAAATCAGAGAGGCTGTCGGTGCTCACATGTCCTATGTCCATCTTTCTATTGGAGAGGCTAACAAACAGTTCCTCGAATCCGAAAGAAGACACAACTACACCACTCCAACATCTTTCTTGGAGCTTATTAACTTCTACAAACTCTTGCTCAACAAGAAGCAAGATAAGATTTCCGATCAAATTTCCAGACTTGAGATCGGTCTTAACACTATGCAATCTACAACTGATAAAGTCGACGATCTCAAGAAATTGCTCGAAATAAAGATGGTGGATGTCGGTATCGAAATTGAAAAGACAAACGAACTTATTGAAGTCGTCGGAAAAGAAAGTGTCATTGCTGAGAAAGAATCAGGTGATGCTGCTATCTAAGCCACAGAAGTAGAGGCCATTACTGAGGCTGCTAAAGCTGAAAAAGCTGCTGCTGATAAAGAGCTCGGTGAAGCTATTCCAGCAATGGAGAGAGCTACTGAAGCTGTTAACTGCCTTGAAGTCAAATCTATTCAAGAACTTAAGGCCCTTGGTTCACCACCAGAAGCATGCGTTGTTGTCGCAAAGGCCGTTCTTATTCTCAAGTAAGGTGAGAAAAAGAATCATGCTTGGCCATAAGCACAAAAGATGATGGGTAACCCAAAGAAATTCATTGATGATATTGTTACCTTCGATGGTGACAATATTGAGGATTGGAGACTTGAAGCCATTAAACCAATTCTCGCTGAGCCATTCTTCAACTTCGAAACAATGAAAGGTAAATCCATTGCTGCTGCTTATCTTTGCGGTTGGATTGTAAATATTGTTATCTATAACACTATCTTCAAGAAGGTCAAGCCACTCAAAGAAGCAGCTGATGCTGCTTAGGCTCTTGCTGAATAAAAGTAAGAAGAACTCGGTGTCGTAATGGAGAAAGTTAGAATGATCAACGAGAAAGTCGATGCTCTTAAGCAACAACTTCAAGATGCTGTCGATGCCAAAGAAGGGGTAGAGAATGAAGCACAAGAGCTTAAGGATCAGCTTGATCTTGCTAATAGACTTGTCAATGGTCTTTCTGACGAGAATGCCAGATGGAAGAACAACGTTGTCACATACAAAAATGAGAAGGTTACCATGATCGGTGATGCTCTTGTTTCAGCTGCTTTCGTGTCTTACATTGGACCATTCAACTCTGTATTCAGATCTCAACTGTGGAAATAAGAGTGGATTGCAGACTCCCTCGAGAGAAAAATTCCACAAACTGAAGGTATTGATCCACTAATGGTTCTCGCTACCTCCGCTGATCAAGCCGTCTGGTAAACACAAGGACTCCCAGCTGATAGAGTTTCTCTTGAAAACGCTTCCGTTGTCGTCTCTTGCAACAGATATCCACTCCTCATTGATCCACAACTTCAAGGTCAAAAATGGATTAAGGGTAAAGAAGGAAGTGAGATGATTCTTATTCAACTTACACAAAAGAACTGGTTGAAGAAAGTCGAGATGGCTGTTTCCAATGGTAACACCCTCATGATTGAATCTATTGGACAAGACATTGATCCAATTCTTGATCCACTTCTTTCCAGACAATTCGTTAAGAAAGGAAAGAGTTTCACAGTCAGACTTGGTTCTGAGGATGTTGAGCTTAGTTCATCATTCAAGCTTTACCTCCAAACCAAATTGATCAATCCTCATTACAAACCAGAGACTGCTGCTCAGTGCACAATTATTAACTTTATTGTCACAGAATCAGGTCTTGAGGATCAACTTCTTGCTATGGTTGTCAAGGTTGAAAAACCAGATCTTGAACAAACTAAAGAAGATCTCGTCACCAAACAAAACGAATTCATGATCACTTTAGCTGGACTTGAGTCATCTCTTCTCCAATCCCTCTCTGATGCTGATCCAGCTACCATCCTTTAGAACTTTGCTCTTATCGAGTAACTTGAAACCACCAAGAAAACTGCATTAGAAATTAGTGAGCAATAAGCTATTGCTAAAGAAACTGAGATTAAGATTAATATTCTTAGAGAAGTCTACAGAAGAGTTGCAGCTGAAGGAGCCATGTTCTACTTCTTGCTTATTCAACTTTGCATCATTGATAAGATGTATCAATACTCTCTTGAGTCATTCACCACTTTCTTCTTCAAAGCTATTGAAAAGACTGAGTTAAATGAAGATGATGAGGCCAGAGTTATTAATCTTAGAGATGTAATTAGAATGACAATTTACCAATGGGTTGCCAGAGGTCTCTTTGAGAAACATAAGCAAATCTTCAGATGCCAATTGACCTTCAGACTCATGCAAAAGGCAATTATCAATGTCGAGTACACTGAGAAAGAGATGTAATTCTTACTTACTTGCCCAACCAGTGCTGTAATTCCAAATCCATTGAAAGAATGGCTTCTAGACCTCAGTTGGTTCTCAATCACCAAGCTTATTGAGATCGAAGGATTCGAACAATTCTCCGCTCACGTTGAGAAAGAGGCTCCAAACAGATTCAAGGATTGGTACAATGAGCTTACTCCAGAGGATGAGAAACTTCCTCTTGAGTGGAAAAAACTTGATTAGCAACCATTCCAGAAACTTTTGGTTATTAGAGTCATGAGACCAGATAGAATCACCACTGCGATGGATAACTTCATCAGAAAGACACTTCCAAAGGGTGATGACTATGTTGACTGTGATTCAACATCCAACTTCGATCAAATTTTGACCTCAGCTTATCTTGATTCAACCACTACTACTCCAATTTATTTCATCTTATCACCAGGAGCTAATCCAGTTGTCGCTGTCGAAACACTTGCCAAAGGTCAAGGTGTTGATCTCAAACATGTCCATAAGATCTCTCTTGGTCAAGGTCAAGATGTTGTTGCCATGAACAAGCTTGACATTGGTCACAAAGAAGGCCATTGGGTAATGCTCCAAAATGTTCATCTCATGCCATTATTCTTGTTAGAGCTCGAAAAGAAACTTGACGAGTTCTAAGCTGAAGGTTCAGCTCCAGGATTTAGATTATTCTTGTCTTCTGACCCAGCTAAGACTATTCCAATCGGTCTTCTCGAGAAGAGTATCAAACTTACCAACGAGCCACCACAAGGTATCAAACAAAACATGAAGAGAGCTTTCACCTTCTTCACCAAAGAATCATTCGAGGATAAAGATCCAAAGATCAAGACCATTCTCTTCTCCCTTTGCTACTTCCATTCCGTTATGCTTGAAAGAAGAAAGTTCGGACCAAAAGGATGGAACATGATGTATCCATTCTCCGTTGGTGATCTCAGAGATTCAGCTCTCGTCATGAACAACTACATGGAGAACAACGCTGCTTCAGGAAAGATTCCGTGGGATGATCTTAAGTACTTGATTGGTCAAATCATGTATGGTGGTCATATTGTCGATGATAGAGATAGAATTTTCACCATTGCTTTCCTTGACAACTTGATGAACGACGGTCTTCTTGATGAAGCTGAACTCTTCCCATTCATCGAAGGAAAGAATATCTCATTCAAGTGCCCAGCACCAAACGCTTACGAGAAATACATTGAGTACATCGAGACTGAATGCCCACCAGAGACTCCTCTTGCTTTCGGTATGGATCCAAACGCTGAAATCGATTTCAGAACTGGACAATGCCTCTAACTCTTCGGAATTCTCCAAGAAATTCAACCAAGAGATGGATCCTCCGGCGGAGGTGGTGGTAACACCCTTCAAGAGAAGATCTAAGAGTTCATGCATAGAGTTTCTGACGAAGCTTCTCTTGACACAAACAAGTTGAACATCGATGATATCAACTCCAAAATCAGTGATGAGTAAAGACAACCTTACCAAAACACTTTCCTCCAGGAATGCGAATACATGAATGTTCTCATCAGAACCATTGTCGCATCTCTTGCTGAGATTGAACTTGCCTTCAAGGGAGAGCTTACAATGACTGAGAAGATGGAAGACTTAATGAATGCTATCTTCCTCAACAGAGTTCCAGCTAATTGGGCCAAGTATGGTTTCGTTTCCACCAGAACTCTTGCTTCTTGGTTAGATAACCTTAAGCAGAGACTTGACCAACTCAATCTTTGGAAAGATGATCCAGTTACAACTCCAAAATGCACATTCTTGAACAGACTCTTCAACCCAGAGTCCTTCTTGACAGCTATTCAACAGATCTACTCCAGAGAGAAAGAAGAGGAGCTTAACAAACTCACCATCCAAACTGACGTTCTCAAGAAGCTCTATTGGGAGGCTGATCTTCCAGTATGCAAAGAAGGTGCTTACGTCTTCGGATTCCAAGTTGAAGGAGCTAGATGGGATGCTGCTATCGGTCAACTCGAAGAATCAAGACCAAAGAAGCAATTCTCTGTCGTACCAGTTGTTAACTGCAGAGCTACCAAGATCAGCGCCGATCTCAAGGTTGACCAAAACATTTACAAATGCCCAGTCTACAAGACAGAGAACAGAGGTAACACTTATGTTTTCACAGCCCAGTTGAAGACCAAACTTCCTCCACAAAAATGGGTTCTTGCTGGTGTTGCTCTGATTCTTGATGTTGAAGGTGTTTCTGATGCTTTCGCCCCAGGAAAAGAGGTTGCACTTGTTTGAGCGACCAACGTTTAAAC